>JAABUZ0100000867.1_pt1 | contig 50209 bp, 50 predicted proteins | sample 5562091 | NCBI WGS metagenome assembly JAABUZ01 (sample SAMN12813069, study PRJNA571459) | rock metagenome | isolation source: Antarctica rocks | place: Antarctica: Victoria Land, Linnaeus Terrace sud | collected 2015-12-21 | reverse complement strand
GCTCGCTGGTCGGGACCCCGTGGAAGGCCCGGCGCACCGGGAAACCCTCGCCCTCGAAGCCGCGGGGGGCCGTCGTCAGGCGGCGGACCGCCCGGTCGGTCGCCTCGGGGCCGGGTACGGGGACCCGCGGCAGCGTGAGGGTGTCGGCGGTGACGGCGGGCATGGGCGTCTCCAGTGCTCGGACGAGTAGTTGCGCCTGCAACCATACTGGTGGACGAGGTGTTCCTGCCGCAGCGCACCAGCCGTCACCCCACCTGACGGGTACGGCCCACCCAGTAGGGCTCGCGGAGCTTGTACTTCTGGACCTTGCCGGTCGCGGTGCGCGGGATCTCCGTACGCAGCTCGACCGAGGTCGGCGCCTTGTACCCCGCGAGGCTCGCCTTGCAGTGCGCGATCAGCTGCGCCTCGTCGGCCTGCGCACCAGGGGCGAGCACGACGAGGGCCTTGATCGTCTCGCCCCAGCGCTCGGAGGGGACGCCGATCACCGCGACCTCGGCCACCGCGGGGTGGGAGAACAGGCAGTCCTCCACCTCGATCGAGGAGACGTTCTCCCCGCCGGTGATGATGACGTCCTTGCGGCGGTCGGAGATGGTGAGGTAGCCCTCGTCGTCGAGGCTGCCGCCGTCGCCGGTGTGGAACCAGCCGCCCTCGAGCGCCTGCGCCGAGGCCGCCGGCTGCTCCCAGTAGCCCTCGAGCGCGACGTTGGAGCGGGCCAGCACCTCGCCGTCGTCGGAGATGCGGATCGTGCACCCGATCGCGGGGAGCCCGGCGCGCGCGAGCCGGTGCGCCGCCTCCTCGGCCGGCAGCCCGTCCTCCTCGGCCCGCCGGCGGTTGATGGTCAGCAGGGGAGAGGTCTCGGTGAGGCCGTAGATCTGGATGAGCTCCCAGCCGAGCTCGGCCTCGATCCGCGCGATGGTGCGGGAGGGCGGTGGCGCGCCCGCGCAGATGACGCGCACCCGGTCGCGCCCGGGCAGCTCGCCCTCCCACGTCGCCGCCGCGTCCAGGACGGAGGACAGCACCGCGGGCGCCGCGCACATCACGGTGACCCCGTGGCGCTCGACCCGGTCCAGCACCTCCGTCCCGTCGATCTTGCGCAGGACGATGTGCGGGACGCCCATGCCGGTCATCGCGAAGGGCATCCCCCAGCCGTTCGCGTGGAACATCGGCAGCGTGTGCAGGTAGACGTCGCGGTCGGTGACGCCGGCGTGCAGGGCGAAGGTCACCGCGTTGACCCAGAGGTTGCGGTGCGTGAGCTGCACGCCCTTGGGTCGGGCCGTCGTACCCGAGGTGTAGTTGATGGTCGCGGTCGCGTCCTCCGACGGCTCCTCCCACGCGACCGGCTCGGCACCAGGCCGCAGCAGGTGGGTGTCGGAGTCGCGGCCGAGCAGGAAGCGGTGGCGAGCCGTCACCCGCGCGAGCGGCTCGGCCAGCTCGGGGTCGACCAGCAGCACCGAGGCGCCCGAGTGCTCGACGATGTAGGCCACCTCCGCCGGCGACAACCGGAAGTTCACGGGTACGAGGACCCGCCCCGATGAGCACACGCCGCTGAAGAGCTCGAGCAGGCGGGCGCTGTTGTGGCTCACGACTGCGACCCGGTCGCCGCGCGCGACGCCCAGCGCATCGAGGCCGGCGGCCACCGCGTCGGCCCGCTCGCCGATCGCGGCGTAGGACAGCGAGCCGAGACCGCCGTCCTGCGCATCGCCGGGCTCGTCGACGACGCCGGTGCGCTCGCCGTACCCGACACGGGCGCGGGCAAGGAAGTCGGCGGTGGTCAGCGGGACCTTCACGGCGGCTCCGGGGGTCGGCGGGTGTGCCGTGCCGTTCCTAGTCCGGTGGGGTCCGGTCGGTAGCGTCCGCCGGTGCCGTCCGCCGACCCGTACGACCTCGCGCGCTTCGTCGCCGCCCAGGACGACGGTGGTACGTACGACCGGGCCATCGGCGAGCTGCGCCGCGGTCGCAAGACCAGCCACTGGGTGTGGTTCGTGCTGCCCCAGCTGGCCGGGCTGGGACTGAGCGCGACCTCGCGGCGTTACGCGATCTCCTCGCTCGCCGAGGCGCGTGCCTACCTCGCGCACCCGGTGCTCGGGCCGCGCCTGCTGGCCTGCGCCGGCGTCCTCGCGGAGAGCGAGGGGAGCTCGGCCGACGCCGTCGTCGGCTCGGTCGATGCGCAGAAGCTGCGCTCGTGCATGACCCTCTTCCTCCGCGCGGACCCTACCGAGGCGGTGTTCGGCCGGGTGCTGGACGCCTTCTTCGACGGCGTCCCGGACGAGGCGACCGACCGGCTGCTCGCCGGTTGACCGTGGCCGGTCGATCGGTCGGTCGTCGGTCGGTCGTCGGTCGTCGGTCGGCCGTGGTCGGGCCTGTCGCAGTCGCCGCCGCGATCGCGGGTCACTGCGTCCGCGACCCGCGGCGAGCGGCCCCGCGCGGAGGGGGTGACGGGTGCCGCTGGACCGCTGGTGCCGTCCAGCCTCGTGGGGCCGGCTGTGACGGCTGGACTGGTGGGGCAGAGCGGCTGGGCCGCAACGCATCTGGCCTTGCGTCTGAGGCTTGGCGGTGGTGTTATCGAACACATGAGCGAGCGAGTGGCGGAGCTGGCCAGGGTGGTCGCCGGGCTCCAGGCTGTGGACGTCGAGCGGCTGGCGACCCGTGACCTCGGACCCCTGGTCACGGTGCCGAGCAGCCTGCGCTCCGCGGCGGACGCGCTGCTCACCGCGGCCCCCGCGGCGGCCCTGCACCGCGGGGAGCCCGAGACCCGCGTCGACGGCGGGGTCAGGCCCCGGACGGGGTCAGCGACTGGCAGGGCGAAGGACCGCGGCAGTCCGGGAAGCTCCTGACCGGGACCCGTGACCTCCAGTCGGCCTATGGGTTGCTCGCTTCCGACAAGCGTGGGCCATGCGGCGGTTGGGTCCTACGCGGGTGCGTCCCAGTCGATGACGAGCTCGGACCGGTAAGCCGCAGCTACGTTCTGATGCTCCTGGGCCCCGGGAGAACCTCCGGGCTCCCAGACCGAGTCGGCTCGGAACAGGAAGCCGTCTTGGTCCTGCACGCTGACCCAGGTGAACATGACCGGGTCCCCCACCGACAGAACCTGCGCGAGCTGTCGGGACATGACGCTCCAGTGGACCCAGCAACCCCCGGGTGTCTCTGGACTGACGAGAGACCCACGGCCCAGCTCGGTGTCCCAGTGCTCTACAGTTCCTGCGCTCATCGCTCCATCGTCCAACTGTTGATGCAAGAGCGGCATCATCTACGTCGCGGCCTGTGGCGCGCCCATCGACAGCGCGGAACTCCTCCCTCGCGCCCGAATCTCCCTTGCTCAGCATCATGCGGTCCACGCAGAAGCCCCCGCCCGCCGCTAATCCTTCGGCGACCTCGAACGGTGCGCCACATGGCCGAGCAGATGTTCAGCTCTAGCCGCAGGAGTCCCCGCGGGGTTGACGCCCAGCTCGAGCAGCTGCTCGATGGCGCCCGCCGGCCCAGCGCGCTGGAGGCCATCGCGGGGGCGTGCGATCGCTGCCCGGCGGCGGCGGTCGTACGGGTCCAACTGCCCAGCCGCTCGCTGCTCATGCTCTGCGGTCACCACGGCCGACGGTACGCACCGGCTCTGCTGGTCCAGGGCGCCGTGGTCACCGGGGGGCTGGCGTTAGTGAGCCCCAGCGGGCAGCCGGTCCGGACACCAGCAGGGTGAGGACGCAGCGCGCGGGCGCCCTCTCGCGCGCAAAGGCTCGAGCAGCCCAGACCGCCAGGCCGCTGCGGCAGTCCTCCGGCGAAACGGTGACCTCACCGACGTCGCGCCGTCGGCCGCCTCACCTACCGACGGCCAACGCCTCGCCCACCGGCGGACTTATCCGGCAACGTCTACCTGCACCTGCCCCTCGACGAGGCGGATTGGGTAGACCGTGACGTCCTTGAGCGCAGGGGGGTTCAACACGGAACCGGTCCGCAGATCGAACCGCGACCCGTGTCGCCAGCACTCGATGATGCAGTCCTCGACGTCACCTTCAGACAGTGGCACCGCCTCGTGGGTGCACTCGTCGTGGATAGCGAACAGCTCAGGCCCGATGACGACGACGCACACGGCGACCTCGTCGACTGTCACGCCCAGCGGTATCCCGTCAGAGAGGTCCGTAAGCGCGCACGCACTCGCCCAGGCCATCGACAACTCCGACCGCAGTTCGATCAATCGTCGGCGTCAGACTAGACGTGGGCGGGGTCGTCTGCCCGTGATCGTGTTCGTGCGGCGTGGTGTTTGCCATCGACTGGGACTGGTCAAGCACATTGACGGTGTGGTCGAGACGCGCGCGGCGGTTAGGGTCGCTCTCCGGTGCGGTGGGCAGACTGCCGTCGGGCTCGCGCAACGGGAACGGGATGGCGGGCAGCTCGTTTGCGGGGTCGTCGACCCGCACCAATCATGCGGCGGATCGGTGGCGTTCCAACGGCGGTCGGACGCGTCAGCCAGGTGAACCGGTGAACCAGAGGAGACGCTGATGGGTGCGTTCCTCACCGACGCGCAGACACGGCGGGAGCGGGCCCGCACGATCGTCGAGCATGCGCCGGGCACGGCGGCGTATGTCGCCGACCTCGATCGGTACTGGCCGTACTCAACGACGCGTTGGCGACCGAACTCGTCTGCGTAGCCTGCAACAGGCGACATCACCTCGCCGCGACCGGGTTGGCGGCCGAGCCGGTAGCGGCCGAATCCCTCGCGTACGCCGCTGAGGAACAAATTCACCTTGACCTGATCGGGGCGCTGATCACGCATGTGGGTGGCACCCCCGACTCCGAACCGGATACCCTGATTAACCGCAATACCGTTCAGTTAGTGAACCGCCCTGGGTCGGATGGAGGCTCTTCCTATTGGATTCCAGCCCCGGCGGGGTCGGACTCTTGGGCAGCGTAGAACGCTGCTTCGTACTCCGCGGGTGGCACGTCCTGGCATTGCCCGTGGATCCGGTTCTCGTTGAACCAGTGCACCCAGGACAGAGTGGCGAGTTTGGGCTCGTCGGCGCCCGTGGGGAACGTCGCCCCGCTGCGGACGGGTGGTAGGGGGCTACATCGCGAGCTTCACCACCGGTCCCTGGCCGAGGACTGCCCTTCCTCGGATGCTCTCTGACAGACACCTCACTCGGATACTGCTGTGGCGGGCTCTGGGCGGCCGGGTTAGCGTTGACGTGGACATGGACATCGCCCGCTCCGGACCGGGTGGCGGCGATCCCACGGTGCTACCCCGGAGGTCCTCATCGACATCACACCCGGCCAACGGCTACGCGGTCAGTCCTCCCCTCGGAGCTTGCTCGGCGGGTTCTCGGACGTGAACAATGACAGCGTGCAGACCGCACCCGTCCCGGACGAGGCGGGAACCCCGATCCAGAGCGCCGGGATGGGGGATCCCTCCGCAGCACCCGGTTGCAGAGGGCACGCGACGTGGGTCTCGGCCGAGGTGGCGTGGGCCCGATGGGACAATGAGAGCGGTCTGTCACCTTCCCCGCTCAGTAATCCACACGGCCGGGCTATGACCGGCCTGTGTGTCCGTGGCCTCCGGTCACCTGGCTGGGCGCTGCGATGACGGTCACCATCGTCGGTGACTTCGCTGACCCGCTGTCGTTCCTGGCCAGTCAACGCCTCGATCAGCTCAACACCAGTGGAGTCAGCGACATCACGTGGCTCGCGGTGGAGAGCGATCACCTACGACCCAAGGGCGGACGTCCCTTGGATGACGCCGCTGCCCGCAGGGTCAGTGGGCTGGCCGTGGCAGGGGAGGCCATCCCCGCGGGCGGGGTGAGGGTGGTCAACAGTCGGGCCGCGACATCGGCCTACGCCGAGTCCCTCACCGATGGGGTCTGCGACGAGATGCGCCACGCACTCTTCGCTGCCCTGTGGGTCCGCGGGCGCAGCATCGCCGACACGGAGGTCATCCGCTCGATCGTCTTCGCCGTCGGGAACCCGGGGCCGCTGGTCGACCTCCAGGCACGGATGCAAAACGATCAACCGATCGTCGCGTTCACTGATGTCGACGTTCTCGCCGACACCCGGCGTTTGGGGTTCACCGTGTCCGGCGCGGGAGGTCCACTGACCGGCGATGGGCAGCGACGTATCGACATCTGGCGTCAGCTGTGGGACGACCACGGGAACCCACCGATACCGCTGGTCATTCGGGAGGACGGGGGCCCCGCCCCCAAGGTGGTTCTCGACTCTGAGCGGGCGTTGGAGTGGCTGGCTGTACAGGTCTCGCGCTGCAGGCCGGCGCGATCCGTACCCGGGCGCAGCCCCGAGGGGCGGGAGCCCGCTGGCTGGGCGGACACGCGCCCGGAGCAGCTACGTACGGTGGTGGGGCTCGCTGGGCGGGCACCGAATCTCTACAACACCCAGCCGTGGCGCTTCCATGCCCATGGGGACACGATCGAACTGTGGGCCGACCGGGACCGGTCGCTGCCGATCGTCGACGCGGCTGGACGCGAGCTGGAGATCGCCTGCGGGGCAGTGCTGGGTCATCTCGAGCTCGCGCTGGCAGCCGCGGGTCGCGACCCCCGGGTCACGCTGTGCCCGGACCCGGACCGCGGGGATCTGCTGGCACTTGTGGACGTCTCCCAGAACGCTGAGCCCACCGCTTCCCAGCGTGTTCTCGCCGAGCAGATCCCCCTGCGGTGCGGCAACAGGCACCCGTTCTCCGACCAGGCGGTCGACGCTGGGGTGGTGTCGGACCTGATGAGCCTGGTCAGCGCCGCAGAGGCATGGCTGCTGCTCATCCGCGACGAGGACCGCACCGAGCTCGCCGTCCTCATCCGGGAGGCCGAACAGGACCTGCAGTCACTCCCCGCCTATCGCGCTGAGCTCTCGGCGTGGACCACCGAAGACCCGTTACGCGTCGACGGGGTCTTGTTGAGCGAGATCCCAGGTGATGCCAGCCCTGCCGGCATCGCGGTCCGCGCATTCGACCCCCATGCCCCACTGGCACCGGGGCGCGTCCTCGACGATGCCCCGGTGCTGATCATGCTCGGCACCGACCGCGACGATCTCGACGCGCATCTGCACGCCGGCCGAGCCCTGGCCGTCCTGCTGCTCCATGTGCAGGCGCGGGGGCTGTCGGCGAGCATCCATGCCCAGCCGTTCGAACGCCTCGACTGCCGCACGATCTTGGCTGAGCGTGCAGGCGGCGGTTACTCCCAGCTGCTCATCCGCATCGGGCATTGCGACCAACCCGGGTCCTGTAGTCGGCGGCGGCCGGTCAGCGCCCTCCTCACCACCGCTGCGGTCACCGGCCCCGGTCCTCCGCGTGGATGAGCGATCGCTGCTCCTCGTAGGCGCGTCGTCAGGACCCCGCAGGGCAGTCGTGAGACGTCCTCGGTGAGTGTCGAAGCGAAGTTGAAGCGTGTGCTCAACGAAGCGCGGGCATGCTCCGCGTGCGCTGGGGACCTGGCGTCCGGTCCGCGACCCATCGTTCAGCTAGGTGTCGGGGCGACGATGGTGATCATCAGTCAGGCCCCGGGGCGTCGGGTTCACGACAGCGGTATCCCCTGGGATGACGCCAGCGGGATCCGTCTGCGTGAGTGGCTTGGACTCAGCGTGGAGGAGTTCTACGACCCCTCGCTTGTGGCACTGATGCCGATGGGATTCTGCTTCCCCGGTTCGGGTCCTTCCGGCGACCTGCCCCCTCGACCGCTGTGCGCCCCGCTATGGCACCCCCAGCTGCTGCCGTTCTTGGCCCATGATCGCCTCACCGTGATACTCGGCGCGTACGCCCAGCAGCGCTACCTGCCCCAGCGCAGTCACACGCTGACCGAGACCGTGGCCCGATGGGCCGAGTTCCTCCCCGACACGATCGTGTTGCCCCACCCCTCGCCCCGGAACAACCGGTGGTTCGCGCGCAACCCCTGGTTCGAAGCGGAAACGCTGCCCGCGGTAGGCCGTCGCGTGGCTGACGCTCGAGCCGACCGCCGCCCGCGCGGGCCCGGTGTTTGAGCAGGCGTCTTCACAAGGTCCTACCGAGCGCAGGAGAAAGGAACTCTGATGGCGAGCAAGCACACGGTGAAGGTGGGGCGTCCCTACGACCCGAGGGCCCGCGGAGATGGCTTACGCGTGCTCGTTGACCGCATCTGGCCGCGGGGCTTGAGCAAGGAGAAGGCGGACCTGGACGAGTGGTGCAAGGCCGTCGCTCCGTCTACGGCCTTGCGCAAGTGGTATGGCCACGATCCGGAGCGCTTCGAGGAGTTCGCCCGCCGCTACCGCGATGAACTCGCCGAACCCGAGCGAGCTGAGGCGCTGACCCATCTGCGTGACCTGGCCACGCGCCGCGTCGTGACCCTGCTCACCGCTAGCAAGCGGGCCGACATCAGCGAGGCCGTCGTGCTCGTCGAGCTGATCAAAGGATGATGTCGGGCGGTGAGCCCTTGCGCCGCCGGTGGCGGCCAGCTGCCCGTGCTTGCCCGGGATGCTGACCAGCAGACTGTGGCGGTGCAGGCCGACGGCGGCAGCCGCCCGAATGCGTCGACTGGGTCCACGCACGGCTCGGGATCAGGGAACAGCCGTCGCATGAGCGGTGTGGTTGGACCGTCAGCTGCCGGTAGCGCTGAGCTGTTGGCGCTTCGATGCGATGCTGGTCAGCAGGCTCCGCCAGGACTTGTCGAAGGTCGCCGCGCCGTCGCGTTGGAGCTGGTCGGCGAGGGCACGGTGGTCGATGCCGGCCCGTTCGAAGGCGGTCAGGGTTTGCTCGGCGTCTCCGCCGTCGGCTGCCATCAGGGTGCTCACCTGTCCGTGGTCGGCGTAGGCGTGCAGGGTCGCCTCGGGCATCGTGTTGATGGTGAAAGGGGCGGCGAGCGCGTTGATGTACAGCACGTCGGGGGCATCGGGGTTCTTCGTCGAGGTGCTGGCCCACAGCAACCGCTGCGCCCGGGCGCCTTCATTGGCCAGGCGTCCCCAGCGGGGCGAGTCGAGGAGCTCCCGGCAGGCCCGGTAGGCCAGCGCCGCCTCCGCGATACCGAGCCGGTCCCGAAGATCGTCGGGAACCCGGTCGGCGACCGCGGTGTCCCAGCGGCTGACGAACACCGAGCCCACCGAGTCGACGGCGGGGTCCAGGCCGGCGTGGACCCGCCGTTCGACGCCACGCAGGTACGCCTCGGCCGAGGCGACGTACTGCTCGGGTGAGAACAGCAGCGTCACGTTGATCGGTATCCCGGCGAAGGTGCACTCCTCGATGGCGGGCAGGCCCTCGGGGGTGCCGGGGATCTTGATGAACACGTTGGGCCGGGCGGCCTTGGTGTGCAGTGCCTTAGCTTGGGTGATGGTCATGGTCGCCGGGGTGTCGTGGACCAGCAGCGGTGAGACCTCGAGGGAGACCCAGCCGTCGACCCCGTCGGTGTGGGTGTGGACCGGCGCGAACAGCTCGGCGGCCCGGCGCAGGTCGGCCAGGGCCAACTCGAAGAACACCTTCTCCTCCGACGCGCCGGCCGTCGTGGCGGTGGCGATGTCGTCGTCGTAGTCCGACCCGGCCTCGATGGCCTTGTCGAAGATCGTCGGGTTGGAGGTGAGCCCGGTGATCGAGTAGTCGGTGATGTAGCGCTGCAGGGTGCCCTGGTCGAGCAGAGCCCGGGTGATGTTGTCCAGCCACAGGCTCTGACCGGCCTCGTGCAGCGCCTGGGTGCGCGGGTCTGGCGCCGTCCTTCTGGTCAAAGGACACCCCGGACACCTCGTCGAAGCAGACCACGTCGTACTGCGCCACCAGACCGCGCTGGCCGGAAGCGTTGTTGACGAACATCCGGGCCACGGTCGCCTTGCCGCCGGAGATCAGGTGCGAGTACGGCGAGACCTGTTGGAACAGGTGGGACTTGCCGGTGCCAGAGGCCCCAGCTCCACCATGTTGAAGTTTCGGACGACAAACGGGAGCATCCGCAGCAGCAGGACGTCACGCTGCCGCTCGTCGAGGCGCTCGGGCTCGAAACCAACACTGCGCAGCAGCAGCCGCTTCCACTCGTCAGTCGTGAACCGGGACCGCCCGCGAGCGAGGTCGGCCAGCGCGTTGCGGGTGGAGAGCTTGGTGTGGCCTACGACGACATGCGCGCCTACATGAGCCTGGTGGACGGCCGTGAGTTCGTCGCCGATCGAGGGCTGCCCCTCGCTGACTGAGCCTTCCAGGCAGGCGCGCCTGTCGAGAGGAGGCGTCATAGCTTTCCCCTTCCTCGTGGCTCCTAGGTGAGCGGACTAGACCTGAACCTCCCTGCGGGGCCATCGGGCGACGGCGACGGCGACGGTGACGCCCTGCGTGGCCGATGCGCCATTCGGCGAGTTGAGAGGTGCCCGTAGCTGCTGGTCCCGGACGAGCGCGAACGCGATCTTGTTCGCGCGGTGCGCCATCGCGCAGGCGATGAACGCGCCGCGCGAGGCGGACCCCGCGCTTGACCAGCATCGCCAACGTGATTGGGTCGGTGGCGGCAACACCCGGCTTCGACGCCGCCCGCACCCACCACCTAAAGACTCCCAGCGAGGATGGCCATGACAGGCACGACGTTCACCATCGGCGCCACCGCCAGCTGCACCGACGGTCCGGCCGGCGTGCTCACCCAGGTCGTCGTCGACCCCAGGACCGAGCAGGTCACCCACGTCATCGTCGAGCCGGAGCACCGCAGCGGCCTGGGCAAGCTCGTGCCGACCGCCTCGGTCGAACCGGCCGGGGACGCGGTGCACCTGCGCCTGACGGCGGCGGAGTTCGCGGCCCTGCCCGCCGCCGAGGAGACGCACTTCCTGCCCGGCGACACCGGGGGGTACGGCGGGTTCGGCCCCGGGCAGGCGATGCTCTGGCCCTACTACGGCCTGGGCGGCACCGGCGACATCGCCGGGAGCGGGCTGGCGATGGGCAGCATCATCCCCCCGGCCACCGTGGTCGACGCGCTGCCGGCAGGCGAGACCGCCATCCGCCGCGGCGACCCGGTCCACGCCAGCGACGGCGACATCGGTCGCGTGCAGGGCCTCGTCTTCGACCGGTCCACCGGGTCGATCACGCACCTGCTGCTCCAGGAGGGCCACTTCTGGGGGAAGCACGACGTCGCCATCCCCGTCGCGGCCGTCAGCAGCTTCAGGGCCATGGTGGAGATCAGCCTGACCAAGGACGAGATCAAGCAGCTCCCTGCGGTCGACCTCGGCGGTTGAGTCCTCGGACTCGGCCGTGGTCGCGCAGGTGCTCGAGCTCGACGTCCCGGCCACTTGACGCTTAGACGTCGAGTCGTGCCTCGCACGGCCGATGGAATCAAGCCCAAGGCACCGCGCCGTCGGCGCCAGTAGGCGCGGGTGGCACGGGTGCAGGGGTGAGCACTGCCCTGCACCGCGGCGGCTGTGCCGGAGGACCCAGGGCCGTTTGGCTGCGACCACGGGTCCGACCTCACGGGGGCTGGCCGGGGCTGCGGGACGGTGGCCCTAGTGCGCGCAGACCTGGGGTTCTGGTGACTACACGGGGCGGTGGGTGAGGCTCGTGGGTTTCCCGCGGGTGATGGCGATGGTGTGCTCGGAGTGGGCGGCGCGGCTGCCGTTGGCGCTGCGGAGCGTCCACCCGTCTTCGTCTACACGGAGCTTGGTGGTGCCGCGCATGAACCAGGGCTCGATCGCGAGGACGACGCCGGGCTCGAGGCGGTGGCCGCGGTCGCCGGTGTTGGGGATATGGGGCTCGGCGTGCATGGCGCGGCCCACCCCGTGGCCGCCGAACTCGGCGTTGACGCTCAGACCGGCGCGCTGGGCGACCCGCCCGATGGCGTAGGAGATGTCGCCGATCGTGTTGCCTGGGCGGCCGCGCGGATGCCAGCGGCCAGGGCTCGTTCGGTCGCGTCGATGAGGGCCACGTCGCGCGGGTCCGGGTCTCCGACCGTGATGCTCAGGGCCGGGTCGGCGACCCACCCGTCGACACTGGCGGCGAAGTCCAGGCTGAGCAGGTGCCCGTCGCGGAGCCGGTAGCCGCTGGGCTTGCCGTGCAGGGCTGCGTCGTTCACCTAGGTGCAGAGCACGTAGCCGAACGGGCCTGACCCGAAGGACGGCGCGTAGTCCAGGTAGCACGACGTCGCCCCGCGCTCCCGGATGAGGTCGTGCGCGTGGGCGTCCAGCTCCAGCAGGGACACCCCGACCGCCGCGAGCTCCCTCAGCGAGGCGAGCGGCGACGAACCTGCCCGCCGCCCTCATCTGGTCGATCTCGGTCGGGGTACGCACCTCGATCACGTGTGGTCGTCCTCTCCCTGCTCCGGTGCCCGGCATTATCATACCGGTAGTACTATAACGGTCGTGGTGAGGGTGCCGTTGACGCGGGCTGAGCGTGAGCGGGGGCGGCAGCTTGGCGTAGCCCTGCGTTGCCTTCGCGGGGCCCGGACGATGGTGGACGTCGCTGCCTCGGCGGGGGTCTCCGTCGAGACGCTGCGCAAGATCGAGACGGGCCGCAGCCCCTCCCCGGAGTTTTTCACCATCGTCCGGATATGCGCTGTGCTCGAGGTGGAGATCGACCAGCTCGTCCAGGCAGCGACGCCGGCTCCCTGGACACCAGAGAGACCGCTGTCCTCGGGCCTCTAGGACCCCTTTTCCGTATCGCCGGCAGAGTGGCGAGCGTGATCGGTCGGGGTCGGTCGCCGACCGGGGGTGGCGGTCGTGTCGTGCGCGTCGGGCACCGGGGTTGTCGCCGCGGGTTCCACGAGGGGCGGCGCCGTGCGGCCCCCCGAGGCCTTCTCAGGTGCCCGGGGCGGGGGTCCAACCGGAGTTGAACAGCTTGCGGAAGTTGTGGCAGGCCAAGGTGGAACCCGTACTCATGTTCGGCGTTGGTCTTCCCGCGTAGCCGGAGCCGGTCACCGGTCTGGGCGACCTCCAACTGCCCGAAGACCGCCGGCGTGAAGCCAGGCCGCAGTGGCGGCTAAGGTCGCGGCGACGAGCGCGACGGTTCATGAGGCGCGCCGCTTGCCGGTCTCGCCCGCGGGGTGCCGTCGTGCAGCGACGAACACGAGGACCCCCGATTGCGCGAACACGATCCCTCCCGCCCTTGCGGCATCAAGTCCGAGCAGAATGCCGAGGCCGCAGCCGAGCAGCAGCAGGGCCGCAACCTGCGCGGGCTTCGGGGCGTCCTCACCAGGCGAGCCGGATCCGGGTAGGGGCTGCTGCCACCTCGACGCTGTCGACCTCGATCGCTGCGGAATGGCCGCAGAGCCGCGCCCAAGGGGTGAAGCTCCAGCCCCTCCGTGCCCTTTCCGTGCCCTTGCGAAGGGCGAAGCAGGGCGACAAGCGGTGAGCTGCGGTCAGCTAAGGCGACGGGCATTGGGCCTCTGACCTGGGAGAACGCACAAAAAAGGCCCCCCGAGGCGGACTCTTTGAGAGTGGGCGATACTGGGATCGAACCAGTGACCTCTTCCGTGTCAGGGAAGCGCGCTCCCGCTGCGCCAATCGCCCGGGTGGTGCAACTCTCCGGCGGTGCTGGTCGCCGGCGAGGTGGAGACGGGATTTGAACCCGTGTACACGGCTTTGCAGGCCGTTGCCTCGCCTCTCGGCCACTCCACCGCGCGGGCCTGCCACCAGACGTCGCCTGGCGGCGGGCCTCACTCGAGCGGACGACGGGATTCGAACCCGCGACCCTCACCTTGGCAAGGTGATGCTCTACCAGCTGAGCCACGTCCGCACTGGCACGCCACGCACCCGCCGGAGACCGCTCGCGGGCTTCGTCCGCCGACAGCACCAGGCGGCGCGTGCACCGCCCGGCAGGGCTCTGACCTTAGCAGCCCCCCGGGCGGCGACTGGCTCAGGCGGTGGGGGAGCCGTCGCTCCAGAGCAGCAGCGCGAGCTCGGCGTCCAGGTCGACGAAGTCGCTCTCCGAGCCCGTCGGCACCGCCGCGTAGGTGCTCGAGAGGAACTGCACCAACGCGGTCAGGGGCACCTCGAAGAGCGCACGGCCGCTGGGCGAGGACAGCGCGAGGCAGACGACGGGGCTGTCCTCCACGTGGGAGGGCCAGACCTGCACGTCCCCCTCACCCACCGAGCGGGTCACCCCGTCGGTGAGCAGCTGGCGGGCGAAGGTCCACTCGACGCTGCCGTCGGCCGGTCCCTCGCTGCCACCGGTGCGGAAGGCGACGTGGACCGCGTACGGGTCGCTCGCGTCGTAGCGCAGCGTGGCCACCACAGGCAGCGAGATGCTACCGGGGACGACGAGGCGCAGCGCCATCTCGGTGCGGATCGTGTCGTCGTGCGCGTTCACAGGGTCTCCGGGGTTTCTCGTACGGCGGCCGATGGCTCGCTGGGCGGTTGCGGCGGGCTCAGCGACGACAACGGGGGAGGCGCTGAGGGGGATGCGGGCTGACCGGGGGTGTCGGGAAAGTCGTGGCACAGAGTGTCCGCAAGCGGGCAGATGCACTCTCGGCGACCGGGTGAGGCGTCTCGGCCGCCCTCGATCCGGTCACCCAGGGTAGGCGAAGCCGCTCGAGCTTGCGCTGCGTGGCGCCCGGGCGCGGCGGCGGGTCCAGCTCGGCCGCCGCGGGCACCGGTCATCGGGCTGCCGATCGTGCCGGGCGGCGCGTCGTGCCTGACGTGGGCCGGCGGCAGGTGGGCAGACTGTTCGCTGCCGACCGTAACCCGGTCGGCCGCGCCTCGTTGCCATCCACGGCGGCGGCTGGCGCGAAGGACCTGGCGTGGGGACGGTGCGGATGAGCGAGCGCGCTCGAGAGCCAGGCCGGGAGACCGGGGTGGCCCCCCTGCGCGGCATGCCCAGCACCCGCCGACCGAGCGACCCGGCATCCACGCCGCCGGTCCCGCCCGGGGTCGCGACCACGGCGTACGACGCGCTCGACGACCCCACGCTCGTCGGTCTCCTCTCCTCGCAGGACGGTGCCGCGATGGAGACCCTGTGGGCGCGGTACTCGCGCCCGTGCCTGGGGCTCGCCCGGCGTCTGCTGGGTGATGACCACTTCGCCCAGGACGCGGTCCAGGAGGTCTTCCTGGCGCTCTGGCGCCGCCCCTCCGCCTACGACCCCGCGCGCGGCGGGTTCGCCACCTGGCTGCTCGCCATGACCCACCACAAGGCCGTCGACGCCATCCGCCGCGAGGAGAACCTCCGCAAGCGGCGCACCGGCCCTGACGCGCTGATCGACCTCGAGAGCGACGCCCCGCCGGTCGAGGACACCGCCTGGGTGTCGGTGCGCCGCGACCGGGTCCGCGCGGCACTCGCCGACCTGCCCCCGGTCCAGCGCCAAGCGCTGGGCCTGGCCTACTTCGGCGGTTACACCCAGAGCGAGATCGCCGGCCTGACCGGTACGCCCCTCGGCACCGTCAAGACCCGCATGCTCGCCGGCATGCGGCGGTTGCGCGGCGCCCTCGACGGGCTGCAGGCCGACGCCGCCCTGGATGCGTCATGACCGGGTACTCCGACGACGACCTCGGCCCGGACGCTGCGCACCTGCTCTTCGAGGAGCTGGTCGCCGGCCGCGCGCTCGACGCGCTCGACCCGGCCGAGGATGCCGTGCTCTCGTTGCACCTGCCGGGGTGTGTCCGCTGCCGCACGGCGCTCGCCGACCTCAGTGCGACGGCCGCCCTGCTGGCCGTGTCCGTGAGCGACGACGGAGCACCGGTCCCGGCCTTGCCGGCGCTGCTCGCCGCCGAGGTCGCGGCCGTGCGCGACCGCCGCGGAGTGGTGACGGCCCTGCGCCGTCCGGCCAGCCGCCGGGCTCGCGCCGCCGGCCACGCCCGCAGCGGCTGGGAGCGCCCCTCCGTGCGCCTGTCCGCCGCGGCCGCCGCCATCGTCGTCACCGCCACCGCCACCTCCGTCGCCTACGCCCATGTGCACGCCGCGCCGGGTGGGGGCACGCACGTGACTGCGGCCCCCGAGCTGTCCCGGGTGCTCGACTCCCTCGTCGACGGACGTCAGGTGCGCCTCGCTTCGGTCTCCTCTGACGCTCGCGCCGAGGTCGGCGTGAGCAGCGACGGGCACGCCTGGCTGGTCGCGTCCGGCCTGCCGGGGAGCACCGCGCACCAGCAGTACGTCGTGTGGTCGGTCGCGGGCAACAGCAGCACCACGCTGGCGCAGCCGCAAGCCCTCACCGGCTTCACGACCGGGCAGAGCGCCGGAGCCTCCCCCGTCGTCATCGACCTCGGTCGGTTGGCCACCTCGCTGCAGGCGCGCGGTTTCGCGGTCTCGCAGGAGCAAGCCGGGGCGCTCCCGGCTGTGCCCGGTGCGGTCGTCCTCACCGGCTCCTGACGAGCCGGCAACGCCCCGATGGCACGGTTGGCGCGACCCGCCGGGTAACCTGCGGGCCGCGGGCGATTAGCTCAGTGGAAGAGCGCTTCGTTCACACCGAAGAAGTCGCTGGTTCGAACCCAGCATCGCCCACCGCGACCGTTGTGCTGGCCGAGGTAGGCCACCGTGGGAGCCGGTCCGCGCGCAGCACGCTCCCCCACCCCGCGCCCGCCGCGGCCGACCCGCCCGCGCCAGCCGGCGGCCCCTCGCCGCCCGCCGCCACCACCCTCGCCACCGCCGTCGCCGCCACCCCGGCGGCCAGCTCGCCGGTCACCGTCCGAGCATCTACGAGATATGCCGGTGTGGCATCTCTCGTAGATGCCACACCCGAGCCCTCCTTGGCGGCGGCGGGCGGCCCTCGACCTCCGGCTGACCGGACCCGGTGCGGGCCTCGTCGCTCACTAGGGTCAAGGCGTGGACAGCTCGCCCCGCCCGCCCGCCACCGTGCGGATGACCGTCGACCGTGAGCCGATGGTGCTGCCCGTCGGGACCACCGCGGGCGAGGCGCTGAAGGCAGCCGGGGTGCGTGGCGCGGCCGTCGTCCGGCATGTCGAGACGGCCGTGGCGGGCGGCCGAGGGGGCGACGCCGGGCGCGCTGCCGCCGGCGACGTCGAGGTCTTGCGCGACCTCACCTGGGTGCCGGACGACGGTGCGGTGCTCGAGAGCATCCCGCTGGCCAGCGAGGAAGGCCGCGCGGTGCTGCGCCACTCCTGCGCGCATGTGCTGGCCCAGGCCGTGCAGGATCTCTTCCCGGGCACGAGCCTGGGCATCGGGCCGCCGATCACAGACGGCTTCTACTACGACTTCCTGCCCGAGCGGCCCTTCACGCCGGAGGACCTGACCGCGATCACCAAGCGGATGAGCGACATCACCCGGCAGCGGCAGCGCTTCTCCCGCCGGGAGATCAGCGACGCCGACGCCCGGGTCGAGCTGGCCCACGAGCCTTTCAAGCTCGAGCTGATCGGTCTCAAGGGCGGCGGTGCGGCCGGCCTCGACGACGCAGAGTCCACCCAGGTGGGCGGCGCCCAGCTGACGATGTACGACAACCTCCTCGGCTCCGGCCCCGGCGCGGAGCGGGTCTGGACGGACCTGTGCCGCGGCCCGCACCTGCCGACCACGCGCGACATCCCGGCCTTCCAGCTCACGCGCGTCGCGGCGGCCTACTGGCGGGGCCGCGAGTCCGAGGCTCAGCTGCAGCGCATCTATGGCACCGCCTGGGAGTCCAAGGAGGCGCTCACCGCGTACACCACCCGGCTGGCCGAGGCCGAGCGGCGCGACCACCGCAGGCTCGGCGCGGAGCTCGACCTCTTCAGCTTCCCTGATGAGATCGGCTCCGGCCTGGCCGTCTTCCACCCGCGCGGGGGGATCGTCCGCCGGGCGATGGAGGACTGGACCCGGCAGCGGCACGAGGACGCGGGGTACTCCTTCGTCAACACCCCGCACATCACCAAGGCCCAGCTCTTCGTGACCAGTGGCCACCTCGAGTGGTACGCGGACGGCATGTTCCCCCCGATGCACCTCGACGCGGTGACCGACGCCGACGGGGCGACCAAGCCCGGCCAGGACTACTACCTCAAGCCGATGAACTGCCCCATGCACAACCTCATCTTCAGCTCGCGCGGCCGGTCGTACCGGGAGCTCCCGCTGCGCCTGTTCGAGCTCGGCACGGTCTACCGCTACGAGAAGAGCGGGGTGCTGCACGGGCTGGCGCGGGCCCGCGGCTTCACCCAGGACGACGCGCACATCTACTGCACGCGAGAGCAGATGGCCGGCGAGCTGGCCTCGCTGCTGCAGTTCGTGCTCGGCCTGCTGCGCGACTACGGCCTCGACGACTTCTACCTCGAGCTCTCGACGCGGGACCCGGCGAAGTCGGTGGGCACCGACGAGGCGTGGGAGGAGGCGACCGCCGCCCTGCAGCAGGTCGCCGACGCGAGCGGCCTGCGGCTGGAGCCCGACCCCGAGGGCGCGGCCTTCTACGGGCCCAAGATCAGCGTGCAAGCGCGCGACGCGATCGGGCGGAGCTGGCAGATGTCGACGATCCAGGTCGACTTCAACCTCCCGGAGCGCTTCGACCTCACCTACACCGCGCCCGACGGGAGCAGGCAGCGCCCCGTCATGGTGCACCGTGCGCTCTTCGGCTCGATCGAGCGCTTCTTCGCCGTGCTGGTCGAGCACTACGCCGGCGCCTTCCCCGCGTGGCTGGCGCCGGTGCAGGTGACCTGCGTCCCGGTCGCCGAGCGCCATGTCGCCTACTTGGCGGAGCAGGTGGTGCCGCGGCTGCGGGCGCAGGGCGTGCGGGTCGAGGTCGATGCCAGCGATGAGCGCATGCAGAAGAAGATCGCCAAGGCGCGCGGCCAGCGGGTCCCCTTCGTCCTCGTCGCCGGTGACGACGACGTCGAGGCGATGACGGTCGCGCTGCGCCTGCGGGACGGCACCGAGCACCGGGGGACGCCGCTCGCCGACGCCGTGCTGCGGGTCGCCACCGCCATCGAGACGCACGAGCAGCAGTGAGCGGGCCACCGGGGGTCGACCTGACGGAGCAGCGCGGTGTCGGCGAAGGGGATGCACTGCAGCGCTTGTGGACCCCGCACCGGATGTCCTACGTCGGCCAGGTCGACAAGGGCGATTGCCCCTTCTGCGCCATCCCTGCGATGAGCGACGAGGACGGGCTCATCGTCGGCCGTGCCACGACCGCCTACGCGGTGCTCAACCTCTACCCGTACAACCCGGGGCACCTGATGGTGGTGCCCTACCGCCACGTCGCGCTGTACGAGGAGCTCGAGCCGGCCGAGACCGTCGAGCTGGGGACGCTGACCCAGCGCGCGATCCGCGCGGTGCGCCACGCCTCGAGCCCGCACGGGCTCAACATCGGCATGAACCAGGGGCGCGTCGCCGGGGCCGGCATCGCCGACCACCTCCACCAGCACGTCGTCCCACGGTGGGGCGGCGACGCCAACTTCATGCCGGTGATCGGCCAGACCAAGGTGCTGCCCCAGCTGCTCGGCGAGACGAGAGCGTTGCTCGCCGCAGCGTGGGCGGAGGTCCCGTGATCGGCAGCAGCAGCGCCAAGGCCGTCGTCGGCAGGGTGCTCACCCCGACCGCGCGCGCCCTGCACCGGGCCGGCGTCACGCCGGACATGGTGACCATCATCGGTACGCTGGGTGTCGTTGGCATGTCGCTGGGCTTCCTGAGCACCGGGCACTTCGCCCTCGGCCCTTGGCTGGTGACCATCTTCATCTTTAGCGACACCATCGACGGCGTGCTGGCCCGCCTGCAGGGCTCCAGCGGGCCGTGGGGCGCCTTCCTCGACAGCTCCCTCGACCGCTTCGGCGACGCGGCCGTCTTCGGCAGCTTCGTCATCTGGTACGCCGGGGGCGGAGACAGCCGGCTGATCAGCGGGGTCGCGCTCTTCGTCCTGGCCGCGGGCTCCATCACGTCGTACCTCAAGGCGAGGGCGGAAGGACTGGGGCTCACCGCGAACGTGGGCATCGCCGAGCGCGCCGAGCGGCTGATCATCGGTCTCGTCGCGTGCGGCCTCGACGGGATGCTCGGCGTGCACTGGATCCTGCCGGCCGGTCTCTGGGTGCTCGCCGTGCTGACCGCGGTGACCGTCGCCCAGCGCTTCGTGGTCGTCTGGCGCCAGGCCAGGGCGCCGGCCGCGCACCCTGCGGCGGTGCCACCGGTGCGCGTGCCGTGAGGTCGCCGGTCTCCGGCGCGACGGGGTACCGCGTGGGGTGGGCGGTGGTGCGCCGGCTGCCCGAGCCGGTCGCGGCGGCCCTCTTCGCCGCCGGAGGGACCGTCGCTGCCCGTCGAGGCGGCCGCGGCGTCGACCGGCTCCGCGGCAACCTCGCCCGGGTGACCGGCCTGTCCGGGGACGCGCTCGAGGCGCTGGTGGGCCGGGCGTTGCGCAGCTACGCGCGGTACTGGCGGGAGGCCTTCCGGCTCCCGTCGACCGACCCCGCGCAGGTCGCCGACCGGTACGACGTCAGCGGCTGGCGCGCGGGGCTCGCGCCGCAGCAGTCGGGGCGCGGGGTCGTCTTCGCGCTGCCGCACATGGGGAACTGGGATGCCGCCGGGGTCTGGCTCGTCCAGCAGGGTGTCCCCTTCACCACCGTCGCGGAGCGCCTCGAGCCAGCCGAGCTCTTCGACGCCTTCGTCGCCTACCGCGAGTCCCTGGGCATGGAGGTACTGGCGCTCACCGGCGGGGAACGACCCCCCTACGAGGTGCTCGAAGCCCGGCTGCGCGCGCCGGGGGCCGTCTGCCTGCTGGCCGACCGCGACCTGTCCGCGCGCGGCATGCCGGTGCACTTCTTCGGTGACGGCGCGTCCATGCCCGCGGGCCCGGCGCTGCTCGCCCTGCGGACCGGAGCCGCGCTGGTGCCCTTCACCCTCGGCTTCTCCGGCCGCGGGCGCTGGCACGGGCAGATGCACCCCGAGCTCGTGAGCACGCTCGACGGCACCGAGGAGGAGCGCGTCGCCGATCTGACCCAGCAGCTCGCCGACGTCTTCGCCGGTGCGATCGCTGCCGACCCCCAGGACTGGCACGTGCTCGGCCGGGTCTGGCGCGACGGGTGAGGGTCGGGCTGGTCTGCCCGTACCCCTGGGATGTGCCGGGTGGGGTCGCTGCGCACACGCGTGACCTCGCCCTGTCGCTGCGCGAGCTCGGGCACCAGGTCGAGGTGCTCTCCCCGGTGCTCGACAGCGATGCTCCCCGCGAGCCGTGGGTGACCGACGCCGGTCGGCCGGTGGGCTTCCCCTACAACGGCTCGCGGGCCTGGGGGCTGCTCGGCCCGGTGTCGTACACGCGGGTCCGGCGCTGGGTCGTCGGTGGGCGTTTCGGGGTGCTGCACCTGCAGGAGCCCCTCGCGTGGAGCGTCTCGCTGATCGCGTGCTACGTCGCCAACGGCCCGCTGGTGGCGACCTTCCACTCCTCAACGGCGCGCTCCCGGTTGCTGCACGCCACCGCCGAGCCGCTCTTCGTGCCCGCGTTGGAGAAGGTGCGGGCGCGCATCGTGGTCAGCCCGGCCGCGCGGCGCACGCTCGTGGAGCACCTCGGCGGTGACGCGGTCGAGATCCCCAACGGCGTGCGGGGCGCTGCGCTGGCTGCGGCCCGACCGATGCCGCGGTACGACGGTGTGCCCCTCGTCGTCTTCCTCGGTCGGGTCGACGAGCCGCGCAAAGGCCTCGCCACGCTCATCGGCGCGTGGTCGGCGGTACGCGCGGCGGTGCCGGGGGCCCGGCTGGCCGTGGCCGGCCCGGGTGACGCGGCCGAGGTCCTCGCCCCGCTGGGACCCGCCGACCGCGCCTGCGTCGACGTGCTCGGTCAGGTCAGCGAGGAGGACAAGGGCCGCCTGCTCAGGAGCGCGACCGTCTACTGCGCGCCGAACCTCGGCGGCGAGAGCTTCGGCATCGTCTTGCTGGAGGCGGCGGCGGCGGGCGCGCCGGTGGTCGCGAGCGACCTCGAGGCCTTCCGGCTGGTGCTCGGAGGGAGCGGGAGCGGGGTCCTCGTACCTGTCGGTGACGAGCGGACGCTGGCCGACGCGCTGGTGGGTGTCCTGCGCGACCCGGTCCGCCGCGCGGCGCTCGTCGCGGCCGGCCGTGCGGTCGCCGCGCGCTACGACTGGTCGGTGATCGCGACGAGGGTCGTCGACGTCTACGAGACCGTCGCCCCCCGACGCGAGGTGGTCGGCATCGACCCCGACGGGGTGGCCGACCTCGGCCCCGAAGCGGAGCTCGGACCGCTGGGCTGAACCGGTCGGGCGCCCGCCCTAGCGTGCGCACCGTGCAGGACGCCGCGCTCGCCATCGCCGCGGCTGCGCTGCTGGGTCTCTACCTCTTGCGGTTGGCCACCCGGCATGACCGGCTGCTCACCCGTGTCGAGCTCGCGCGCGAGTCCCTCGACACCCAGCTCGTCCGCAGATCAGCTGCCGCGCAGCTGATCAGCCGCTCCCCGTCGGCCGCACCGGAGCTCGCGGCGCTCGGCCATGTGGCGGACGCTGCGCTGGCGGCGGCGCAGGGGGAGCGCGAAGCGGCCGAGAGCGCCCTCACCCGCGCGCTGCGCGCCGCGCTGGAGCACGGCGCGCTGGCCCCCGTGGACCGCGATGCCCTGGCGGGGCTGGCCGGGCGCGTGCGCCTGGCGCGTCAGCTGCACAACGACGCCGTCTTCGCCACCCTCGCGCTGCGCCGCCGGCGGGTGCTGCGCTCCTTGCGCCTCTACGGCCGCAGCAGGGCGCCGGCCTACTTCGACATCGACGACACGCTCGACGGCTGAGCCGGTCCGCGCAGCCGGCATGCTTACTGTCCTGCCGGTGACCCGGTCCCGCCGCGCGCTCGCCGCCGCCGCGGCCGCCGGCGCCGTGGTCCTCACGGCCTGCTCGGGCGGTGGCTCGGGGCGGGCGGGCAGCGCGGGCACCCCGCCGCCGGGCACGCCGCCGACGAGCGTCGCCGCCCCCACGGCGCCCGGCGCGGACGCCCCGGGTACGCGCCAGGTCGGACCGCCGTCGCCACTGTCCGGCCGGCCCAGCCCGCGGGGGCTGCCGGTGCTCGCGGTCAAGGTCGACAACGTGGCCGGTGCCTTCCCGCAGGCGGGCCTGGACGAGGCGGACCTCGTCTACGTCGAGGAGGTCGAGGGGGGCCTGACCCGGCTCACGGTGGTCTTCAGCTCGCGGATCCCCCCGCTCGTGGGGCCGGTGCGCAGCGGGCGGACCGACAACATCGAGCTGCTGGCCCAGCTGGGGATGCCGGAGATCGCCTTCAGCGGTGCGGCGCCCAGCGTGCTCAGCGCACTGCGCGCCTCGGTGCTGCGCACCGCCGACCCCGACGTCGTCCCTGGGCCCTACCGGCAGGTCAGCGGCCACGCGGCGCCGCACAACACCTTCGTGGACCCCGCGGGGCTCATCAAGGTCAAGCCGGGCACACCCGCCCGCTCGGTCGGGCTGACCTTCGCCGACGCCCTCCCCGGGGGCACGGTGGTCCCGCGGGTGCGCGTCACCTACCCCGCCGCCTCGCTGAGCTTCGCCTTCGACCGCGGCACCCAGCACTGGCTGCTGAGCCAGGACGGCGCCGCCAACGCGCTGACCGACGGTCGCCGGACCGCCGCCAGCACGGTGGTCCTCCAGCACGTGCGGCAGACGACGGACGGCAACACCAAGAGCGAGGACGGCTCACCGACGCCGTACAACGTCACCGTCGGGTCAGGACCGGTGACCGTGCTCCGCGACGGCCGGGCCTTCACGGGTAGGTGGACCCGCCCGTCGGTCACCGCGGGCACCCGCTTCGTCGACGCCGCCGGCCACGACATCCCCCTGCGCCGGGGGACGACCTGGGTCTTCCTCGTACCCGCCAGCGCCTCGGTCGGCATGGGGTGAGCGGGCCGCTCCTAGACTGGCGCCCGTGAGCACCATCCCCGAGGCCAGCCCCGGTCAGCCGATCTCGGCCGCCCCCACCACCGGCAGCGGCCGGGTGAAGCGCGGCATGGCGGAGATGCTCAAGGGCGGCGTGATCATGGATGTCGTCACGCCCGACCAGGCCGCCATCGCCGAGGCGGCCGGCGCGGTCGCCGTGATGGCGCTCGAGCGGGTGCCCGCCGACATCAGGCGGGACGGCGGGGTGGTGCGGATGAGCGACCCCGACATGATCGACGGCATCAAGGCGGTCACCTCGATCCCGGTGATGGCCAAGGCGCGGATCGGGCACTTCGTCGAGGCGCGGGTGCTCGAGGCGATCGGTGTCGACTACATCGACGAGTCCGAGGTGCTGACCCCCGCCGACAACGCCAACCACATCGACAAGTGGCCCTTCACCGTGCCCTTCGTCTGCGGCGCCACCAACCTCGGCGAGGCGCTGCGGCGGATCAGTGAAGGCGCGGCGATGGTCCGCAGCAAGGGCGAGGCGGGCACGGGCGACGTCAGCCAGGCCACCCACCACCTGCGCACCATCCTCGGGGAGATCCGCCGGCTGACCTCGATGGACTCGGCCGAGCTCTACGCCGCGGCCAAGGACATGCAGGCACCCATCGAGCTGGTCACCGAGGTCGCCGAGCTCGGCCGGCTGCCCGTGGTGCTCTTCTGCGCCGGCGGCGTCGCCACGCCCTCCGACGCGGCGCTGGTGATGGAGCTCGGCGCCGACGGCGTCTTCATCGGCTCCGGCATCTTCAAGAGCGGTGACCCGGCCGCCCGGGCGCGCGCGTGCGTGGAGGCCACCGCCTTCCACGACGACCCGGCCCGCATCGCCAAGGTCAGCCGCGGGCTGGGCGAGGCCATGGTCGGCGTCGCGGTGAGCTCGCTGGGCGCGAGCGACCTGCTCGCCTCACGCGGCTGGTGAGGGCGACCGCCCGCTCGGCTGGGAGGCGGTGACCTCCCCGGTGACGGCGCGGTCGCGTACCCCGATCGTCGGGGTCCTCGCGCTGCAAGGTGACGTCCGGGAGCACCTGCTCGCGCTCGCGGCGGCCGGTGCGGAGCCGGTGCCGGTGCGCCGCGTCGGCGAGCTCGCCGCCGTCGACGGCCTGGTGCTCCCCGGCGGCGAGTCGACGACCATCGGCCGGCTGCTCGAGGTCTTCGGGCTGCTGGACCCCCTGCGCGCACGGGTCGCGCGAGGCCTGCCGGTCTACGGCTCCTGTGCCGGGCTGATCCTGCTCGCCCGCGAGGTGCTCGACGGCCGCCCTGACCAACCGGTGGTCGGTGGGCTCGACGTCGTGGTGCGGCGCAACGCCTTCGGTCGCCAGGTCGACTCCTTCGAGGACGAGGTCGACATGGTCGGCGTCGAGGGTCAGGTGCACGCGGTCTTCATCCGCGCACCGTGGGTGGAGGTCGCCGGGCCGGCGGTGGAGGTGCTGGCGCGCACGCCAGAGGGCCCGGCCGCGGAGGGCGTCGGCGGTAAGATCGTGGCGGTGCGGCAGGGGCCGCTGCTCGCGACGTCCTTCCACCCCGAGCTGAGCGGTGACCCCCGCGTGCACGAGCTCTTCGTCACCATGGTCCGGGCCGAGATGGCCTCGGGCACCAGCGCGCAGGAGGTCTCCCCGTGAGCGGCCACTCCAAGTGGGCGACGACCAAGCACAAGAAGGCGGTCGTCGACGCCAAGCGCGGCAAGCTCTTCGCCAAGCTGGTGAAGAACGTCGAGGTCGCGGCCAAGGTCGGTGGCGGTGACCCCACGGGCAACCCGACCCTGGCGGACGCCATCATCAAGGCGAAGGGCCAGTCGGTGCCCAACGACAACATCGAGCGCGCGCGAGCCCGTGGCGCCGGCGAGCTCGGCGAGACCGTCAGCTTCGAGTCGATCATGTACGAGGCGTACGGGCCAGGCGGCGTGGCTGTCCTGGTCGAGTGCCTGACCGACAACCGCAACCGTGCGGCGAGCGAGGTCCGTACCGCCATGTCGCGCAACGGCGGCCGGGTGGCGGAGCCTGGCTCGGTCTCGTACCTGTTCTCCCGCAAGGGCATCGCCGTGGTCGAGAAGGTCGCTGGCGTCACCGAGGACGACGTCCTGACCGCCGTCCTCGACGATGCGGAGGAGGTCACCGACATCGGCGAGGCCTTCGAGGTGGTCAGCGAGCTGAGCCACCTCCGGGCCGTCCGGGACGCGCTCGGGGCGGCCGAGCTCGCCGTCGACAGCGCGGAGCCGGCCTGGCTGCCCGCCACCCGGGTGGACGTCGACCCGGACACCGCCCGGAAGGTCGCCCGGCTCATCGACGCGCTCGAGGACTGCGATGACGTGCAGGACGTCTGGTCCAACGTCGAGCCAGAGGCGCTGGACGCGGTCCTCGAAGACGCGTAGCGCGGGAGCGGCGTGGCGGTGCCGCTCCACCGCGGACGCATCTACGCTGCGAACGTGCGTTCGACCGGGTCGACGAGGGTCATGGGCGTCGACCCGGGCCTCACCCGCTGCGGCCTCGGGGTGGTCGAGGGAGCGGGCACCCGCGTGGTCTGCCTCGACGCCACCACCGTGCTGACGCCGGCGGCGCTGGCCCTGCCCGAGCGCCTCGTGCTGCTCGAGCGCCACGTCGAGAGCTACCTCGACTCCTACGCGCCCGACGCGGTCGCGGTCGAGCGGGTCTTCAGCCAGCACAACGTCCGCACCGTGATGGGTACGGCGCAGGCCGGCGCCGTGGCGATCCTCGCGGCGGCCCGCCGCGGGATCCCGGTCGCGCTGCACACCCCGAGCGAGGTCAAGGCCGCCGTCACCGGGTCGGGCCGGGCCGACAAGGACCAGGTCGGCGTGATGGTGACGCGCATCCTCGGGCTGTCTGCGCGCCCCCGCCCGGCCGACAGCGCCGACGCGCTCGCCCTCGCGCTGTGCCACCTGTGGCGCGGCGCCGCGCTGGCTCGGCAGGCCGCCGCCCTGGCCGGGGCACGGCCGTGATCGCCAGCCTGCGCGGCACCGTCACCGCCGTGGGCCCGGACGGCGCGGTCGTCGAGGTCGGCGGAGTCGGGCTCGCCGTGCTCTGCACGCCCGCGACGCTGGCCCGGCTGCGCCCCGGTCAGGAGGCGGCACTCGCCACCAGCCTGGTGGTCCGGGAGACCGAGCTGGCGCTCTACGGCTTCGGCGACGCCGACGAGCGCGCCACCTTCGAGGTGCTGCAGACCGCCAGCGGGGTGGGGCCCAAGCTCGCCCAGGCGGTGCTCGCCGTGCACGCCCCCGACGATGTGCGGCGCGCGGTAGCGGCCGAGGACCTCACCGCGCTGTGCCTCGTGCCGGGGATCGGCCGCAAGGGCGCGGCCCGGCTGGTGCTCGAGCTCAAGGACCGGATCGGGCTGCCGCACGGGCCCACCCGCCCGGCGCCGGTCACCCCGGCCGCCTCCGGCAGCGTGGAGCAGCTGCGGACCGCGCTGTCGAGGCTCGGTTACATGCCCCGCGAGGTGGAGGAGGCCGTCGCCGCCGTCGGAGCGGACGCCGCCGGCGACGTCGGCACCCTGCTCCGGACCGCGCTGGCCTCGCTGCGCCGTGGCTAGCCCGACCGGCCCCACCGGCCCGACCGGCCCCACCGGCGCGACCGATCGCACCGAGCCGCCGGTCGACGCTGACATCGTCGCGCCGCAGGCGAGCGTCGAGGACGCGGCGGCCGAGGTCAGCCTCCGGCCGCCGACGCTGCAGGACTTCATCGGCCAGCAGCAGGTCCGCGAGCAGCTGTCGCTCGTGCTCGAGGGCGCGCGCCGTCGCGGCAGCCCCCCCGACCACGTCCTGCTCGCCGGGCCACCCGGCACGGGCAAGACCTCGCTCGCCTTCATCATCGCCGCCGAGCTGGGTGTCGCGCTGCGCCAGACCAGCGGCCCGGCGCTCGAGCGCGCCGGCGACCTCGTCGCGCTGCTCACCTCCCTCGAGCCCGGGGAGGTGCTCTTCATCGACGAGGTGCACCGCATCGCCCGGCCGGCCGAGGAGCTGCTCTACACCGCCATGGAGGACTTCCGGGTGGACGTCATCCTCGGCAAGGGTCCGGGCGCGACGGCGATCCCCCTCGATGTGGCTCCCTTCACGCTGGTCGCGGCGACCACCCGCAGCGGCCTGCTGACCGGCCCGCTGCGCGACCGCTTCGGCTTCACGGCGCGGATGGACTTCTACTCCGACGCCGAGCTGGAGCTGGTCATCAGCCGGAGCGCGCGGCTGCTCGGCGTACCGCTGGCGGACGGGGGGGCGGCCGAGGTGGCGGGCCGGTCCAGGGGGACGCCGCGCATCGCCAACCGGCTGCTGCGCCGCGTGCGTGACTACGCCGAGGTGCGGGCGGACGGCGTCGTGACGCGAGAGGTCTCCGGGGCCGCGCTGGCGGTCTACGAGGTCGACGACCTCGGGCTCGACCGGCTCGACCGGGCGGTGCTCGACGCCCTGTGCCGGCGCCACGGCGGCGGGCCGGCCGGGGTCAACGCGCTCGCGGTCGCCGTCGGCGAGGAGCCGGACACCGTCGAGGAGGTGTGCGAGCCCTTCCTGGTCCGTGCCGGCCTGCTGGCCCGCACGCCGCGGGGTCGGGTGGCCACCCCGGCAGCGTGGGCCCACCTCGGCCTGACGGCTCCCGGCGGTCGGCTCGGTGGCGGGCACGGTGCCGGGCCCGAGATGGTCCTGCCCGGGACGTAGGCTCCCGGGCGTGCCACTCCTGTCGCTGCTCGGGGTCGCACCCGCCGCGCACGCCGCCGCCGTGCTGGCGGCCTCATCGACGAGCAAGGGGTCGAGCAACCCGCTGGGCCTGCTGCTGCCGATCCTCGTCCTCGGCGCGGTCTTCTTCCTCTTCACGCGCAACAGCCGGCGCAAGCAGGCTGCAGCGGGTGGACAGGTCTCCACCGACCTGGCGCCCGGGGTCGAGGTGATGACCACCGGCGGCCTCTACGCCCGGGTGCGCCACATCGACGACGACGGCGTCTACCTCGAGGTCGCGCCCGGGGTGGTCTCCCGCTACGACCGGCGGGCCATCTCGCGCATCCTGGTCCCCGAGTCCGGCGAGGCGGCCGAGGAGCTGGAGCCCGGCGACCCACGGCTCGACCTCCCGCGACCGGGCCCGCAGATCGGCGAGCCCCCCGCCGGAGATCGGGACCGGGTCGACCTGGAGAAGCGGGACGACGAGCGCCGCGACGGCGAGGACAGGCCGAAGCCCGGAGCCTGAGCGTGCTGGCGGCGCGATCCTGAGCCGGAGCAGCGATACTGCCTCGTCGCTCCAGCGTGAGCCGCACGACCCCGGTACGACCGAGCACGACGTGATCAGCCCCGCACCCGCGCGGGGTGGAGGAGAGCAGCGAGCCGTGGCACGACGACGCCCCCGTCCCCGCCAGGGGTTGCGCCTGGTCGCCCTCTTCGGCGTGCTCGTCGTCGCCTACGGCATCATCATCGGGTTCCGGGACACCCCCCGCCTCGGCCTCGACCTCTCCGGCGGCACGTCGGTCACCCTGCAGCCCAAGACGCTCAACGGCGCGAAGCCGGCCAAGGCAGCCCTCGACCAGGCCGTGGACATCCTGCGCAACCGGGTCAACGGCTTCGGCGTCAGCGAGGCCGAGGTGCTCGAGCAGGACCCCTACATCGTCGTCAACGTCCCCGGCAAGGGCCGCGACGAGGTCCTCAAGACCCTCTTCGTCACCGCGCAGCTGAGCTTCCGCGTCGTCTCCACCTCCGCACAGGACCCCACCTTGGTGCCGGCTTCGGTCGCCGCGTCGGAGTCCGCGCTGGCCGCCTCGGCCTCGGCGGCGGCACCGAAGGCCGGTGCCAGCACGCCGGCCGGTGCCAGCACGCCGCCCGGCGCCGTCGTGACGCCAGGGAGCAGCCCCGTGGGCGCGAGCGCCGTACCGTCCGTGACGGTGGCCCCCGCCACCTCGACCTCGACCTCGACCGCGCCCGGCACCCCGACCGCGCCCGCCACCCCGACCGCGCCCGCCACCGCGCACGGCCGGCCGCTCCCGCCGTTGGCGGGCGCCCCCGCCCCCACGAGCGCCCCCGCCCCCACGAGCGCGCCGGCCCCGGCGACCAGCCCGGGCGCCACGCCGGCCCCCGGGGCGTCCGGTGCAGCACCGGCGGCCAGCCCGTCGCCCGCCGACGCTTCCAAGGCGCGCGCGATGGCCGCCTACGCCGCCCTCCGGTGCGGCGACGCCACGTCGATCACCAAGCTGCCGGACTTCGCCCCCAGCGACTGGGCGGTGGGCTGCGGCCGCGGCGCCACCGACGGCGACTTCTCCAAGTACCTGCTGATGCCCGCCGGCGCCAAGGGCACCGACGTGACCAGCGCGAGCGCCCAGCCGGGCACGACCGGCGGCGGCACGGTGCAGATCACCACCAACCAGTGGCAGGTCGTCCTGCACTTCAAGAACGACACCGGCCCCTTCTACAAGCTCTCGCAGGCCACCGCCGGCACCGGTCAGCAGACCGCGATCCTGCTGGACAACATCGTCGAGACGGCGCCCACCAACACCGGCGCGATCTCGGGGGACGCGCAGATCTCCCCCTTCACCCAGAGCGAGGCCCAGCGGGTCGCCAAGACGCTGCAGTACGGCTCCCTGCCGCTGTCCTTCCAGGACAACCCGACCGCGGAGACCATCAGCCCCACCCTCGGCCGTGACTCGCTGCACGCCGGGCTCATCGCCGGTGCACTGGGGCTGCTGCTGGTGATCGGCTACTGCTTCCTCTACTACCGCGCGCTCGGCTTCATCACGATCGCCAGCCTGGTGGTCAGCGGCTTGATGGTCTACGCGGTGATCACCCTGCTGGGGCGCACGCTCGGTTACACGCTGTCGCTGGCCGGCATCGCCGGCTTCATCGTCGCAGTGGGCATCACCGCCGACAGCTTCGTCGTCTTCTACGAACGGCTGAAGGACGAGGTGAGAGACGGGCGGTCCGTGCGCACGGCGGTCGAGAGCGGGTGGGTCCGCGCCCGTTCTACCATCATCAGCGCCGATGCGGTCAGCCTCCTCGCCGCCGTGATCCTCTACGTCGTCTCGATCGGTACGGTGCGCGGCTTCGCCTTCACGCTCGGCGTCTCGACGCTGCTCGACCTGGTGACCGTCTTCTTCTTCACCAAGCCGCTCGTCACCATCCTGGTGCGGCGTCCGTTCTTCGCCAGCAGCAAGTGGAGCGGCCTGAGCAACCAGGGCCCCGCCGGCCCGCTGCGCCGGCGCCAGCCGCCCCGGCGGCCGAGCGGCGGCCCGGGCAGCTCGTCAGCGGTGCTCGACGCTCCATCCGACCCGACGACCGTCGACCCGACCGGCGGGTCGGAGGCCCCGAGCGGCCCGCCGCAGCTGCGTCGGCGCCCAGCCAGCAGGGAGGCCTGAGATGTCGATCGCGTCACGGCTCTACAACGGCGAGGTCAGCTACGACTTCACTGGCCGCCGCAAGCGGTGGTACACGGTCAGCGGCGTCGTCCTCACCATCAGCCTGCTGTCCATCATCTTCCGTGGGTTCAACTACGGCATCGACTTCAAGGGCGGCGTCTCCTACGAGCTCCCGCGCTCCGGGCACACGCTCGCCGACGCGCGAGGGTTGCTCACCCAGGAGGGCATCGTCGACCCGGTGGTGCAGAGCCTCGGGTCCGACCGCCTCCGCATCACCACCCCGGCGCTGACGCCCGCGCAGACGACCGCCACGCAGGACGCGCTCGCCGCCCGCTTCGGCATCTCCAGCACCCAGGTGTCGACGTCGAGCGTCGGGTCGTCGTGGGGCTCGGAGATCTCCAAGAAGGCCCTCGAGGGCCTGCTCATCTTCCTGGTCGCGGTGACGGCCTACATCGCGGTCCGCTTCCGGGAGCGGGGCATGGCGATCGCCGCCTTCGTCGCCCTCGTCCACGACCTGGTCATCACCGCCGGCGTCTACTCCCTCGTCGGCTTCGAGGTGACGCCCAGCACGGTCATCGCCCTGCTCACCATCCTCGGCTTCTCCCTCTACGACACCGTCGTGGTCTTCGACAAGGTCAGGGAGAACACCGCCGGGCTGCAGAGCGCCGGGCGCGCGACCTACACCCAGCAGGCCAACCTGGCGCTCAACCAGACCCTGGTGCGCTCGCTCAACACCTCGCTCATCGCGCTCGTGCCGGTCGCCTCCCTGCTCTTCGTCGGTGCGGGGCTGCTCGGTGCGGGCACGCTCAAGGACCTGGCGCTGGCGCAGCTCGTCGGCCTGGCGAGCGGGGCGTACTCCTCCATCTTCATCGCGACGCCCCTGCTCTGCCAGATCAAGGAGCGGGAGCCGCAGATGAAGGCGCTCGCGGCACGGGTCGGCCGGTTGGAGTCGGCGGGGCGGCTCTCGCCGCTCGGGCGGCGTCCCGCCTACGCCGCGGCGGGTGGGCCCGGCGCCGACGAGCCGACGGGCAGCGCCGCCGTGCCGTCGTCCGTCGCCGACACCGCTCCGGACGCGCGGGGCGCCTTCTCGGGGCGCCCGACCACCCGTCCCGCAGGGCGTCCCGGCTCCCGTGGTCGCAACCGGCCGCACGGCGCGCGTCGCCGGTGACGGGGCCCGGGTGAGCACGCGGGCCCACCGGTGACCACCGCCGCGGCCGGCGTGGACCCCAGCGTGCTCCGAGCGCTCGTGCGGGACGTGCCTGACTTCCCGCGCCCCGGCATCCTCTTCCGCGACATCGGCCCGTTGCTGGCCGACCCGGCCGGGCTCGCCGGGGCCGCCGCCGCGCTGGCCGCGGCAGCCACCACAGCCGGCGCGCGGGTCGTGGCCGGCGTCGAGGCCCGCGGTCTCGTCCTCGGTGCACCGGCCGCCGTCGCGGCCGGGCTGGGCTTCGTGCCGTTGCGCAAGGCGGGGAAGCTGCCGGGGCAGACACTGCGCGAGGCCTACGCGCTGGAGTACGGCGAGGCGGAGCTCGAGGTGCAGACCGGCGCGGTGCCGGCCGGGAGCCGCGTGCTCGTCGTCGACGACGTCCTCGCCACCGGGGGCACCGCGGCAGCGGCGGTGGCCCTGCTGCGGCGCGCGGGGGCCGAGGTCGTCGGCGTGGCGGTGCTGTTGGAGCTGGTGGGGCTCGGCGGGCGGCAGGCCCTCGGCGCGATGCCCGTCACAGCGGTCCTGTCGGTCTGAGCGGCGCTGGAGCCCGCGGCGTCGCCCGGCGTACCGTTTGGCCTCGAGGGCGGACGTGCGCGGCCCGGGCGCCGGTCGCCCGGTCGACCCGAGGAGCCGCCACCGCATGAGCCCGGACACCGACGCCACCACCCTCGCCCGCGGGGCGGCTCCCGCCGCTCGTGCCGCCGCGTCCCCCGCGCCGACTCCGGCGGAGCCAGCCCCGGCGCCCGGTGCGACTCCTGCCACGCCTGCCGCCCCCCTCGACGGCGGCAGCTCCGACCACCAGAGCGCCCTACCGCCGCTCGTCCGCCGCCCCGGCGCCGGCTCCTCCTCGGCCCGCCGTCGGTCCCGCCTCGGCCGGCTCGGTACGCGCGCCGCCACGACCGCCCACCCGACCGACGGCCTCCTCCGGGCCGTCAAGGCCCACCATCCGAGGGCCGACGTCCGCATCCTGCGGCGTGCCTACGAGGTGGCCGAGACCGCGCACGGCGACCAGCGCCGGCGCAGCGGCGAGCCCTACATCACCCACCCGCTCGCCGTCGCCGAGATGCTCGCCGAGCTGGGCATGGACGAGCCGACGCTGGTCGCCGCGCTGCTGCACGACACCGTCGAGGACACCCTGCTGACGCTCGACGCCGTGCGCGCGGAGTTCGGTGACCTCGTCGCGCTCGTCGTCGACGGGGTGACCAAGCTGGACAAGGTCAAGGTGCCCGAGGGGGCGACGGCGCCGTCGCCGGGCGAGGCGGCGACCGCGGCGCAGGGCGAGACCATCCGCAAGATGGTCATCGCGATGAGCCGCGACCCCCGCGTGCTCGTCGTCAAGCTCGCCGACCGGCTGCACAACATGCGCACGCTGCGCTTCCTGCCGGAGGCCAAGCAGGAGCGCAAGGCCAGGGAGGTGCTCGAGATCTACGCCCCGCTCGCGCACCGGCTGGGGCTCAACGCGCTGAAGTGGGAGCTCGAGGACCTCGCCTTCGCCACCCTCTACCCCAAGCGGTACGACGAGATCGTGCGCCTGGTCGCCGAGCGCGCGCCCAGCCGCGACACCTACCTCGGTGAGGTCGTGAGCGCCGTCGACCTGGCGCTCGCCGCAGCCAAGATCAAGGCCACGGTCACCGGCCGCCCCAAGCACTACTACTCCATCTATCAGAAGATGATGGTCAGGGGGCGCGACTTCGCCGACATCTACGACCTGGTCGGCATCCGCATCATCGTCGACGACGTCCGCGACTGCTACGCCGCGCTCGGCATCCTGCACGCGATGTGGCACCCGATCCCCGGGCGCTTCAAGGACTACATCGCGATGCCCAAGCTCGCGATGTACCAGTCGCTGCACACCACCGCGATCGGCCCGGGCGGCAAGCCGGTCGAGCTGCAGATCCGCACGCTGGGCATGCACCGCGTCGCGGAGCACGGCATCGCCGCGCACTGGAAGTACAAGACCGGCGCCGAGACCTTCACCCGCCGCGGCGGCAGCACCACACCGGCCGAGGCGGCCGCGGAGATGGCCTGGCTGCGCCAGATCTTGGACTGGCAGAGCGAGACCGCCGACCCGGGTGAGTTCCTCGAGTCACTGCGCTTCGACCTGCACGCCCGCGAGGTCTTCGTCTTCACCCCCAAGGGCCAGGTCGTCGCGCTGCCGGCGGAGGCGACGCCCATCGACTTCGCCTACGCGGTGCACACCGAGGTCGGGCACCGCTGCATCGGCGCCAAGGTCAACGGTCGGCTGGTGGCGCTGGAGACCGCGCTGGACAACGGTGACACCGTCGAGATCCTCACCAGCAAGGCAGCCGCGGCCGGCCCCAGCCGCGACTGGCTGGCCTTCGTCAAGAGCAGTCGCGCCCGTACGAAGATCCGCCAGTGGTTCGCCAAGGAGCGTCGTGAGGACGCGGTGGAGGCGGGCAAGGAGGCCCTGACCCGGGCCATGCGCAAGGCCGGGCTGCCGCTGCAGCGGCTCATGGGCGGTGACGCGCTCGCGCTCGTCGCCAGCGAGCTGCACCTGACCGACGTCTCCGCGCTCTTCGTCGCGGTCGGTGAGGGGCACCTGTCTGCTGCAGCCGTGGTCGAGCGCATCGTCGCCAGCCTCGGCGGCACGGAGGGCGCGAGCGAGGACCTGGCCGAGACAGAGGTCCCGACCCGGGCGCCGCAGCAGGCCGGTCTGCCGGGCAGTGACCCGGGTGTCGTGGTCGACGGCCTCGAGCCCGGGGACGTCTGGGTCAAGCTCAGCCGCTGCTGCACCCCCGTCCCCGGCGATGCGATCGTTGGGTACGTGACGAAGGGGCGGGGCGTCAGCGTGCACCGCGGCGACTGCGTCAACGTGCTCGGCCTGGCCGAGCAGGAGGCGCGGCAGGTGGGCGTCTCGTGGGCGCCGGGCGCCGAGTCGGTCTTCCTCGTCAACATCCAGGTCGAGGCGCTGGACCGCACCAGACTGCTCTCCGATGTGACCCGTGTTCTCTCCGATCAGCACGTCAACATCCTCTCCGCGTCGGTCACCACCACCCGGGACCGGGTGGCGGTCAGCCGGTTCGCCTTCGAGATGGGTGCGCCCGAGCACCTCGGCCACGTGCTGCGTGCGGTGCGCGGCGTGGAGGGCGTCTACGACTGCTACCGGGTCGTCAGCACGGTCGACGTCCCGGCCTGAGGCGCGGCGTACCCCGCCTGGCCGCCTGGCGAGCGAGGCTGGACCCGTGAACCCCCTCACCGCCGCGGGACAGGATGCGCTGCAGCGCTTCGGAGACCGGGACGTCGTGCACGCGCGCGGTCGTTGGCACTCGTCCGGTGAGCTGGAGGCGCAGGCAGTGCGCTGGGCGGCCGGCCTCGCCGGGCTCGGTGTGCGGTCCGGCGACCGGGTGCTGGTGCTCATGCCCAACGCTCCCGAGGTCGGGGTCTCCTACTCCGCGGTGTGGCGGGTGGGCGGGGTCGTCGTACCCGTGCTCTTCGTGGCCGGGCCGGCCGACCTGGCGCACGCGGTGCGCGACAGCGGAGCGCGGGTGGCGATCACCGTGCCGCTGCTGCTCACCCGGCTGCTCGAGGCGGCCGGGGACGCGCTGGAGCACGTGGTGCTCGTCGGTGAGCCGGGCGCCGACGCCGACCCGCGGGTGCTCGGCGAGGCCGGGCTGACCGGGGAGATACCCGTCGCCGACGGGGACGCGGGCACGCTGGCGGCACTGCTCTACACCGGGGGGACGACCGGGCGGGCCAAGGGTGTGTGCCTGAGCCACGGCAACCTCGTGGCGGCCGCGGGGGCGGCGGTCGAGGCGGCGCACGTGCCCGGCGTGGTGCGCTCGCTCGCGGTGCTGCCCCTCGCCCACGTCTACGGGCTCACGCTGAGCGTGGCCGCGCTGCTGGTGCCCGAGCCGACGACCTCGGTGGTGCTGCCGTGGTTCGTGGCCGCCGACGCGATCACCGCCATCGAGGAGCACCGGCTGCAGTCGATGCCGGTGGTGCCCTCGATGCTCGCGCTGCTCCTCGCCGAGGGGCTGGCGGGGCGTGACCTGTCCAGCCTCACCCATGTCGGGAGCGGGGGAGCGCCGCTGCCCGACGAGCTCGCCCGGGCCTTCACCGCGGCGGTGCCGCACGTCGTCCTCCGGGAGGGGTACGGCGCGACGGAGACGTGCGCCATCTGCGCGGTCACCCGCCCCGACCAGGTGGTGCTCGGCTCGGTCGGCACCCCCGCGCCGGGGTACTCGCTGCGCATCGCCGATGACGACGACCGTCCGCTGCCCGCCGGTGAGGTGGGCGAGGTGCTGGTGCAGGGGCCAGGGGTGACGGCGGGGTACTGGCACGACCCCGAGGCGACCGCGGTGGCACTGCGCGGTGGCTGGCTGCACACCGGCGACCTCGGCACGCTGGACGTCGACGGGCGGTTGCGCATCGTCGACCGCAAGAAGGACCTCATCATCCGCGGTGGCTTCAACGTCTACCCTCGCGACGTCGAGGACCAGCTGCTCGAGCACCCCGATGTCACCGCGGCCGCCGTGGTCGGGCGACCGCACCCGGTGCAGGGTGAGGAGGTCGTCGCCGTCGTGAGCCTGCGCCCGGGCAGCACGGTCACCACCGAGGAGCTGCTCGCCTGGGCGAGGGAGCGGATGTCGGCGGCCAAGCGCCCCCGGGAGGTGCGCATCGTCGACGCCGTGCCGCTGACCGGCGTCGGGAAGACCGACCGCAAGGCCGTCCGCGCGGCGGTGCTGGGGTGACGCCGCTGCCCCCCTCAGGGCGGCAGGTGGAGCTCACCGCCGGCGCCGCCCGCGCGGTCGTGGTGACCACGGGTGGCGGCCTCCGCAGCCTCGAGGCCGACGGCCACCCCCTCCTCGACGGGTACGACGAGCAGGAGCAGATCAGCAGCGGCCGTGGTCAGGTGCTGGTGCCGTGGCCCAACCGCGTCGGCGCGGGCGCCTGGACGTGGCGGGGCCGCGACCTGCAGCTGCCGCTCGCCGAGCCGGCCAAGGGCAACGCCATCCACGGGTTGGTCCGCTGGCTCGACTGGGAGGTGCTCGAGGGCAGCGACTCCGCGGCCGTGCTCGGGGCGCAGGTGCAGCCGCAACCGGGGTGGCCGTGGCGCACCGGGTGCCGGACGAGCTACGCGCTGCGCCCCGACCACCTCAGCGTGACCATCGCCGTCACCAACCGCTCGGCGGAGGAGGCCCCGGCGGGCATCGGCATGCACCCGTACTGGACGCTCGGCACGCCGACGGTCGACGACGTGCGCGTGCAGCTGCGCGCGGGAACGCTGCTGCGCACCGACGGCCGCGGCCTGCCGACGGGGGAGGAGCCGAGCACCGGGTGGGACGGGCCGGTCGGCGCCGCGGTCCTCGACACGGCCTATGGCGGGCTGGTGCGCGACGCCGACGGCTGGGCCCGGGTGCGCCTGAGCACACCGAGCCGCCGGCTCGTGGTCGAGCTCGACGGCGCCTGGCGCTGGGTGCAGCTCTTCACCGGTGACACGGTCGCCCCCGAGCGCCGGCGTCGGGGGCTCGCGGTGGAGCCGATGACCTGCCCGCCGGACGCGCTGCGCTCGGGCCGCGACCTCGACGTCCTCGCGCCCGGTCAGACGCTGACCGCGACCTGGCGGGTGCGCTGGGAGGGTGCCTGAGCCGCCTCAGGCGGCCGTCGCGGTGAAGGCCGGGTGGCGCAGGGCCGCCGGCGCGTCCGCGGGCACCAGCGGGTGCCGGGGCGCGATGGGGTCCAGCCGCCGGTAGTCAGCGCCCGGCGCCGCCCGCTCGTCAGCCTCCCCGGCGTTGGGCCACAGCGCCATCGCCCGCTCGGCCTGCGCCGTGATGGTGAGCGAGGGGTTGACGCCGAGGTTGGCCGAGATGGCCGCGCCGTCGACGACGTGCAGGCCGTCGTGGCCGAAGACCCGGTGGTAGGCGTCGATGACACCGTGCGCGGGGTCCGCGCCGATCACCGCGCCGCCGATGAAGTGCGCCGTCATCGGCAGGTTGGCCAGCTCGCCCCACGACCCGCCGGGGTAGCCGCCCATCACGTCCGCGACCATGCGGGTGGCCTCGTTGCCGACCGGGATCCACGTGGGGTTGGGTTCGCCGTGCCCTTGGCGGCTGACGAGGCGCCGCCCGAGGAGCCCTCTCTTGGTGTAGGTCGTGATCGAGTTGTCCAGCGTCTGCATCACCAGGACGGCGATGCTGCGCTCGGACCAGCGGTACGGCACGAGCATCTGCACGAAGCGCAGCGGGTGCCTCAGCACCTGGGCGAGCCACCGCAGGGCCCGCGGGGTGCGGCCACCGCCGTCGGTCATCACGGTCTGCAGCAGCCCCATCGCGTTGCTGCCCTTGCCGTACCGGCAGGGCTCGACATGGGTGACCTCGTCGGGGTGGAAGGAGCTGGTGATGGCCACGCCGGCGCTGTAGTCGCGGGTGACGCCAGGGGTGCTGGCGCCCACGATCGACTCGGAGTTGGTGCGCGTCAGGGCACCCACCCGGTCGGACAGCCCGGGCAGCGTGCCGGCGTCGCGCATCCGGTGCAGCAGCCGCTGCGTGCCCAGCGTGCCCGCGGCGAAGACGACCTGCGGCGCGGTGAAGGTGCGGGTGACCGTGGCCGACCAGGCACCGCTGCGCACGGTGTCGACCGCGTACCCGCCGTCAGGCAGCGGCCTGACCGCGGTCACCGTGGTGTCGGGGACGACGGTGGCGCCGCCGTGCTCGGCGAGGTGCAGGTAGTTCTTCACCAGCGTGTTCTTGGCGCCGACCCGGCAGCCGACCATGCAGTTGCCGCACTGCGTGCACCCGGTGCGCTCGGGGCCCACCCCGCCGAAGAACGGGTCAGCCACCGTCGTGCCCGGCTCCTGGCGGCCGTCGCGGCCGAAGAAGACACCCACCGGGGTGAGGGTGAAGCTGGCGCCGACGCCCATCCGCTCGGCCACCGTGCGCATGACCTCGTCGGCCGGGGTGACCGTCGGGTTCTGCACCACCCCGAGCATCCGGCGGGCCTGGTCGTACCAGGGGTCGAGCTCGGCGAACCAGTCGGTGATGCCACCCCACTGCGGGTCGGCGTAGAAGGGCGCGGGGGGCTGGTAGAGCGTGTTGGCGTAGTTGAGCGACCCACCGCCGACGCCAGCGCCGGCGAGCACGACGACATCGCCGACCTTGGCGATGCGCTGCACGCCGTGGCAGCCGAGCCTCGGCGCCCAGAGGAAGCGGCGGGCTTCCCACGACGTCGCCGCCAGCTCGTCGTCGGCGAAGCGACGGCCGGCCTCGACGACCCCGACCCGGTAGCCCTTCTCGGTCAGCCGCAGCGCGCTGACCGACCCGCCGAAGCCCGACCCGATGACCAGCACGTCGAAGTCCACCCCGGCATGGTGCCGGCCCGCGGGCCGGCGCGCCAACCGCTGGTGCGGGCGCGCTGAGGCGGGGGTAGGCATGCCATCGTGCCCGCGACCCGAGCGCCCTCGCTCCCTCCCCTCGTCCGCGCAGCGCTCCTCGGCGCCGCCACCGGCAGCCGCTCCACCCTCGGCCTGCAGGCCGTCGCCAGGAGCACCGGCAACCGGACGGCCCGGCGCGCGGCCGCGGTCGCGGTGCTGGGTGAGCTGGTCGCGGACAAGCTGCCGCAGACGCCGAGCCGGCTCGAGCCCACCGGTCTGGGGGCCCGCGTCGTCTCGGCGGCGCTGGGCGGCGCCGCGGTCGGTCGCCGCGCTGTGGCGGCCCCCGTCGCCGTGGTGGGGGCACTGGGTTCCGCCTTCGGTCTGCACGCCGCCCGGGTGGCCGTCGGGCGCGCCACCGGGCGCCCCGACGCCCTCGTGGCGGTGGGTGAGGACGCCCTGGCGCTCGCCCTCGGCGTGCTTGCGCGGCCACCGCGGGGCCTGCTCCCGGCCTGACGGCCGGCACGCCTCCGGGCGACGCACGGAGCTGGCTGGCTAGCCTCGGGTCCCGTGACCCAGACGCTGGCCGACATCCTCACCGAGACGGTCATCCAGGTGGACTCGACCGCCACCGTCGCGCAGGCCGCGCGGGCGATGCGGGCGGCCGGTGTCGGCTCCGTGGTGGTCCGTCACGGCCGTGAGCTGGTGGGCATCTTCACCGAGCGCGACCTGGTCAGGGCCGCGGCGGCCGGCGTCGACGCGGCTCGCTCACTCGTCCGCGCCTGGATGACGACCGACATCTACTCCCTGCCCTCGACGACACCGGTCGCCGAGGCGATGGGGCAGCTGCGCGCGCGCCGTCACCGGCGGCTGCCCGTGGTCGATGACGGGGTGCTCGTCGGGATGGTGTCGCTGTCGGACTTCGTCCGGGGCGGGGTCGCGTCGGTGCCGGCCGGCGCCTGAGCCGTGCGCCTCGCCACCTGGAACGTCAACTCTGCCCGGGCCCGAGCCCCCCGCCTGGTCGACTGGCTCGACCGGGTGCAGCCCGACGTCGCCTGCCTGCAAGAGACCAAGGTCGGTACGGAGGAGTTCGCCGAGCTCTTCGACGGCGACCTCACCCGACGCGGGTACGCCTGGGAGCACCACGGCGACGGTCGCTGGAACGGCGTCGCCCTGCTCAGCCGGGTCGGGCTGTCGCAGGTCCGCCGGGGCTTCGCCGGGGAGCCCGCGTGGGAGGGCGCGCTGGAGACCAGGGCCATCTCCGCGGTGCTGGCCGAGGGCACCCGCGTCTGGTCCCTCTACGTCCCCAACGGCCGCAGCATCGAGGACCCGCACCTGGCGTACAAGCTGCGCTGGTTGCCGGCGCTGCGGGCGGTCGTCGAGGCCGACCTGGCGGCCGGGGTGCCCACCGTCGCGTGCGGTGACTTCAACATCGCACCGGCCGACGTCGACGTCTGGGACCCGGCGGACTTCGCCGCCTCGACGCACGTCACGCCGGCCGAGCGAGGCGAGCTGACCGCGCTCGAGCAGCTCGGCCTGCAGGATCTGGTGCGCCGCAGATGGCCTGCGCCGCAGCGCGTCTACTCCTACTGGGACTACCGGGCTGGCATGTTCCACACCGACAAGGGGATGCGGATCGACCTGCTCCTCGCCAGCCCGACGGTGGCCGACCGCCTCGCCGCCGCGTGGGTCGACCGGCAGGCCCGCAAGGGCACCGGCCCGAGCGACCACGCCCCGGTCGTGGTCGACCTCGACACCGCGCCCAGCGGTGACATCGGGCCGGTGGTGCCGCCGCCGTCGCTGCGCGGGCGGCGCTGAGCCGGCCCGATCGTCAGGGCGAGACGGTGACGCTGGTCAAGGTGATGGCGAGGTCGGGCTTGCCGTCGCCCGGTCCGTTGCTGTCGTCCTCGCCGGCCTTGGCCACCCGCTGGAGCACGTCGAGGCCGGCGGTGATGGTGCCGACCGGCGTGTACTGCGGCGGGAGCGGGCTCGCGTCGTAGTTGAGGAAGAACTGGCTGCCGGTGGAGTGGGGTGCCGACGTCTTGGCCATCGCCACCGACCCCTTCGGGTAGGTCGCGCCGGCCAGCGCCTCCTCGGGCAGCGTGTAACCCGGGCCGCCGGTCCCCGTACCCGTCGGGTCACCGCACTGCAGGACGAAGATGCCGCTGGTGGTGAGCCGGTGACACGGGGCGCTGTCGTAGTAGTGCTTGCCGGCCAGCCAGCGGAAGCTGGCCACGGTGCACGCCACCTTGGCCTGGTCGGCGGTGAAGACGATGGTGCCGAGGTTGGTGAGCAGCGTGACCGTCGCCGTCCCCGTCCGCAGGACGGTGGAGGTGGGCGGCAGACCGGGCTTGCGGTCACCGGTGTCCCGCGGGTTGGCCTCGAAGCTGCACCCGCCTAGGGCGGTCGGTGACGAGCCGCTCGGGGGCGCCGGGGGCGTGGGGGCGCCGGGTGAGCCGTTCGTCGCGCTGCCGCTGCTCCCGCAGCCGGCCAGCGCCAGGGCGAGGGCGGCGGCGGTCAGCACCCGTCGGTGCGCGAGGACGGTCACGCGGTGACCGTGAGCGTGCTGATGGTCACCGGCTTGGTCGGCTTGCCGTCGAGGACCGGGGTGGCCGGGCTGGCGGTGGGGGCGGGCGTGGCGCCGGGTGGCGGCACGGCCGTGATCCCGGCCGCCGCGATCGCGTCGAGCACGGGCTTGCCCTTGGTGACCGTGCCGACGACGGTGTAGGACGGCGGCAGCTGCGAGTCGCCGTAGACGAGGAAGAACTGGCTGCCGCCGGTGTGCGCGGCGCCGGTGTTGGCCATCGCGATGGTCCCGCGCGGGTAGAGGGCGGTGGTCATCCCGGCAGCGGCGGTCGGCAGGTCCTCGTCGGGGATGGTGTAACCGGGGCCGCCGGTGCCCGTACCGGTCGGGTCGCCGCACTGCAGCACCTTGAGCGTCGGGTCAGCCGTCAGTCGGTGGCAGGGCGTGCCGTCGAAGAAGCCCTTGCTGGCGAGGTACCGGAAGCTGTCGGCCGTGCAGGGCACCTTCGCCGCGTCCATCGACCAGGTCACGGTGCCCACGTCGGTGACCATGGTCGCCGTGTAGGTGCCGGTCGTGCGCAGCGGCGTCGTCGGCGGCAGACCGGGCATCTTCGGGTTCTGCCCCGACGTCTGGGGTGTGTCGGCGCAGGTGCCGGTGAAGGCAGCCGGAGTGGCTGCGGCCGAAGAGCTCGGCGTCGCCGCAGCGGTGCGGGGCACGGTCGGTGTCGCGGTGGGTGTCGGCGTCTCCGCAGTGACCGGAGCCTTCTTGCTGTCGAAGACGCCGGCGAGCAGCAGCGCGACGGCGACGACGACCGCGGTCAGGCCCACACCGGCACCGGCGAGCCCGGCCCGGCGACGCCGACGGCGCTGCTCCTCCCGGCGCTGCGCCTGGCGCAGCGCCCGCTGCTGGGCCAGCTCGCGCTGCCGACTGCCCTTGCCCACGAGATCTCCTGTCGCCGCCGGTCGCCGCTGGTCGCGCAGACCCACAGTCCGGCGGCGGCGGGAGTCTAAGTACGCTGCCGGGTGCTCGGCTGCGACGCGGCCGCTGCCCGCGTCCGCCGTCCCGCCGCGGCGCTGCCCTACGACGACCAGGAGGTGCGCGCCCGTGCTCCTCCGTGGCTTCCCGGCCGGTGCCCTCGCCACCAACTGCTGGGTGCTGGCGGCCGACGAGGGCGAGCGGTGCGTGGTGGTTGACCCCGGCCAGGACGCGGCCGGACCGCTCGGCGAGCTGCTCACCCGGCACCGGCTCAGCCCGGCGGCGGTCCTCGTCACGCACGGCCACGTCGACCACATCTGGGACCTCGCCGCGGTCTGCGCGACCTACGACGTGCCGGTCTGGGTCGGCGCTCCCGACCGCCCGTGGCTGGCCGACCCGGCGGCCGGCCTGTCCGCGCAGCTGCGCCCGCTGCTCGCCGGCGCCGCCTTCCACGAGCCGGCCGACGTGCGCACCTGCACCGGGGGTGAGGTGGTGGGGCTGGCCGAGGTGGGGCTGTCGGTGCTCGCCACGCCCGGGCACACCGCCGGGTCGCTGTGCTTCGCGCTGCCCTCGGGCGCTGATGGCACTCCGCCGCTGCTCTTCACCGGCGACACCCTCTTCCAGGGCTCGATCGGGCGCAGCGACCTGCCCACCGGCCACCTGCCGACGCTGATGACGTCACTGGAGGGTCTCCTCGCGGGGCACGACGACGCCACCGCGGTCCTCCCCGGGCACGGTGCGGTCTCCACGATCGGTGACGAGCGGCGCACCAACCCCTTCCTGCTCGGCCGGTGAGCGGGCCGCTGCGTGCGCCCAAGGGCGTACCTGACTTCGTGCCGCCCGACGGCGACCGGCTGCGCCACGTCCGCGAGACGCTCACGGCAGGCCTGCGCTGCAGCGGGTACGGCTACGTCGAGCTGCCCGTCTTCGAGGAGACCGAGCTCTTCGTCCGCGGGGTGGGGGAGTCCACCGACATCGTCGCCAAGGAGATGTTCAGCTTCCGCGACAGGGGGGACCGCGACCTCACGCTGCGCCCGGAGGGCACGGCCGGCGCGCTCCGTGCCCTGCTCGAGCACGGGCTCGACCGGCGTGGCCTGCCGGTCAAGCTCTGGTACGCGGGCCCGATGTTCCGCGCCGAGCGCCCCCAGCTCGGCCGCTACCGGCAGTTCCAGCAGGTCGGTGCCGAGGCGGTCGGCAGCGAGGACCCGGCGCTCGACGCCGAGCTCGTCTGGCTGGCGGTCGAGGGCTTCCGCTCGCTCGGTCTGCAGCAGGTCACGCTGCTGCTGAACAGCCTGGGCGACAGCGATTCCCGCGATCTCTACCGCGCGAGACTGGTGGCCTTCCTCGAGCGGCTCGACCTGGATGAGGACACCAGGCGGCGCGTGCGGGTCAACCCGCTGCGCGTCCTCGACGACAAGCGCGTCGCGGTGCAGGAGCAGCTCGCGGATGCGCCCGAGCTCCCCGCCTCGCTCAACGACGCGACCCGCGCGCACCACGACGCGGTGCGCCAGCACCTCACCGACCTGGGTGTCGCGTGGGTCGACGCGCCCCGCCTCGTCCGAGGCCTGGACTACTACACCCGCACCACCTTCGAGCTCGAGCACCGTGGGCTCGGGGCGCAGAGCGCGATCGGTGGCGGCGGCCGGTACGACGGGCTGTCGGAGCTGGTCGGTGGCCCGCGGCTGCCCGGCGTCGGCTGGGCCCTTGGGCTGGAGCGCACGCTGCTCGCCCTCGACGCTGAGGGCATCACCCTGCCGATCCCTGCCGCGGTGCAGGTCTTCTGCATCCCCATCGGTGGCGAGGCGCGCGCCCGCGTGGTGCCGCTGGTCGCCGCCCTGCGCCGCGCGGGGGTGGCCACCGACATGGCGTACGACTCCCGTGGGCTGAAGGGCGCGATGAAGGCCGCCGACCGCAGCGGCGGCGCGCTCACCGTCGTGCTGGGCGAGCGTGACCTCGCCGACGGCGTCGCACAGGTCAAAGAGATGGCGTCGGGGGAGCAGGTCGCCGTACCGCTCGACGAGCTGGTATCGACGATCGCCCAGCGGCTGGGCGCCCTGCCACCGGCCTGGGCGAGCGCGGGTAGTCTGAGCGGGTAGCCCACTAAAGGGCATTTCCGACGGGGACTCGCGTGCGAGTCCCCGTCGCTTTTGTTGAGAGGTGCTGGTGCCGGTGCTGACCGCTGCGCTGGGACGGACGACCGGCCGTAGCAACATCCAGCTCGTTGCCCCAGGTGAGCTGCTCGCGCACCTCATGGACCGCGTACGGGAGACCTTCGATGAGCCGGTGCGTCTCTTGCGCACATATTGGTACGACGGCGCGCGTGGGGGCGTCGCGAGCCCCGAGCAGGAGCTCGTGGGCGCGCTGCCGCAGGTCAAGCTGCGTCTCGGTCAGCTGACGTCGGGCGGTCAGAAGGGCGTTGACGGGTTGATCATCCTTGACCTCGTGACCTTGGCCCTGACGAAAAGCATTGATGTTGCCGTCCTGGTCAGTGGTGATGAAGACCTGCGCGAGGCCGCCAAGCACGCCCAGGGGTACGGCGTGGCCTTCGTCCTCGTCGGTATGCCGACGGTCGTCGGGCAGGCGCAGTCGCGACTCCTGGTGCTCGAGGCAGACCACCACCTCGTGCTCAGCGCGGAGACCGTCCAGGCTCACCTGCGAGAGGTGAGCGCCTCGACGCTCAAGCCACCGCGGGATCCTCTGGTCGCCGTCGTCGAGGGGCTCGCCGCAGACCCTCGTTCTGAGCTGGAGTGGAGCGGTTCTCATCCGTCCCTCTCGCGCAGCACCGATCGCCGACTGGTGGCACGGCTGGCGGAGCTGACAGGCACGCATCCCGTGGCCTCCGTGCTCCTCCGGGAGGTCAGGGCCCAGCTCGTGGCCACCCTGGCGCACCCGCTCGTCGAACCACCTGCCACCGTGGAGGACCCGTGATCCGCACCCACCCCGCCGGCTCGCTGCGTGCCGCCGACGCGGGCACCACTGTCGTCCTCGCCGGTTGGGTCGCCCGCCGCCGCGACCACGGCGGGGTGACCTTCCTCGACCTGCGCGACGCGAGCGGCATCGTCCAGGTGGTCGTGCGCGACGAGCGGTCCGTGCACGAGCTGCGTGCCGAGTGGTGCATCACCGTGCACGGCGAGGTCGCGGTGCGACCGGAGGGCAACGCCAACTCCGAGCTGGCGACCGGTGACGTCGAGGTCACCGCGGCCGAGGTGACGGTGCTCAGCCAGGCCGCTGCGCTGCCCTTCCCGATCGAGGACGGCGGTGAGGTCGGGTCACCCGTCGAGGAAGCCGTGCGCTACCGCTACCGCTACCTCGACCTGCGCCGCACCGGCCCCGCGCGCGCCCTGCGCACCCGCGCACAGGTCACCTCGGTCATCCGGCGGGTGATGGAGGCGCACGGCTTCCTCGACGTCGAGACACCCACGCTGACCCGCTCGACCCCCGAGGGCGCGCGCGACTTCCTCGTCCCCGTCCGCCTGCAACCCGGGACGTGGTACGCCCTGCCCCAGTCGCCGCAGCTCTTCAAGCAGCTGCTCATGGTCGCGGGCATCGAGCGCTACTACCAGCTCGCGCGCTGCTACCGCGACGAGGACAGCCGCGCCGACCGGGTGCCGGAGTTCACCCAGCTCGACGTCGAGCTCAGCTTCCTCGACGAGGAGGACGTCTACGCGCTCACCGAGGAGCTGCTCGCGACGCTGTGGCGTGAGGTCATCGGCATCGAGCTGCCGCTGCCCTTCCCGCGGCTGCCCTACGCCGAGGCGCTCACCCGCTTCGGCAGCGACCGGCCCGACACCCGCTTCGGGCTCGAGCTGGTCGACGCCACCCCCCACTTCGCGGGTACGGCCTTCCGCGTCTTCCAGGCCGAGCACGTCGGGGCGTTGGTCATGCCCGGTGGCGCCAGCCAGAGCCGCAAGGAGCTCGACGGCTGGCAGGAGTGGGCCAGGGCGCGCGGTGCGCGGGGACTCGCCTACGTGCTCGTCGGTGCCGACGGTGAGCTCGGCGGACCGATCGCCAAGAACCTCTCGGAGGCCGAGCGGCGCGGTCTTGCCGCACATGTCGGTGCGGCTCCCGGTGACGTGGTCTTCTTCGCCGCTGGGGAGCGCGCGTCGACGCTCGCGCTGCTCGGCGCGGCCCGGCTGGAGGTGGCCGCGCGCCTCGGCGTCATCCCCGACGGTCGCTGGGACTTCCTGTGGGTCACCGACTTCCCGCTCGTGGAGCCGAACGGTTCGGGTGGCTGGACCGCCGTGCACCACCCCTTCACCGCGCCGGCCGCCGCCGATGTCGCCGACTTCGAGCACCGCCCGGCCGAGGCGCTCGCGCGCGCCTACGACGTCGTGCTCAACGGCATCGAGCTCGGTGGTGGGTCCATGCGCATCCATCAAGCCGACGTCCAGCGGCGCCTCTTCAACCTCATCGGGCTCACCGAGGAGCAGGCCCGCGAGCAGTTCGGCTTCCTGCTCGAGGCCTTCGCCTACGGCCCCCCTCCGCACGGTGGCATCGCCTTCGGCATCGAGCGGCTGGTGGCCACGCTGGTCGGTGTCGAGTCGATCCGCGAGGTGATGAGCTTCCCGAAGTCCTCGCGCGGCGGCGACCCGCTGACCGGCGCGCCGACGCCGATCACCCCCGCCCAGCGCGCCGAGGCAGGGGTCGACGCCCAGCCCGACGCAGAGGTCGCTGCGGACGCCTTCCCAGACCGCTGAAGGCGGCCGAGCGAGATGCCGCCTGCCTCGTCATGAAGCAGCCCGTAGGGGCAGTCCGGCCCGCCAACATGACCCGCTGGTGCAACCGTCCACCGCACAGAACCGTGGTACTGGCCTGGGACGGTTGACCTCGTGCTCGTACAGGTGGTACTCACAGCGCGGCTCGGGCGGGCGAGTCACAACGAGGGGGCATGATGCGTCGTCCTCCGGTCACGGTGGTCGTAGCGGTGGTTGCGGCACTGGTCGTGTCGATGTTCGGGTCGACCATCGTGGCGAGCCCACCGTCGGGCGCTGCCACCGCGGCTGGTCCCAGCACTTACGTGCCGGTGCAGCAGACCCGCGTCTATGACAGCGGCGGGCAGGTCGCGGGCGGCGGGGTCGTGGCGGTCCCGATCACCGGCGGCTACGGGGTCCCCAGCACCGGGACCACGTCGGTGCTCGTGAGCATCACCGTCCTGGGCAGCTCGGGCAACGTCGTGGCCTACCCGGCGGACGAGGCGGCACCGGGGGTGGCGAACGTGCAGAAGGTCGCGAACCAGGCGGTGAACAACGCGGCGATCGTGCGGGTCAGCACCGCCGCGTCGGGTGGCACGCCCGGCGGGAGTATCGACGTGCTGAACCAGGGCGATGGCCCCGGATCATCGTCGACCTGCAGGGTTATTTCACGAACGCCTCGTCCGGCGGCGGTTTCACGCCGCTCAACCCGCAGCGGCTGGTCGACACCCGCTACGGCACCGGTGCTGCCCAGGGGCAGGTGCAGCCCGGGACGGCGTTGGTGGTCAACCCGGCCGGCCCGGTCCCGCCGGGCGCGACGGCCGTCGTGGTGAACATCTCGATCGTGCACCCGGTGGCCAACGGGTACGCGGTGGCCTATCCCTATCAGCCCAGCGCCGCCCCGGGGGCCGGCTACCCGCCGACGGCCACGGTCAACTTCCAGGTCAACCAGGACGTCGACAACCTGGCCCAGGTGCAGCTCGGCAGCGACGGGCGCTTCCAGATCTACGTCGCTGGCAGCGCCACGGATGTCGTCGTCGACCTGCAGGGTTACTACACCAGCAACGGGTCGAGCGACACGTTCACCCCGGTGACCGGCGCTCGCCTCGCCGACACCCGCACCACGAGCAACCCGCTGATCGCGTTCACGCCCCGGACGTTCGCGCTGCGGGGAGCTGGCCCGGTCCCGAACGACAGCAGCGTGAACGCGGTCGCGTTGGACGTCACGGTGCTCAACAACACCTCCGCGGGGAACCTGCGGGTCTATCCGAGTGACCAGCCGAACGCCCCGAACATCGCTTCGGCGAACTACGCGGTGCCGGCCACCGCGGTGGAGAACCTCGTCATCGCGAAGCTGGGCTCGGACGGCGCGGTCAACTTCTACAGCAATCAGTACGCCAGCGGCGACCACGTCGACGTGGTCATCGACGTGGTGGGGTACTACCGGACCGCGCCCGGCCTTCCGGGCACTCCCACCGGCCTCACCGTCAGCAAGGCGAACACGACCAACGGCGCCGGCCAGAACGATCAGTACCTGCTGAGCTGGCAGCCACCCGCGGGCAGCACGACCAGCGGCACCCGAGCGGTCAGCAACGGTGCCCCGATCGGCAGCTACCACGTGCGCGGCTACGCCTGCACCGCCGCTGCCGGCCCGGGCACGGGCTGCAGCCTGCTCCCGGCCAGCGGGCAACCGGGGCCGGTGACCGCCAGCGGGCCGGCGACCCAGACCGACGTGGTCACGATGCCCGGCGCCAGCACCGACGCGCACCCGCAGTACTACGCCTTCGATGTCGCGGCCGACAACACCACCCCGAATGCGAGCGGCACCGGCACCGGTGCCTACAGCCCCGTGGTGGAAGGTCAGCTCCCCACCTACGGCCCTAATGGCGCGCCGCCGCTGGGGCTGGAGGCGTGGGACAGCTACGTCACCGGTGATCTCGGCGGGCTGCAGACCAGCCACGTCAATGTGGCGACCGGCAACCTGGTGGTGACCGCGGATGACAGCACGCCGGTCCAGGCGCACGGACGGCTGTCCTTCGCCGTGCGCCGCGCGTACAACAGCCAGGGGTCGGGCACGGACAACGCTGGCAACCTCGGGGTCGGTTGGCGCCTGAGCGTGGGCCAGACCGGGGACCTGCTCGGCGACGGCCTGGGCGCTGATGGCCTGGTCGTCCCGAGCACGGAGACGCTGACCCAGCCGGGGAACGTGACCTTCATCGACAACGACGGGACGCGGCACGCCTTCATCCCGTCCCAGACGACGAGCCGGGTGTCGCTGACCCCGGTGGCGCCCGCCACCTCGTTGACCGGGTTGCTGGCCGCGCTCGAGGGGACGGCCCTGACCCCGCCGGCGGGCGGGAACTTGTGCGTCGATCAGACCTACACCAGCCCCCCTGGTGTGCACGTCAAGCTCTGGCGTTACCTCGACGTCACCTCCCCCGGCAGCAGCCCGTGCTCCCCGAGCGGCACCACGCCGGTGCTGCTGGCCGGGTGGGGCGCCGAACGGGCCGACGGGCTGCGCT
>JAABUZ0100001242.1_pt1 | contig 50215 bp, 50 predicted proteins | sample 5562091 | NCBI WGS metagenome assembly JAABUZ01 (sample SAMN12813069, study PRJNA571459) | rock metagenome | isolation source: Antarctica rocks | place: Antarctica: Victoria Land, Linnaeus Terrace sud | collected 2015-12-21 | reverse complement strand
GCGATCCACCCGGCGTACCAGTTGCTGCTGGACCTGATCGAGCACCACGCCGACCGGAACGAGGACCGCACCGCCGCTCGGCTGCGCGCCCCAGGCGGTGTGCGCAACCTCTGGTGACCGCCACCCCACCGCCATCGACCTCCGTCAATCACCCCTACATCGCAACCCAACGGAGAAGTATTAGGGGCTCTTATGACAGCGTGCGGCGCAGGGGAGATCCTCCTGGGCCGTCGTACCGCCGTACGCGGCGCCGCTTCGCGAGGACGTTGTCCGTCCGCAGGGGATGAGAAAGGGGAGGAGCGTACCCACTCCTCCCCTTTCTAAGTGTATAGCGCACTGGGGGGCTTGCGGCAAGACCCGGGTCGTTCCGCAGAATCACCCACCGAGGCCAAAAACCTGCGGAAATGGGAGTCGCTACATGCGTGTGTTGTTGTCAACGTATGGGTCGCGCGGGGACGTCGAACCGATGGTGGGACTCGCGGTGCGCTTGCGGGCACTCGGCACGCAGGTGCGGGTGTGCGCGCCGCCGGACTGCGCGGCGGCCGAGGAATGTGATGCGCCGGTCGCGACCGGCGTGATGCCGACCGGAGGGTGGCGATGACCGAGCATGCGGTGGTGATCGCCGGAGGAGGTCCGACAGGGCTGATGTTGGCGGGCGAGTTGGCGTTGGCGGGCGTCGACGTTGCCATTGTCGAGCGGCGCGCCAGCCAGGACCTCGCCGGCTCGCGCGCAGGCGGTCTGCACTCACGCACCATCGAGGTCCTCGATCAGCGTGGAATCGCTGATCGGTTCCTCTCGCAGGGACAGGTGGCTCAGGTCGCGGGGTTCGCCTGGATCCGTTTGGACATCAGCGACTTTCCCACCCGGCACAACTACGGGCTCGGGCTGTGGCAGAACCACATCGAGCGCATACTGGCCGGCTGGGTCGGCGAGTTGGCGGTGCCGATCGACCGCGGACGTGAAGTGACGGGTATCGCGCAGGACGACACCGGCGTCGACGTCGAACTGCCCGATGGCCAGTCGCTGCGGGCGGAGTATCTCGTCGGGTGCGACGGAGGACGCAGTCTGATCCGTAAGGCAGCCGGTATCGAGTTCCCCGGGTGGGATCCGACAACGAGCTCCCTGATCGCCGAGGTCGAGATGGCCGAGGAGCCGGCATGGGGCCTCCGCCACGACGCCGTCGGGGTCCATTCCTTCTCCAGGTTGGAGGACGGCCCAGTGCGGATCTTGGTGACCGAACAGAATGTCGGACAAACCAGCGAGCCCACCCTGCGCGATCTGAGCGAGGCGCTCATCGCCGTGTACGGGACCGATTACGGGATCCACAGTCCCACCTCGATCTCCAGGTTCACCGATATGACTCGGCAGGCGGCGTCCTACCGTGACAGACGGGTGCTGCTGGCCGGCGACGCCGCACACGTGCATTACCCGGCGGGTGGACAGGGCCTCAACATCGGTGTGCAGGATGCGGTGAATTTGGGATGGAAGCTGGCCCAGGTGGTCAAGGAGACGTCGCCAGAAAGCCTCCTGGATACTTACCATGCCGAGCGCCACCCGGTCGCTGCCCGCGTGCTACGCAATACGATGGCGCAAGTCGCGCTTCTTCGCCGTCTAGACGACCGCATCAAGGCCTTGCGCGACACCATGTCCGAGCTGCTGAGCATGGATGAGCCGCGCCACCGATTCGCCGCGATGATGTCTGGTCTGGACATTCATTACGACCTCGGTGAGGGACACCCCCTGCTCGGGCGCCGCATGCCCGATCTCGACCTGGTTACCGCCAACGGCCCGCTGCGGGTCTTCACCCTGCTGCACGATGCCCGGCCGGTGCTACTCAACCTCGGAGAGCCCGGCGGCTTCGACATCACTCCATGGGCAGGTCGCGTTCAGTTGATCGACGCCAAATACGTTGGTACGTGGGAGCTTCCGGCGATCGGGGCGGTCACTGCTCCCACCGCCGTCTTGGTTCGGCCCGACGGATATGTGGCCTGGGTGGGAGACCTAACCCAGCTGGGGCTCGCTGACGCGCTAGCCACTTGGTTCGGACCACCCACTGCGGCGTAGCTCATTCTATTAGGAGTTCTTAGAGCAGTGCCAAGTTCACGTATTGGCGAATTAGGCACACGGCAGCTGAATGTCTACCCCATGAGTTGGCGCCAACGCTTGATTCGAGACAGTCAGTTAGATGGTAAAGTGCAAGTTTCGGTGTCATCACCAGATCGAGGTCGGGTGAGCTACGTTGATCAAGCGCGGCATCCGTCCCATACAGGATGGGCCGCGCAACCCCATACCCAGCACGAACCATTTCGGGGGGTGTCGAGGGCTACTGGACCATCAGGGCAGCATTGCAGAGATGGGGGTAAAAGCCGGTAAGGTGCCGGGCATGCACAAAACCTATCGGGTGAAATTGGTGCCCGAGGAGCGAGCGTACCTGGAACACCTGCTGGCAGGTGGCAAGGCGGCGGCCCGCACGTTGACCCATGCCCGCATCCTGCTCAAGGTGGACGAAGGCGTCGCCGGTCCCCGGTGGACCGATGAGGCGATCGCGGAGGCCCTGGAGGTCAACCGTTCGACGGTCGAGCGCGTTCGCCAGCGGTGTGTCGAGGAGGGCAGGGCGGCGGCGCTGCGGCCGCGGCCGTCCCGCCAGGAGCATCCGCGCAAGCTGGATGGCGCCCAGGAAGCGCACCTGGTCACTCTGGCCTGCTCGCCGGCGCCGCACGGGCGTGATCGCTGGTCGCTGCGTCTGCTCGCGGACACGCTGGTGGAGCTGGAGGTCGTGGAGGCCATCTCGTACGAAACGGTGCGCCAGACGCTCCAAAAACGCGCTCAAGCCGTGGCTGAAGCAGCAGGGGTGCTTGCCGACCGAGCCCAGCGGGGAGTTCGTGCACCACATGGAGGACGTGCTGGACGTCTACACCCGTCCCTACGACTCGCGCCGCCCGCAGGTGTCTCTGGATGAGGCCAGCGTGCAACTGGTCGGTGAGACGCGCACCCCGCTGCCGCTGGCACCAGGGCAGCCAGTCCGCTACGACTACGAGTATGCGCCACGGCGTCTCGGCCCTGTTCATGCTGAACGAGCCGCTGCGGGGCTGACGGACGATCTGGCGCACGCGGGCATGGCGGAACAGATGCGGGTGCACCGGCGCCGGCTCGCCGACCTGGCCGTGCTTCGAGGCGCGCAGCGCCAGCACCTGCACGTCCGCCCGCGCCGAGGCCTCCTTGACGATGAGCCAGGCCTGACCGCGCTGGAGTGGTCGGCGCGCGCCGTCAGCACCCCGTTTACGCGAGAAAAAGAGCGGCGCGTCGTCGGCCACGCCCTGCTCCTTGGCCCACAACAGGAGCTCCCCGGTGAGTCCCAGCTCGGCGCCCGGCAGGAACACGCGCTTGCTGGTCTGGTCCGGGTTCTTGCGATTCGGCAGCACCAGGCTGTCCCGGCGCACGTCCCTGGGCCGTAGGGTTAGCACCTCTGAGATGCGGGCCCCGGGTCGCCCAGAGGACGCGCAGCAGGAGCCGGTCGCGCTCACGGTTGGCCGCGGCGATAACCGCGCGCACGTCCTCAGGCGCGAGACCCTCGGGTGGCTGCCAGTGCTTAGCGCCGGATCGAACACGACGAGAGGGATGAGCGTCGTCAGGACGGCCCAGAGGACGTTGTTCTTGATGCTGACCCGGAAGGCGCGGTCGTCGGTGAAGAGCTCGACGTAGTTGCCAAGAACGCGGCTTGTCCCTCGAATCGGACAGTTCACGCGCGCCCCGAACCGCGTAGAGAACGGGCGCGCGCGTTGGGCTCGATCCTGGGCATGCGCCCGTATGGTACACAAGGCGCTTTGTGTACGATTCACCTCCGGTCCGCGTAGGGAGCCTGGTCCGTGCCTGTTCACCGACGCCGAGCGGGAGCGGCTCAGCCGCTTCCCACGCGATGTGCCACCTGCCGACCTGCTGACCTCGTTCACCCTGTCCGACGACGAACTCGAGCTGATCGATGACCGCCGCAGCGAGCACAATCGTCTCGGCTTTAGTCTGCAACTCAAGACGCTGCCGTACCTGGGCTCCGTGCCGGACTATCTGGTCACCGCGCCGGCCCGCGTTGTTGCCTATCTCGCGCTACAGCTGAACGTTTCTGGTGACGCACTGCGGCACAAAACGACCGCTCCCACCCAGGCGGCTCGCGGCAGCGCCAATCCCACGCGAGCTGCCGGTGACAGCGCGACCTTGTCGCGAGGTCGCGATAGACAACGCCTTCGTTCGATACAGCAAGATCGAGCCTCATGACGCTCGATCTGCAACCGGGCACGTACGTCGCCGTGTACCACCTCCCCGACCCGCCGACCGGCGTGGTCTATCTGCATCTGGGATGCTCAAGCGCTTCACCGTCCAGGGATGACGTGATTCCAAGCGGCGCCGGCTGAGACCACGCTCTTGTGTGGCGGGGTCCCACTGGTGCCGTTTCCGCGTGCCGTTCGACCAGAGCGTTGGCCGGGGTTGGCAGTCAGGACGTTGAAGTGCCGTGCTCGCCGCGGCTCCTCCGCCAACCGCTCACCACAGACCGAGACAGGATAATGCCGACAGCGATCCCCACCAGGCCGCACACCGCGGTGCCCAGCGCGACGAATTCCCACGCTTCTCCGAAGTACGCATACCGGCCGCTTACAAGCCCTGCCGCCATCTGTAGCGGCCAGGGGATGAAGGCAAGGAGGAGAGACCACCAGCTTCCGAGCACCAGCCCAATCGCTATCGCGCAGATGAACCATATAGCCGAGGTTAAGAATGACGGGCCGGGAGTGAGGTACATCTCCAGGGTGGCGACAAGCACCAATCCCAGCCCGACGACCACTCGTTGCTCGGTATTCATGATGGCTTCATCTTTACTTCGCGTGTCAATCGTTCGCCGTCCTGCACATGACCGCTAAATAGATGTTCAACCAACATAGCACCGCCGTCTGGAAATGACTATAACCCCGCTCCGGAGCTCCGGTCGAGGGGCTTGCTGTGCGGAGTCTCGGGGCCCGTCGGCATGATTGCGGACTGTTGCCGCTGAGCTTCGGAGCCATCCTGCAAGTACCGCCGTCGTCGCTACCTCCAGGACTGGCCGACCTGGCGGGCGATGCAACGCGTGCGGGACCGCGCCGAGGCGATCACCGCACCACGCCATCGGCTGCGGGAACCGATCGCACCCATCGTGGCTGAGGTGATTTAGATCGTGCGCGAATGACTGGCGACGTTCTTGGCTAAGAAGGCCGGGGACGGTGGGCACCAACTAACTAAGGCGATACATGTGGGCGTTCTTCGAGAAGCTGGCGGTCTACCAACTGACCGGAACCGGAACGTGGTACACGGCAGCGCCGACAGCGGCGCGGTGAAAGACCTGGGAAAGCCGAGTGCGGGAGAACCGCATGCCCCGATTGATGAGCGGGGACTGGAAACGGAGCACAGTCGCGGGACCGCGGTGCCTGCACCCTCTGCCGGGACAGCGTCGGACCTATCGGCCACCGCGCCAGCCCCAGAGTCTATCCCCCGATTCAGCCAATTCAGGAGCTCATTGCGCAAGCCGAAAGCATGCGGTACATTTGCTACAGACTCGGTAAGCTGGTCTCGGTTTCACTCACGCCGACGATGAGGCGATTTTGACGGGACCGATTGAGTTAGCGTGCGATCGAGTCGAAGAGGGGGTGATAACCGACTCGTTCAGATGGGCGAAACATGCTTGAAAAGCGGGGGTCTTGGTGCCCACAGTGTATTCCGAACAACGCTGAGGTTTGCAGGTAAGCCAAGCGTGTATCCGTAGTGAATGGATACCAAAGGGGCCACCGAGTGTTCAAACTGCCAGTTATTAGCCTCGCGGTAGTTGTATTGACGGCTCTCTTCACGCAGCTGGCGGATGCGCATTACTCCGCGGGACTTGTATGTTTGAGAGGTGTTGCAACCGAAGCGATTCGGTGGTGGCCGGGGTGCGGCAGTCCGACAGGGACTGGGTCCAAGAGCCCGCAGTAGAGCCGGGACGCCGTACCCATCCCTTCCGAGCCCGGACCGTAGCCTGGGCCGTGAGCCCGCATCTGCAAGTAGGGGTCGTGTTGGGACCATCTCACGTGGAGGGAGATTCGAGTGGGCGCAGCAAAGGTGGATAAATACGTCGGCATCGATGTAGCGAAAAGCACGCTGGACCTGGACGTGCGCCCCAGTGGTGAGCGACACCAGTACAGCAACGATGCCGACGGCATCGCTCACCTCGTCAAGCAGCTTCGAAAGGTACGCCCGGTACTGGTGGTGTGCGAAGCGACCGGTGGCTGGGAGCGATGACTGGTTGGCGCCCTGGCAATCGCCCGCCTGCCCATCGTCGTGGTCAATCCCCGCCAAGTACGCGACTTTGCCAAGGCTACTGGGCGGCTGGCCAAGACCGATCGTCTGGATGCGGAGAGCATTGCCCGCTTTGGCGAGGCCGTCCGGCCAGAACCGCGAGCGCTGCCAAGTGCGGATGCCCGGGCTCTGGACGATCTGGTCACCCGACGGCAACAACTCATCGAGATGCGCACGGCCGAAGGCAATCGACTCAGGCTGGCGACTGGCCGACTGCGCGAGCAGCTGGATGAGCATCTCGGCTGGCTCGATCGTCAGCTACACGACCTGGACAAAGAACTGGATCACGCGCTCCGCACCAGCCCGGTGTGGCGCGAGCAAGCTGACGTGTTGCGCAGCGCCAAGGGCGTCGGCCCGATCCTGACAGCGACGCTCCTCAGTGCACTCCCCGAGCTGGGTCACTTGAACCACAAAGAGATCGCCGCCCTGGTCGGCGTCGCGCCCTTCAATCGTGACAGCGGCCTGTGGCGTGGCAAACGCCAGATCTGGGGTGGGCGCGCGCCGGTCCGCGCCGTGCTGTACATGGCCAGCCTCTCCGCGGTGCGGACCAACCCCGTCCTGCGCAGCTTCTACCAGCGGCTGATCAACGCCGGCAAGCTGCAAAAGGTCGCTCTGGTCGCCTGCATGCACAAGCTCCTGACCATCCTGAACGCCATGGCGCGTGACAGCCGCCCCTGGTCGACGGCCAGCGCTCGGCCGAGCGCCAACCCGGCTGCTTCTTAGGAACCACCATCCGATGCGGTTACCTAAGAAAATCCCGCGCGGCGCAACCCTGCGGCTCGAGCTCGTCCAGTGTGGCCGCTGCCCCAAGAGGAATAGTCAAGACCTGTGGATCGGCGTGTCACGCGACTTGCTGATCACCACCCTCTGATTCGTCGGGTCGTTCGATGAGCTTGCCGTTCTTGAATACCGCGCCGCCACGGACCAGCGCGACGAGGTGGGGTGCGTTGACGGCCCGCCACCGGGTCTGTGCTGATTCGATGAGCTTGAACGCCATCGCGACACCGGCGGCGCGGGAGCCGGGGCCCTTGGTGACTCGCTGGCGAAGCCTGACGGTGGCGAAGCTGGACTCGATCGGGTTGGTGGTGCGCAGGTGGATCCAGTGCTCGGCGGGGTAGTCGTAGAAGGCCAGCAGCACGTCGAGGTCGTCGGTGATCTTGGCGGCCGCCTTGGGCCACTTGGTGCCGTAGTCGGCGGCGAACACGTTGGCCGCGGCTTGGGCGTGGTCCTTGTCCTCGGCGTTCCAGATCTCGGCGAGCGCCTTCTTCGCGCCCGGCTGGGCGGACTTGGGCAGCGCGTTGAGCACGTTGCCGATCTTGTGCCACCAGCACCGCTGCTCGCGGGTCTCGGGGAACACCTCGCGGACCGCGGACCAGAACCCCAGGGCACCGTCGCCGACCGCGAGCACCGGCGCGGCCATGCCACGGCGCTTACAGCCGCGGAGCAGATCGAGCCACGACTCGGTCGATTCGCGGTGCCCGTCGTCAAGCGCGATGAGTTCCTTGGTGCCGTCCGCGCGGACCCCGATCATCACCAGCAGGCACACTTTGTCCTGCTCCAGCCGGACCTTGAGGTGGATCCCGTCGACCCAGCAGTAGACGTAGTCGGTCCCGGCCAGCGACCGCTTGTTGAACGTCGTCGCCTCGTCCTGCCAGTCCTTGGTCAACCTCGTGATCGTCGCCGCCGACAGGCCGTGGCTGGTGCCCAGGAACTGCGTCAACGCCGGACCGAAATCCGAGCTGGACAGGCCGTGCAGGTACAGCAGCGGCAGCACCTCGGCCACCCGCGGCGACTTGCGTGCCCACGCGGGCAGAATCGCCGAAGCGAACCGTTTCCGCTCCCCAGTGGCCGGATCGGTGCGCTTGTCGTTGACCCGCGGCGCCAGCACCGGCACCGGGCCCGCCGCCGTGATCACCTCGCGTTCGTTGTGATGACCGTTGCGGACCACCAGCCGGTGACCATTCTCATCGACCTCCTCGGCATGGGCGTCGATGTAGGCCGACACCTCCGCCTGCAGGGCGACCGCGAGCATCTGCCTCGCAGCCTCGCGCACGATCTCATCGAGCACCGAACCGCTCGCCTCGTTGGGCTCGGCCTCGTCGTGGACTACCTTGAGCAGGGGCCTACCTTCCCGACCGGCGCGCCAACGCCGGCACATGATCAGACTTGCTATGGGCTATCGATCTTCCTCGGGAAGGTGCGCCCCTTCACGTCACCCCGCCGAGGACCATCCACAGGTTCTGATCATTGCCCTGGCTGCCCCAAAGACCATGGCCCCTATTGGTACGCCTACTGGAAGGACTACCGCGGCGTCACTCACAAGCAGTACGTCGGCAAACGCCTGCCGGAAGTCGCTCAGACCTCTTGACACCAACCACCGTAGCTCTACTTTCGTGCGCCCACGCATCCGCTGAGCGGAACCCCGGTTCTGCTCTCGGGTACAGCGTCAGCTGGCGTGAGACATGCTGGCCTGACTGGCTGCTCGGGTTGCTCTTCCTCTGGCACAGCCAAGGGTTCCGCTTACTGCCGCACTGTCTCCGGACCGTGCGGCGTTTGTGTGCCCTCGCCCTGTCAGAAGGAGCTTCCATGCGACCCACGCCACACCACCCGCTCAGCATCTCGCAGAACGTCCTCCGCAGTCGCGCCCTCGTCGACCGTCTTCTGGCTACCTCGATCATCCAATCGGGTGAGCTCGTGTTCGACCTTGGCGCCGGGACCGGCATCATCGCCGACCGCCTCGCCGTACGCGGCTGTCGCGTCGTCGCCGTCGAGAAGGACACCCATCTGGTAGCACAGCTACGCGCCGGCTTTGCCGACGTGCCGCGCGTCCGCGTCTGCCACGCCGACATCCTGGGCGTCGTACTCCCGCGGCGGCCATACAAGGTCTTCGCCAACATCCCGTTCGCCGCGACCGCCGCCATCATCGATCACCTGGCCCACGCCCCGCGCCCGCCGGCTCGCTGCTCGGCTCCAGTTGGATCCGGCCGCCACACCGTCCGCATTGGCGTTCGAGCGCTGGCTTGAGCTGTTCAACGTCGTCGCGCACGACGCAGCGCCCGGCGTGGAGCGCGCGTCTCGGGTGCCGAGCTACGCCTGCGCTGGCACCAGCGGCGCCTGCGGAAAATGCACCGCACACGGACGCATGGACGCCCCGGGTCTACTGCTGAGCGGCCGCGGTACGATGGATCAGTCGGCGGGTGTCGACCACCGCCTCACGGTGTGCACGCGTTGCGTCACGAGCATCCTTCGCCGCCGCTCATGGTCGATTGCACCCCGACCCCACCGTACCGTTGGCTGACCGTCGTTTGCTCACGCTCCTGCACGGATTGCGCGCCACACCCTCATCTCGTGACTGAGAACCCGCAATGATGCCGTCCAGCCCGAGGTTGGCGGCGGTCCAGCGCACAATGGGGTGGACAGCTCGTGGCCCTGGCGTGCAGCTGATGAGTTACTCCAACGAGGTGTGGCTCTTCGACGATGTGGTCCTCCGCATCTGCTGGCGGGGCGATCGCCAGCGCCTGATCCGCGAGGGCGCCGTCCTCCGGCGGTGGCCAACCGAATTCCCTGTCCTGCAACGAAGTCGCGCTGGCTCGAGATGGTCGCGGCTCTAGCCATTGCCATCCTTCTCGCGTGTCGCAGGTACCACACCGGCAGCGTCGCGCAGGCTCCGGCGCAGAGCCAGCGCCCAGTCGCGGTATCCAAGCCCGCGATAAAACGCCTGCGCCACATGGTTATCGAGACTGGTGAGTAGCGCGAGGTTCTCGGCGTCCGCTGCTCGGGCACGCGCCTCAGCATGCTCGACGAGCGAGCGGCCAATGCCGCGGCGTCGCCACGCGGGCCGGACGAACAACTCAGTCAGCGTGGCGTGTGGGTGATCGTCGGCCAGGGCCGGCACAATCCGCACGCTGGCGAAGCCAACGGCGACCGCATCGACTTCGGCTATCAGAGCTCTCTCCAGATCGGCGCACTGCGTCAGGCGCTGGGCCGTCTGGTCCCCGCGAACTTCGGGGCCGTTGAACTCGGCATTCAGCTCGGCCAACACAGGAGCGTCGGCGAGCGTCGCTTCGCGGACGCGGATGGGTGGGACGTGGTGCACGAACATCGGTAGAAACGTCCGAGGAGCTCTCCACGCACCATTGCCGAAGTCGTCTGCGACCTCCGCAGTATGACGGTCCTCACCGTTCTCGTGGGAGCAGCGGACGACCCCAGATGATGTTGGCGAACACCTGCAATTGGACCTCGTCCGCCTTGTGGCCCGTGACCAGCGCTCGGACGGCGGCGTCGAACGTGGCCGCGTTGCGCGCCCCCATATGTTCGCGGGCGAACGAGGCCCGGCCGTGGAACGACTCGACGTACGCCTCCACCGACTGGCGAAACGGGACGGCAGGCGTCCGCTCTCGTCCGATTGGTCGGAACCATCCCTGGCGCTCGAGATCGGCGATCCAGTCGTACGTCAGGTCCAGCGTCGGATTGGTGGTGTGCTGGAGGATGATGCGGACCAGGTCCGCCTGCCACGGAGGCGGCTCCTGACCATCGTCGATGATCACCAGGATGCCATCGGATGTCAGCACCTGGGCCAGACGGGGCAGCACGACGGGCCAGTCCATCCAGTGCAGGCTGGCCGCGGCGGTGACCAGAGCATACGGCGGGTCCAGCGGCGCGTCTTCGGCGCGGCCCACCATCCACCGCAGCCGCGGATCGTCACCACCTGGCAGGCGCTTGCCGGCCTCGACCATAGACGCCGAGACGTCGAGAGCGTCCACGCGCTCGGCGATGTCCGTGAGCCGACGCGCCATGGCGCCGGTTCCACAGCCCAGATCCAGGACCACGCGCGGCGTCGCGGTGAGTAGGCGGCCGAGCCGGTCGAACACAGCCTCGGGGTACGGTGGCCGAAATGGGTAAGCCGCCACCACGCTCGCGCATTGAAAGGCCGACCCGTGCTCCGGCCCGTAGAAATCTGGTTTCCGCCACACGCTGTTGCCATCATGAGCCGTGCGCCGTGTCGGCACAAGACGACGCGGCTGAGAAAGGGCCGTCAGCCGCTCTGCGAGCTCTGCGTACCGGTCACGATCCGGCCATGCGCCAGACGGCCGCGGCGGATGGGCGCGGTGGCTGGCTGCTGGAAGCATCGTGTCCGCGATCGTCGCCATCCTCGTGCGTCTCGTCCGAGAGGGTCCACAAGGGCGAGGCCACCAGCGTCAGCACGGCCGCGATGGTCCCGACCGCGGCGATGGCAACCGTCGCCCGCAGGCCCAGCGCCTCGCCGAGCAGGCCGCCGGCCGCAGCCCCCAGTGGGACAGTGGCCGTGACCAGGACCTGCTGGGTCGCGGCGACGCGGCCGAGCGCATGCGCGGGTACCAGGCGCTGGATCAGGCTGGTCTGGTTGACGCTGGTGACCGCCAGTCCCAGGTTGGCGAGCATCCCCGCGGCCACGAGCAGTGGCACGGTGACGGCTGGTGGGCCGCTAGCCAGCGGCGCGGCCAGGTGTGCCACCGCGAGCAGAGCCGCGCCGCCCACGATGGAGCGGCCGATGCCCAGGCGGCGCGAGGCTGGCTCGGCGCCGAGCCCACCCACGATACCGCCGATGCCGCCGCCCGCGATGACGGCGCCGACCGCGGCCGGGTCGAGCCCGAGCGCGCGGACCATGAACAGCGTGTAGACGGCCACGAACAGGCCGGCGAAGAGGTTGTAGAGCCCCAGGGCGACCACCAGCGGTCGAAGCAACCGGTGGCGCAGGAGGAGGTACAGACCCTCGTGCATCTCGGCCCAGACTCCACGGCGGGCCGCGGCCAGGGGTTGAAGCTCGGGGACACGGATGCGCAGCAGACACGCCGCCGAGAGCGCGAACGAGAGCGCGTCCACCAGGATCGCCGTCGGGGCGCTGATCAGCTGGACCAGCGCCCCGGCCAAACCCGGCCCGACGATCCGTGCCACCGCCCGGCTGGTCGCCAGCTTCGCGTTGGCCTCGACGACGTGGTCGGTGCCGACCAGACTGGGCACGTACGCCTGGCTGGCGGCATTGGACAGCACGGCCAGCGCGCCACCAACGCCCTCGAGCAGGAACAGGTGCTCCAGGCGCAGGCGGCCGAGCCAGCCAGCCACCGGCACCGACAGCGTGAGCAGGGCCAGGGTCAGATGGCAGGCGATCAGGAGCGGTCGCCGGCGCAGACGATCGGCCCACACGCCGGCGAACAGGCCCAGGACCACAGCCGGCGCGAACCCCATGGCCGTAAGCAGGCCCACCTGGGTCGGGGAGGCTCCGAGAACGAGGATAGCGGCCAACGGGAGCGCCACCAGGGTCACCTGCGAGCCCAGCTGGGAGACGGTCTGCGCCGTCCACACCAGCACGAAGGCCGGTTGGCGCCACAGCCCGGTGAGGCGGGGGGTCATGGCTCCGCGGCCCGGTAGATCACGACGTGGGCGCGGTAGCGTGGGCCGCCCGACCGACGCTGGCGGTAGGGCTCGACCGCGGTGCGCACCGCGGCGAGCAGCGCGGCCACGAGGGCGGCGCGGTCGGTCTCGTCCGCCAGCTCGAGGTCCACCTCGATGGCCGCCGAGGCGTGGGCTGCCGCGTCTGGGTTCTCCAGAAGCTGCACGGCGTCGTGGCGGATGGTGTCACCGGCCTGCACGAGCGCCTGGAGGGCGACGTCACCCTGGAGCTGGGCCCGCTGCCGCTCGGACAGCGGCAGCGCTGTCGACAGGACGAACGCCCGCGCCACGGCGCGGAACTGGTGCTCGACGAGGTTGCGGTGCAGCCGCGTGCCCACCTCTTCGACGAGCTCGGCCTGGCGGAGAGCGCGGATGTGGTAGTTGGCCAGCTGGGCCGGGATACCGAGTCGGCGGGCGACCTCGGCGGGCGAAGCCGGGTCGAGCAGCTCGCCCAGGATGCGTCGGCGCACGGGGTGAGTCAGCGCGGCGAGCTGGTCGAGGCGCGCCAGCTCAGCAACGGGCGCGAGCGCCTCGCTCACGCCACACGCGGAAGCGGAGAGGCCAGGAACTGACGGCAGGCAAGACTACCGGTCTCCCACAGGGCGAGGAGGCGCTGCCACGTGGCCGTGTCGGCGAAGCGACTCTGGACCACGCGGATCAGCACGTCCGGTGCGCGGTGGACCAGCACGACGGCGTCAGCGAGGAAGGTGGGATGGAGCGGCGCGGGCAGTTCATCTGGAGCCGTGTCCTGGTTAGACATACAGGAACGATTGTACGTACAATGCCACTATTACGCCAGGAGTCGCGTCGGTCATAGCCGCCGCCCGGTCGCGTGAGGCCACCACCAGGGTGGAGTCTGCTTGGCGCGAGTGGCTGAGATGGAGAAGTTGTGGGCAGCGCTGTCCCTGGAGTGGTAGGCGCGGCCGTCATCACGGGGTACGCTGCTGCCATGCCGGTTGAAGCGGGTCGCGACATCGAGATCGTCTCTTTCGAGCTCGGTTCCCCGCGCCTCGAGGACGCGGCCCGCGTCTACGCTGCGGTCTTCGAGGAGGACGGGCAGTCGAGTGCGGGCTTCTTCGCGGAGCAGGCTGGCCGCCCGGACTTCCACGGCCGCCTGGCGCTGACGGAGGGCACCGCTGTCGGGATGGGCTTCGGTGCGCGCGCCCAGTCCGGCCACTGGTGGTACGACGGCATCGCCGAGCGAGTCGGAGCGGCGCATCCAGCGCTCCAGGATGCCTGGAACCTGGTGGAGCTCGCCGTCGTGGCGCAGGCTCGCCGCCGCGGCATCGGCACTCAGCTCGTCGATGCGCTCCTGATGGCGCAGCCATGTCGTCGCGTCCTGCTGTCGGTGATTGCGGCCAACACTCCGGCCCGACAATTCTACGAAAGGACTGGCTGGCAGTACGTGCATCCCGACCTTTCCTTTGCGCGCCTGCCGCAGAAGCAGTTCGCCATCATGGTGCGCGAGAGCGAGACAACGGATGCTCGCCGCGTCTAGCTGCGTGATGCTGCTCAACGCCGCCCAGCGGGTCGCAGCCTGCCGCATCCTGGCCGCCGAACAGCGCCAGGCGATGCAGCTCCAGCGCGGCCAGCCGTCGCCCGCAGCTGGCCCTCGGGGCGTGGCTCGCGTCATCATCAGCGGCGCTGAGACATGATCATCTGGCTCAACGGCCCGTTCGGCATCGGCAAGACGAGCACGGCACACGCGCTGCTTCGGCGCGTGCCCGCGGCGCTGCTGTACGACCCCGAGCCGTTCGGGGCGGCGTTGCGGAAGACCGTGGCGACGTTCGAAGCGGCCGCCGATTTCCAGGAGCTCCGCGCCTGGCCGTCGCTGGTCGTCGAAACTGCCCGGGTGCTGCGTGACACCTATGACCGCCCGCTCGTCCTGCCGCTCACGGTGTGGCGCCGCTCCACTGTCGAGGTGCTCCTGTCTGGTCGGCGCGGCATCGACCCGGACGTGCGCCCCTTCCGCCTCGTGGCCTCCGAGGCGGTGCTGCGGACACGCATAATGGGGCGCCCCGATGCCGAGGGCCCGCACGCCTGGCGCCTTGCCCACCTCGACGCCGGGCTGCAGTCGATGGGCGACGCCGCCTTCGGTGAGGCGATCGGGACGGTCTGTCCCTGGCTCCACGACAACGCGATCCCGGCTTCGACCGCCGCACGATCAGCACGTAGGCCATGGGCAAACCCGACCAGTTCAGGGATCTCGGCTCGCTCGGCCTCCTCCAGCCAGCGCGCGAACGCGGCGAGGTGGTGCCAGTACAACGCAGCCGTGGGCTCGGCGGGCACTGACTGACGCTAACGGGCCCCATGCCGGGCGAACTTGTCAACACCATCAGCTCCGCGCCGTGCCATCAACGGGTCTGAGGACCAGCGCCCGCGCGGCGTAGCGAGCGAACGGCACCCGCAGAGCGGCCAGTTCCTCGGGATCGTGGATGAGACTGCCGCGCGGCGAGCGTAGGAAGTGCTCTTGGAGCGCATCGTAGATAGTGAGCGGTGTGGCGAGGCTCAAGCGCGTCGCAGGAATCGCTAGCGTGGCCTCCAGCTCGGCGTCGGCGAGGTTCACCGCGACCACCGTGTGCAGATCGCCCAGGGAACGCAGCGGCGTGAACACCATCGGCTGGTCGGCGCGAACAGCGCGGTAGTCGCACCGCCCCTGGGCGACCTCAGGCAGCGCGTGGCGCAGGTGGAGGATCTTGCGCAGCACCTGCTCCTGCCCGTGCTCACCGCCCGCGTAGCTCATGTAGCCACCGTCGATCAGCCCGAGCGCGGCGATCATCGCCGACGTTGCCGCGTCTCCGTACTGCTCCCGCCGCCACTTGGTGCCTGGGTCAGCCCACCAGAAGGTGTCGTGGGAGTCCACGTGGTGGACCGTGATGGAATCAGCGGGCAACGCTTGCTGCCGCTGGGCGAACCACTCCGCCAGGCCGGCCGCCGTGATGGCCTGCTCCGGCCGCCAGGCGGGCGGCAGGTTGCTGGTCCGCTCCACCCCGAGCAGCGCGCCGATGAGCCACTGCTCGTCGTAGTTATAGGTAAGGTCCATCGACTCCCTGAAGAGTGGACCGGACGGCTCCGTGTACAGGAGCAGATCCGGGCGAAGCCGTTTGAGCACGGCTCGCGCCTTCCGAAAGAGGGCGATCGAACCGAGGATGGCGTGTCCGGCCGAGTACGCCAGCCCCGGCGCCCAGTTGGGCAGCTCGTTCCAGGTCGGTGCGTCGAAGCGGAAGCCGTCGACCCCCAGGTGCTCAACCAGATACTGCAGCTGCTCGATGATGTAGTCCTGCACTGCCGGATTGGCAAGGTCAAGACCGTGCGTGTAGACGCCCGTGACAGCGCCCGCGTCGTCGTGCAGAAACCAGTCCGGGTGCTCGATGAGCAGACTGTGGACATCTACGGCCTCCGCTCGCCAGGCCATCTCGAAGTCCAGCACGTACTGCGCTAGCTGACCGGTCGCGCGGGTATCGAGCAGGCGGTGCTGGTGAATCGCGGTCACGGTACGGTCGATTGCCTGGCGATCGAGCACGCCATGCAACAGCAGATCGAGGATGACATGCATGCCCTGACTGTGGGCGGCGGCGATCAGCTCTTGCAGCGCGTCCTCCTCGCCCCATGACGTCGTGACGTCGCGGTAGTCGACGATGGTGTAGGACGGGTAGGGATGCCGCGGCATGAGCTGGATGGTGTCAAAGCCGAGCGCCTTGATGGTCGACAGGTACTGGACCAGGTCGGCGGCGCGCGGGAACGGCGCGTAGGTGTAGGCGTCTTTGAAGAGTGCCGTGCCGATGTGGACCTCGTAGATGGCAGCGTTGCGGGTCCACGCTGGCTTGTCGACAGGCGTTCGGAGCCCGACCGTCTCCCACCAGGCGTGGAACCCGGTAAGCTCCTGGTCCCAGGGGCCGGCGAAGCAGTCGAGCCACGCCGTCGAAGCCAATGCCCTCGCCGGGTTCCAGCCGGGCGGCCATGGCCAGGCTGAAGCTGACCTCGGGCCCGTCATCGCCACGCGTCAAGGCCAGGTAGACGGGGACGTCCCAGGAAAAGGCCCAGACCGCCAGCCCGCCCTCCTGAGCTCGGTGCAGCCCGACCAGCCCGACATCGAAGATCCCTGCTGGCATGTGGCGGACGTCGTCAGCAGCATCCGGCCTCGGCAGCCGGCGAGCATCCATCGCAGGCGGCAGCCGCCCGTCCGGGATCTCGACCAGCCAGCCCGGCGCGTCGAGCCCGGCCAGCGTCAGGCCCAGCCGCGCCGTTCGTAGCCACGCCTCACTCGCGCCCCGGTTGACCAGCTCGAACCGGTAGTGGACACGGGTGGATCCTGACATCAGGCGGTACGAGCCGCGCAGCTCCCAGGACTCGCAGTGCGCCACGAGATCGAGGCGGCTGTGCGCACCGTCGCGCACGAGCTGGCAGTCTGCGAGCCGCGCGTCCTGGCCAAACCAGTGTGTGTCCTGGTAGCGGGGCTGCCGTTCGGGAGGCCGGCGCACATCCTTACCGCCGACTTCCCACGTCAGCGACGTAGCCGCCACCACGGCCAGTCCCGTCTCCGCGTGCTCAACGCGCAGCAGCGCCCCGGTTCGCCCGGACAATGCCAGTCGCAGGGGCCCGTGGAAGACCTGCATTTGCTCCTCAGACCTGACGAGCCGGGTCCGAGCTGTGGGTGGAACGGGTGGCTGCACCCCACCGTTATACGAGTCCGTCTCCGTCGACGGAACTGGCGATGGCTGAACCTGGGCCTGGCTCAGCGCGTGGCCGCCTCGCGGTCGAAGACGATGAGTCCACGGCCGGCGCCTGATGCCAGCGCTGCGTAGGCCTGGTTGATCTCGGCCAGTGGGCTGCGCCGCGTCACCAGACCGCCCACGTCGAGCCTGCCCGCCTGGGCAAGCCTGACCAGCATCGGCATGTCGATGCGGGTCCGCGCTGAGCCATAGAAGCAGCCTTTGACGGTCTTCTCCTGGTGGGTCAGGGTGAAAGCGTCCAGCCGCGCCTCCTCGCCGAAGGCAGTCATGCCCACCAGCACAGCCATGCCGCCGGGCCGCACCGCGTCGACCGCCGAGCGGATGGTAGCCACGGTGCCGAGCGCCTCGAAGGCGTAGTCGGCCCCGCCACCTGTCAGGTCGCGAATGGCGGCTACCGCGTCGTCGGCGCGCGCATTGACCGTGTCCGTGGCCCCGAACCGTCGCGCGAAGGCCAGACTCTCGTCCCGCACGTCGACGGCGATGATCCGGTCCGCGCTCACCAGGCGCGCTCCCTGGATCACATTCAGCCCCACCCCACCGCAACCGATGACGGCCACGCTGCTGCCGGCCGTCACCCTGGCCGTATTGACCACCGCGCCGACGCCGGTAGTGACTGAGCAGCCGACCAGCGCCGCCATCTCGAGTGGCACGTCTCGATGAATCGGGATGACGCAGCTCTCGTGCACCACCGTGAACTCGGCGAACGACGCTGTGCCGGCAAAGTGGTAGATGCGCTGGCCATTCTTGTGCAGTCGGGCGAAGCCACCCGGCAGGAGGTGCCCGGGTTCGGCGCGCATGGTCGAGCACAGGTGTGGCGACCCGCTCAGGCAGCGGGCGCACCGGCCGCAGAACGGCGCAAAGCTCAGGATAACCGGGTCTCCGGGTTGGACCGCGCGCACGTTGGGGCCCACGTCTTCGACCGTGCCGGCCGCTTCGTGACCGAGGACGATCGGCATGGGCGACGGCCAGTCACCATGCATGACGTGCCAGTCGCTCCGGCACACCCCGCCGGCCGCGACGCGCACAAGCACCTCGCCCGACTCTGGTGCGTCTAGCTGCACATCCTCGATTACCAGAGGCTCACCTGCGGCGTAGGCCACCGCCGCGCGCATTGTCAGCATTGGTCTCGTGCCCCTCCTGGCTGGCTACGCTTACTTCAGCGCCAGCGCGTTGGCCGTCGACCCGACGCCGCCGCGCAACATCAACGGCTTGGCCATGAAGCACACCTCGTACACGCGATCGGCGGCGCAGTCCTCTGCCAGCGCCTCCAGGTCGAATAGCTCGCCGAACACCAGCCCCAGCAGCGGAATCGCCTGGAAATGCAGAAACTGGTCCATGCTGGGCGGCGGCCAGGCCTCGACGGCGAGGTTGTCGGACACCACCGCCGCGACGTGACGGTCCCAGAGCCAGGCCAGCGTCGGGTTGCCCTGCTCGAGTCCGGGCCCCTGGTAGTCCGCGACCAGCTCGTCGGCCGGGCCAGCCGGCGCGCCGCTCCGAATCCACGAGTCGACGCCGGTGCGCATCAGGAGGATGTCCCCGGGACGCAGCTCCACGCCCTCGGCTTCAGCGACGTCATCAAGCAGGGCCGCGGGCAGCGCAAGGTGCGCGTCGGGCGCCAGCGATTGGCCGCGGCGCGCGAGAAAGCGGGCGACGTCGAGCAGCACGCCGCGTCCGACGATGCCCGCCGCGGAGAAGCGCTCGATCCCGAGGCGTCCTCGAGGGTCATCGGCATCAGCGTCCGAGGTCCAGCCATAAAAGCCGTGCACCGGGTGGCGCACGTGCCGCAGGCCGTCCCACTGGCTGGAGTGCTGAGTGTACAGCCCGTCGAGAAACTCGTCCCGTCCGAGAGTACCCTTGCCGAGTACCTCGTGGTGGGGTGGTCGTCGGGGTGGGAAGAAGGCCCGCCGCGGCAGATCGAGCGGTAGGTCGAGGTTGAAGGTAGCGCCGCGGCGGACCAGGCTGGCGGCGGCGGCACGGCGCGCAGCGGTGAGCAGGTTCAGCGTGCCAAGCTGGTCGTCGTGGCCGAATACGCCCCAGGCTGAGCCGGGCGGCGCCCCGGACACCACCGGCAGGTCGGCGTAACGCGGCAGGCCGTTCACGCCGGTGCGCGGGTGCCGAGCGCCCTGGCGGCCGCATCCGGGCCGTGGGCCTGCATCACACGGTAGGCTTCCCACGCCCAGGCAAGGTGCTCGCGCATCGAGGCGCGTGCGCCCACAGTGTCGCGCCGCCTGAGCTGCTCGAAGATGCTCTCGTGGAACTCCTGGGCGCGCTGCACGCCCCCCGGGATGCGGTTGGTGATCCGCCGACTGCGCCGCAGCGGCTCGTGCATCGCGCGCATGATCGCCTGCCCGATGCCGTTCTCGGCGGTGGCCAGGATCAGGTCATGGAACGCAACGTCGGCGTCGAGGTATTCGTCGGGACGGTCAACAAGCCCGCGCATCCGCCCCAGCAGCGCCGCCATCTCGGCGAGCCGCGCGTCTGAGATCCGGCTCGCCGCCTCCTCGGCGAGCTCGCACTCCAACGCGATACGAATCCGCGTGAGCTCCTCGAGCAGCCGTTCGGCGCCTGGTCCGTCGAGCTCGGTCGCGAGGATGTCCGGATCGAGCATGTCCCAGGACTCGCGCGGCAGGACCGTCGTCCCGCTACCCTGACGGGCACGCACCAGCCCCTTCTCTTCGAGCACCTTGATTGCCTCGCGTACCACCGTGCGGCTGACGCCAAACTGCTGCATCAACTCGCTTTCGATGGGCAACATCGCCCCGATCGCCAGCGCGCCGCCGACGATCGTCTCGATCAACTGCTGGACAACCGCCTCGCGCAGGCTTGGCTGCCGCGCCAGGTGGAAGCGGGTGAACCCAGGCACGACGCCGTTCGCCAGACTCTGACCGTCGCGCGAGACGGCCCGGCGGGGTCGCCGCCGACCGCCGGCGCCTCTCGGCCCGCGCGCCAGCCGCTCCTCCATCCCGGTCATCGCACCAGCAGGTCGACGCGCTCGACTCCCTCCGGCAGGCGCAGCCAGGTTGCGCCTCCGCGTGCCTCGGCGCTCCATGCTGGCGTCGAGGGCGTCAACGCAATGCCGTCAGCAGAGGCGTGGGCGAGCACCGTGGTACTCGGCAGGCGCAGGTGGTAACGGCGCACCGGCGGGGCGCCGGCGACGGTCAGCCGCAGCCCCCCCGCATCTTCCGCCACCGACACCGTGCTGTCGTCGTGGAAAGCGAACGTGTAGGCGTCGCCGTCCATCCCGGACGGGTACAGGTAGAGGTGCATATCGTCCACGAGTGCCGATGCCGAGGTGGAGGCCAGGCTGACGGTCGGTCGCCCAGCCAGCGGCAACAGGGCACCTGCGCGCACGAGCAATGGGATCTGCTCCAGCGGTGCGGGTAGGTCCACGTAGCCGGGGCCGTCGTAGGTTGCTTCGTCCCAGAAGCTGACCCACCGGCCCGCGGGCAGGTATGCACGGCGGGTGCGGGCACCCTCCTCCAAGACGGGCGCCACAAGCAGGCTGTCGCCCAGCAGGTACGTGTGGTCCTGCCGAAGTGCTTCCGGGTCGTCGGGGTACCGCAGAGCGAGGTGGCGCAGCGTGGGCAGCCCGCAGCGGTGGGCCACCGTCGCACAGGCGTAGAGGTAGGGCACGAGCGCGTTGTGCAGTCGGGCGTAGCGGCGCCAGGTGTCGACCGTCTCGTCGTCGGTCCACAGATCGACGACATCGGGGACAGAGCGGCGCTTGGCCCCCAGGTGGTCGCGCATGATTGGCGTCAGAGCGCCAAACTGGCACCAGCGAATCCAGAGCTCCTTGGAGCGCGGGCCGCCAGGATCGTCAGAGGCGAAGAAGCCGCCGATGTCGGGGCCCCAGGTGTTCGCGCCGCAGATGCCCACCGACAGCCCGGCCGGCACAGAGCCCGGCAACCCCCGGTCAGCCGACCAATCGCAGTGCTGGTCACCGGGCCACGCTGCTGGCGCCCACTGGTGCGAGCCAGTGTAGCCGGAGCGCACGAAGAAGACGACATCGGGCTTGGTCGCGCGGCACAGCTCCGCTCCAGCCCGCTGGTACAACGTCGGGTAAGCGTTGCGTAGCTCGCGACCGGTGCGACCGTCGGCGAACACCGCCTCGACCGGCGTGCCCTCGCCGAAATCATGCATCCAGCCGTCGTACCCGGTTTCCAGCAGCAGGCGCCGCAGCAAGCTCTGCCACCAAACGACTCCCTCTGAGCTGGTGGGGTCGAGCAGGCCGGCGTCCACGTGGCGGAAGTCGCCGCCCGCCTCGCCTGTCGCCGATGGGACGAGGAAGACGCTGCCATCGGCTCGTTTCAGGAACGCGCCCCGGCGCGCGCCCTCAGCAAATGCCGCGCGCTCGGTGGGGAACTGTGGGTACACGTACCCGAGAACACGGAAGTCCTCCGCCTGCAGGTCGCGCACGAGCCCCGGTAAGTCGTCGTACGGGCCGTCGGGGTACCCCATAGCCGAGCCCCAGCCGGAGTTGAGATCGGGTTCGAGCTGATCGTAGATCCAGACCGCGCTGACACCGAGCTCTTCAGAGCGCAAGCGCTGGGCCTCACGCATGACGCGCTCCGACCCGCCGAGCGTCGTCTTCCAGACGCCCAGACCCCAGGGTGGCGGCACGGGTGGCCGGCCCACCAGCGCGCTGTAGCGGCGCAGCACGTCCACCGGCCGAGGGCCGTCGACGAGGACCACGCTCAGCTCGCACCCGTCAACGGACGCAGCCCAGGCATCCGGTCGCTCGTCACCCAGGTGCAGATCCGCACGGCGCGTAGTGTCCAGCAAGATGCCATAGCCGCGACTGGACACCATGAAAGGCACTGGCCAGTAGGTCCAGTCGTGGCCGGCTTGGGGCTCCTTTGGACTGTCCTCGGTCCAGTTCACCACGTGGTGACCGCGGTGGTTCGCTCGACCGAAGCGTTCGCCCAGGCCGAAGAAGCCCTCGACGGCGGCGGCCATGCTGGCCCAGCCCACCCGGGCCACGCCGTCCGCCTGCCGCAGGTCAAGTCGCAGGCGGAGCACGGCGTCGTCGAGAAACGCCAGCGTGAGCTCCGCTGTCCGTGGCAGGTGGTCGTTCGTCGCGACCACGAAACGGATCACATCACCGTCCTGCTGCCAGCTGCGGAGCTGGACCAACGCGTACCAGCGCCGGTGACGGCCGGTGCCCGCGTAGCCACCCATCAGGCTGCCATCGACCTCGTACGTGAAACCGAAGTAGCGGGCGTCGGGCTGGTAGACGGCGTGCCAGGCCGCTGACCCGGCCCGTTCATTCCTTCCCACGAACGGGGCCAGGCCGGCTCGAGCATCGGCAGGTGGCTCCAGCAGGGTCGTGCCGTCCCGCCGAGCGATTGTGACGCTGAAAGGCGCGCGTCCCACGGTGACGCGCAGCGCCGCCGTGCTGGCGACGACCTGCTGATCGTCTTCGACCAACTCGAGTCGACCCAGACTCGTCAACTCTCGTTCGTCCGTGCCGACCAGCCGGCCGCTCTCCGCACTGAGCATGCGCGTCTACCCTTTCATGGCGCCGAGGGTGAGGCCCTTGATCAAGTGTCGCTGAACCAGCATGCCGAAAAAGACCAGTGGCAGGATCACCAGCACGCCCGTGGAGGTGACACCTCCCCACTCGATGGTCCGGTCGGTGATGAATGATGCGAGATGAATGGGAAGGGTCCCGGTGTCGGGTCCGGTGAGAATCAGCGCGAAGAGGAACTCGCCCCAGGCCACGATGGCGCAGAACACGGCGGTTGCCGCCAGGCCGGGCGCGGCCAGGGGCATCGTCACGTACCAGAACGCCTGGAGCCGGGAACCACCGTCGATGAGCACCGCCTGTTCCAGCTCGACCGGCACCTCCTCGAAAAAGCTGCGCATCAGCCAGACCACGAACGGGATGTTGAAGGCGGAGTAGACCAGGACGAGCCCTGGCAGGGTGTTCCGGAGCTTCAGCGCATTGAACAGCAGGAAGATAGGGACGACAAACACGATGGGCGGGATCATCCGGGCCAGGATCAGACCCACGGCGAGCGTCGTGCTGAAGCGGAAGCGGTAGCGAGCGAGGCTGTACGCGGCCAGTGAACCCAACCCCATCGACAGCAGACTGGAGGCCAGGGTGACGACGAGGCTGTTACGCGCGGCCGTCAGGAACTTCGGGTTGGCCAGGTCGGCAGCGTAGTGCTGGAAGGTGGGAGTGAAGAGGAATGTTGGAGTCTTGGAGAAGATGTCCACCTCGTTCTTGAGCGACATCATCACCAGCCACGCGAGCGGGAACAGATAGAACGCCCAGACCAGGATGAGCACCGCAAGCAGCCCAGCCGCGACCAGGCTGCGTCGGAGGTGCGACCGATTGTGGAGGGGGGCCGGCCGCGCGGCGGACGAGAGAGCCATGCTTGATCTGAGTCTCCTGATTCCGGGCTACTTCGCCATGGCCTGGCCGCGCACGATAAGCCGTAGGTAGACAAAACAGACTATCAACGTCAGGAGGAAAAGGAGAATGGACGCCGCCGAGGTGATGCCCATATTGAAGGACTCGAAGCCGTACCGGTAGATGTACATGCCGATGACCTCGGTACGCGAGCCTGGCCCGCCGTGGGTGAGCAGGTAGACGAGGTCAAATGTGCGCAGGACATCGACCGTCCGGAACAGCAGCGCGACCAGGACGACCGGCAGGATCAGCGGGAAGGTGATGAAGCGGAACCCGGTGAAGCGGGTGGCGCCATCGACCTGCGCCGCCTCGTGCAGCTCGTGCGGCACCGCCTGCAAGGCCGCGAGGAGCACGAGCGTCATGAACGGGGTTGCTCGCCAGACCTCGGTGACCACGACGGCCAGCAGCGCCAGGTCGCGGTCGCCGAGGAAGACGGGCGGATCGGCTCCGAACGAGCGGATGAAGAAGCTCAGCACCCCGAACTCGTGGTCGTACATCACCCGCCAGAGCAGGCCCGACACAAGCGGTGGAACCATCAGGGGCAGCAGAACGAGCGTACGGAAGACCCCGCGGCCCAGGAAATCCAGATTGAGCAGCAGCGCCAGGCCCAGCCCGATCCCGAACTCGAGCCCGATGGTCATCGCGGTAAAACGCAGGCTCACCGCTATCGAGTTCAGAAAGTCGGGGCTCTGGAAAAAGAGCTTGCGGTAGTTGCCCAGCCCGACGAACACCCAGGTCAAGGATTGCGTCATGCGGAAGTCGAAGAGACTGAGGTACACCCCGTAGGCAATGGGATACATCATCACGCCGGCGAGCACGGCCAGGGCCGGCACGACGAGCGCGTACGGCGCCAGGTGTCCCCGCCAGCGGAAGCGGCGCCGGTGCAACGAGGCGTACACCGGCGCCGGCGTGACCGCCCCACTAACCGGGCCGGACAGCGACCTCCTCATCCACATCTCCTTGCGCGGTGCGCTGCTGCGCTAGGACGTGATGAACCCGCGCTCGCGCCGCAGGTCCTCCACCTCCTGGTTCATGGCCCGGGCGCCCTCGTCCGGCTTCTCATCGCCGACGATCACCGCGTTCACGTGCTTCGCCATGATGGTGAAGACGTCGTTACTCTCGGGAGTCCGCGGCCAGGGGGAGCCGATCGCCAGCGCATCGCCGAACGGCTTGGCGTAGGGATAGACTTTCTGGATGTCCGGGTCCTGAAACAGGCCGGCGGCGGTGATGGCGTAGCCCTTCGGCGCGTACTGCTTCTGGATCCGCGGCGTGGTCAGATAGTTCATCATCAGCCACGCCGGCTCCTTGTTCTTCGAGTGCGCCGACATCGCGATTCCCCAGCCGCCGAGCGGGCCGCGGACGGGCGGCGGGCCATAGGCCATCTTGCCCAGCACTTTCGACTTCTGCGGGTCGGTGAGCCCGCCGAGAATGCCCGGCCACTGGATCTCCATCGAGGCGACACCCTGAGCCACGGCCTCGGCGGCCTGATCGATCTCCCAGGTCTTGGACGAGGGCGGTGAGACCGGCACGAGGTCGGCCATGACGCCCATCGCCTTGATCCCTTCGTCAGTTGCGAACTGCGGCCTGCCGCTCGCGTCGTAAAAATCCTTGTTGAAGGAGAACAGGATGGCGGCGTAGGTGCACATCGCCTGAATCTGGCGTCCGCCCATCAGCGAAAAGCCGTAGCGGTCGCCCTTAGTCAGCTTCTTGCCGTAGTCGATAACCTGGGCCCAGTCTTTTGGCGGTACGTTGGGATCCAGGCCGGCGTCTTTGAAGTGCTCCGTGTTGTATGGGAAAACCATGGCATCGCCGAGCCACGGCAACCCGTACTGCTTCCCTTCCCAAACCGTGTACACCTCGACGAGCTTGGGAATGAAGACGCTCATGTCGACCTTGGGAAAACGGTCGTCCTTGAGGTAGCTCTCCACCGGCTCCAGGTGGTTGCCTGACATGAAGCCACCAAACCAGGCGTAGTTCAGAGGGATAATGTCGTACGTGCCGCTTTGCGACGTGAGGTCCAGGAACACCTTGTCGTACAACTGCTCGTAGGGGTTGTTCTCCCAGACACTCTTGATCCCGGAGATGCGCTCGAACTCTTTGGACGCCTCCTCGTTCACGCCCCAGTGGCCCTGCTGGCCGACCGGTAAGCGCAGCGTCATGCCCTGGTACGGGGTAGCCGCCTTCTTCCACATGTCTTCCCAGCCGCTATCGGCCGCGGGCTGCGCGGTCACGGCCGCGGGCGCCGCAGTCGGTTGGGCGGCGGCCGTGGTCGGCTTAGCTGCTGCCGTGGGCGCGATGGTTGGGGCGGCTGGCGCAGCGGTCGGCGCGGCCGGGGCCGTGGTCGGCTTGGCGGCCGCCGCGGTGGGGGCCGGCGGCGCCGCGGTGGCGGGAGGTGCCGTTGCGGAAGTCTGACCGCAGGCCTGTAAGAGTGGCAGCGCGAGGCCAGCGGCGGAGATAGCGCAGAACTGTGTCAGGAAGCGGCGGCGGCTAGACGGGGACGGCGACGATGACATGGGGCCAGGCTCCTCCCTGCGAGTCGGACCGGCCGAGCGAAGCAACGGCTTGACCGCGCGGCCACTCGGGGCAATCATACGATGATTACATCCCTTGTCAAGAGGCGAGAGTGACCCATGGCTCCACGCATGACCGATGTTGAGACCAGCGCCATCGGCGCCGGTGGCTTCCTGGTGCTGGTGCCCGTCTGGGCCGGCAACGCCCTTGGTCTCGCCGAAAGCTCCCCGTTCGTGACGTCAGGCGTCACCGGGGCCGTCGGCGGGGCGTCCAGCGCCAGCGCCGCGGCAGGACGCCTGCGATGAGGACGCCGGCCTCGCTGCCGGCGGACCCCGGGGCGCTGTTCGACCTGATGGCAGCCCGACTTTCCTCCAGCGTAGTGTCCGACGCACTGGACGGGCTCGGCTACCGCGACCACACGCTCGACCCGGCCTTGCGGCCGCTGGACGGGGCGCCGGTTCTCGTCGGCCACGCACGCACGGTCCGGGTGGCGGAGGTCGAGGAGTTCCCGCCAGTCCCGTACCGCGGCGAGATCGCGGCCCTCGACAGCCTGGACCCTGGAGACGTGCTGGTCGCCGCGGCTCAGGGCTCGACCCGCGCGGCACTGTGGGGTGAGCTGTTCTCGACGGCGGCGCGGGCGCGGGGCGCGCGGGGCGCGGTGCTGGACGGCTACGCGCGCGACCGACGCAAGATCCGTGAGCTCGGCTTCCCGGTGTTCTGCCGCGGCACGCTGCCGCTGGACTGCCATGGGCGGACGGCGATGGGCGCCGTCGACGACGGACCGGTCGTCTGCGACGGGGTGACGATCCAGCCGGGCGACGTCGTGGTGGCCGACGAGGATGGCGTGGCAGTGGTGCCGCTGGCGCTGCTTGCCGAGGTGGCTCAGCGGGCGTTCGCCAAGGCGCTGGGCGAGGACGCGGCGCGCGCGGCGCTGCGGGAGGGTGCGCTGCTGGGGCAGGCTTGGGCCCGCTACGGCGTGCTGTAGCGGAGCGCCCACCCTCGCCCCGGGAGGCCAGTGAGGGACTTGCGGCCCCATTAGCGTGGTTGTAATGTGATCATACGATGTTTCGGGGGATGGAGCGGTTGCGGACGCAGAGCACGACGGGCCCCGCGCGCCCGGTGCCGTGGCGGGCCTGGGCCGCCTCGCGGTCGCGCGCGTCGACGCCTTCGTCACCTGGGCCGGTCTGCGCAACTGGGTATTCGCAAGAGTCACCACCGACCAGGGGCTCTACGGGTGGGGTGAGGCCACTGTGGAGGGTCGTGAGGCGACAGTGCGCGCCGCCATCCTCGATCTGGGTGAAGTTCTACTCGGCCGGGACGCCCTGGCTTCCGAGACCGCCTGGCAGGTCTTGTACCGCCACGGCTTCTGGCGCGGCGGGGTCATTCTCAACTCGGCCGTCGCCGCGCTCGACCAGGCGCTGTGGGACATCCGCGTGCCCAGCCAGCCCTGGCGCGACCGCGTTGTGCGCGAGCCGTGGCTGGTAGCGGACGGGCGCCTGGTGGTGCCCGATCGACCGGGGCTGGGGGTCGACCTTGACGAGGCAGCGCTCGCCGCCAGTCCCCCGCAGCCAGTGGCCGTGCCGCACGGTGCCTGGGCCGCCGACGGCGCGGTCGCCGACATCTGACCTACTCCGCAGGAGGTTCCGATGGCCCTGTACGACATCTCTCTCCCACTCTCGGACACCATGTTCCACTGGCCGGGCACCAGCGCCCCAAGCCAGGCGTGGGTGATGCGCCTGGACCGCGGCGACGTGGCCGACGTCAGCGAGTGGTGTCTCGGCTCCCACACCGGCACCCACCTCGACGCGCCCTCACACTTCCTGCCCGGGACGGCCACCATGGATGCCATCCCGGCCGACGTCTTCGTCGGTCTGTGCGAGGTGGTCGACGTGATGGGCGCTGGTATGGCGGTCGGCCGCGGCGCTCTGGAAGCCGCGCTGGGTGACCGCCACCCGCGCCGCGTGCTGCTGAAAACTGCCAACTCGGCCCAGCCACTCGGTGGGGCGCCGTTCTCCGAGGCATACGCTGGCCTGACACCTGATGGTGCTCAGTTCCTGATCGCCCACGATGTGCAGCTGGTCGGCAACGATTACCTGTCAGTCGAGCCGTTCGCCTCGATCGGCGCCGGCGCGCCCGTGCACCATGCCCTGCTGGCGGGCGGCGTCTCCATCCTGGAGGGCATCTCGCTGGCGGCGGTGCCGCCCGGTCTCTACTTCCTGGCCGCGCTGGCGCTGCGGCTGCAGGGCAGCGACGGGAGCCCGACACGAGCGGTGCTGCTCGACGTGGCGGACGTGCGCCACGAGCTGGAGCCGGCCGCGTGAGCCCTGATCTTCGGGCGGGGCAGGTGGGACGATGCTAGCGCTGCGCTGGCACGCGCGGGGCGATGTCCGCCTCGACGAGGTGCCGCCACCGCCGCCCCCCGGCCGGGGCGAGATGCAGCTTCAGGTGCTCTGGTGCGGCATTTGCGGCACAGATGTCGAGGAGTACCGCTCCGGCCCGTTGTTCGTGCCCGTCGGCACGCCGAACCCGCTCACAGGCCAGCAGGCGCCTCTGACCCTGGGCCACGAGTTCTCCGCACGCGTGCTCACCGTCGGCGAGGGGGTGCGCCGCTTCGAGGTCGGCGACCGCGTCGCCGCCGATACACTGATCTGGTGCGGCCAGTGCTATTGGTGCCTGCGCCATCAAGTAAGCCTGTGCGAGCGGCTAGCCGCGCTCGGCCTGATGGCCGACGGTGGCCTGGCCGAACTGTGCAACGCCCCTGAGAGCACGTGCCTGCCGGTGCCGGCCAGCGTTGCCGACGATGCCGCGGCGCTGGCCGAAACCCTGGCGGTCGGGGTCCGCGCGCTGCGTCGCGGCCGGCTGACCCTGGGCGAGCGCGTCGCGATCGTCGGCGGCGGGTCGGTCGGCCTCATGGCGCTACAGGCCGCGCGCGCCGCCGGCGCCGCCGAGGTCATCCTGGCTGAGCCGCGAGCGGACCGTCGCGCCATCGGCCGCGAGGTGGGCGCCTCGGCAGTGCTACCTCCCGAGGAGGCGGGCAGACTGGGCGCGGACCTGGTGCTCGAGTGCTCCGGCAACCCGGCGGCGGTGCTCACGGCCCTCGGCGCGGCGCGGAAGGGAGGTCGGGTCGTGCTGGTGGGGCTTTACCCCGAGCCGACGAGCGTGCCATTCCTGAACGTGGTCGGCACTGAAAAGGAGCTCATCGGCTCACTGTCGCACGTGTACGACGAGGACTTTGCCGCCGCCCTCGGACTACTGGAGCGCGGCGCAGTGCGCGCCGACCCCATCATCAGTGACCGTGTGCCGCTGGGCGACGCTCTGGAGGGCGGCCTGCTGGCCCTGGCTCGTGAGCCCGACGCCCACCTCAAGATCCTCGTCCATCCCTGACCCGGCCGCTGGAATCACCCCTTCTGGACCGCCCATGACCATGTTCGCTCCCGCCGCTGCCCCGCGCTCCACACCGCTCGCCGTCAGCCAGCGCTTCGCCGGCATCCGCTGGACGGGCCGCTTCGCCACTTACACAGACGCCGATACCTGGTACCCGTCGTGGGATGCCGACGGCCACCTGTATTCGCCATTCACCGACGGCGACGTGGACGGCGTGCTCGCCATCTCGCGCGGGCCGCGGGCCCAGACCGGCCATGCGGTGATCGAGGGAGACGACCCGATGCGCCTGCGGGTCCGCGCCATCGGCGTCTTCGAGCGGGACACGCCGCGCTTCCGCGGCAACTACCCGTGCGGCTCGCTGTGCCACCGCGGCGTCTGGTACTACGGCTCCTATTACCTCGACGATTATCTGACCGCTGACGGCGTGCGGGTCATCTACGAGATGGGCCCGTGCGCCGGCTTCCGCATCTCCACCGACCACGGCCAGACGTGGACCGACTCGCCACGCGACGACCACGACCCGCTGTTCCCCGAGCGCGGGCGGGTGGCCGGCGAGGCGCCGATTCGCTTTGGCGCGCCCAAGTTCGTCGACTTCGGCCAGGACATGCAACACGCGCCGGACGGCAAGGCGTACCTGGTTGCCCACGGTACGCTCGCGCCCGACGGGGTGAGCAACTGGTGCGCCGGCGACGCGCACTTCCTGGCCCGAGTAGCGCCCTCGCCCGAGACGATCAACGACCCTCGGGCCTACGAGTTCTTTGCTGGTCTGGATGCCGCTGGGGGGCCCAGGTGGTCGAACGACTTCGCCGCGCTGCTGCCGATCGTCGATTGGCCCGGCCATGCGGGCATCGCCACGGTCACCTACAACGCGCCGCTCGGGCTGTTTCTGCTGGTCGGCTGCGTCGGTCCGGCTCACGGCAGCAGTGGCCCCTACGACACCTGGATCGCCACGTCCCAGCAGCTGTGGGGGCCGTGGGAGCTGGTGCAGTATCTGCCCGCCTTCGGCACACAGGGGTACTTTGCCACCATCCCGAGCAAGTTCATCGCCGCGGACGGCTGGCGCGCCTGGCTCGTGTGGTCGGCCAACTGGTCCAACAAGAACGCGCCCGCCTCGGACGTCTACGAGTCACCGCCTGGCAGCCGCTACACGCTCGCCATCCGCGAGTTCGAGCTGGTGCCCCCCGGGGCCGGGCCGGCCGCTCGGCCGGGAGGGCAGCCGTGACCGGGCCGGCCAGACTCCTGGCGGCGCCGCGCGAGCTATGGGACAACGCGTCGTACCACGGCGTGCGAGCCACCTCGCACTATGGGTGGCAGGGTGTCGTGTGCGCCAATCGCTTCGTGTCGGCGGTGGCCGTCCCGGACATCGGCGGCCGCATCCTGGGCTTCGCGCTGGGGCCCTACCAGTACCTGTTTACCAACCCGGCGCTGGTCGGCAAGCTGTTCACGCCTGAGGAACATCAGGGTGATGGCTCCTTGGCGGCTTGGAAGAACTACGGCGGGTCAAAGACATGGCCCGCGCCCCAGGGATGGGACGGGTCTGAGCAATGGGCCGGGCCACCAGATCCGGTGCTCGACGGCGGGCGCTACGCCTGCGCGTTCGTGCGCGACGCGCGCGGCGCGGGCGTCACGATGACCAGCCCGTCTGACCCGCGGACGGGGCTCCGCATTACCCGTGAGGTGCGCGTCGACCGCGACAGCGCCCGACTGACGTTGGACCTGACGTTCGAGAACGTCAGCCAAAGGCTGGTCCGTTGGGCTATCTGGGACGTGCTACAGCTCGAGTGCGGGCGTCTCACCGCCGACGGCTCGTCCGTCGGCGACGACGCCTGCTGGCTATACGTGCCAACCAATACCGTCGCCCCGGAACCGTACCGGGTGCTGTTCGGCGACGATCACGCACAATGGCACGCCGCCACCTGGCCTGGGCTTCTCGGCATCCAGTTCCAAGCGCGCATGGGCAAGATTGCCGTCACCAGCCCCCGCGGCTGGATCGCCTTCTGCAACCAGCGCGCAGGCTACGCCTTGTGCCTGCGGTTCCCGCCGCCGGAGCATGACGCCGAGTACCCCGACGGCGGAGCGACGGTAGAGTGCTGGGCCGAGGCACCCGAGGCGTCCGCGCCCGGCCTGAACTACCACGCCGCGGGCTCGCTGCTCGAAGCCGAGGTGCTCGGACCGCTACGGTCGCTTGCCCCGGGGGAACGCACGTCCCTGGCGATTGAATGGGCCGCCGCACGCTGCGACGGGCCCATCGCCGACGTGGGCGCCGCCGGCTGCACGAGCCGGGCGCTAGAGGTCGCGGCGAACGGCCCATGGGCGCGGGTGCGGGGCGTCTTCGGCTGCTTCGAGGCGGGCACTCTGGAGGTGGCCTGGCGCGACCGACTCGACCGGGAGTTGGGCCGCCACGCTGTTGGCCTGGCCTCACCGCTGCTAACGGCGCGCCTCGATGCAGCCGTGCCCATGCCTGCCGCGGCGAGCGCGGCGCGGCTCGATCTGCGTCGCTCGGACGGCACGCTGGTAGGCGCGCTCGGCGATGCGGACGTGGCGTACCTCGCACCTCGCGACTGAACCCGAGCGCACCCCGGACGCCACCTCGCTCACCGCGCGCCGTGCTGCCCATTAGCGCCGACGGACTGCACAGCCGGAGGCGGTCCCGACCGACGGCCCGAGTGGGCAGCAGATGCGAACCGACGCTGTACCAGCTGAGCACCCTGACGAAGGGAGCTGCCCTCCTCGTGGGGCGGCGCCTGTCCACGTCGACCCGCTGGCGACGACAGAGAAGGCACCCGTCGCACGGTGATGGACGTCACTAGCGTGATGCCCGACGAGAACTACTACATGTCGGCGGAAGAGCGCCGGGAGTACGTGGCGGGCCGGATAGGATGGGGCATCTTGGTGAGTGGGACGGGAAGGGCCATGCCGACGCCGAAGCCGCCGGAAGTGGTCTTGAGTGAGCAGGAGCGGGCGGAATTGGAACGCCTGGTGCGCGGCCGGGGTGCAGGCCCTGGAGCGCGCCGCACCTGGGCTGCCGCTCAGGCCAGGCGCGCCGCAGCGACGGGAGTTCGAGTACATCCGCCACGGCACGCTGTCGCTGATGATCAACTTCGACGTGGCCACCGGCGAAGTGATCAGCCCCTCGTTGGGGCCTACGCACACCGAAGCCGCCTTCCTGGATAGTGGCTCACCAGCTCCCGCAGCATGGGTTCGTCCAGGCGCCCGGCGGCGAGCGCGGCGTAGGCGCTGCCCCAGCCCCGACCAAACAGCTGGGCCAGGCTCAGGTGGACGAAGGCGGGCACGCGCCCGGCAACCAGCAGCGCGTCCAACAGATCGACCAAGGCGTCCCGGCGCCGCTCAAAGCCGAGGTGGTACAGCTGCTCCCGGAAACCCCAGAGCGCGTTGCGTCCGCTCCTGCATGGCAGAGCCTACCGGCTCCCCGCCTCGGTGTCCCGGACGCACCCGCTCTTCCCACTACGGGTTAAAAGGCAAGCTAATGGTCACGATGAACGACAGACATACAGCCAGGCTCTGACATTGTAGGCATGCGCGGATTACGAAACCTGCGCTCCGGGCGGTTCGCGGCCTTCAGGTGACATACTACCGGCACAGCCCGTGCTTGAACGCGAGGGGGACTCGGCGAGGTCGGACCGAGGACGCCCTGGCGAGCAGCATTGGCTCTGGACCCGCCCAATGTCACCGTCCGCAAGCAGAGCTAGATGGTGGAGCGCCCCGAACGCTTCTACCCAGAGATCGACCTTGCCCGGCAGCAGGAGCAGCTGAAGAACGAGGGCTTCGCGCGCTGAATCGCCGTTTGTGCCGCGACGGACAGAACGTGTCGGCTCCCCGGATAGAGGGGATGTTTAGCACATGAGTATGCGCGTCGCACTGGCGGAACACCTGAAGACGTTCGCCGCCTCGCCGACCTGGTCCTCGGTCGCCGCGGTGTACGACCTGCAGCTCCCGCTGGAGCAGGCGGCTCTCGCTGTCGCCATCTCACTGCTGGATCTGCGTGATGGCGAGCGCTTGCTCGACATCGGCACCGGGACCGGGGCTCTCGTGCGCGCGCTGGGCACACGTGCTCTGGGTCGGTCTCCTTGGCGAACAGTAGGGATCGACTCCTCGGCGGCGATGCTCCACCGCACGCCGGCCGGGGCGGCTGGCTGGGCACGCGTCGCGGCCGATGGGCGTGCGCTGCCCTTTGCCGACGGCTCGTTCGCGGCAGCAGCGGCGAGCTACGTGCTGCACACGCTGCACGGGGCGGATCGTCGCGCGGTGCTCGTCGAAGTGAGTCGCGTTCTCAGGCCCGCCGGCCGCCTTGTCGTCGTCTCGGTGGCCGAGCCTGTCTCGACTGCCGGCCGTGGGTTGGTGCACCTGCTCCACCGGGTGACACGCGGGCGGCCTGGAGTCGCGGCGGGCTTACAGCCCTGGGATCCGCGACCAGAGCTGGAGCAGCACAGTTTCGCGGTGCGCAAGGTACGGCGCGTCGGACATGGGTACCCGTCCATCTGCGTCGTGGCCGAGCGGACCTGACAACCCCGGCACGCACCCTGCCCGGTTGCGGGTATGACGCGAGCCTGGGGTGAACGGAAGCAGAGCTGGACACGACATGTCCGATGAGTACGACGTGGTGGTGGTCGGTGCCGGCTCGGCCGGGGTGTGGGCCGCCCTGTTGGCCGCCCGTCTCGGTGCTCGCGTTGCGCTCGTGGAGAAAGACCGCGTCGGCGGCGACTGCACCCATCTAGGGTGCGTGCCAAGCAAGGCGCTGCTGAAGGCTGCCCACGTGGTCTGGGACATGCGCACCGCGGGCCGCTTCGGCGTCGATCCGGTGCAGCCCACGATCAATCTCGGGCGAGTGATGGCGAGCGTGCGGCAGGCGATCGATCGCGTCTACGCTCTGGAAACGCCCGACGTGCTGGCCGCCCAGGGCGTGGACCTGGTCATGGGCGCCGCGCGCTTCGACGACGCGCACACGCTGATCGTCGGTGACCGAACTCGGCTGCGGGCACGCCACGTTCTGCTGTGCACCGGTGCTCGCGCGGCCACGGCGGCCATCCCCGGTCTGGAGGGGACGCCTCACTGGACCTACGAGACCATCTGGCACCAGGACCGTCTGCCGAGCCGTCTGTTGGTCGTCGGCAGCGGCCCTGTCGGGACCGAGCTGGCCCAGGCCTTTGCTCGGCTGGGCTCGGCGGTGACCATCTTCGAGCGCGGCGAGCGGCCGCTGCGGGTGGCCGATCCGGAGGCCTCGCAGGTCCTGCGCGGGGTGCTAGAGGGCGAGGGCGTGCGGTTCCGCTTCGGCGCACACATCGAGCGGGTCCGTCAGCAGGGCGGCTCCGTGGTGGTGAGCGACCGGGGCGAGGACGTGGCGGGCGACGCGCTGCTGATGGCGGTCGGGCGCCGACCGGTCGTGGACGGGCTGGACCTGGAGCGGGCGGGTGTCGCCTACTCAGAGCGCGGCGTCCAGGTGGACGAGCACCTCCGCACCAGCCAGAAGCACATCTTCGCCTGTGGCGACGTGATCGGCAGCTACCAGTTCACCCACTACGCCGCCTGGCAGGCGTCGATCGCCATCCGCGGCATGCTCTTCCCCGGCGGGAGCACCGGCGTGCGCCAGGACGTGCCGTGGACAGTGTTCACCGACCCCGAGATCGCCCAGTGTGGGCTCGACGAGGCTGAGGCGCGCCACTACTTCAAAGGCGCGGACGACGTGCGTGTAGCCCGCTGGCCCATCGACCATCTGGACCGGGCGGTCACCGACCAGGACCTGGCGGGGTTCATCAAGGTCGTCCACCGCCCAGATGGTGAAGTGCTCGGGGCACAGATTGTGGCCGCCCGAGCTGGCGAGATGATTGGCGAGCTCGCCCTGGCCATCGACCATCGCCTCAAGCTAGGCGAACTGGCCGGGACCATCCACGTCTACCCGACGTATGCCATCGGGGTCCAGCAGCTGGCCGCTGAGGTCCGCTTGCGGTCCCTGGCGAGCAGCTCGGTCGTCAAGGTCGCCCGCGGCTTGTCCGGGCTGAGTCGATGATCCCCCCACCACCAAGCAACGGGGTTTTCGACATTGGCGTGGAGTGTGGGCATCGAGTCGGCTGCGCCGGTGCCATTCTGCCCATGCTGTTGCTTGCCGGCTCTCCGGCACGATGGCTACATCCAGCGTGATCGCCCCCGTCCCCTGCCCGCGGCGCCTTGCGCCGTGGCGTCACCTCGGTCAGCGCTCGGGCCGATCTGATACGTCAGCCTGGTGTCCACTCTCCTCGCCCCACTCGCGACTCATCCCAGAGCAGCTGCGGCTACCAATCTGCTCGTACCCCGAGCCATGCAACAGCGCTTGGACCGTGTGTTAGAAGACCACGCGGTCCGGAACACGGCGCGATGACGGTCCACGGAATGCATCGGGGCAAGCCCGGCGAAGGCCGCCCAGGTGTCTGGGGATTTCGCCGGGTCAGCTCCAAGCTAGCTCGAAATGGGCCAGAATGCGTGGAGGTTGAAGTCCTCAGGCTCCCGCTGACCAGGGTCAGGGCCGCCAATGGCCTGGATATGCTGCCGGAGAGCCGCCCAGTCATACGGGTCCTGCCCGCTGGCGCGGCGCTGCGTCTGCCACGCGCGTACCTGTTGCACGATGTTCGGGTTCGGGTTGACAAGATCCGCCACAGTGAGTCTGAAGTCCTCGGGCTCCGGCTCACCGGGATCTGGGGCGCCGATGCCCTGGACATGCTTTCGGAAGGCCGCCCAATCGAACTGATCTTGCCCACTGGCGCGGCGCTGTGCCTGCCAGTCCTGGACCTGCTGCACGATGTTCGGGTTCGCAGTGGCCAGGTCGGAGAGCATTACCAGATGCAGCTGGCCGGTGACATAGGCTTGGGCCCTGTCCCAGGCCCGCGCTCCGATGCTGCGGCCCATGGCACGCCCGACGACGTCCGCTTCGACGAAGTGGATGCCGCCGTAGCGCCGAGAGATACCTGCCTGATCGGCCGCGTCCGAGAAGGTGGCCCAGAAGAGAGTGACGTCCGTGGCTGGCACACCAGGATGGCCGGGGTGGTTCACGAGATCTTTCGGCTCGACACGCGACGTGCCGGCCTTTTGCGTGTGCTGGCCGCCAAAGGTGTCACTGCCAGTGGCTCGCTTGAGGACTTCCGCCGCCGCAGAGCTGAAAGTGCTGTGCCCGGAGACATATTCGGGGAACGGAGGGGTTACCACGGTGGCTGCCTGGTACGGCCGCCAGTCCACGCTCTTGATCAATTTGGGCCCCTGGTACGGCCCCGCCCAGGCGAAGACGTCCGTTGGCGTCCTGGTGACCGGATCGCGGTACAGGACGAAGTCGACGGCGGTCACGGGGCGGATTGAGTCGAAGGCGCGCTTCGCTTCCCAGCAGGCGATGCTGGCATCGAAGATGGCGTTCGTCAAGGCAAAAAACATGGTGACGTCGGCGTCAAGATCGTGGTGGGCATGGCTTGAGGCGCATTGGGCGAAGAGGCACCAATGCCCAGGAGGCAGCTCGGAGGTAGGCCCGTCAGCCCAATACTCCGCGATTACCTTCTGCTCGTCGGTGAGCGTGGCGCTGTACGCCAGGATTTGGTCGGCCTGCAACTGGTACCCGGAGGTGCCATGCTGCTCAGGGCCAGTGGGCGGCCGAAGCTGGGCCCCCGACGTCAGGGCGAAGGGAATCACCAGGCCCCAGTGCGGGCCGATATAGGTCTGCCGGGTTACCCCCGGGCCCGCCGTCGTGCTTGGCGCGACATCCTGGCTTGTGTGGCACGGATTCGCCGGCGCCCCGATGATCGCTGTCCCCCCCGTGTTGGGCACGTCAAGCGGCTGCCACCGATTGGCGTCGACAATGGTTCCAGGCACGTTGACGGGCACATAGCCGGTGTGGTCAGCGTAGGCTCCTGGGTGTAGGTCGCCCAGCTGGTTCGCGCCGTCGTTGTGCCGGAAAGTGAGCACCGCCTGCGCGGCCACGTTGCCAATCCCGCTGGCTGTTGTGGTATCAATGGACGTATCGGTAGGGTTGTATCCAAGTGCGCTCATGACGCCATCAAACGCGGCGACTTGATCCACAGATGGGAACAGATCCACAAGTGCACGATACGCGGCAAAACTGATGGCTTTGTGCTTGTGGTCAGGCGTACGCTCAGCTGGGGGCCGTCGCAGCGTGCCACCGAGCTGCGTCCCGAGCGCGACTGGGTCGTACGCGGCCCAAGCGTCGTAGATGCACGTATGCAGGATAGCCAGGGCGCGCGCCATCTGTGGTGGACCAGGATGCGGCGATCGCTGGATCGCCTCAAGCGCGGCTTTGTTCCATGTCACAACTACCGTTTCTGGGTCGCTCACGTCATTGCTCCTTTGCTGCTCTTACCGCAATCAACGTCGCGGGCAGGGTTTTTGGCTGCGGAGTTGTAGAACCCGGACCGAGCGCTCGAACGTGGCTGAACGACCCTGTACTGCGGGCGGTAGCATCAGGCTGAGCTTGGTAGGCGATCCGTTCGATGGAGTTCGCGACATTGCGTGGTGCTGATACTGTCTGTTTCTCATGCCGCTCTGCCCGGACTGCCAACAGATCGTCGTCACACGTGACGACCATGACCCGCTATGGTCGCCGGCTCTTCGCCTGCCGGAAGGTCGCCAGCCGCTCGCCCATCGTGTGCGGGTCGCGCTCCAGCGCGTCGGCCACCTGCACCGCCGACCAGCCCCCGCCAGCAAGGCACACGGCATGCCAGCGCTCGCGCTCGCCGCGTGGGTGCTCAGTACACCTGCTCCCGGACCGCGCGATGTCCACCTGCTATTGCTTCAGTACGTCCAGCACTTCGTCCATCGCAGAACTTCGCCGCTTGCTTCCCTCCTTAGCTGCGTACCCCGGCTATCCTGCGGGTTCCACCTGGGCTTTGGTTTTAGGTCACAGTCGTTTGGACACCGTGCGGATCTATACGCAGCCCGATGAGGCTGCTTTGCAACGAGCTGTTGAGAGTCTTGCCCTGGCTGAGGCGCCTCAGCTCAGCTGCTCAGCAGAGTAGGAGGTCCCGCGCTGCGTCGGATCTTCACCTCCTCGGGGTCAATCGCCGGCCTGTCGTAGCTGTGTATCTGAGTCATGGCGCACCCTGCTCGTGGAAGAGCACCTACGTATCCTCCTGTCAGCTCCACCGCGGCGCCAGCGGCAGGATTCTGGCGGTCCGCTTCTGCCATCCGTCCTGTAGCCTGAAAAAAACTACGGTGTGACGGCGGGCGCGATTGGCGCGCACGAATCGAGGTTGGACTCCCGCGTCCCTTCCAACAGTTTCTTCACGACCTCGAACTTCACTCTTTCCGGTTTGGTATACCGGATACACCCCTTGCCGACGCTCAAGCCATCCAGCAGGGCACGATTGGCCTGAATCACGTCCTGTTTCAGGATGTACAGCGATATATAGTTTTTCCGGCTGGCAAAAGCGACAGCGACCACGCCATCCTTGCTATATGATGGCATCCCATAGGTCATGTCTTCGGTATAATCGGGCAGGGTTTGCCGACAGAGACGGCGTAGTTCCGCGAGGCAAACGCGGCGATGTTCCGGCACATTTTCCACGTATCGGGCTACATCTTTGATATCGCTCTGCATCATGTACCTCCAGGTATGATGTTATCTCACGGTCCATCGTCGGCGTCGACCTCATGGCGGGCATGCTGCGCGAGGCGTCCGCCCGTGGCGCACAGCTGCTACCCCGCCCCGCTCTGGCGCAGGCGGACACCCAGGTCCTGCCCTGCGCGAGATGCGCCGGGTGCTGCGCCCCGGTGGGCGCGCATCGATGCTATCCAGGACCGCCCCGCGGACGGCAGCCACCGAGCGCGCCTCGTCCCGCTGGTCCGCGACCAGATCGCGGCGATCATCGGCGCGGAAGGCGTGCTCCGCGTCCCCAAGAGCGGGGAGTTCGGAAACTCGAGGAGTGCTGGCACGGGAGCAAAGCCGTCGGCCGGCGCCAGAGCTTCAGCCTGGGGAGGCGTGACCCGCGCGCGGGCTCAGCACCGACGCAAGCCGCGGCCGAGCGCGTCGATGGCGGCGACGACCTGCCGGATACGTGCGTGGGACGCCGGGCCGGGCACGAGCTGGCCGGCACCGGGCCGTCCGCTTCGCCGTAAGTGGCGCACCGCTTCGCACCCTTCCAGGAAGCGCTGCCCGGTCTGAGTGCGCTTCAGTCCACGGCTGTTCCGGAGCCGGTCGCGTGTGGGCACGTGACTGCGCTCGACGACTGTGGTTGTCTCGCCGGGCGCTCGGTGCGGCCCCGTCCGGACGTGCTGCGCGCCCGGACAGGTGGCCGCCACGGCCTTCACATACGGCTGATGATAGTCAGTGATGACCTCCTCCGGGAAGACCTGGGCGCGCTGGCCGTAGGGTTTCGCTTTGATATGGTGAAGTGGTCCGAGATCTCCAAACGAGGGGACTGGCTCCGCGCTCACAATGGCGGGGCATGGGAATGACCACATCGCTGCGCCGGCCACCCCGCTGGTCGAAGAAGACTGATGAATTGGTGCACCATGTGGCACTGCGCTGCCGTCCGGGACTGCAGTCCGAACTGGGGCAGTGGCTAGAGCACTGTTCGCGTTTCAGGGCCTTCATCACCAACAACCAGGACAAGGTGCGCAAAAAGTCGAATACCGCTGACGACGAGGAGAGCCGCCTAGATGTGCGGGCCGAGCTGCTCGTCGCCTACTTGATCCTGGCCGATCGTCGCTTCGACCTCTTATTCGAGGCCTACGGAGCGCGTCGGCGCGGCCCCGACCTGACGGTGATCTATCGTACCAATCAGCGGTTCAATGTCGAAGTGACCCGAGTCCGAGCGACTGGCGAGACGGGCAACGCGAGCAGCGGGCTTGTGTCCAGAGTTCCACCCCGCCCCGATGAAAGCCGTGGCACATCCAGCGGCGAGTCAGGCCTGGCCGTTGCCAGGTTGGCCAACGTCATCACCGGCAAGCTTCGCCAACTGCCAGGTGAGGTCCCTAATGCGCTGGTGATCACCGCCCGTGGGCTGCCGCTGAGCGAGGAGAGTCTTGCCGCGGCAGCGCGGCTGCTCAAGATGCACAGCGACCGTAAGGATGACTCGTTCTTCGCCCGCCGAGGATTCAGAGACGCCCGTGACTTCTACGCCCACTACCACCATCTGAGCGGCATCTTCGTCCTTGACGAGGCGACCGCCCCTCCTCGCGCGATCTTCTCTCCCAATCGTGAGGCGCGACATCCTCTGCCCAGAGAAGCAGTCAGCGGACTCACCCTGTGCATGACATTACGCTGAAGCGCCCCATGTGTACCTGGCGGCTCTCGGGATGGCCGTAGCGCGCCGCGAGCTCGGCGTCTGGCGCGCCCATGATGTTGATGATGGGCTTCGCCCCGAGACCGGGGACAGCGGTGCTGCCAACGTGCTCGATGGCCACCAGCCACTCCCCGACCGCGCGCCGGATGGTGTCCCGCTCCCGTTCGTTGAGCACGGGCCACTGAGAGTCATACGGCACGATCACCAGGCGTTTGGCCACGCCACATTGTGAGCGCTGCGCGGAAGAACGAACAGGCGGCGGCGCGCTAACCCGGGAGGTCGCTGCTGCGATGCGCCCGCGGGCCGAGGCTCACTGATCGGGAGTACCGTGCTCGGCTCACCTGCTGCTGGCCCGCTCCTATCCGATATTCACATGCTGCACGACGACCGGCGCAACAGCGGACCGCGTGTCCCGTTCACAAGGTGTGCGGCTCCAGATCGTGGCGCACCGCGGCGCAACGGCGCACGCCCCCGAAAACACGCGTGCCGCGCTCCGTCGCGCGCACGAGTTGGGCGCTGATGCCGTCGAGCTGGATGTACGGCTCAGTGTCGACGGCGTCCCCGTCGTCTACCACTACGCCTACCTCGAGGCGGCCACGATCGGCCGCGGCCCAGTGTGGAGTCACAGCCTGAGCGCGTTGCGCGCGAGGCGTGTGGGTGGGCCCCATGGCGCACACGTCCCGACGCTGGCTGAGGTGCTCGACGAGTTTACCGGCCGGCTGGGCCTCGAGACCGAACTCAAGGGCCCTGAGCCGGAGGCGGTCGCCGCGGTCGTCCCATTGCTCGAAGCGGTTCGGAGACACTGGCGTGGCATCGACGTCACGTCGTTCGAGCCGGTGCTGCTCGCCGAGCTGCGAATACACTGTCCCGACTTGAGCACGGCGCTCCTGTACCCACGGTCCGAAGCATGGCCCCGCCGTCGGCGTAGCACGAAGGACTGGGTAGCTGCTGATGACCCAGGTGACGAACCTCTGCAAACCACGTTTGAGATGGGCGCATTGTCGTATGCACGCAGGTCGGGCGACGACTGGTAGCCGCAGCACCGAACGAGAGTAGGGCGGTCCACAGCGTCCAGCCAGCGCACCGGACACGTCGCGGCGTGTGAGCCGGCATCGGCCACCTGGCACCGCACGCGGGCGCGACATCGCGGAGTGGTGGCGTGGGCGATGTCTTCACTCACTGCGAACGCGTCGTTGTTGCCGGCGACAACGACGCGTACTCACGGCAAGCCCCGTACTGGTACAGGTGCCGCCTCCAGGGATCCACCGGGTGGTCCAGGGCGGGATCGCCTACCATCATGTCTCGGACACCTACACCGCCCTGTTCAGCCACTTCATCCCGTGCCGTGTCTGGGAGGCGATCTACATCCTCGAGGGCCTGCTCAAGAACAGCTCGGACATCCAGCCGACCATGGTCCACGCTGATACCCAGGGCCAGTCGACTCCGGTGCATGCGCTGTCGTTTCTACTCGGGATCAAGCGGATGCCGCGCATCCGCAACTGGAAGGAAGTTGTTCCGCCCGAGCAAGGACGCCAAGTATCGACACATCGACAGCCTGTTCAGCGACACCATCCATTGGCAGCTGATCCAGGATCACTGGCCCGACCTGCTGCCGGTGGCTCTCTCGGTCAAGGCAGGCACGATCTCGTCCGCCCAGCCGTGGCGCCGCCCGGCTCGTATAGCCGACGCAACCGCCTCTACCAAGCTTTCCGCGAGCTCGGGCGCGTGGTCCAAACCGTGTTCTTGCTCGCGTACTTGAGCAACCCGCAACTGCGGGAGCAGATCACGGCCACCACGAACAAGGTGGAGGCATACAACGGCTTCGCCAAGTGGCTGAACTTCGGTGGGCAGGGCGTGATCGACACGATCGACCCCGTCGAGCAAGAGAGGCACCTGAAATACACCCGCGCGGTCCGAGAGCTCCAGGCCGACGGCTACTTTATGCAGCTGCTGGCCGAGCGGGGCCAGGGGCTCAGCGGCGAGGAGGTGGCCATCGTCGACCTGGCCCTGGCCGCTACCTATCGGCACAGGGGCGTCGCCAGCGATCCGCAGACGCAGCGCCCCGAGCACACGCCACTGATGGCCGACCTGCTGTACGTGCTGCGTCACGCTGACAGCACCTGCCGCCCGTCAATGCGGCCCTGGTGCAGAGCCTGGCGACGCGTCTAGCGCGGTACGTCGAAGGGTCCCTGGCGGACTTCTTCAGCCAGCCCACCAACGTGCAGCGCCAGCCGAGCAGGCCGCGCGCAATCGTGACCGGCGTCGGGCGCTCCGGCAGGCGGGCGGGCGAGGACCCGTGCCGCCGACAGCACCAGGCCGTCTTGCCCACGCCAGCCGTGGGCGGCAGCGCATCCGAGGACTCGGGGCAACGCCGTCGGTGCATGGGGGTGCGTTCGACCCGCAGCCTGGCACGTCCCGCGCCGGCGCGCAAGTCGGTTGGCACCGACTCCTCCACTGCGTTGCGGCCCAGCTCGAGCGGCGCCTGCAACTCCGCCTGCCGCTGGCCGTCTGTACCTTTCAGCAGAAAGTGGCGGTGATTTAACGACGCTCCGTGCCGCCGATCACGCGGGTACTGCTGGCAGCCTCAACGACGCCGCTAACGCGGCCGCCGCCAAGCTGTACGCCGGCACCGGACAGGAGTAATCTGGCGCCAGCCATGAAGCGCAACCGCTCGATCCCGCAAGCCACGGTCATTCCGGTCCTCATCTATCCGGACGTGCGCGAGGCCGTGCAGTGGCTCGGCGCGGCGTTCGGATTTGTCGAGCGCGTCCGGATCGGCGAAAACCACCGCTCGCAGCTCAGCTACGGCGCGGGAGCCGTCATCGTGGGCGACGTCCGCGGGGAGCGCCGGCCGCCACGACCGGGCGAGATGACGCACTCGGTGCTGGTGCGTGTCGCTGACGCGAACGCCCACTGTGCGTCCGCGAGGGCGGCCGGCGCACGCATCGTCATGGAGCCGACCGATTTTGAATACGGCGAGCGGCAGTACACGGCTGAGGACCCCGCTGGCCATCAGTGGACTTTCTCCGAAAACGCTCGCTGATGTGGTCCCCGAAGAATGGGGTGGGACGTCGACGTTCTTCGCGGACTAGTCGCGACTCGGCGCAGTCAGGTCGGTCGCGGGCTGGGTGGTCGTGGCGAGCACCGTGGAGCACGGTTCGGTCTGAGAGCGTCGGCCTGCTGACGAGCTCGATGTGTTGCTGCCGTCCCTTTGGCCCTGAGGAGGCGGTCCGGCGATGTCCCACGCGTGGATCGTCGACACGGACGGCCAGATCGCTGTCAGCTGCCCTCGACCAAGCTCACCAGAGCAGTCAGCTCGTCCCGGAGAGTGGCGGCGATGACCGCCGGCTGTGCGCCCGGGACGATGGGCAGGGTCATGACGACGACGCTGCCACCGCCGGGACGGGGCAAGGCTCGTATGTAGGCGCCACCCTTCCGGCCAGGGGCGATCTCGCGCAGGTAGTCGACAGTGCCGGCATCCTGGTTCGTGACGACGCGCAAGGCGAACTCCTGACCTACCCTCCGATCGGAGAATGGCCTTGAAAGCCGTCCGGTCACCGATCCTGCGCAGCCCCCTGTCGGGCGGGAAGCATAGGTCGTCAGTGGCACTCGCACCGTCACTCGCGAAGAGCTCCGCGACATGCTGGCACAGATCCACAACCCGGTCAAAGAAGCGCCGGAAGATGTCGACGCCCAACCGGGTGCGGATCTCAGATTGGCAGCCCTCGAAGAAGAGGATGAGTTGCAGCTTGAAAAGACCACTGGCTCGATGCTTGGCCGCCCCCGGTCGGCGTACCTATCGCCGACCCACTCTCGCACAAACGGTCATTTCGATGCCGAACAGGGAGCGGAACCAGTGGCGCCGGTGGAGGCTATGTCGTCATGGTCGTGTGGCTTGAGTGTTGGGGCGCCACCTCCTTCGTCTGATGGTAGGGGGTGGTGGTCATCACCGCGCGCGGGCCTCCGCAACGAGGTCGGCGATGGCGACGGCTTCGTAAGGTGACGTGCTTGCCCCGCTTGCTCTCACGGTGCACCTCAGCCAATCGGGCTCCGGCCGCCCCCGCTGGTCAGGGGCCTGGGCGCCGCACGCGACGGCAGCGACGGCGCGGCCGGTCCGAAACAGACTGACGGCGCGGCCGGGGCAACGCCAGCACAGGTCGCGAGTAGTGTCAGGCTTACAGCCCCACCCGCCACACGGAGAAATACGCGCCGATCCACGCGCTGGCCAGGATACCCTGTTCAAACATGGCCGCGGCGCTCGCGCCTGACCTGCGAAAGACTCGGGCGAACTGGGAGAACTGTGGACGCCTTATTCCTGCCCGACCCGCCGCAGTCCTGCGCGGACTAGTGCAGGAGTACCGCGGCTTTCGGGACGATGCTCCTGCGCCTTCGGCGGTGCAACGCGAATTGCCCTCGGCTGTGGTACCCGTCATCATCGAATTCGGCGCCGGCTGGCACGTCGCCACGCCGGCGGATAGCTATCAACCCCAGCACATGCGGAGCTTTGTCGCGGGCATGCATGACGCGTATGCTCTGGTCGAGGCGGCGGGTCCAGTCCGCGGCGTGCAGATCGATCTGTTGCCAATCGGGGTGCGACAGCTACTCGGTGTCCCGATGCACGAGCTTACCAATCGAGTCGTTCCGCTCGATGCGCTCCTGGGATGTGGTGCACGCGAACTAGCGGAGCACCTAGCCGAGGCCGGCTCCTGGACGGAGCGTTGTTCAAGACTGGACGCGGCACTCACTCAGCGGCTCGGCGGACACTCTGCCATCTCACCCGAAGTGGAATGGGCCTGGCAGCGGCTCGAGCAAACAGCCGGCGCGACGCCCGTACAGGACCTTTGCATCGAGCTGGGCTGGAGCCGCAAGCGGCTCGTCGCGCGCTTCCGCAACGACATCGGCCTCGGGCCCAAGACCGCTGCGCGTGTCATTCGTTTTCAAAGGCTCAGCCGCCGTCTACGCGCCCGCAGCCTGCGCGATGGATGGGCAGACCTGGCGATCGAGCTTGGCTATGCTGACCAGGCGCATCTCGCGCGCGAGGTGCACCGGTTGGCTCGCGTGACTCCGACGGAGCTGTTGGCCGAAACATTCGTCCAAGACGACCCGCCGGCGTCGGCTTAGAGTGAGCGGCATGTCTACCCCACATGCTGGCGCTGAGCGGAAGAGCGCCTGGCCGGCCGTCGTGCCGATGCCCACGTACCAGGATGTCGGCAAAGCGAGCGATTGGCTCTGCCAAGCGTTCGGCTTTCGGGAGCAACAGCGGTTTTCGGACGCCGGGGGTCGAGTGATGACCACGATCCTCGAAGTGCCAGGCGGGGGTGCGGTGATGCCCGGCTGGACCGGGCCCACCTACCAGAACCCAGCGCAGCATCGCCAGACGTGTAAGGCTGCCGCGCGCTGGCAGGAGGTGCCGTACATCGTCGACAGCGTGCTGGTGACAGTAGAGGACGTCGACCGGCACTGCGCCCAGGCGAGGGCAGCTGGGGCTGTCGTGCTGAGCGAGCCTGAGGATGGCGGCCACGGGCGCAGATACCGTGTCGAAGATCTGGAGGGCCACCGCTGGATGTTCTCTGAGGCTGCCGGCTGAGCATCACGGCTGCGAAGGTGCGTGAGCTTGTTGGCAGCTTGGCCGGAGCGCAGGACGGGGGTCACGACGGCCATCCAGACCTCGGCGTGCAGAAAAAGATCGTCGCTACTCTCTTTCGGAGGCAGAGGAGCGCGCCGCGCTCCGATTGGCCCAGTTCGAAGCCCGCGAAAAATCGGTGCGGACGACTACGTGGCCCGGTGTTAACGATCGCGGCTGGTGGTGCGATCCTTCCCTAACACTGGGCCAAAGAAAGACGTAGGCCTGCCGTGGGCACACGTTCCATGGCCACCCCCAGAGCATTCTTGACGCCAATGGATGACTTCACTACTTCGTCCGCCAGGCATTCGAGCGCGGCGTCCACTTCGATGTGGGGCATGGCTGGGAAATTTCAGCTTCGACGTTGATGCGGCTGCCCTGGCACAATGGGCGGCGCTCACGACTCCGGCCCGGCTCGGGTTGCCGCTGGTTGATCGACAATCAGCGCGATGTGGCCCTCTATGTGCCCGCCCAAGGGTCCGTCGGCAACCGGGCTGGCGGTACAGGTGGCGTCGCAGCGCACGGCGACCGTGGTGCCGCCCCCTTCCGTGGCGACCAGCAAGTCACCATCTTGGACACCGGCGGATCCCAGCGCTTGGGAGGACAGCCGCAGGATGCTGTCGGTCCCAGGAAAGGGATTGTTTAGCGTTCGCCGATCTGACAGATAGGCGACCCCGCCAGCACTGAAGCCGGGCGGAGCGAAACCCAGGCTTTCCACCCCGGTGTCGCCGCCAGTCGGCAGGTTGGGCTTGAGCAGCGCCGTCGTCCTCCCATCCGGCCCGATGGCCAACAGTTGACCGCTGTTCTCATCAGCCGCGATGAGGTCGCCCCCATACTGTCCGAACCCGGCTGGAGCAACCGCCAGACCGCCTTCCAGGGGAGGCGCCGAATCTGTCACCGTCGTGCTGCTGCCCTGGCAGTCGATGGCGGAGACGATGGTGCGGTTCTGACTGGTGCCGGTCACCAGGAGGCGGTGCCCGAAGCGGCCAGTGGTGTCAAAGACGATACCGTTCAGTGTGTCGGCAGTCGGAATGGTGGCGAAGCGGCCCGCGTGGCCAGTAGGGTCGACCCTGGCGACGCCTGGCGGCGAGGTGAGGTCCAGGATGAACACGTCGTCGCTGACAAAGGCGCATCCCCCGGACTCACCACCGAGCGCTGGCGCAACGACGAGGTACGGCTCACCGTCCACCGAACCGGCAAAGCCATCCTCAGCCGCCGCGAAAGGCGAGGTGGCGCCATCCCGTGCGACAAGGAAGAGGCGCCCTGCAGCCACCACGACGAGATCGCCGTCACTGCGAGGTCCAGCGACATCGACGATCCCTTCTCGATGCTGCCATTGTTCCCACGGCTGCGAATCGGCGGCCGCAGCGAAGGAGCGCGGCTCTGCAAGAGGAGCCAGCGCAGCGAGGACGATCGCCAGTAAGGCCCGCACCGCGACGTGCCTGGGGATAGCGCGCAGTCGCAAGCACGATCCGACCATCGATGCTGCCCAGACCGCACACCGCAAGGGCGGATTGTCGCCTGGCTCTTCGGCTCTAACCTGCATAAGTTGGCCTTCTTTCCACAGGTGTATACACCACGCGTGTCCGACCAGATGGGAGCCCTCCGTCCACGACGCGTTTCCGTCGTGGTCAGCCGCCGTCGATGACTTTCCTCACCATCGTCGATGGCGAAGCCCCGGGGCTGGTGGAGGGGCTGTATCTCACCGGGTCCGTGGCTCTCGCAGCCTTTGGAGCTCGGCAACGATTCCTGCACTTTGCGGTGAGAATCGCGCCTGCCGCCGTCAAGCGGCGGAGTGGTCGAGTTGGATGGAGGACCGGAAGCCGACGTCGCGCTGCCGTTCGAGCAGGTGCTCGCGACGAGTGGTCTCAACGAGCAGCGCCGTGCCCATCCCGGCGGGCCGAGTCTTGCATTTCATGACGTGGTTGTTGGGATTGGGCCGAAGGACGAGCGCCCCGCGAAGCTGCATGCGAGTTCGATACCGTGGAGTGAGCTCCGCCTTGTCAAACCCATTCATGCCAGCCTCGGCCGCGAACGCCATGCCAGAACCTATGCTGAGCCACTGTTGATGGCATGGCGACCGACCGCTCCCGTAGAGGGAGCGCTCTCCGGGACGGCCACGTAGCGATCGGCCGTCGGTCAGGGTGACGGGATCGCGGCGAGCGGCCGCGCGTCGAACGTCACCTGAATAGTCTTGATCTTCCCGTTTTCGGTGTGGCTCCAGTTGGCGGCCGGCACGGCGGCGCGACGCGGGTGTGCAGGTCGAACCAGGTCGGCACGTCCGGGCCGTCGACGAAGGTCTTGTGAATGACGATGTCGGTCATGATCTGCGCCATCCGTTGCATGCCCTGGATGCAGGTCTCGGCGTCGTCGGCAGTGCCGAGCGGCCCACGAAAGGTGGGGTCGTCGGCCAGCACGACGCGTGGCCGGGCGAGCACGGGCCGCCGACGAACCACGTCATCGACAACAACGGGTTCAAAAAAGGTCGGGACGACTTCGCGGCCAGAGCCAATGGTCTGGTCGTGCGACCCATCGGCCGCTACGGGATGTACTATGCCCGGCTCAACTCGTAGCTCGACCACTTCGCCCATGTGCGAAAGGCGAGCCTAGCGACCGCAGGTAGGTCATTGCTCCTCCCGGTCGGGACAGCTGGGCGGCCAGGGTGACCCCGTCGGTCCAGGTGTTTTCCCGGCAGATCTACCCGTCCCGGAACTCGAAGACGGGGTAGACGCGACATTGTCACGGCCAGCCGCAACGTAGCGGGCGGACGCTGTCGGCGAGTAGGATTCAGCACCGCAGGGATGCGGGCAGTTCGTGCATCGGGCGCGCTCGGCTGTGTACAACCCGGTATTCGGAGCGAGGCTGGGGCCATGGCTCGCACTTTGGGGTTGACGGAGGCGCAGATCAGGGAGCTCGCGCTCCCTGAGGCGTTCGCGCGCGGCCGCGAGTACTGGGAAGGTGGGGCGGTGACCCAGGTGACGCAGCGGGGCGCGGAGCTCCAGGCGCTGGTGGAAGGCAGCCAGTACACGCCCTACCAGGTCCAGGTCACACTCGCGGGCGCCAGCATTACCAAGGCCGCGTGTACCTGTCCGTACGCCGAGAGCTGGGAGAGCGCCTGCAAGCACATCGTCGCCACACTCCTGGCCTGCGTGCACGAGTCGGAGCATGTTGAGGAGCACCCCGCGCTCGAGGCCGTCCTGGCGCCCCTGGATCGCGGGCAGTTGCAGGCGCTCGTGCAGGCTCTGGCGGCCCGGCAACCCGGCCTGGCTGACCTGATCGAGGATCACGTGCAGGCTCCGCAGAGCCGACCGGTCGAGACCGCGTCCAGCCCAGCAGCGGTTCCGCACCGCCGCCAGACGTCGGTGGACACGGCGGCGCTGCGGCGGCAGACACGGAGCACCTTACGCTCGCTCCGCCGTCTGCGATCTTCCGAGGCGTACTGGCAGGTTGGCGGCGTGGTGGACGAGGTGCGGCAACTCGCGGAGCGGGCACGCCC
>JAABUZ0100001241.1_pt1 | contig 50222 bp, 56 predicted proteins | sample 5562091 | NCBI WGS metagenome assembly JAABUZ01 (sample SAMN12813069, study PRJNA571459) | rock metagenome | isolation source: Antarctica rocks | place: Antarctica: Victoria Land, Linnaeus Terrace sud | collected 2015-12-21 | reverse complement strand
GCCGCCGTCACCCTGCCCCCCACCCGCATCGCGGCGCAAGCTAGCAGTTGGGATGCGCCGTCCGCGCGGCGGGCGACGGTCTGTCACAGGGCTCGCCGTCAACTCACCCGACACCCCGTCCGCCCCCCGATGAGCCGCCCGGACGTCCGCACCCGTAGAGGAGCCGATGCGCGTACACGTCCTCGAGCGCGAGCAGGTGCTGCCCCTGCCAGCCGAGCAGGCATGGGAGTTCTTCCGGGACGCCTACAACCTGGAGGAGATCACGCCGCCGTTCCTCGGCTTCGAGGTGCTCACCCCCCGGCCCATCGAGATGGGGCTGGGCACGCTCGTCGAGTACCGCCTGAAGCTCCACGGAATCCGGCTACGCTGGCTCACGCGGATCGAGGCGTGGGAGCCGGGCCGCCGCTTCGTCGACCGCCAGGTGCGTGGCCCCTACGCGCTGTGGCACCACACCCACACGTTCTCCGACCACCCGGAGGGGACCCTCATGCGCGACCGGGTGCGCTACCGGCTCCCGTTCGGGCTGCTCGGCGCCGCGGTCCACGTCGCCCTCGTGCGCCGAGACCTCGAGGCGATCTTCGACTTCCGCAGGGAAGAGATCGCCCGGCGTCTGGGCACGCCGGCGACTAGGCTCTCCCGGCGATGACCCCGACGCGGGCACAGGCCAAGCTCTGGGCCCAGAAGTGGCGCTGGTACGAGCGCAACGCGTTGCCGTGGCGGCGCGCGCGCATCCACTGGCACTTCCTGCGCCGCGAGGCGTTCGTGCGCTGGCCGGTGTACGGAAACGTGCTCGAGATGCTCGACGAGGGGCGGCTCGAGATCGGGGCCGGGACGCTCTTCGAGCCGGGGGTGTGGCTCACCGCGCCCGGAGACGCGCGGATCCGGATCGGCGAGGGGACGTTTCTCAACCTCGGGGTGATGGTGGCCGCGATGGAGCTGGTGGAGATCGGCTCCCACTGCATGTTCGCCAACGGCTGCTTCGTCACGGACGGAAGCCACCGTTTCGAGGACCCGGCCCTGCCCGTCACGTGGCAGGGGTTCACCTCCAAGGGCTCGACGCGGATCGGCGACAATGTGTGGTGCGGAGCCAACGTCGTGGTCACGAGCGGCGTGACGATCGGCGCGCGCTGCGTGGTGGGCGCCAACAGCGTCGTGACCGCCGACCTGCCGCCGTTCTCGATCGCCGCCGGGGCGCCGGCGCGAGTGCTCAAGCGGATCGAGTACGGGGACGTCGAGACCGCGGTCGACATCGCCTAGGCGGCGGTGGCGCGGGACGAGCCGCGCCTCGCACCGGACTCGCCGTAGCGCTGCGCCCGCGGTCAGCTCTTCTCGACCAGCAGGAGATAGCCGCGCACGAGCGCCCACACGCAGGCCGCCAGCCCGGCCACCGCCAGGGCCGCGTAGGCGACCGCCGCGACGCCGCGCTCCTGACGGCGCAGATCCCCCGCGCGCGCGACGCCGAAGACCACGAGGGAGTAGGCGACCGAGACCCCGACGCCACCGGCCAGCGAGACCCAGACGACCTTGAGGAGCGCCTTGGTGTCGACGAGGGCCGCGATCATTCCGCCGTCGCCACCCGGGCGGTGACCTGGAAGCGGCGGACGAAGAGAGCGGCGACGAGCGCCACGCAGGCCAGCGCCACGACCACCGGGCCGGCCGCGCCGGCTCCGAAGAGCCGGGTCACCTCGAACACCGCGCCGCCGACGATCGCCGCGGCGGGCAGGGTGAGCACCCAGGCGATCACGATGTTGCCCGCCACCCCCCAGCGGACGGCCGAGAGGCGCTTGGCCGCGCCGGCGCCCATGATCCCGCCCGAGATCACGTGCGTGGTGGAGAGCGGATAGCCGAAGTGCGAGGCGGTGAGGATCACGGCGGCGCCCGCGCCCTGGGCGCTGAACCCCTGGGTCGAGTCCATCCGGATGATGCGGCTGCCGACCGTCTTGATGATGCGCCACCCTCCGCTGTAGGTGCCCAGCGCGATCGCGGCGGCGGCGCTGACCTTGACCCAGTCCGGCGTCCCGGCGGTCTTGGCCAGCTGCCCGCTGGCGATGAGCGCGAGCGTCATCACGCCCATGGTCTTCTGGGCGTCGTTGGTGCCGTGCGCGAGCGCGAGCAGGCCGCTCGACGCGATCTGTCCCACGCGGAAGCCGCGATTGACGGGCCCGGGGCGCAGGCGGCCCACCACCCGGTAGACGAGGAGGATTGCGGTGCCCGCGACCGCGAAGGCGAGCACGGGAGCCACGAGGGCCGGGATGATGACCTTCCCGAGCAGTCCGGCGCCGATCACCGAGCCGGCGCCGTGGGCGGCGAAGGCGGCGCCGACGACCCCGCCGATCAGCGCGTGGGAGGAGCTCGAGGGCAGTCCGAAGTACCAGGTCACCAGGTTCCAGAAGATCGCGCCGATGAGCCCCGCGAACACGATCGTGGTGGTGACCGTCTTCGGGTCGACGATGCCCTTGCCCACCACGGCCGCGACCTTCAGCGACAGGAACGCCCCGGCGAAGTTCAGGAGGGCCGCGATCGCCACCGCGGTGCGCGGCGGAAGCGCACGCGTGGAGATCGCGGTGGCCACGACGTTGGCGGTGTCGTGAAAGCCGTTGGTGAAGTCGAACGCCAGCGCGGTGGCGATGACGATGACGAGGATGGTGGTGTCGTGCATCGCGCGGCGAGGGTCCGTCTACGCGTTCTTGATCACGATGCCCTCGAGGATGTTCGCCACGGTCTCCGTCGCGTCGATGGCCGACTCGAGCCGTTCGAAGATGTCCTTCCAGCGGATGACCACCATCGGGTCGATCCCGTTGTCGAAGAGGGAGGCCATGGCCTCGCGCGAGACGCGGTCGCCGTCGTTCTCCAGCCGGTTGACCTCCACGGTGTGCTTGGAGAGGTCCTTGAAGCCGCGGAGGAGCGGGATCGCCTTGGCGAGCTCACGGGCGGACTGGAGCAGGATTTCCGTCAGGCGCTGGGCCTGCTCCATCGGCGCCTCGATCTTGTACAGGCCGAGGTAGTCGGCCACCTCCTCGGTGTAGTCGACGACGTCGTCGAGCGCGGAGACCAGCTCGTAGATGTCCTCGCGGTCGATCGGGGTGACGAAGGTCTGGTTCAGGCGCCGGATCGTGTCGTGGGTGATCCGGTCGCCCTCCTGCTCGCAGATGAGGATGTCGCGCGCGAGGTCCGCCGTGTCGGGATAGCCCCGCATCATCTGGTCGAGGAGGTCGGCCGCGCGCAGGATGTTGGCGCCCGCCCTCTCGAACAGGTCGAAGTACTCACGATCCTTGGGGGCGAAGACCTGGGACAGGCGCGGCATGGCGCGAGGCTCCTCGAACGTGGCTGGCCGACACGAGCCTCTCCTACGCCACCGCGGGACGTGTGAAGGGCCTGTGAATCGCCGCGGAGTCTAGACCGCGCGGCGGCGGGCGTCGCGCTCGGCCGCGCCGTCTACGCGAGCCCGGCGCGCAGCTCCGCGAGCTCGGCCGGATCGATCGAGTAGGTGTGCTCCGGGGCGGGGAAGCGCCCGGTCCGCACGTCGTCGGCGTAGGCCTGCACTCCGGCGACCATCTCCGCCTTGAGGGCGGCGTAGCGCTTGGCGAAGCGCGGGCTCAGGCCTTCGTAGATGCCGAGGAGGTCGTGGAAGACGAGCACTTGGCCGTCGGTCGCCGCTCCGGCGCCGATGCCGATGACCGGAACCTCCATGCGGGGCATGAGCGCCTCGGCCACGCCGGCGGGGATGGCCTCGAAGACGACGGAGAAGCAGCCCGCCTCCTCCAGGGCGAGGGCGTCGCGGGCCACGCCTAGGGCGCGCTCCGCGGTGCGGCCCTGAGCGCGGTAGCCGCCGAGCGCGGTGGCCGTCTGGGGAGTGAGCCCGACGTGGCCCATGACCGGTATCCCCGCCGCCACGATCGCGCGCGCCCGCTCGACGGAGGTGCCGCCGCCCTCGAGCTTGACCGCGTCGGCGCCGCCTTCCTTGACGAAGCGCTGGGCGCTCGACACCGCCTGCTCGTTCGAGGCCTCGTAGGAGCCGAAGGGCAGGTCGGCGACGAGGAACGGCGTCGAGAGCCCGCGGCGCGCGGCGGCGGTGAGCATGAGCATCTCCTCCACCGAGACGGGCACCGTGCTCGGGTAGCCGAGGACGGTCATGGCCCCCGAGTCTCCGACGAGCACGAGGTCCACCCCGGCAGCCTCGGCGACCTGCGCGCTCGGGAAGTCGTAGGCGGTGACCATGACGACCGGCTCGCCGAGGCGCTTCTTCTCGGCCAGCCCGGGCAGCGTGACGGGCAGGCGCTGGGCGGTGGGGGAGTCGGGGAGGAAAGGCGCGGCGGACACGGCGGCCTCCTAGCGGGTGGCGGCGGGATGGGTGAGCAGGGTGGCTACGCGATCGTCGACGTCGATGACCGCGTTCTCGGAGTCGACGTGGACGACGCGAGGCTCGTAGGTCGCGAGCTCGGCGCGGTCGTAGGTCGCGTAGGAGATGACGATCACGGTGTCGCCGCGATGCACGAGGCGGGCGGCGGCGCCGTTGACCTTCACCTCTCCCGAGCCACGGGTGCCGGGGATCGTGTAGGTCTCGAAGCGGGCGCCGTTGTCGACGTCGACGACGGCGACCTGCTCGAAGGGGAGGACGTCGGCGGCCGCCAGGAGCTCGGGGTCGACGGTGATCGAGCCCACGTAGTGCAGATCGCAGTCGGTCACCGTGGCGCGGTGGATCTTGCTCTTGAGCATGGTGCGGTGCATGGGGTTTCAGGACCTCCCGTTTGACGAGGGCGGCGTGAGCGTGACGTTGTCGATGAGGCGGGTCCGGCCGACGCGAGCGGCGACGGCGAGGAGCGCCTCGCCGTCGATCCGGTCGAGTGGAGCGAGGGTGTCGGTGTGCACGAGAGCCAGGTACTCGGGCTCCACGGCGTGGGGCCGCATGGCGACGCGCGCGAGGCGGAGGATGGACGAGGCCTCGCGCTCGCCGGCGGCCACGGAGGACTCGGCCGCGCCGAGCGCCCGGTGCAGCGCCACCGCGCGGGCACGCTCCCCGGCGTTCAGGCGCGCGTTTCGGCTGGACATCGCGAGCCCGTCGCGCTCGCGGACGGTGGGGCAGACCTCGATGCTCACCGGAAGGTCCAGGTCGCGCACGAGGCGACGGACGACCACGGCCTGCTGGGCGTCCTTCTGACCGAAGTAGGCGCTTGTGGGCTGGACCATGTTGAGGAGCTTCAGCACCACGGTGGCGACGCCCGCGAAGTGGCCAGGACCGCGCACGACGCCCTCGAGCGGCTCGCCGAGCCCGGCGACCGACACGGTGGTCGAGAACCCGGGCGGATAGACCTCGGCCGCGTCGGGCGCGAAGAGCAGATCGGCGCCCGCCGCGGCCGACAGCACGGCGTCGCGGGCCTCGTCGCGCGGATAGGCCTCGAGGTCGAGGTCCTCCTCGAACTGGGCCGGGTTGACGAAGAGGGAGACCACAACGAGGTCGTGCGCGGCGCGCGCGCGGCGCACGAGCGACTCGTGGCCGGCGTGGAGGGCGCCCATGGTGGGGACGAGGCCGATGGAGCATCCCGCGCGCCGTGCGTCGGCGAGCGCGGCGCGGAGTTCGGCGACCGTGCGGACGGTCCTCATCGCGCCGCTCCCACGGGGTGGGCGAGCGTGCGGGTGGCCTCGGTCAGGACGTCGAAGAGCGAGAGGAGGTCGGCGGCGCGCTCCTCGACGGCCGCGCGCTGGCGGCGCACGGTCGTCTCGTCGCCGCGGGCGACCGGGCCGGTGAGCGCGCGCTCGGGCCCGAGTGCGGCCCAGTTCTCGACCGTGGCGCGCACGAGCGGCACGAGGGCGTCGCGCTCCACGCCCGCGCCGGCGGCCAGCCGCTCGGCGGCGGCCTCCAGCGTGAGCAGGTAGTTCGAGGCGAGGGACGCGGCCGCGTGGTAGAGGGCGCGGTCCTCCTCGGCGACCGCGACGGGCCGCAGGCCGAGTCGCTCGGCGAGCGCCGTGGCCGTCGCTCGCGCTCGGGCGGTGGTGCCCGCAACCGCGGCGCCCGCGCCGGCGAAGGCCGCGCCGTCGCGCGTCGCGCTCATCAGCGGGTGCAGGGAGAACGCCTCGTGGGGGGCGAGCACCTCGAGGCCGGTGGCGCCCGAGCAGTGCCCCACGAGCCGGCCGGGGGCGATGCAGCCGGCGGCGGCCCCGATCTCGGCGTCGGGGACGCAGAGAAGCGCCACCTCGGCGTCGCGCGCCTCGGCGCCGCGGCCGAGCGGGCCGTCGACGGCCACTCCGGCGGCGCGCAGGGCGGCGCACAGGGCTCCCCCGAGACGGCCGGCACCGACGACCGCGCAGCGCGGCAGGGGCCCGGGAGGGTTGGGGTGGAAGTTCCGTTCCAGTTCCCGCATGGGAGATACCGGTCGGTGCGACGTGGATGCGGCGGAAGCTGCCGGTCCGTCCTCTCCAGGAGAGTGACGGCCTACTCGCCGACTATACCTCTCGGCCCAAGCGCGGTTAGGATCGCGGCGCGATGGCGGCGGCGGCAGAGCGGCGCGAGGCGCTCAAGGCGGTGTGGGAGGTGGCACGTGGCTGCGTGCGTTGCCCCCAGCTCGCCGAGGCGCGCACGCAGGTGGTCTTCGGGGCGGGGAACGCCGACGCCGACCTCATGTTCGTCGGAGAGGCACCGGGGGCCAACGAGGACCGCATCGGCCGTCCGTTCGTCGGCCAGGCCGGGAAGCTGCTGGACCGGCTCCTCGGCGAGATCGGCCTGGACCGCGAGGAGGTCTTCATCGCCAACGTCCTCAAGTGCCGGCCGCCCGGCAACCGCGACCCGCTGCCCACGGAGATCGAGAACTGCTCGGGCTACCTGCGAACGCAGGTCGACCTGATCGAGCCGCGCGTGCTCTGCACGCTGGGCAACTTCGCCACCAAGCTCCTGCGCGCCGATCCGGCCGGGATCACCCGGCTCCACGGGCAGGCGGAGGTGCGCGTCGTCGGTCCACGCGCGGTACGCCTGTATCCGCTCCTCCATCCCGCCGCTGCGCTCTACACGCCGGCGATGCTCGAGACCCTTCGCGCCGACTTCGCTCGCATCCCCGAGCTGCTGGAGCTGCCGATGCCCGAGCAGCCCACGCCCGCGCCCGAGCCCACCCCCGAGGTCCACGCGGCGCCGCCCGAAGAACCCGCCGAGGCGGCGAGGCAGGGCGAGAGCGCCCCTCAGCTCGGCTTGTTCTGAGGTGAGCTCGGCGAACCGCCAGCTCGCGGAGGAGGTGGCGCGGCTTCGCTGGTTCCACACCATCGACCTCGGGGGAGGCGTGGTCACTCCGGGCCAGGACGACTCCTCCCGCAAGCTGCGCTGGCTGAGTCTCCCCGAGGACCTCCGGGGTCGCACCGTGCTCGACGTCGGCGCGTGGGACGGCTTCTTCTCCTTCGAGGCCGAGCGGCGCGGCGCCGAGCGCGTCGTGGCCGTCGATCCGGCCGCCTGGGGCGAGCCGGCGTGGGGGCCCGACGGCTGGGGCACGCGTGCCGGATTCGACCTCGCCCACCGCACGCTGGGCAGCCGGGTGGAGGCCCTTGACGTCGACCTGATGGACCTCTCGCCGGAGCGCGTGGGCGCGTTCGACCTCGTGCTCCTGCTCGGGGTGCTCTACCACCTCCCCGATCCCTGGGCGGTCCTCGAGCGGGTGGCGAGCGTGGCCGGCGAGCAGCTGATCCTCGAGACCCACGTGGACCTGCTCGACGTGCGGCGGCCGGCGGTGGCGTACTACCCGGGAAGCGAGGTCAGCGGTGACGAGTCCAACTGGTGGGGGCCGAACGTGTCGTTCCTCGTGGCCATGCTGGAGCAGCTCGGCTTCTCCCGCACGCTCGTGGTCCATCGCGACCGCCTGCCCTACCGGCTGCTTCGGGCCGCCTACCGTCGGGTCAGGCCTCCGGCCTACCGGGTCGCGCAGGGCCGCTGCGTCGTGCACGCCTGGCGCTGAGCCGGGATCGCGGACGGGACTCCACTCAGCGCGAGCCTTTTCCCGCGCGCGGCGAGGGCGCGCGTGCTCGCTGCTCTCCCCGGGCGGCGCGGAGGGCGGCGAGCTGCGCCCGCTCACGCTGCGCCTCCCGGCGCAGGATCCCGCGGGCGAGCGCCCGCGTGGCGAAGGTGAGGCCCTGGGCCGCGTCGTCGAAGGCGAGCGCCCGGGGGCCCAGCCGGGCCCCCACCACCGCCCGGCGGCGGCGGGCGAGCAGGGCGTGCGGCTCGGCTCCGTACGCGGGACCGGTGGAGTGCGCGCCCCGGTGCGTCAAGGCGATCTCCGGGTGCAGGACCGTCGGGATGCCCTCCTGCCGCGCGCGGAGGCACAGGTCGAGATCCTCGAAGAAGAGGAAGGTCTCGGGGTCGAAGGGACCGAGACCGCGTAGCGTCTCGGTCCGGGCGGCGAGGCAGGCGGCGATCACCCAGCCCACGACGCGCGGCGACTCGGCACGCCAGGGGTCGGCGTGCTCGCGGGCACGGCGAGGCAGCGCACGGGGATGCACGAGGGCGGAAAGCAGCGCGCGCGGGCGCCCGGGGAGCGGGTGGGCGGCGCGCTGCACGGTGCCGTCCGGGTTGAGCAGCCGCGGGACGAGCAGCGCCTCCGGGCCGTCGGCCGCGAGGGCGGCGAGGCGAGCGAGGCCGTCGTCGTGAAGCTCGACGTCGGGATTGACCAGGACGCAGACGTCGGTGCGGGCACGGGCGACCCCCACGTTGTTGGCGGGCCCAAAGCCGGGGTTGCCGTCGAGCTCGATCACCTCGGCGCCCGCCTCTCGGGCGAGCTCGGCCCCGTCGTCCCGCGAGCCCGAGTCCACGACGACGAGTGCCGGCGGAGGATCGAGGTGCCCTGCGATCGACTCGAGGAGCCGCGCGAGGTCGGGCGCCGAGTCGTGGATCACGATCACGACGGTGAACGGCACGGCGCTCCTCATGCTCCTCCGTCCACCGCCTGGGCGAGCACGCCGCGGGTGCGCTCCGCGGCGCGGGGCCAGGTCAGCTCCGCGAGCGCCTCGCGGCCCGCGAGCACGAGCCGCCGGCGCAGGGGCTCGTCGCACACGATCCGCCCGAGCGCCGCCGCGAGCGCGTCGACGGCGCCCGGGGGGACGTAGAGGGCGGCGGCGCCGAGCGTCTCGCGGAGCACCGGGAGGTCGCTCACGACCGCGGGGGTGCCGAGGCCGAGGGCCTCGAGCGGGGTGAAGCCGAAGCCCTCGAGCCACGAGGGGAGCACGAGCGCGAGCGCGCCGCCGTAGAGCACGTCGCGGGTGAGGGCGTCGACCGGACCGAGGAGATGCACCCCGGGGCCCGCCAGCTCGGGAGCGAGCCGGCCGCCACCCACCAGCGCGAGCGCGGCGTCGAGCCCGTCCGCGCGAGCGCGGGAGAAGGCATGCACGAGCACGTCGGGCGCCTTGCGCGGCTCGAGCGCGCCGACGAAGAGGAGGTAGCGCTCGGGCAGCCCGAACCGGGCACGCACGGCGGCCAGAGCCTCGGGCGCGACCGGTGTCGGGGCGCGCACGCCCGAGGGGACGACCGTCACGCGCTGGGCCGAGAGGCTCCACCGCTCGAGCGCCTCCCGGCGGGTGGCCTCCGAGACCGACACCACACGGGCGGCGCGCCGCGCGAGCCGCCGCGGGCGCGCCGTGCGGTGCCACGCGCGCTCGTAGAGGGTGAAGTCGTGCGGTCGCGCCACCCACGAGAGGTCGTGCAGGGTGAGGACGAGGGGCACGTCGGGAGAGAGCGCGAGCGGCGCCGGAGCCGGCGCCCAGAACACGTCGGGTCGTGCGCCCAGCAACCGGTCCAGCCGGGGCCGGCGGGTCAGCGCCGCCGCTCCATAGAGCACGCGCCCAGGGACATCGACGCGAGTGATCTCGACGCCGTCCGGCACATCGGTGCTCTGGCCGGCGGCCAGGAGCACGCGCCACTCGTCATCGGGAAACCGGGCCGCGAGCGCGCCGAGGAGGGCGCTCGTGTAGTGCGCGACCCCCCGGCCGGCGCCCGTGAGGCTGCGACCGTCGACTCCTACCCTCACGCCGCGGTGACCGCCCTGTCCTCCTGACCGCCAGGGCCCGGCACGAGATCACCCTATCCGAGTTCTCCCGCGGGCTTGGGCCCGCTCAGCCGCAGCGCGTGACGCTGGACTTGGCGCCGCGCCGGCAGCCCTCGAGGCTGAGGACGGCCCGCCGCCAGGCGTAGAACGCCGGCTTGGCGCGTGAGTCGCTGCTCGGCGAGCCCACGGTCCGCAGGCCGGCGTAGTCGAACGGGTCGGTCCGTCCGCGGTCGACCGAGACCCACGTGTACCAGTAGACGGCGGTGATCCCGAGCGAGCGCCGCGCCTTGGCCAGCAGCCGGTAGACCTCGGTGATCTTCTGCGCCTGCTGGCGCTCGGTGACGTTGAAGCCGTAGTTGTGGTCGGTCCTGTTGTGTCCGCGATTGTCGTTGGTCGACGGCCACGAGAGCTCCGTGATGAGTAGGGGCTTGCGTCCATCTCCGTACCGGCGCATGACGTCGCGCACGTAGCGCGAGCTGCGCAAAACGTTCTTGGGCAGGAGCGTGTAGGGGTGCACCGCCACCTGGTCGAAGAGCCCCCGCACGCGGGTCTTGTAGAGCTCGCCCAGGGACCTCCAGGCGACGGCGTGGGCGGCGTTGGAGAAGGCCCCCAGGACCACCTTGGCGCCGGGATCGGCGGCCTTGATCGCGTTGTGGGCGGCCACGAGCAGGGCGCGGTAGCCCTTCAGCCACGGCCCGTGCCAGAAGTAGGGGATGTTCGGCTCGTTCCAGACCTGCCAGGCGCGGATCGGTCGCCGCGGGAGCTCGGGGTGCTCGGTCCAGAACGTCCCATTCGGTCCGTAGCGCTCCACGAGGTCGGTCACGTAGTGGGCGTAGTCGCGAGCGTCCTTGGGGTGGGGCAGGTTGTCCCCGGGGTCGGCGGCCGCCCAGGTCGGCGCCTGGATGACCACGGGCAGGACCGGGAGTCCGCGCCGGGCGGTCGCGGCGACCACGTCGTCGCTGTCGGAGAAGTCGGTCGGAACCCCGAAGCGGTCGCGCGGCAGCGAGCTCCCCCCGGCGGGATCGTCGGGCTGGGCGCGTGCCCACACGAAAGGCGAGCGGACGGACTCCACCCCCGTGCTCACCATCCGGCTCCACTCCGTGTCGGCGTGGGCCGGTGTGCCGAGCCGGTCGCGGTTGACGACCATCCCCATCCAGCCCTGCGGCACCGTGCGCCGCGCGCTGGCGACGGCCGGCAGGATCAGGGCGAGCAGGGCGGTGGCGAGGAGGAGGCGGCGCACGGCGGCGGAGTGTAGGTCGCCCGGGGGCGGATGCCGACCGGGGAGGGTCACGGGGGCGGGGAGGGCGCTCGGCGTCTTCGGCATCGGTGCACGAACACCCATCGTCGGGCGCAGTTGCGCCCCACATTGCTCCGCTACCGTCCGAGCCGTGAGCCCTCACGGCGGCGAGGACGCGGCGGCGGGGCGGGTGCCCGAGCGGGTGGCGCTCGTCCACGACTTCCTGCTCGACGTGCGGGGGGCGGAGCGGGTCTTCGCGGTCATGTGCGAGATGTGGCCGGAGGCCGACCTCTTCACCGCGGTCTACGACGAGCGGGGCACCGAGGGCCGCTTCGCGCACCGCCGGGTCCACGCCTCGTTCCTCCAGCGCCTGCGACCGACGGCGCGGAGCTTCCGGGCGCTGCTCCCGCTCTACCCGCGAGCGATGGAGGCGCTCGACCTGAGCGCCTACGACCTGGTGGTATCGAGCTCGAGCGCCTGGGCGCACGGCGTCCGGGTTGGGTCCGGCGCCGTGCACGTCTGCTACTGCCACAACCCGTTTCGCTACGCGTGGAGCGCCCGGGAGGCCACTCTGGCCCGGTTCGACGGCGTGGGCCGGCCTGCGCTCGAGGCGATCCTGCGCCGCTGGCGGAGCTGGGATCGGCGGGCCGCCCGTCGGGTCGATCTCTACGTCGCCAATTCCGAGACGACACGCAAACGGATTCGGGACTTCTGGGGGTGCGAGGCGCGTGTCGTCCATCCCCCCGTGGAGACCGGGCGCTTCGCCCCGCGGGGGCCCGGAGCCGGCGGCGCCAACGGCAAGGCCGGTGGCGAGGAGCCGCACCTCGTGCTCTCCGAGCTCGTCTCCCACAAGCGGATCGAGGTGGCCGTGGAGGCCTTCAACCGCCTCGGGCGCCCGCTCGTGGTCGTCGGCGACGGTCCCGAGAGCGACCGGCTCGCGCGGCTCGCCGGCCCCACCGTGCGCCTGGAGGGCCGGGTCTCCGACGCGCGAGTCGCCGAGCTCTTGCGGGGCTGCCGAGCGCTCGTGGTCACCGCCACGGAGGAGTTCGGGATCGCCGCGGTGGAGGCCCAGGCCGCCGGGCGGCCGGTGATCGCGCTGGCCGAGGGCGGCGTGCGCGAGACGATCGAGGAGGACCGCACCGGCGTCTTCTACACGCCGAGCGACCCCGCCGCGCTCGCCGGCGCGGTGGCCCGCTGCGAGGCGCTGGACATCGATCCCGAGGCGTGCGCCGCCAATGCCGCCCGCTTCGAGGTGGCGCGCTTCGAGTCGGGCCTGCGCGCGGCGGTGGAGGAGGCGTGGGGGAGCCGCGGGGCGCTCAACCGCAGCGGTTGACGTCGCGCTTCGGGCGCCGGCAGCCCTGGAGGGAGAGCACGGCGCCCTGCCAGGCGCCGAAGGCCGGCTTGGCGCGGGAGTCGCTCGAGCCGCTGCGCGCCGCCGCCCGCAGGCCGGCGTAGTCGAACGGATCGCCGCGTCCACTGTCGCTGGCGATCCACGTGTACCAGTAGACGCGGGCGATGCCGAGCGATCGTCGCGCCCGGGCCAGCATGGGGTAGATCTCGCGGATCTTCTGCGCCTGCTGAGCCTCGGTGACGTTGAAGTTGTAGGCGTTGTAGTCGCTCTTGCCGCGCGCGGAGGGCCACGAGAGCTCGGTCACCCACAGCGGCTTGCGGGCGTCCCGGTTGCGCCGCATCACCGTGCGCACGTTGGCGATGTTGCGCATCACGTTCCGGGGCATGAGCGAGTACGGGTGCACGGTCACCGCGTCGAAGAGCCCTCCCGCGCCGGCGCGGTAGAGCTCGGCGAGCGAGCGCCAGGAGAGCGACTGCTTGGAGTTCGAGAGGCCGGCGAGGATCACACTGGCTCCGGGATCGGCCTGCTTGATCGCATCGCGCGCGGCGCGGAGCAGCGCCGGGTACCCCGCCACGTGCGGGGCGTGCCAGAAGAAGTCGATGTTGGGCTCGTTCCAGATCTGCCACTCGCGGATGGGGCGCTTGGGGATGTCCGGGTGCGAGTTCCAGAAGGTCCCGTTCGGGCCGTAGCGCTGCACCAGGTCGGTGAGGAAGTTCGCGTAGTCGGCCGGATCCTTCGGCCGCGAGATCGAGTACTGGGGGTCCATGGCCGCCCACTCCGGCGCACCCAGCACGACCGGCAGGAGCGTCAGCCCCCGCCGTGCGTTGGCCTCCACGACGGTGTCCATGTGCCCGTAGGCGGTGGGGATCCGGCGAGCGTCGAGCTCGTAGGTGCCGTCGAGCAGGCTCGTGGGCGGCACGCCGGTGGCGTCGTGATGGGCCTGTGAGCTCGACCAGTAGAAGGCGGCGCGAACGCTCTCGACTCCCGAGCTCACCATGCGATCCCATTCGCGGCCGGTCTGGGCGGGGCTGCCGAGCTGATCCTGGCTGACCACCATGCCGGTCCAACCGTGCGGCACGCGCAGAGGCGGGGCACGACGACTCCGGGCTCCCGCCGTCCCGGCGGCGGGCAGGAGCAGCGCCGCGAGCGCCAAGACGAGCGGCAGGCGGGACCGAGACAGGCGCAGGAGAGTGGTGAGCGGGGACATCGGTGCAACGAACACGGTCGTGTGCTCGGGGTTGCGCGCGACGGGAATGCCCCTTCGGAGCTGGCGCGTCTCGCCTGCTCCGAGCGTCCCCGAGTAGCCTCCGTGCAGTGGATCCTCACGGCGCCGACTAGTGCCCCTGAACGCAAGTACGGTCGTGGGCTCGCTGTCGCGGGCGGCGGGTGCCCAGGACGCAGGCTTCTCCTTTGCTGGTGGCAAAGGAGAAGGCGAGGACGCCGTCAGCCGGCGTCCTGCGGCGGCGAGGACCGACCGTAATTGCGGGAAGGGGCACTAGCCCTGCGCGTCGCCGTCGTCATCCCGAACTGGAACGGCCGGGGCTGGCTCGACCGGTGCCTGGGCTCGGTGGCGGCGCAGAGCCGGGCGCCCGACGAGGTGATCGTCGTCGACAACGGCTCCACCGACGGCTCGCTCGAGTGGCTCGCCACGCGCTGGGCGCAGGTGAGCGTTATCGGGCACGCCCAGAACCTCGGCTTCGCCGTGGCCGCGAACCGCGGCGTCGACGCCGCTGCTGCGGACGCCGTCGCGCTCGTCAACACCGACGTGGAGCTCGCGGCCGACTGGCTGGAGCGCATGCTGCGCGCGCTCGAGTCACGCTCCGACGTGGCCGCGGTGGCGTGCAAGATGGTCGAGCTCGAGGCGCCCGACCGGCTCTACGACACCGGGGACATCCTGCGCCGGGACGGGGTGTGCGAGCAGCGCGGTCGCTTTCACCGCGACGTGGGGCGCTACGAGCGAGCGGGCGAGGTCTTCGCCGCGTGCGCCGGCGCGGCGGTCTACCGGCGGGAGGCCGTGCTCGCCGTCGGCGGCTTCGACGAGCGCTTCTTCGCCTACCTGGAGGATGTGGACCTGGGTCTGCGGCTGCGGCTCGCGGGCTGGAGCTGCCGCTATGAGCCCGTCGAGGCGCGCCATGCGGGCGGGGGCTCCTCGGGCCAGCTCGCGCGGCCCGTGGCCGGCTGGGTGGCGCGCAACACCCTGCTGCTGGCGGCCAAGGCCTTCCCGCTGCGCTGGGCGCCGCTCGTGCTCTACCGTCAGGCGGCGTGGGCATGGCGAGCCGCGCGCGCCGGCATGCTCGGAGCGCATCTGGCCGGGGTGGCCGCGGCGCTGCCGGCTCTGCCGGGCGTCCTGGGCGAGCGCCGCCGGCTGCGGCGCACGAGCACCATGCCGATCGAGGCGGTCGTGCCCGCGCGCCCCTTCCGGGGCCCGCGGGCGGGCGGCCACGCCGGATCCTCCGAGTAGGCGACCCCACCTTGGGTCATCATCGGGGCGTGCTCCTGCGCGCCGGAATGGCCGTCCTCGCCCTCCTCGTCGCGGGATGGCTCGCCCTCTCGCTGGACAACGCCGTGCTGACGAACCGAGCGGTCTTCGCGACGCTGTCCTCGCTTTCGGGCGGGGACCCGGCCGCGCACCGCAGATCCGCGCTGAGCGCGCTCCAGGCAGCTCGGTCCGCCCGTCCGCTGAACCCGAATCGGACGCCGGACATCTACGCCACCTATGCTCTGGCGCTCCTCGGCCGGCGCGCCGAGTCGTTGCGTCGGCTGGACGAGCTGGCGCGTGCTCAGCCCGACGACGCCTTCGTCTGGCTCTCGCTGCTCTCCCTGGCGCGGGGTGTGGATCCCGGCCGCGAAGCCCGAGCCCGCGCGCGGTTGGCGGTGCTTGACCCCGGCCGGTAGGGATCGTCCGCGACTCCGACGAGGGCTGCGGCGAGGAGGAGGGCGACGAGCGTCACCGCCGGCATCTCCCAGTCCCAGTCGATCGCCGAATGCAGGAGCCATACGGTCGCGGCGGCGCACCACCCGGCGACCAGATCGGGACGGCGGCGATGGGCGCGCACCGCCGCGAGCACGGCACCGGTGAGCAACATGACGAGCGCGGCGACCCCCACCAGGCCGAGGTTGGCGGCCGTCTCGAGCTCCAGGGAGTGGGCGCGCCGGGGGGTCTCGCTCGTGGGCCGCTCGCGGAGCCAGGCGACGGCGAACCCGGCAGCGCCCAGCCCGCGCACGGGCTCGGCCGCGAAGGCTCGCACCGCCACGCGCCAGTACGCGTAGCGGGTCGTGTCGACGCGCGTGAGCCGGGCGGCCGAAGCGACCGTGCCCGGTCGCGGCGGCGCCTTGCGCTCCCGCAGGCCGGCGTACACGAGGGCGCCGACCACGAGCAGGAGCATGGCCGTGGCCGCCGCCGGTGCCCAGCGAGGCAGGGCCAGCGAGCCGACGCGGGCAACGGGGCGCCCCTCGATCCTGAGGCCCGCGGCCGCCGTGGCGGCCGTGCCGAGGGCCAGCGCGAGCAGGACCCCGAGGAACAACACGCCGTCGTGCTCGATCGCCGCACGGCTCCCGGAGAGCGAGGCGACGGTCGGGAAGCGGGTCACCGCGAACACCGTCAAGGCGCTCGCGAGCAGGGCGAGCGCGACCGCGCGAAGCTGCGGCCAGGTCGGAGCGGCCAGGAGCAGGACGATCAGCGCCGCACCCGCCGCGGCCAGCGCGCCACGCGAGTAGGTCAGGTACAGACCCGCCGCCAGGGGCGCGCACGCCGCGCCCGCGAGCACCCGGGCGGTCGCAGAGCGGGCGCCGTCGCCGAGGATGCGGGCGCAGAGCACGAGCCCCATGGCGGCCAGCGCTCCCTCGGCGTTCCAGTAGGTCAGCGGCTGGTCGAGCCGGTTGTCGGCCGCCGGCGTTCGCAGGCTGGGGATGACGCCGGGGAGGAGACGTACCGCCAGCGCGTACCCCATGACGACGCAGGCGCCGGTGGCCAGCGCCGGCTCGAGGCGCCGCCGCGTGGCGGCCCCGCGCAGCACCGCCGTGCCGACGAGGAAGCCGGCGAGGTAGAAGAGGTTGAGCTCGAAGTCGCGCGCGGCCGTTCCCGCTACGGGCGCCCAGGCGATCGACGCGCCGCTCCACGCCGCGAGGAGCGCCATGCCGGCCAGCGTCAGGCGCCCGGCGCGGCTGCGCGGGAGCGGGACGGGTGCGGCCACCGCGACGAGGAGGACGAGCAGCCACGCGGCGATCGCCGCCACGAGCGGTGCGACCGGATGAAACGGCGCGGTGAAGTCGCCGCCCCGGCGGAAGGCGAGCGCCGTCGGCGCGCCCAGGGCGATGATCGCGGTCAGCGCGAGGGCACGGGAGCGCATCGGCGCGGCAGGCTAGCGGTGGGTGATCGCCGGCCTCACCGATGAGGCGACACCTCCACTCGGCGGCCGCTCCCTGCGCAACCGCATCAGAGCTCTTCGGCGATCCTCGGCGCCTCGCGGTTGAAGACCCAGACGGCCACCAGGCCGATCACCAGTTAGATGATCCCGATGTCCCGGAACGGCGGGAAGAGCGACGCCAGGATCATCCAGACCGCCCGTCGTCAAGCCGGCGAGGAGCGGGCGCGCGGCAGCTGCGTGCGCTGGAGCCGCGACTGGGACACCTCGCTCGGCGACGACCTGCTCGACCGCGTGGACGAGCTCCTCAACGACTGAGGGCTCGGCGGCCGTTCTCGGCGCCGTCCCGGAGGCGAGGAGAGCCGTCCGGCCGCGCCCGGCCCCCGGCCCCTCCGCGAACGACGGTCGGCGGGTGCCCTCCTCGCCGCAGGGTTCGGTCCTGCTCGGCGTAGCCACGCGCGTACGCGCGCGCCGCCTGGTAGGAGTAGAGCCGCTCCAGAACGGGAGCGCGGACGGGGTCGGGGAGCACCGGAGCAGCGGCGCGGGCCAGCAACGCGCGCGCCCGCGCCGAGCGCCTGAACGGCGGTGGCGGCTCGGCGATCTCCGGGTGCTTGAGATGCACCATCCGGGCGGCGCGACCGACCACGCGCATGCGCTGCGCGGTGCCCTGGGGGTCGTCTACCCGCCAGTGGTGTACGAGCGCGCCGGCGTCGTAGTGCAGCCGCATGCCCCGGCGCGCGAGCCGGTAGCCGAGCTCGGCGTCGGTGAATCGCTCGAGCGTCGCGTCGAAGGGATCTGAGCCCAGCAGCTCCTGCTTGACCGACGCGTTGGCCGTGCAGAAGTGGCGCCAGTCGACGTCCTCGGGGTCGCGGATCGTGTTGAAGGCGAAGAGCGGACCGCCGTCCTCGAGCCAGGTCATGTGGTGGGTGACCTCGAGCTGGGGCGCCCATGTCACCTGGCCGACGAGCGCCTCGTGGTATCCGGGCCGAGCGCGGTGGAAGTCGAGGTGGCGCTGCAGCAGTCCGGGCGTGGCGATCGCGTCGTCGTCGAGGAACAGCACGACGGGTGCCGTCGCGTGGGCGACCCCCACGTTGAGGGCCGCGGGCGACCCGCGCGAGTGCTGGTGGATGGCCTGAACGCCCGGGTACTGGGCCAGCACGACGGAGGTGCGATCGCGCGAGCCGTCGTCGACGACGATCACCTGCAGCTCGCCGTCGACCTCCTGCGCGCTCAGCGCGTCGAGGCACCGGGCCAGAATCGACGCCCGGTCGCGGGTCGGGATGATCAGGCTGAGTTCGCTCACGATGGGGAGCAGGAGTGGGGCATGCGCCAGCCAGCGCCAGCGTACCCGCCCAAGCCTATGCCGGGGTGACGCGGGGCTCCTGCATGTGCAATGCTTAGGCAGATGGCCGACGTCACCCTGGGAGAGGCGGCTCGGGCGCTCGGCCTCAGCGTCGACACCCTGCGCCGCTGGGATCGTGCTGGCAAGCTGCGCACCACGCGCGACGAGCGCGGGCGCCGGCGCGTCGCCGCCGCCGAGCTCGAGCGGCTGCGCGCACGTCCCGAGCGCCACCGGGCCGGCCATCCCCTCTCGGCGCGCAACCGCTTCGCCGGGGAGGTGACCTCGGTCGAGGTCGACGGGGTGATGGCGCTCGTCGAGCTGCGCGCCGGACCCTTCCGCGTCACCGCGGCGGTCACCCGCGACGCGATCGAGGAGCTCGGGCTGCGTCCCGGCGTCAAGGCCACCGCCACCGTGAAGGCGACCTCCGTGATGGTCGAGCGCGACGGAGCGTGAAGCCCGTCGCCTTCGCCCGCCTCGCGGCCCTCGCCGTGGCCGCGGCCAGCCTGGCGGGCTGTGGCAGCGGCGGCTCGGAGCTGCGCGTCTCGGCGGCCGCGTCGCTCGCGCGTTCGTTCGCCGGCGCCTACCCCACCGGAGTGCGGTTCCAGTTCGCCGGGACCGACCAGCTCGCCGCCCAGATTCGCCGCGGCGCCCGACCCGACGTGCTCGCCGCCGCCAACTCGCAGATCCCCACCGCGCTGCACGCGGCGGGTCTCGTCGAGCGCCCGGTGCCCTTCGCCTCCAACCGCCTCGTCCTGGCGGTGCCGGCGGGGGAGAGGAGCGTGCGCTCGCTCGCCGACCTCGAGCGCCCCGGCGTCTCGATCGCGATCGGATCGCCCTCGGTGCCCGTGGGCGCCTACACGCGAGCCGTGCTCGCCCGGCTCCCGGTCCGGCGGGCACGGGCCATCCTCGCGCACGTCCGCACGAACGAGCCCGACGTCTCCGGCGTGGTCGGCAAGCTGGCGGAGCGGGCGGTCGACGCCGGCTTCGTCTACGCGAGCGACGTGGTGGGCTCGCGGGGACGGCTCCGTGCCCTCGAGCTGCCGGCTCGCCTGCGTCCGCGCGTGGTCTACGCCGCCGCGGTGGTGCGCGGCTCCGGGCACGCCAGCCAAGCTCGCCGCTTCGTCGCCGGGCTGCTCTCGGGAGCGGGGGCGCGCGCGCTGCGCCGCGCCGGGTTCGGACCTCCGGGCGCATGACCCGAGGCCGCCCGTCGTGGTTTCCCGCGTTGCTCGCGGTGACCGTGGCGCTCGCGGTCGCGTTCCTCGGGGTACCGATCCTTGCCGTCTTCGCCGACGCGGGGCCGGCGCGGCTGCTGAGCTCGTTGGGCGACCCGTCCGCGCGGGAGGCGCTGGTGCTCTCGCTCGAGACCTCGCTCATCGCCGTGGGACTGGTGGCGCTGGTCGGGACTCCGGCCGCCTACGCGCTGGCCACCCGCCGCTTTCGTGGTCGCTCTGCCCTCCTCACGCTGCTCGAGCTGCCGCTCGTGCTCCCCCCGGCGGTGGCTGGCATCGCGCTGCTCGCCGCGCTTGGCCCTCACGGCCTGCTCGGTGGCGTGCTGCGCGGGGCGGGGATCGAGCTGGTCTTCGAGACCGCCGGCGTGGTCGTGGCGCTGATGTTCGTGAGCGCACCGTTCCACCTGCGCCAGGCCCAGGCCGCCTTCGCCGGCGTGGATCCACGCTGGCTCGAGGCCTCGCGCACGCTCGGGGCCGCTGAGGCCGGGACGTTCGCCCGGGTGGCGATCCCCGCCGCGGCGCCCGGGCTGCTCGCCGGCCTGGCGCTGGCGTGGGGGAGGGCGCTGGGTGAGTTCGGGGCCACGCTGCTCTTCGCCGGCTCCTTCCGCGGCGTCACGCAGACCGCGCCGCTGGCCATCTACGAGCGCTTCGACTCCGACTTCACCGGCGCGCTCGCGCTGTCGGGCGTCCTCGTGGTCGCCTCGGCGGCCCTGCTGCTCGGCGTCAAGCGGGTGGAGGGGCGGAGTTGACCCTCGAGCTCGAGCTCGCGACCCGTCTGGGTCCGCTCGAGCTCGCGGTCGAGCTCGAGGCGCGGCCGGGGGAGTCCCTGGCGCTGGTCGGACCCTCCGGCGCGGGCAAGACCTCCGTCCTGCGCGTGCTCGCCGGCCTGCTGCGGCCCGACCGTGGGCGGGTGCTCTGCGCGGGCGAGACCTGGCTCGACACCCGCCGAGGGATCGACGTGGCGCCCGAGTGGCGCCGATGCGGCTACGTCTTCCAGGACTACGCGCTGTTCGGGCACCTGAGCGCCTGGCGCAACGTCGCCTACGGCCTGCGCGGGGTGCCGCGCCGGGAGCGGCGGGCGCGCGCGACGGCGCTACTCGCCCGGCTGGAGCTCGACGGCCGCGCCGGCGCCCGCCCGGCCGAGCTCTCGGGCGGCGAGCGCCAGCGGGTGGCGCTGGCGCGCGCCCTGGCGCCGGTGCCGCGCGCCCTGCTCCTCGACGAGCCGCTCGCCGCGCTCGACCCGCGCGCCCGGGCGGGGGCGGCGCGCACTCTGGCGAGCGCGATGCGCGACGCGGGCGTTCCCGCCGTCCTCGTCACCCACGACTTCGCCGAGGCGGCCGCCCTGGGTGACCGGATCGCCGTGCTGCAGGACGGCCGAGTGGCGCAGGTCGGCAGCGCGAGCGAGCTTGCCGCCGCGCCCGTCTCCACGTGGGTGGCCGACCTCACCGGTGCGATCGTACTCGAGGGGCGCGCCGAGGCGAACGACCAGGGGCTGACGCGCGTCCTGCTCCCGGGCGGCGCGGGAGTCCTCAGCGCGGACTCGGCCCGCGGCCCGGTCGCGGCGCTCGTGCAGCCCTGGGAGATCGCGCTCGAGCCCGCGGACGGCGCGGTCGCACCCACCGGATCGGCGCAGAACCGGCTCGAGGTCGAGGTGACGGCCCTCACGGTGCTCGGACCGCGCGCTCGCGTCGCCCTCGCCGCCCCTGAGCCGCTCAGGGCCGACATCACCGCGGCGTCGGCCGCACGGCTCGAGCTCGCTCCCGGTCGGCGCGTCGTCGCCGTGTGGAAGGCGACCGCGACGCGGCTCGTGGCTCGGTGAAGCGTCAGGGCAGGCCGGCGGCGGGCACGTCGACCTGCGTGGTCAGCAGGACCGCTTCGCGCACCGGCGCGCGGCTGTGCTCGGCGAAGTCGGGCGCCGCGCACAGGAGCAGCGTGCGGCCGTCCTCGCCTCCGAGCATGCACGCGAAGATCCCCAAGCCCTCGGGCGCCGGGATCTCCTCCACCACCCCTTCACTTTCGCGCACCCGCGCGCAGCGGGCGCCGAGGGCGTCGGCCATCCAGATCGCGCCTTGGGCGTCGAGGCCGCATCCGTCGGGCCCGACGGTCACCTGGGGAAGGGTCTCCTCGTAGGAGCCCAGGCTCGGCGTGGGAGCGAGCTGCGCCCAGGTGCGCCGCTCGCCCAGAGCGCCGTCGGGCGCGATCGTGAAGGCGGTGTAGCGGCAGCCGAGGGTCTCGCCGACGATCAGCGTCCTCCCGTCGGGGGTGATGACCGAGCCGTTGGGGAAGAGGAGATCCTCGGCGACCACCTCGACCGCCCCGTCGGGATCGACGCGGCAGAGCACCGCGGGAGCCGGATCGGCCCCGGCCATCAGATCGAAGCCGAAGTTGCCGACGTACGCCCGGCCGGCGGTGTCGAGGACCATGTCGTTGAGCGGGCCGCCGCAGTGCGCGGAGAGCTCGGCGTGCGTGGCCAGCGACCCGTCGGCACCGCGGCGCAGCACACGCTGGTCCTTCATGGAGACGACGAGCAGCGAGCCGTCGGGCATCCAGCCCAGACCCGAGGGCTGGGCCTCGACCTCGAGCACCGTCTCCTCCCGTCCGTCGACCCCCACGGTGGAGACCGTGCGGCGATAGAAGTCCGAGACCCACCAGCGACCCTCGTGCCAGCGTGGCCCCTCGAAGAACGAGCCGCCGTCGAGCAGGGTGGAGAGCTCACGGCGCGCCATCGAGCGACCGTAGTGCACCCGGGCCGCGTTGGCAACGGGTGCTCCCCGCGCGTTCGGCGCCGAGCGTCGGTTACGCTCGACCGCATGCCCAGCGCCGAGACCCGCCCGGCTCCCACCCGCACCGACGTATCGTTCTCCGTCGAGGGCGAGAGCTGCGCCGCCTGGCTGTACCGGCCGGCTTCCGAGGAGCCGGTTCCCTGCGTGGTGCTCGCCCACGGGTTCGGCGCCACGCGCGAGCTCCGTCTCGACGCCTTCGCCGAGCGCTTCGCGGCGGCGGGCTTCGCCGCGCTCGTCTTCGACTACCGCCACTTTGGCGCGAGCGAGGGCGAGCCCCGCCAGCTGCTCGACATCGGGCGCCAGCTCGCCGACTGGGCCGCCGCCGTGAGCTGGGTGCGCGGCCAGCCGGGAATCGATCCCGAGCGGATCGCGCTGTGGGGATCGTCGTTCAGCGGCGGCCACGTGATCGCCACCGCGGCTCAGGATCCGCGCGTCGCCGCCGTGCTCGCGCAGGTGCCGTTCGTCGACGGGCTCGCGACGCTCCGGCTGCTGCCCGCGCTCACCGCCGTGCGCCTGACGCTCGCCGGACTGCGAGACGAGTATCGCCGACGCCGCGGGCGGCGGCCCTTCACGGTGGCGCTCGTGGGGCCGCCGGGGGCGGTGGCCGCGATGACGAGCCCCGACGCGGAGCCCGGCTACCGCGCGCTGATACCGCCGGGCGCCACCTTCAACGACCGAGTGGCGGCGGGGATCGCCCTGCGCCTGGCGCTCTACCGGCCGGGCCGCAAGGCCTCGCAGCTGCGCTGCCCGCTGCTCGTGAGCGTCGGGACGAACGACGCCGTCACGCCGCCCGAGCCCGCCCGCCGCGCCGCGGCCGCCGCCCCGCGCGGGGAGCTCGTCGAATATCCGATCGGCCACTTCGACGCCTACCAGGGAGCCCCGTTCGAGCGCGCGGTGGCGGATCAGACGGCCTTTCTGAGGCGTGCGCTGACCTAGCTCACACGCACGCTCCTCGCCCGGTAGCGCCGACGGCCCTTTGGCGTGCCTAGGAACGCACCGGGGCCTCGGCGCCCGCGGTGGGAGGCGGGGCGCCCTCGAAGGCGGGAATCTCGATGTGTACCCGTTCGGGCATGCCTCGCAGGCTCAAGGCCAGCACCACGACCGCCGCCACCGCCTGCACGGCAAGTACGGTGGTGGCGAAGCCGACGAGCGTGTGCGCCCGGAGCAGCAGCACGAACTCGAGGACGGCAACCGCACCGAGGATGGGCAGGAAGACGACTCGTCCGAGCGCCAGGAGGTACTGAACGGACAAGTAGGTCAGCGCGAGCACCGCAAAGGCGGCGCCGAGGATCACCAGCGAGCCGCTCGCCTGCACGTACTCGGGGTGCCCGAAGGCGGTGCGGAGCAGGAGCTTGGGCACCGCGAGGAAGATCAGCAGGGCGGGCGTGGCCAGCGCGACGATGATCAGCAGCGCCTTGCGCAGCGCCGGCCGCGGATCCTCGCCCGCGACGGCGAGCCGCGTCGCCTCCGGCAGGAGGTGCATGCCGACGCCGATCGCCACCCAGACGACCGCCTTGGCGGCCACCGTGGCGGCGATGTAGGCGCCCGCCGCGCCGCCGCCCACCTGGTGCTTGATCACGAGCTGGTCGAGCGTCTGCAGCAGGGCGAAGAGCCCGAGGCCGAGCAGCGAGGCCCAGTGCCGGCCGAAGAGCGCGAGCAGGCTGTGCAGGCGCCCCTCGTCGGCGGGCGCCCCTAGCCGCCGGCGCAGCAGCACGAACAGCGCCGCCGCGATGATGAGCTGCGAGAGCGGCGTGCCGAGGAAGGCGCCGGTCACGCCCAGGCCGGGGGCCACCAGCGCGAGGCCGGTGAGAAGGCGCCCCGCCGCCTCGAGGATGATGCTCCACGCGACGAGTCGGTAGGCCCGCAGGCCCTGCAGGATCCCGCGCTCGATCGAGAGCAGGAGCCAGAGCGCGGCCGTCGGCAGAACAGCGGCCGCCGCCCACGACTCCTTGACGCCCATCAGCCCGGCGAGCTGGCCGCGAAAGACGGCGGCGAGCACGCCGAGGCCGAGGCAGACGAGCGCGAGGTCGCGGGTCCAGCGCGTCACCGTCGCCGAGAGCGCCCGTCCCTCGCCGAGGCCGCCGAAGGTGGTCTGGCGCGCGGCGGCCACCTGCATCGCCTGCCCGGGCACGCTGAGCACGAAGAAGTAGCCCGCTACCAGCACGCCCAGGGAGCCGTAGCGGTCGGCACCGAGCATGCGAGTGAAGACGAGCGTGAACAGCAGCCCGAAGATGTTCTGCACGAGCGCCGCGATGGCCAGCCCGGTGGCCTTGCCGGTGTCGGAGCTGCTCGCACGCCGCACTCGCGCCGAGAGCTCGGCGCGGCGTGACCCGTTGGCGCGTGGCAGCTCTTCCATCGGCGCAGCAAGCTAGCGAAAGGCCTTCCGCCGCCCGCGCCTGGGCGGCGGGGCCGGAAGGACTTCGGGCCCCGGCCGCCAATCAACCTCGCGCGTACGCTCGCCCTGGAGCGAGCAGCGTGACCCCATCGTCCTGGCGCTCAGGCTCGCGAGCTCGTGCCGGCTCGAGCGCAACTTCCTCCCCACCTCGACGTCTAGCATGAGGAGACACATGCTTCGCACACGTCACATCACCACCCTTCTCGGTGCTCTCGCGCTCGCGCTGCCGGCCTCGGCTGCGGCTCAAGGCAGCGCCGGCAGCGATCAGTACCAGGACCCGTTCGGCAACGGCACCGGCAGCACCCACCACGGCTCTCCGGGCCACGGCAGCGGCTCGAGCCAGAGCCTGCGCGCGTCCCGGCCGTCGTCGTCGGGCGCGAGCTCGTCGTCCTCCGCGAAGGGCGCGAGCGGGAGCTCGTCCGGGAGGCAGGCCGAGGCCGCGCCGAGCCCCGCCTCGGGGAGCGCGCCGGGCCAGCTGCCCCGTACCGGCATGGACGCCGGGCTCGAGGCCCTCGGAGGCCTCGTGCTCATCGCCGCGGGCCTGGGCCTGCGCCTTCGGGCGCGCAGTGTCGCCTGAGCGGCCCGTCCGCGAGCAGACCACAGGGCCCGAGGAGACCGAAGCGCTCGGTGCGCGCCTGGCGGCGACGCTCCGCCCCGGCGACCTCGTCCTGCTCTTCGGGGAGATGGGCGCCGGCAAGACCGCCTTCGTGCGCGGGGCGTGTCGCGCGCTCGGGGTGAGCGCCCCGGTGACGAGCCCGACCTTCGTGATCGGGCGTCGCTACGAGGGACGCGAGCTCGGCGTCTCGCATCTCGACCTCCACCGCCTCGACGGCCTCGAGGGCGAGGACCCCGGCCTGCTCGCCGACTACCTGGGCGCCGACCGGATCGCCTTCGTCGAGTGGCCCGAGTCGGCCGAGAACGAGCTCCGCGGCGGCGGCCGGCGCGTGCGGGTGCGCCTCGGCCACCTCGGCGGCGACCGCCGGCGGGTGGAGATCGAGGGGTGATCGTCCTCGGACTCGACACCGCCACGTCCGCGACCTCGGTGGCCCTGCTCGCCGGCGCTGAGCGCGGGGAGCGGGACGGTGTCTACGCGCACCGGCTCCACGTCCCCGCCTCCGGCGAGCGCCCCGGCCACGCGACGCACCTGCTGTTCCTCGTCGAGGAGGTCCTCGAGGAGACGGGAGCCGGCTGGAGCGACGTCGATCGCGTCGTCGTCGGCACCGGACCGGGCACCTTCACCGGCCTGCGCATCGGCATCGCCACCGCCCGGGCGCTCGCCCAGGCGCGGGGGCTGCCGCTCCTCGGCTCCTCGACCCTCGAGGCGCTGGCCGCCGCGGCGCGGCATGAGAATCGGGAGCCCGACCGTCCGGTCCTCGCCGTGATCGACGCGCGCCGCGGGGAGGCGTTCGCCTCCGCGTGGAGCGGCGCCGGCGAGCTGCTGGGACCCGCCGCCCTCGGCCCGGAGGGCCTCGTCGCGCGCGTCGGGGACCTTCCGCGGAGCCCGCTGGCGGTGGGGGACGGGGCGATACGATTCCGCTCCGACCTGGCGCGAGCCGGAGCCATAGTCCCGGAGGACGACTCACCGTTGCACACCGTCGACGCGGCCTTCCACTGCCTTCGCGCCCTGCGCTTGGAGGCGAGCAGCGTCCACGCGGTCGTGCCCGACTACCTCCGGCTGCCCGACGCCGAGCTCTCGCTCCGGCGCGCCGCCGAGCGGACGCCATGAGCGAGCCCCTCGAGATCCGGCGCCTCTCCTACTCCGACCTGCCGCAGGTGGCCACCGTCGAGCGCCGCGCGTTCCCGACACCGTGGTCCCTGGCGATGTTCGTGCTCGAGCTCTCCAAGCCGTCGGGCATCTGCCTCGCCGCCCTGCGGGGGCGCCGCCTCGTCGGGTACCTGATCTGCTCGCGCTACGACCGCGTCTGGCACGTCATGAACATCGCCGTGGACCCCGGGGAGCGCCGCTGCGGGGTGGCGTCCGCGCTGCTCGAGCGGCTCTTCGAGCGCGCGGGCGGGGCCGAGGCGCAGTTCACGCTCGAGGTGCGCCCCTCCAACGTCGCGGCGATCACCCTCTACGAGCGCTTCGCCTTCCGCTCGGCGGGGATGCGCCGGCGCTACTACCAGGACAACGGCGAGGACGCCCTCATCATGTGGCGCACGCCCGCCACGCTGGCCGCCGCCGGGCCGCTCCCCTCCGCCGAGCCCGCGTGATCCTCGCGCTCGAGACGAGCTGCGACGACACCTGCGCCGCCGTCGTCAGCGAGCGCGGCGAGGTGCGCGCGAACGTGATCTCCTCGCAGGGAGTGCACGACCGCTACGGCGGAGTGGTGCCCGAGGTGGCCTCGCGCCACCACCTCGAGCTCGTGAACGCGGTGGTCGACGACGCCTTGGAGCGGGCCGGGGCGAGCCTTTCCGGGCTCGACGCCGTGGCCGTCACCCAGGGGCCGGGCCTCGTCGGGGCACTGCTCGTCGGCGTGGCCAGCGCCAAGGCCCTCGCCGCCGCGCACCGGCTCCCGCTCGTGCCCGTCGACCACCTCCACGGCCACGTGGCCGCGAACTTCCTCGCCCCGCGGCCGTTCGAGCCGCCGTTCTTGTGCCTGATCGCCTCCGGTGGCCACACTCTGCTCGCTCGCGTGGAGGACCGCGGACCGGCGTGGGAGGTGCTCGGCACGACCCTCGACGACGCCGCCGGGGAGGCGTTCGACAAGGGAGCACGGCTGCTCGGACTCGGCTACCCGGGCGGCCCGGCGCTCGAGCGCCTGGCCCGCGCAGGCGACCCCGCGGCGTTCTCGTTCCCGACCGGGGCGCGCGTGGCCGGGCTCGACTTCTCCTTCGCCGGGCTGAAGACCGCCCTCCTCTACAAGCTCCGCGAGCTGGGCGAGGAGGAGACGGCGCGCCGCCGCGCCGACCTCGCCGCCGCCTACCAGCACGCGATCGTCGAGGCGCTCGCCCGCCGTGTCGAGTCCGCGCTGGCCGAGACCGGGCTGCGCCGCCTGGCCATCGGCGGCGGGGTCGCCGCCAACGGAGCGCTGCGCGCGCGGGTGCGGGGCCTGGCCGACGAGCTCGAGGTGCCGCCCCTCGAGCTGTGCACCGACAACGCGGCGATGATCGCGAGCGCCGCGCGCTACGTGCCCGCCCTCCCGTTCCCGGACTACCTCGCGCTCGACGCGTACGCCTCCGGCGAGCGCGGGCTGTGACGGGGCCGCCCCTTCGCGCCGTGGTCATCTACGGCCGCCCGGGATGTCACCTGTGCGAGGAGGCCCGCGAGGTCCTCGAGCGGGTCAGGCGGCAGGTGCCCTTCGCGCTCGAGGAGCGCGACATCGAGCGGGACGAGGACCTGCTCCGGCGCTACCTCGAGCGCATCCCCGTCGTCACGGTCGACGGGGAGGAGGCCTTCGACTTCTTCGTGGAGGAAGCCGACCTGCGCGCGCGGCTGGCGGGGTAGAGTGGACCGGACGATGAGCTTCGTGCACCAGGCCCCGGCGGGCAGCGAGGACGGCGCCGCGGGCGAGAAGCTCTCGCTCGGGGTCGCCGCGCGCCTCTCGCGCTACCTCCAGGTGCTGACCCAGGCCAAGAAGATGGGCAAGGAGACGATCTCCTCCCAGGAGCTCTCGGACTACACCCATGTCAACTCGACCCAGATCCGGCGCGACCTCTCGGGCTTTGGCAAGTTCGGCAAGCGGGGCGTGGGCTACAACGTCGACTCGCTCGTCTCTCAGATCCGCAAGATCCTGCGCACCTCGGGGCAGCACAACATCGCGCTGTTCGGGGCGGGCAACCTGGGCACGGCGATCGCCTCCTCCGACATCTTCGCCGACCATGGCTTCCGCGTGGTGGCGATCTTCGACGTGGACTCGAGAAAGGTCGGGCGCTCGATCGGGCCGCACCGGATCCACCACCCGGACGAGCTGAAGAGCGTGGTCGACGAGGAGGACATCGTCGTCGGCGTCCTCGCCGTGCCCACGAGCGCCGCCCAGCCCCTGGCCGACCTGCTCGTCGACGCGGGCGTGAAGATCATCTTCAACTACTCCGAGGCGCTCGTGGACGTGCCGCCCGAGGTCACCGTCCACACCTCGAGCCCGGCGGTCGACCTCCTCTACGCGCTCTACTTCTACCTGACGTAGTTACCGGGCCGCCATGGCCATCGACCTCGACTCCGCCTTCGACGCCTTCGAGGCCTCCACCGACCTCACGGTCGGGCTCGAGGAGGAGTTCGCGATCCTCGATCCGTCGTCCCTCGACCTCGTTGACCGCTACGAGGAGCTCGCGACCGCCGCCGCGGAGGACGAGGTGCTCGGCGACTCCGTCGCCGGCGAGCTCATCTCCTCGGAGGTGGAGATCCGCTCGGGACGGGGCGAGACCCTCCACGACGCGCTCGAGCACCAGCGTGAGTCTCGCCGCCGGCTCTTCGCCCTGGCCGCCGAGCGCGGCCTGGAGCTGGGCGCCACGGGGACGCACCCGTGGGCCGACTACCGCGAGCAGCGGATCATCGACACCGAGCACTACCGCCGGCTCGAGCGCGACCTGCAGGCCGTGGCCCGCCGCAACAACACCTTCTCGGTCCACGTGCACGTCGGCGTGCGGGGGGCGGAGCGCGCGGTGGAGGTGTGCGACCGGCTACGTCCCGTGGCGCCCGTGCTGCTCGCCCTCTCGGCCAACTCGCCCTACCTCGACGGTCGCGACGCGGGCCTGCACTCCGCGCGCACGCAGATCTTCACCAAGAGCTTCCCGCGCTGCGGGATCCCCGACCACTATGGCTCGTGGGCGGCCTACCGCGACTACATCGAGCTGCTGCTGCGCACCCGCTCGATCGTCGAGTCCACGCAGGTCTGGTGGTCGCTGCGCCCCCACCTGGGCTTCGGAACCGTCGAGGTGAGGATCTGCGACGCGCAGAGCACCGCGCTCGAGTCCGACGCGCTCGCCGAACTCATTGTGGCCTGCGTGGCCCAGGCGGCTCGCGATGCCGACGACGGCCGCCCGCTCGTCGAGCAGCCGCGCCGGCTCATCGAGGAGAACCTGTGGCGCGCCATCCGATACGGCCGAGACGGCGCGCTGGTCGACTTCGCCGCCGGCCGGGAGCTCGAGGCCGAGGAGGCGCTCGAGAGCCTGCTCGCGTGGTGCGCCCCCGTGCGCGCCGAGCTCGGCCTCGAAGTCGCGCTGCCCGAGCTGAACGGCGCCCAGCGCCAGCGGCGGCTCATCGACAGCGGCGCCGGCCCGGCGGAGGTCTACGCTGTCTCCGTGCGCGAGACCCGCGAGACCTACGCAGCCGAGGGGGTGCTCGAGTGAGCGCGGGCACCGAGCCGGGCGCCGGCGGAGAGCGCGAGCCCACCGAGGAGGAGCTCCGCGCCGCGCTCGAGGAGGAGATGAAGCGCGTCCGGGTCGAGGACGTGCTTCTGCAGGGCGTCGTCTCCACGCTCAACCTCGGCTTCCGGCGGGCGGGTGTGGCGCCCGGGACGGAGGGCGAGCGCGATCTCGAGCAGGTGCGCCTGGCCGTCGACGCCGTGCGGGCGCAGCTTCCGGTCGTGGAGCGCGCCGCCCCTGAGCAGGCCAAGCCCATCCGCGACGCGCTCTCACAGCTCCAGATGGCCTTCGTGCAGGCCGGCGGCGCGCCACCGGCCGAAGCGGGGCCCGCGGAGCCTCCTCCCGCCGGGGGCCCGGAGAAGCCGGAGGGCCCCGGAAGCGCGCAGTCGAGCGGGCGGCTCTGGGTTCCCGGGCGCTGAGCCCTTCACCACGGCGCGTCGACCCCGCGGGACGCTAGACTGCCGCCGCCTCTGGCCCGGGCAGCGTCGCTGACGTTCCGGCCGCTCGCCTGCTGCTCCCGGCGCGCCCTGGCGGCGCGCCGCCCGCCTTCCCACCGACTTCGGAGGAGCCTTCCTTGAGTGCATTCCTGAGAGATCACGGCGTGGTCATCGCGCTCGTGTGCGCCGGCGCCGCGGTGCTCTACGGTGCGCTCACCTCGCGCTCCCTGCTCGCCCTGTCGGCCGGCAACGAGCGCATGCGCGAGATCTCCCTCGCCGTGCAGGAGGGCGCCTCGGCCTACCTCAAGCGCCAGTACACCGTGATCGCCGGCGTCGGCGCGCTCCTGTTCGTGGCGCTCATCTTCATTCAGGACATCAAGGTGGCGATCGGCTTCCTGCTCGGCGGACTGCTCTCCGCCGCCGCGGGATTCATCGGCATGAACGTCTCCGTGCGCGCGAACGCACGTGTGGCCGAGGCGGCCCGCGGCGGCATCCCGCCCGCGCTGGCCGCCGCCTTCCGCGGCGGGGCGGTCACCGGGCTCTTCGTCGTCGGGCTTGCGCTTCTCGGCGTCGCGGCCTACTACGGCATCCTCACCTCGTTCTTCGGCATCAAGCCCAAGGAGACGATCGACGCGCTCATCGGCCTGAGCTTCGGCGGCTCGCTCATCTCCGTCTTCGCTCGCCTCGGCGGGGGCATCTTCACCAAGGGCGCCGACGTCGGCGCCGACCTGGTGGGCAAGATCGAGGCCGGTATCCCCGAGGACGATCCGCGCAACCCGGCGACGATCGCCGACAACGTGGGCGACAACGTCGGCGACTGTGCCGGCATGGCCGCCGACCTCTTCGAGACCTACGCGGTCACCGCCGTGGCGGTCATGCTCCTCGGCGTCCTCACCTTCAAGGCCAACCTGACCCAGGCGGCGCTCTACCCGCTCGTGCTCGGTGGTGTCTCGATCATCGCCTCGATCATCGGCACCTTCGCGGTGCGCTCGAAGTCCGGGAACGTCGAGCGCGCGCTCTACCAGGGGCTCATCGTCTCGGGCGTGCTCGCCGCCGCCGCCTTCTATCCCGTCACCTACTGGCTCATGGACGGCGTGGCGAACGTCGGCAAGCTCTACCTCTGCTCGCTCATCGGCATCGCCATCACCGCGGCGCTCTTCTTCATCACCGACTACTACACCTCGACGCGCTTCCCGCCCGTGCGCTCCACCGCGCGCGCCTCGCAGACCGGCCACGCGACGAACATCATCCAAGGACTCGCCCAGGGCTTCCAGTCCACGGCGGCCCCGGCGCTCGTGCTCGCCCTGGGCATCCTGGGCGCCAACGCGCTCGGCGGCATCTACGGGATCGGCATCGCCGTCATGGCCCAGCTCTCGCTCACCGGGCTGATCGTCGCCCTCGACGCCTTCGGGCCGATCACCGACAACGCGGGCGGTATCGCGGAGATGGCCGAGTTGCCCGAGGACGTCCGCAACGTCACCGACCCGCTCGACGCGGTGGGCAACACCACCAAGGCGGTCACCAAGGGCTACGCGATCGGCTCGGCCGTCCTTGCCGCCCTCGTGCTCTTCGCCGCCTTCCGCGAGGAGCTGAACACCAAGCTCGGGCCGGGCAAGGGCATCACCTTCCGGATCGACGACCCCGTCGTGCTCATCGGCCTGCTCATCGGCGGCCTCATGGTCTACCTGTTCGTCGCGCTCTCGATCGAGGCGGTGGGCCGTGCCGGCGGCGAGGTCGTCGAGGAGGTCCGCCGCCAGTTCCGCGAGAAGCCGGGGATCATGGAGGGCACCGACCGGCCCGACTACGCCACCTGTGTGGCCATCGTCACCAAGTCGGCTCAGCGGGAGATGATCCTCCCCTCGCTCATCCCGATCCTCGTCACGCTCGTGGTGGGGGTGCTGAGCGCCAAGGCGCTCGGAGGCCTGCTCGTGGGCGTGATCGTGGTCGGCCTGTTCGTGGCGATCTCCATGACCTCGGGCGGCGGCGCCTGGGACAACGCAAAGAAGCTCATCGAGGACGGCGAGTACGGCGGGAAGGGCTCTGAGGCCCACGCCGCCTCGATCACCGGGGACACCGTCGGCGACCCCTACAAGGACACCGCCGGCCCCGCGATCAACCCGATGATCAAGGTGGCCAACATCGTCGCGATCCTGATCATCCCGCTGATCACGTAGGGCGGGGGCCTCCGCTCTGGGGCGGACTTCGCGGGGTGCCGGTCCTCCCGGTCAGGCGGTGTCCTCCTCGTCCTCGCGCTCGTGCTCGTGCGCGGCGCCGGCCTCCATGGCGGCCATGACGTTTTGCAGGAACGGCACGTCGGCGCCGGGGGGGAACGCCCATCCGCTCCCGGGTCCGGTCATCGCGAGGATGGCGCCCGTGTCGCCGTGCTCGGCGACCTCGGGGAAGTGCATCGTCGAGACGATGAGCACTCGAACCGGCGCGTCGGTGGCGTTGGTGACGCGATGCGCCCCTCGCTTCCCGCGCGGGAAGGCCACGACGGCGCCGGGCTCGAGCCGACGGGTCCCTTCCGGAGTGCGCAGGGTGGGGCGCCCGTCGAGGACGACGACGAGCTCCTCGTTGCCGTGGTGCAGGTGGTAGAGAGAGACCGCCCCGCCCGACTCGAGCTCGTACAGGGTGGCGCCGAGCTCCTCGGCGCGGGCGCGGTGGGCGGCGCGCATCGCCCGTGCGCGGAAGGGCGGCTCGGGCATCTCCATGTCCCAGTCGGGTTGGTGGAGATTGGGATCGGCGCTCGCGCTCATGCTCAAGACCTCCGGAGACGATATTGGATATCAGGTAAGATATCCTCAATGCCGCGGACAGGAGAGGAGCGATCGGGAGCGCTGTTCGTGCGGCTGCCTCTCGAGCAGGCGGAGTGTCTCGATCGGGCCGCCGCGGCTCTTCCCGCGCGCAAGAAGGATCTCATCGCGGCGCTGATCGCGCGCTACGTCGATGCGAGCTCGCCGGAAGCGCTCTCGTCCCTCCGCGAGCTCGCGGAGGCGTTCGAGCCTCCCGGCCCGATCGAGGTCGGCCGCCGGGATCAGCCGCTCCCGCTCGGCCAGCACTCCTTCCGGGCCATGGCGGCGCCCGACGTCCTCACCACCGCGCAGGCCGCCGAGCTTCTCGCGGTGGATCCTGAGGCGATACTCGCGCTCGCCGAAGACGGCGGTCTCCCGGGACGCAAGATCGCGGGTGAGTGGCGCTTCGCCCGCCGCGCGCTCCTCGACTGGCTCGGGCAAGGTACGGCCCCGTGAGCGCGGCCACGGATGACATGGTTCGAGTGGAGGGGCTGCACAAGCGCTATCGCGCCGGCGCGCCCGAGGCGGTGGCCGGGGTCGACTTCAGCGTGCCCCGCGGCGAGGTGTTCGGTCTGCTCGGGCCCAACGGCGCGGGGAAGACGACCACGATCGGAGCGATCACGACGCGGGTGCGCCCGACCGGCGGACGGGTGCTGGTCGACGGCGTCGACGTGGTGGCCGACCCCGTGGCGGTCAAGCTCCGCATCGCGGTCGTCCCGCAGCTCAGCAACCTCGACCGGACGCTCACCGCGATGGAGAACCTCACCTTCCACGCCGCCTACTTCGGGATGGGCCGCCGCGCGCGCCGCGAGCGTGCGCGCGAGCTGCTCGGGCGCCTCGGGCTGGCGGGCCGGGAGGACGAGCACGTCAACAAGTACTCCGGCGGGATGGCCCAGCGGCTGATGATCGCGCGCGCGCTCATGCACGAGCCGCACCTCCTGATCCTCGACGAGCCGACCACCGGCCTCGACCCGCAGTCGCGGCTGTTCCTGTGGGAGACCATCGCCGGCCTGCGTGCGGCGGGCACCACGCTGATCCTGACGACGCACGACATGGTCGAGGCCGACCGGCTGTGCGACCGCGTCGCGGTGATCGACCACGGCCGGGTGATCGCCCTCGACAGCCCGCGCGGGCTGCGCCGTCTCCTGCCCGCCGAGCACGGCCTCGAGCTGGTCCTCGAGGGCCCCGACCCCACCGACGCGTTCTCGACGATGGCCGGCGCCCGCGCGGAGACCGCCGCCGAGAACGAGGGGCGCTGGCGCGTCCGGCTCTACGGCGACGGGGCCGAGCGGAGCGACGGAGACCGGCTGGCCGAGCGCGCCTTCGCGACCGCGGGGAGCGCCGGCGCCCAGCTCGTAGAGCTGCGCCGGATCGAGGGCACGCTCGAGGACGTCTTCGTGCACCTGACCGGCCGCGAGCTGCGATGAGCACCGCCCGAGCGCAGCCGCGCGGCGGCACCTCCAGCGGCGCCGGCGTCCGCCGTCGCGCGTTCCTCGCGCTGTGCGCCCGGGACCTGTGGGTGACCGTGCGCCACGAGCCGGTCGGGTTCCTCGCCCAGGCGCTGCTGCAGCCCCTCTTCTTCCTGTTCGTCTTCGGGAGGGTGCTGCCCGAGATCGGCGCCGCGCGGGGTGCCTACGGCACCCAGCTCATGCCCGGGATCATCGCGCTCACCCTGCTGCTCACCGCCCTGCAGAACACCGCGCTGCCCCTGGTCATCGAGTTCTCCTTCACCAAGGAGATCGAGGACCGCCTGCTCGCCCCCCTGCCCGTGGCCGCCGTGGGCGCCCAGAAGATGGTCATCGCCGCGCTGCGCGCCATCGTCGCCGCACTTCTCATCCTGCCGCTCGCGGCGCTCATCCTCCCCGGCGGCATCCACCTGGTCCACCCGAGCTGGCCGGGCTTCGCGGGCGCGCTCGTCCTCGGCGCGCTCGCGGGCGCGGCGATGGGCCTCGTGCTCGGCACCGCGGTCCCGCCCAACCGGATCAGCGTCGCGTTCGCGCTCGTCCTCACTCCGCTCATCTTCACCGGCGCCACCTTCTATCCGTGGAGCGCCCTGGGGCACCTGCGCTGGTTCCAGGCGGTCACGCTCTTCAACCCCCTCACCTACCTCAGCGAGGGGATGCGCACCAGCCTGACGGCGTCGCCTCATCTCGCCACGGGCTGGATCGCCCTCGGGCTCGTCGCCTCCCTGCTGGTCTTCGCGGCGCTGGGCCTGCGCGGCTTCGTCCGCCGAGCCGTCGACTAGGAGAGCGTCGCCCGATCGACCGAGCGGCGCGCGGGATTTAAGCCCGCGCGGCGTCGCGACGATACCGGGGTCCGCGGGGTCACGGCGGCGAGAAAGAAGATCACCACCATCGACCTCATCGCCGACCCAGCGCGCCTAGCTCCAGCTCGTGATCGCGAACCGCTGATGCCTGCGCGCCTTTGTCGCGCAGCCTTGGCGCCATTGACCGTCCTCAGGCCGGGACCGATTCGAGGATCGCGTCGAGCAGGCCGGGGAAGCGTTCGTCGAGGTCTTCGCGGCGTAATGAGTTGAGTCGCGCGGTTCCTTCCTCGCGCTGCTCGATGACGCCGGCCTCGCGGAGGACACGGAAGTGATGGGTGGCGGTGGACTTGGTGACCGAGAGGCCAAAGCTGCTGCATCGCCGCGGCGTCGCGTTCTCGGCGAGCACACGAACGATCTCCAACCGCTGGGGATCGCTGAGGGCGTGGAGGACCGCCGGGAGCTCCAGCTGATCCTTGGCGGGGTGGTTGATGGTCATGACGTTCTCGATTATACGGCGATCGCCGTACATTGGTACGATGGTTGCCGTACCAGGATCTCGCGTTCCGACGGCGCCGGCCGTTCAAGGGCAACTCTGGAGGACCTCGTCGTGCCCCGATCAGTCGCCGTCCGCGTCCGCCCGTCGTCCGGCCCCCAGCTCGGCCACACCGCCGCCTTCTGGATCCTCGCCGTAACCCTCGGCCTGCTGCTGTTCGCCTCGAGCGCGCCCTCGCCGCTCTACATCGTCTATCAGGCCGAGTGGGGGTTCTCGGAGATCACGCTGACCAGCGTCTTCGCCGTCTACGCCCTCGCCCTGTTGGCGGCCCTGGTGATCGCCGGATCGGTCTCTGACCACGTCGGCCGGCGCCCGACGCTGCTGCTCGCGCTCGCGATCGAGATGACGGGGATGCTGCTGTTCGCCGAGGCCCGTGGCGTCGCCTGGCTGTTCGCCGCCCGGACCCTCCAGGGCGTGGCGACCGGGATCGCGATGGGGGCTATCAGCGCCGCCCTTCTCGACCTCCAGCCTGAGAGGAGCCCGCGGCTCGGCGCCCTGGTCGGAGTGGCGGCGCCGTTGACCGGGCTCGCCTCGGGCGCCCTCGGCGCCGGGCTCCTCGTCCAGTACGGCCCCGATCCGACCCGGCTCGTCTACTGGCTTCTGCTCGGCGCCTTCGCCCTCGCCATCCTCATCGCCAGCGCGATCCCGGAGTCCGTGACCCGCGACGGGCCGTGGCGACACTCGCTTCGGCCCCGAATCGCCGTCCCGATCTCGCTCCGCGTCGCCTTCGTCACGACGATTCCCTGCCTGGTGGCGACCTGGGCGCTCGGCGGCCTCGTCCTCTCCCTCGGTCCGTCGCTCACCGCCAGCGTCCTCGGCGACAGCACCCATACCGCCGGTGGCCTGCCGATCTTCATCATGGCCGGGGTCAGCGCGCTGGCCTCGATCGGGCTCCGCAACGCCCACGCCCGCTCCACGGCGCGCGGTGGGCTCGCGGCTCTGATCCTCGGCGTCGCCCTCGTCCTGCTGGCCCTGCACGAGCGCTCGCTCGCGCTCTTCCTCCTCGGCGCCGCGACCGCCGGGCTCGGGTTCGGCCCCGCTTTCGCCGGCGCCTTCCGGGCGCTCTCGAATCGCGCCCCCGCCGACCAGCGAGCCGGCCTGGTCTCGGCGATCCTCGCCGTCTCCTATCTCGCATTCAGCCTGCCCGCGGTCGCCGCAGGCGCCGCGGTCAGCCAGCTCGGTCTCCGAGAGACGGCCGACATCTACGGCATCGTCCTCATCGCCCTCGCCGCGGTCGCCCTCGCCCTCTCGCGCCAGCTCCAGGATCCTCAGAGCGAACCCGCCGAGCTCGGCGACCCGGCGGCGGCCGCGGCCCTCGCCACCGACGGCTGATGCCCGGGCACCCAAGCCATGTTCACGATGCTCAGGCCACCGCGCGTAGCCCGACCTCCGCGCAGCCCGCCTCGAGCGTGCGCAGGCCGAAGCCGTCGACGGGACCGAGCGCGCCGGCCCCCTCGAGGCCGTGCTCGGCGATCCGCTGCGCCGCCCAGGCGATCACCTCGCCGGTGAACGTGTAACCGTTGGGACCGGTGAGCTCGGAGCGGGCGAGCACCGAGCCCCGGTCGTCGAGCGCCTCGGCGATCACGCGCGAGCAAGTGCGCGCCCGCGTGGCGGCGTCCGGTCCCCCCGAGGAGCCCTTCACGAAGCGCTCGGTGAGCGACGCGAGGCCCTCGGTGAGCCCCGGCACCCGCCCCGCGAGCTCGCCCACGGCGGAGACCGCCTGCATACCGCGAGAGAGCGGGCCGAACCAGCCGAGGTAGGCGTCGACCTCCCGCAGGCCGGGCTGCAGGCGCGGCAGGGCGAAGTGCTCCGAGGCGCCGACCGAGACGCCGGTGAGCTCCGTGCCACTTCCGTCGGCGGAGAACGAGCGCACCCGGGCGGCGCCGCGCTCGGTCACCAGGTGGCCGTCGCGCCAGGCGAAGGAGGGAGCGAGGGCCACGCCGGCCAGCGACGCCAGCGTGCCGCCGCTCATCGCCTCGCGTGGATCGACGCGGCCGGTCATGAAGTACCCGACGTGGACCGCGGAGGCAGCGTCCCCGGCGGCTTCGAGCGCGAGCGCGCCCGCGAGGTTGCCGGGGACCCAGTCGTAGCCGAAGGAGGTCAAAAGGCCGCAGGCGGCGGCCTGCGCCGCGCCGCTCCAGTGCTCGAAGACGCGCCGGACGAACGGCGGCTCGCCCGTCGAGTCGACGTAGTGCGCGCCGGCGGCGATCGCGGCCTCGACCGCCGCTGCGCCCCACCGCTCAAAGGGCCCGACGGTCGAGACGAGCACGTCGCCGCGCTCCACCAGCGCGCGCACGCTCGCGGGTCGGCTCACGTCGGCGGTGGCGGTCTCCAGGCCGCCGCCCAGCTCTCGGCTCAGCGCGTCGAGCTTCTCGGCGCTGCGTCCGCCGAGGACGGGGCGCGCCCCCCGGGCGACGAGGGCTCCGGCCACCAGGCGCCCCGTGTAGCCGGTCGCGCCGAAGAGCACTATTCGCCCGCTCATCCCGCGGACCCTACCGTCCCGCTGTGAGCGGCGGAGGGGTCGCCCCTCCGCCGTACAATCCTCGCCAGCCATGGCCGAACGCCGCCTGCCCGGGCTCGAGCGCGTGCTCGGAGTCAACGCCCTCTTCTCCACGGCCTACGGCAACGTCGGCTCCTCCATCTACTACGCGCTCGGGCTGGTCGCCTCCTTCGCGCTCGGGCTCACGCCGATCGTCTTCATGATCAGCGGGGTGATCTTCTACCTCACCGCCGCCACCTACGCGGAGGCGACGGCGATGTATCCGGAGGCCGGCGGCTCCTCCTCCTTCGCCCGCCACGCGTTCAACGAGTTCTGGTCGTTCTTCGCCGCATGGGGGCAGATGCTCAACTACGTCATCACGATCGCCATCTCGGCGTTCTTCGTCCCCCACTACATCGGCGGCCTGTTCTGGGGGGCGCTGCGTCACTCGCCGGGCGACGTCATCTGCGGGATGCTCATCGTGCTCCTGCTCAGCGCGATCAACGTCGTCGGGGTCAAGGAGGCCGCTCGCCTGAACATCGCGCTCGCCGTCACCGACTTCGGCACCCAGCTGCTGCTCGTGGTCGCGGGCGCGTTCCTCGTCTTCTCGCCCCATACGCTGATCCACAACGTCCACCTCGGGACGGCGCCCCACTGGAAGGAGTTCCTCGTCGCCATCCCCGTGGCCATGATCGCCTACACCGGGATCGAGACCATCTCGAACATGGCCGAGGAGGCGAAGGACGAGACCAAGACGATCCCCAAGGCCATCCAGCGGGTGGTGATCGCCGTCTTTGCGATCTACGCGGCGCTCCCCGCCGTGGCGCTCTCGGCGCTGCCCGTGAAGTGCGACGCGGCCGGCAGGTGCCAGACGCTGCTCGGGCTCCCCGAGGAGAAGGGCGGCTTCGCGGGGGACCCGATCCTCGGAGTGGTCAAGCAGCTGCACCTCGGGCCGCTGCAGCACGCGGGGGAGATCTACGTCGGCCTGCTCGCCGCGACGATCCTGCTCATCGCCACGAACGCGGGGATCATCGGCGTCTCGCGCCTCGTGTACTCGATGGGCCTCCATCGCCAGCTTCCCGACCGCATCCGCCAGCTCCATCCGCGCTACCGGACGCCGTGGATGGGGATCCTCGTCTTCGGCGGGATCGCCTGCCTGACCCTGATTCCCGGCAAGGCGACCTTCCTCGGCAACCTCTACGCGTTCGGGGCGATGCTCTCGTTCACGATCGCCCACCTGTCGGTCATCCGGTTGCGCATGCGCGAGCCCGACCGCGAGCGTCCCTACCGCGGGCCGGGAACGCTGCGCGTGGCGGGGCGGGAGCTGCCGTTGTTCGCCGTGCTCGGCGGCCTCGGAACCCTGCTCGCCTTCGTGACGGTCACCGCCCTCTACCTCGCCGTCGCGGCCACGGGCGTCGGCTGGCTCATCGCGGGCGTGGCCGTCTACCTCGTCTACCGCCGCCGTCAGGGCCTCGACCTCGTGACCACCAAGAGGGTGGCCATCGCCGGGCCGGTGGTCGAGGGGGAGGCGGAGTACGAGTCGGTGCTCGTGGCCTTCGACGAGTCCAACTACTCCTCCAACGTTCTCGCCACCGCCCAGCGCCTCGCGGCCCGGCGGCGGCGCGGCATCCACGTCCTCGTGACGATCGTCGTGCCCAGCTCCAACCCGATCGGCGCGTCGCTGCCCGAGGCCGAATCGGCCGCCCAGAGCATCATCGCGCAGGCGCGGCTGCAGGGCGGCCGGCGGGTCTCGGGCCACTGGGAGAAGATCCGGGCCGGCCAGGGCGGGCGGCGGATCATCGACGAGGCGCGCGTGCTGCAGGCCCGCGCGATCGTCATGCCGATGCCTCGCCGAGGCAGTGGCTCTCAGTTCGGCAAGACGCTCGAGACGGTGCTGAGCGAGCGGCCCTGCCGCGTGATCATCGAGTCCGATCCCGACTCCCCGAACGGGGAGCGCTCCCGGCCCCGCCCCCGAGAGCGCGTCGGGGCGTGATCGAAGAGACGCCGCGACTACCCTTCGCTCCTGAGCCCATGACGCCTCCGCCTCGCCTTCGGCGCACCACCACGAGCGTGCTGTCGGTCTTCATGATCGTGATCGGGCTTGCCCTCGTGGTGCGCACGCTCGCCGAGGGCGGGGGGGCGCTCGCCCTCGGGCTCATCCTCGGCGTCCTCTTCGTGGCGGCGGGCGCCGGGCGGCTCGTGCTCCAGGCCCGCGGCACGTGAACGAGCGCCGCCTCTCGGCGCGCGCGCTGTTCGCGGTCGTCTACACGACCTCGATCTCCTCAGTCTACTTCGCCCTCGGAGTGGTGGCGCACCGCGCGCTGGGGCTCACGCCGCTCGTCTTCCTCGTCGCGGGCGTCCTCTTCGCGCTGGCGGCGGTGACCTACATGGAGGGTGCCTCGCTGCACCGGGAGCGAGGAGGCTCGACGGTCTTCGCCCGCTACGCCTTCAACGAGCTCGTCTCCTTCGTCGTCGGCTGGGTGATCCTCCTCGACTACGCGATCCTCGTGGCCGTCACCGCTCTGGCCGCCGCCAACTACCTCGCGGCCTTCTGGAGTCCCCTGGACGACGGCGTGCTCGAGATCCTGATCGCCCTGGGGATCGTCGGCTTCGTGGCCTGGGCCAACGTGCGGGGACTGAGCGTCACCCGCTTGCAGCGCCGGGTGGCGATCGCCTATGGCGACCTCCTGCTCCAGGCGCTGGTGATCGTGCTCGGACTCGCGCTCGTGCTTCACCCGGCCGCGCTCCTGCACTCGATCCACCTGGGCGCGAGCCCCTCCTGGTCGAACCTCCTCTTCGCGCTCACCATCGGCACGGTCGCCTTCACCGGCCTCGAGGCGGCGGCGAGTCTGTCGGGCGAGGTCCTCACGAGCCCCCGCACCCTGCGCCGCCTGCTCGGAGGAGGCAGTGCGGTGATCGTCGCCGTCTACGTCGGCATCGCGTTCGTGGCCGTCAACGCCCTGCCGGTGCACGGCGGCCGCACCGACCTCGGAGACCGCTACGTGAAGGCTCCGCTCCTCGGCGTGGTGAAGGCCTTCCACCCGCACTGGCTCGCACAGGCGCTGACCTACGTCGTCGCCGCCGTCGCCGTCGTGGGCCTCGTCGCGGCGGCCAACTCCGCGATGCTCGGACTCTCGCGCGTCGGGTACTCGCTGGCCACGAATCGCCAGGTCCCCAGCCTGCTCGGGCGCCTGCACCCCGAACGGGGGACGCCGTTCGTGCTCATCATCCTCGCGGCGCTGGTCAGCGCCGCCCTCGTCCTTCCCGCCGACATCGAGCTCCTGGTGGGCATCTACGCCTTCGGCGCGCTGCTCGCCTTCACGGTGGCCCACGCGTCGATCATCGCGCTGCGACTGCGCGAGCCCGACCGGCAGCGTCCTTACACCGCCCCCTTCGCGATCCCCTTCCGCGGGCGGAGCCTGCCGCTCACCGCCGCGCTCGGCGCCGTCCTCTCGGCCGCCACATGGCTCAGCCTCCTCGTCCTGCACGCCGGAGCCCGCTATGTCGGCATGGGCTGGCTGCTCGGCGGCCTCGTGCTCTACGTCGCCTACCGTCACTCCGACGACATGCCGATCCTCGCGCGGGTGACCGTGCCCGAGACCGCTCTGCGCACCGAGCCGACGACGTCGAGGTTCGGCTCGATCCTCGTCCCGGTCTTCGGCCGCGCGATCGACGATGACATCGTGCAGACCGCCGGGCGGCTGGCCGGAGACGAGCATGACGACCTCGAGGAGCAGGGAGCCGTGATCGAGGCGCTGTGGGTGTTCGAGGTCCCGGTCGCGCTCCCCCTCGACGCTCCGCTGCCCGAGGCCCAGCTCCGGCGCGCTCGCCAGGCGCTCGCTCGCGCCAAGGCGGTGGGGGAGGAGTACGAGGGCGTGGAGGTCGCCACCGCCACCGTGCGGGCGCGAGGGGCCGGGCATGCGGTCGTCGACGAGGCCCGCCGACGCGGGGTGGAGGCCATCGTGCTCGGCGCTGAGGAGCCCTCGCGCGTCCGGGGCGGCGCGCGCCTGGGAGGTGCCAGCGGTCCGCTCGACAACTTCGTGGGCGAGGTGACGAAGTACGTGATCCGCAAGGCGCCGTGCCGGGTGATCCTCACCGCCCCGGCGGTCGAGAGGGCACCGGCGAGGAGCACCGATTCGAGCACCACCGACGGCGCTCCTCGCGACGCGGACCGGTTGCCGGCGAGGCGCTAGAGTCCGACTCGTGTTCGTCCTCATCGTTGGCGCCGGACGCGTCGGCTCGGCGGTGGCCAAGAAGGCGCTCGGGGCGGGTCACGAGGTCTCGGTCCTCGACCAGGACCCACTCTCCCACGAGCGCCTGGACGAAGGGGCGCCCGAGACCTGGGAGGATCGCGGCGGTCTCTTTACGGTCGGCACCGCGCTCGAGGTCGAGGCTCTGGAGGCGGCGGGGATCGCCCGCGCCGACGTGTTCATCGCCTCGACCCACGGCGACAACACGAACCTGGTGATCTCGCAGGTCGCCCAGCGGCAGTTCGACGTCAGCCGCGTGGTGGCCCGAGTGCTCGATCCCGGGCGGGCACAGTGGTACGCGGAGCAGGGTCTCCAGACCATCTGCCCAACCCAGCACGCCATTGTGATGCTCGAGGAGGCGGCGCTCGGGTCCTAGCGGACTGCCCGCGCCGAGAGGAGCCAGCCCGTGTACGCGATCATCGCCGGCGCCGGCAAGGTCGGCTGGAACCTGGCCCGCGAGCTCATGGCCAAGGGCCACGAGGTGACCCTGATCGAGGGCTACCGCCGGCGCTACCTCGTCGTCGAGCAGGAGCTCGAGCACGCCGTGCAGTACGGCGATGCCACGGAGCTCTGGGTGCTCGAGCGGGCGGGCATCTCACGCGCCGACCTCGTCATCGCGGTGACGGGCGACGACGAGGACAACATGCTCATCTGCCAGATGGCCAAGGAGAAGTACCTCTGCGAGCGGATCGTCGCGCGCGTCAACAACCCGCGCAACCTCTCCACGTTCAAGCTGCTGGGCATCCAGCCCGCGGTCTCGGCCACCGATCTGATCCTTCGGCTGATCGAGCACGAGGTCCCCCAGTACGGTCTCGTGCACCTCCTCGCCCTGGAGGAAGAGCGCTTGGAGATCATCGAGCTCGAGGTCACCGAGGGCGCGCCCGCCGCCGGCGCGCGGGTGAGCGACGTCGACATGCCCGAGGGCAGCCTGATCATCTCCGTCTTGCGCGACGGGTCGGGCTTCGTGCCCAAGTCGGACACCGTCATCGAGACGGGCGACGAGGTGCTGCTGATCCTCGACCCGGGCCTCGAGTCGGACATCACCTCGGTCTTCAGCGCCAACGGCGGCCGCCCGGGCTAGGCGCTCGCCGGGCTGGAGGGGATCGGGGCGGCGGTCTCGGCCTGCGCCGCTCGAGTCACGCCTCGACGGTCACGCCGCCTCCGAAGGCCACGTGGTCCTTGATGTTGGCGGCCGCCGGCTTGGGGTCCGGGTAGAACCAGGCGGCGTCGTCCACGGTCTCGCCGCCGGTCTCGAGCGAGTAGTAGCTCGCCTCGCCCTTCCACGGGCAGGTGGTGTGGGTTTCGCTCGGATGCAGGAGCTCCCGGTTGATGGACTCCGGCGGGAAGTACTGGTTGCCCTCGACCTCGACCGTCTGCTCGCTCTGGGCGATCGTGGCTCCGTTGAAGACGGCACGTGGCATGCGGATGCTCCTCTGGGATGGTGGTGGACCGCTGGTGGCATTGTGCCCCCGTGCGGCGCTCGCCGAACGGGTCCGCCGTCCGGGCGGTGCTACAACGCCTCGCGTGGACGAGCGGTTCCCGGTGCCCGAGCTCGCCACCGTCGTCGCGACACTCCGAGAGCTCGTCGAGCGAGTCCAGGCGGTGCGGGCCATCCTCCTGCTCGACCGCGGCGAGAACGTGGAAGCGCTCCTCGTCGAGCTCGGCCCTGACGGCGCCGCCGAGATCACCGAGGGAGAGGCGTCACGGCGCGTCGACGCGACCCCGACGGAGGATGCGCACCCCCTCCCGCTGCCCGAGCTGCGGGCCTTCGCGCCGATGGAGCTCGACGTCTCGGCGGGGAAGCTCACTGCACCGCTCGGCGCCCTCGACCACCTCGGACGCGCCGTGCGCGACACCGCCACGCTGTTCCCCGGCCGCTCCGTGCTCACGGTCGGCTTCCCGACGACCGAGCCCGACGTGCCCCTCTTCCTTGCGGCCCGCGAGGGCGAGTCGATGGTCATGGCGCTGGGGGACGCTCAATACGAGCTGCCGGCGGGGTTTCCGGCGGGGTGATGACTTGGGCACGGTCGGACTCGCGGGGCGGAACGCGTCCCCGGTTTCGCCCCGCGAAGTTCGGGGTCTGGCTATGGCAGTTCGGACAGAGCAAGCGCAGGTTCTCGAGCCGGTGGTCCTTGCCGTCACCGTTGACGTGGTGCAACGCCAGCGAGAGGGGCTCTCCGCGCCATTGCGTCAATCCGCACCGCTCGCAGTGGTCCTCCTTGAGCCCGGCCGCGAGGAGACGCGACTTGAGGTGAGTGCCATTCCTCGGAGCGGCGAGGAGGCGCTCGATCGGCATCGCGGCTTGCGCTGCACCGCCTGATACCAGGCCGCCCTCGAGAAGCCGAACCTCTGGTGACACTCCCGGCAGGAGTGGCCTTCTTCGTAGAATGCGCGTACGGCACTCCAGTCCTGTCGCCGCTGCAGCTGTCGCGCGATGCCCAGCCGGCGCATGTGGTAGCAGACCGACGGTGGCGAGAGGGCCAGACGTTCGGCGATCGCCTTCTGCGTCAGGCCCTCTCTGCTCAGTGCGAGGACTTCATCGGCATGTGACACGAACGCATGTTCCCACGAGCCTCGGACGGAAGCCGGTATCCTGGCCCCCCTTGCGGGGTCGTCTAACGGCAAGACGCGTGCCTCTGGAGCACGTTATCGGGGTTCGAATCCCTGCCCCGCAGCTCCTCTACGCCGCCGCCTGCTCCGCCCAGTCGCGGTAGAGCTCCCAGTAGGCCCCCTCGGCCGCGATGAGCTCGTCGTGAGTGCCCTGCTCGACGATGCGACCGCCGTCGAGCACGAGGATGCGCGCCGCGTGGCGGATAGTCGAGAGGCGGTGCGCGATCACGAACGCCGTCCGTCCCGCGAGCAGGCGGCGCAAGCCCTGCTCGATCCGGGCCTCCGTGTGGATGTCGACGTTAGATGTCGCTTCGTCGAGGACGAGGATCCGCGGGTCGGCGATGAGCGCCCGGGCGAACGCGATGAGCTGGCGCTGACCGGCGGAGAGCTGCGCTCCCCGCTCGCCGACCTCGGTCTCGAATCCCCGTTCCAGGCCGGCGATGAAGTCCTCGGCGCCCACGGCCCGCGCCGCGGCGGCGATCTCCTCCTCGCTCGCGTCCGGCCGCCCGAAGGCGATGTTCTCCCGGACCGTCCCGCTGAAGAGGAAGGCCTCCTGGGGAACGATCCCCATCTGCGCCCGCAGCGAGGAGGCCCTCACCTCGCGCAGGTCGTGCCCATCGACGCGCACGCGGCCCTCCGAGGGGTCGTAGAACCGCGCGACGAGCTTGGCGAAGGTCGACTTGCCGGCCCCGGTGGCGCCGACGAGCGCGACGGTCTGGCCCGGGGGGACGACCAGGTCGACGTCGCGGAGAGCCCAGGCCGCGTCCTCCCCCTCGCCGTAGCGAAACGAGACCCCCTCGAAGCTCACCTCCCCACGCACCGGCCCGAGCTCGTGCGCCCCGGGAGCGTCGCGCAGGTCGGGCTCCTCGTCGAGCAGCTCGAAGATCTTGTCGAGCGCCGCCATCCCCGACTGGTAGGTCGTGTAGAGCTGGGAGAGCTGCTGGATCGGGTCGAAGAAGTTGTTCAGCGCGGCGATGAAGCCGACCACGACACCCACTCCGATCCGGCCGTGGAGGAGCTCGAAGCCGCCGACGAGCAGGATCATCACCGTGGCCAGCCCCGAGAGCAGCTCCACCGCGGGGAAGTAGGCGGCGTTCAGGGTGACCGTGGTCATGTTCGCCTCGCGGTTCTCCTCGTTCAGCTCGGCGAAGCGACGCCGGTGTCGGGGCTCCTGGCCGAAGGAGCGCACGACGCGGATCCCCGAGAACGTCTCCTGCAGGTAGCCGGTGATTGCTCCGATCCGCTCGCGGGTGAGCCGGTAGGCGTCGGCCGAGGCGAGGCGGAAGAGGAAGCTCGCCACCCCGAGGACGGGGAGGATGAGGAACGTGAGCAGCGCGAGCTCGACGTCGAGCAGCAGCAGGATGACCACCGTGCCCACCAGCGTCAACGAGGACTGGAAGAGCGTCGTGATCCCGTCGCTCACGAGCTGGTCGAGCGCCTGGACGTCGTTGGTCAGGCGGGAGATGATCACGCCCGCGCGGTTGCGCGAGTAGAAGGCGATCGACAGGCTCTGGAGATGGCGGAAGAGCTGCAGGCGGAGGTCCTGCAGCGCACGCTGCCCGACCCAGCCGACGAGGTAGGTCTGGGCGTAGGTGGCTCCCCACCCGATGAGCGCGGAGGCGACGAAGGCGAGCACGATCCAGTCCAGGGCGGCAAGGTCGCCCTTGGCGATCCCCTCGTCGATCGCGAGCTTGGCCAGTGGCGCGGGGGCGAGCGTCGCCGCGGTGGCGGCGATGAGGGCGAGGAGCATGAGCACCACGCGCCCGCGGTAGGGGCGCAGCAGCTCGAGCAGCCCGCGGAGCTTGCGCCCGCGGCCCTGGGTCTGGCGCAGGCGGCGGCGCAGCTCGGGCAGGCGCGCCGCCGGGCCGGGGGGAGCGAGCGCGCTCACAGCCCCACCGCCTCGGTCTCGACCGGCTTGCGCGTGAGGAAGACCTGGTCGGGCAGCCCCTTCTCGACGATCTCGCGGTAGAGCGAGTCCTCCTCGATGAGCTCGTCGTGCGTCCCCTCGGCCACTATCCGTCCGGCCTCGAGCACGACGATCCGGTCGGCTAGCGCGATGGTCGAGAGCCGGTGGGCGATGACGAAGGTGGTGCGCCCGGCGCCCGCGGAGCGCAGCGCGCCCTTGATGTGCTGCTCGGTCGAGGCGTCGACCGAGGAGGTGGCGTCGTCGAGGATGAGGATGCGCGGGTCGGCCAGGAGCGCCCGCGCGATCGCCAGCCGCTGGCGCTGGCCGCCCGAGAGCGTGAGCCCGCGCTCGCCCACCAGGGTGTCGTAGCCGTCGGGGAGCGCGGCGATGAAGTCGTGGGCCCGCGCCCCGCGGGACGCCGCCTCCACCTCCTCCCGGCTCGCCTCCGGGCGCGCGTAGGCGATGTTCTCGTGCACCGAGGCCGAGAACAGGAAGGGATCGTCGTTGACGATCGCGATCTCCCGGCGCAGCGCGGCCGGGTCGAGCGCGCGAACGTCGACGCCGTCCACGAGCACCGCTCCCTCGCTCACGTCGTAGAGCCGGGGCACGAGCGAGACGATCGCGGTCTTCCCGGAGCCGGTGGCTCCGACCAGGGCGACCGTGCTGCCCCCATCCACCACCAGGTCGACGTCGCGCAGGGCGGGCCGTCCGCCGTGCTCGAAGGCGAGCGATACGCCCTGGAGCTCGACCCGCCCGGGACCGTCGGGGAGCGCGACGGGGCGCGCGGGCGCCTCGATCCGGGGGCCCCGATCGAGGATCTCGAACACGCGCGTCCCCGAGGCGGTGGCGCGCTGGGCCGCGCCGAGCATGACCCCGAGCGTGCGCATGGGGGAGATGAGGCGCAGGAGGTAGGTGTAGAACGCGGCGAACGCGCCGATCGTGAGCGAGCCGTGGGCCACCTGCCGGCCGCCCACGAAGAGGATCACCGCTAGCCCCAGGCTCGGGACGAAGCCGATGAACGGGTTGTAGAAGGCGCGCAGGCGCGTGGAGTACATCGACTGGTCGAAGACCCGCGTGACGCTCTGTCCGAAGCGGGCGAGCTGGCGCTCTTCGCGCGCGAAGGCCTTGACGACGCGGACGCCGGAGACGTTCTCCTCGGCGTCGGCGGTCAGCTCGGCGATGCGCTGCTGCACCTCCTGCAGCGCGGGACGCGAGCGGTGCCCATAGCGCCAGGCGATGAGCACGACGAAGGGCACGGGGGCCAGAGCGAGCGCGGCGAGCCCGGGCTGGCTCGCGAACATGAAGGCAGCGGCGATGCCGATCGTGAGCACGGACTGGGCGATGAAAATGAGCCCGTAGCCGAGGAAGAAGCGCACCGCCTGTAGGTCGACCGTCGCGCGGGACATGAGCTGTCCCGTCTGCTGGTGGTCGAAGAAGCCGAGCTCGAGCGACTGCAGGTGGCCGTAGACCCGGTTGCGCAGGTCGTACTCGACGCCGAGCGAGACGCGGCCCGCGACGAGCCGGCGCCCGACGCTGAACCCGAGACCGAGCACCGAGGCGCCCACGATTAGCAGCGCAAGCCGCACGAGCGCGTGGGGGTCGTGGTGGACCTTGACCGCGTCGATCGCACGCCCCGTCAGGTAGGGGATGGCGCTGATGGCGAGCATCGCACCGGCGGCGAGGAGAAAGGAGAGCGCGACCCCCGCGCGATAGGGACGGAGGAATCCGAGGAGGCGGCCAAAGGTGGTCACTTCATAAAGTGTAGTAGGGCCGTCCGCCGCCCCGGCTCTCGCTCGTGGCGAGCGCCATACTTCGAGGCGGCATGGGCATCGGCGCCGGACTGTGCGACACGTGCCGCCACCAGCAGGTGGTGGGCAACACGCGCGGCTCCAAGTTCTCCCTCTGCCGCCGCTCTCGCAGTCAGCCCGAGTTCCCACGCTATCCGCGCGTCCCGGTGAACGCGTGTGCCGGGCATGAACCGGCCCGCCACGTCGCTACGTCCCGGAGCCCGTCATGAGCGACTCCGCCGAGCTCGAGCACCTGCGCGCCGAGGCGCGCTATCACCGCGAGCGCCGCGACCTGTACCGGGCCAAGATGTACGGCCCGCGGCCCACCGACCCGGCCCGCATGCGCGAGCTCGAGCGGATCTGGGGCGCGGCCGAGGCCCGGCTCGCGCACGCCGAGCGTCAGGCCCGCGCCGCGGCCCCGGCCTCCGACGAGTCGCGGTAGTCCGAGCGGTCAGCTCCCGCCGCCGCTCCCGCCTCCGCCGTCCCCGGAGCTGAGGTCGCCCACGAAGGAGTCGAAGCCCTCGAGTCGGGCTGCCTGCACCGGGGTGATCGTCCCGTCCGGCAGTCGCACTGACTCTCCGGGCCCCAGCCCGCTGCGCACGCGATCGAGCTCGTGCGTCGTCACACGCCACCAGGCGGGAACGGCCACGAGGGCCAGAAGCCCGACTCCGAGGAGCTTGTGACCGAGCACCAGCAGCACGACGCCGGGCGCCGTGAGCAACAGGGAGAGCGCTGCGCGACGGACGCGCCGGCGAGCGCTGTGCCGGGGGAGGTGCCGGCGATCACCCCGCCCAGGCGGCCCCGGATCGCCGGTACGCGAGGCCTGTGGACTCGGTCGGCTGGGGGACGGCCGAGGTCGAGGAGCGCTCTGCATCCGCTCGCGCGATCGCGATTGGCGGCCCTTCGGCGCCTGCCCGCGTCGACCGTCGTTTCGCTGTCGGTGGCTCCCCCCGATGTGCCGAGGATTCCCTGACACGACGCTCGTCAAGCGCCGGCCTTCGATCGAGTCCCCCTCGCTCCTAACCACTCAGAGGTTGATCGCCACGTACTTCGTCTCGAGGTACTCGTTGATTCCCTCTTGGCCGCCCTCGCGGCCGAAGCCCGACTGCTTGACCCCGCCGAACGGCGCT
>JAABUZ0100001240.1_pt1 | contig 50232 bp, 41 predicted proteins | sample 5562091 | NCBI WGS metagenome assembly JAABUZ01 (sample SAMN12813069, study PRJNA571459) | rock metagenome | isolation source: Antarctica rocks | place: Antarctica: Victoria Land, Linnaeus Terrace sud | collected 2015-12-21 | reverse complement strand
GCAAGCCACCTTGGTCCTACGCGCCCCATGACACTCCGACCCGGGAATGGGGACGACCGAGGTCAATGACCACCATTCATTGCCAGTCCCGGCCGGCGCTCCCGACGAAAATCGGTGGATTGAGGCTAAGTGCCGCACATCCCGAATGAGGCGCTCGGCGTCGTCTATAACCGTACCCAGTCGCTCCCACTTCTCCAGAATTTCGCCGGTCTCGGGGTCAACCCCTATTCGACCAGCCAACACCACGTCGGCCGGGTCCATACCCAGTTCCTCGGCTCTTGGCCGAGCTACCCATTCCCGGCGGCGTTGACGAGCGGCTGCTACCGAGATGCCGGGAATAGTGGCCCACCACGTCCGACCGCCAAAGCCCCACCGGCCACGGTGATGGCCGGTCCACCGGCACCGCGTTGACCGGGGCGGGGTCTGGTACTCGGGTCCCTTGTCAGGAATGGCGAACGGTATCCGTCGAATGACGTTGTGCGGCCCGGCCTCTCCTGAGCCTGGGCAATCGTGCTCGGCCAAGATATGCAAGCGACGGTAATGCCGGGCCAGCGGGGTGCCGGCCGGGGGTGCCGGAACTATTCCCCCCTTGCTGACATATTTTGCGACATAATAGGCCGACTTCGGCCCGGAAATGGGCTCGATGTCGAACTGCTCGCCCCAGGCCAACATAATTCGACTGTCCGAGGGGGTTATCCCAGTCAAACCACAATTCTCGATTATCGTCGCCATAGTGGCAATGGCATCCACTGCCGATGGCGCTGGCAACGTAACCAGGGCGTGCACATGTTGCACACCTCGTATTTGAGGCTCCAGGCACCTGGCCCATTCGCCACCGGCCCGGTGAAGCTGTTGGGTTACCTGGCCGATTAGCTTCGATAAATTGGCCTGCCAGAGGTAGTGGGCCTCGTAATCGTACTCGGCCGGGTCCAGCGGTGACCCGCCAACACCGTCGCCAGCCACATGGGGCTGGCTATAACCACGGCACCAATGTTGGCCACATCGGCCACGCTGCCATATGTCGACCGGCGCCACGCCTACCTTGCCCGGTTGCGCGGCAGCCCATCGGCCATAAGCCTTATCGACCTTGTGAACTCGGCCGAAGCTCGGAGCCGTCAAAGTGATAAACAAATGTTGGCCCGGCGAATCCAGAAATCGCCGCAGTTCGGCGCCTACGTCGGCCCGGTACCATTCGGCACAACCCGGACACACGTCTTCCCGCGTCGCATAACACGGTGCCAGGACCCTTTTGCCGTTCCGCCGGAATACCTGGGGATGGACGCAGGTGTCGACTACATTAGTCATTTTGGACGCTGCCAAATAACATATCCAGGTCCCCGGGCGAAGGCGGCGGGATACCCTGTATCATGCCGCGCAATTCCCCGGCCGGGACATATGGTGCCTGGGCGACGGTGGTCTTGCTACCAGGGCCGAGCCCCTGGACCCCAATACGACCACATACGTCGGCCATCTGACCTCGGATTTCATCGACGTTCTCGACACCAGGCCATAGCATACGCCCTCCGTCAGGGGATACCGATTGCACCCCGATGCGCAGGGACAATAGGTCACGGAGAGCACCACCATTTGGGCCGAGCTGCTGCGTGTCTGGTCGCTGAATTCCGACTCCCAAATGCATAGCGCTGGCCCGACCCTTTTCAGCGAGGCGCTGAATGCACATCACTATGTTAGACAAGTCAGCGGCCAATTGCTTTGCTTCGGGAGCGGTACCCGACGATTTCGTCGGCCAGATACGACGCGGCTTCGTCCAGAACAATTAACAGGGGTACATACCTCATGTCATATATATCGAGGTCGTAATTGCCGGTTTCGGCCATTCGCTCACGGAGAGCCGTTTGCCGGGCGCCCATTACGGCGACCACCCGAGTAAGTGCGGCCGAGGCCTCGGGGATACCGGTCACTACCTTGACATGCTGGCCTTCGAGGCCGGCGTAGTCACTACCTCCCTTTGGATCCAGAACAATTACTCGGCCTCGTGTCGCGACGAACGCGGTAATCATCATTCGCTCGGCTACTGTTTTGCCGGCACCGGTGGTGCCCGATATCAGCCAGTGGGGGTGCTGGCGGGGGTCCCATCGGATTATCGTTTTATCGCCCATACACGCCAACGGAATACCTACATCGGTTATCCCCGAGGCCCATTGTTGGGCACTCAACCTAATCTCGTTCGGCAATTTGACTGGTGGGGAGAGGTCTACCCGTAGCCGACCATGGTGGCCGGCCGACTCACCGGTGACCTGCTCAATGGGTATTTCGTAGACTGCCAATAGGGAATTTACCTGAGCTCGAACCCAATCCTGGTCCCTTCCGACGAGGCGTAGAAATTTCAATACCTACGATTTCTTTATCCTCCCGAATAACATCATGTTTCGGCAATTCACCAGCCAGGACACCTATCCTGGCGGCCCTACGAAGCTGGGTACGGTGCCGCTGAGAAGTCAAGTACTTCCGGGAGGGGGGGTACCTATAACCTGCGACTACTGCCGCCAGCGGAATGAGAGCTATCTCGGGGGGAACATCCACGTAAGCAACGGCGGCCAGGATGATGGCGACCACTATTGGCCACCATGCCGTGATGACACCCCACGCCTTTTGAATCCGGTTTTCGTCGTGTTCCCTTTTCGCCTTTTTTTGCTCGGCCGATAGAGAATCTCGGGGCATTACTGCGCCACCTCCTCTCGGCGCAGCCGTCGTAGTTGCTCGGCCCGCTGGGTGGCGGCTCCAATGAGCCGGGTCAGATATCCATCTATCGATGTCACCGGTATATATACCCGGTCGCGAATATGAATCATCTCCAATTCACCTGTCCTCACCAGGGCGTATACCGTAGTGCGGCTGACCCTTAGGCGGGTGGCGGTTTCAGCCGGGCTCAAGATCCGGGGCGGGGTCATGATGCGGCCCGGGCGACGGTGGGCCGGCCTACTCGCTGGATTGACTCGGCCGAATACGAGAGGCCACTACTTGGGCCTCGGCCGCCGTCAGCACCCATTTGCCAGGGTCGGCACGAAAGGCCGACCAGCTCCACCTTCTCGCCGACGGGAATGTCTGCGCTCAGAGAGGATGGAGGCAAAGTCACACGAGTGAGCTCAGTCCTCTCTTGGGACTCCATCATCACCACCTCGGCCTGAACTTTGGTTTTGCCGGTGCTCTTGTCTGTGACCGGCTGTCCATCTCGGGTGACCTCGGCGGGGGCGGTCGTCAAGATAATGATGGTGTCGGCGGCAACTGTCAATTTGGGCATCGGTTATATCTTATTTCTGGACCCGGCGGGACCTCGATACGAGCCTGGCACGGTCGGACAGCCGCCGGTGGACACTTACTCGGTGTCCTATGCCCTTGCACTTTTGTCACACCCCCTGACACGCTGACCAGGGAATACGCTACATTCATATTTCCCCTGGTAGACGACTCACACCCCCTCTACTTACTCGATACCACAGACAACGTTACAGTTTTGTGACAGTCGCCCAACTACCCTAATTAATACCCCCTTACGCCCCTTTACGGCATCCAGGTGACCGGCGAACAGGTCGGGCCTAGTACTGGGGGGCTCATCGCCCCCCAGCCCCCCCAAGGGTTCATCGACGGCCTCCCGACTTACAACGCTTGGATTTCACGAGGTGCGTCGAACGGATTCTCGCGAATGAAGGAAGAAGGAAAGACGACACCTGTCGTCAGTGGCGGTTGCCCGGGTGCCTGGTGAACCTGACAGGCGGCCGTTGCGTCACCGGTGAGCGTCACAGGTTGGCTGCAGGCGGCCGGTGGCTGCCGTTCTATCCCGCGACCATCCCGCGAGCGCTTGCGTACGGGAGGGTCGCCTACGGGTGCCTGTGTCGGGACACCTACTCTGAGCAGGGATTACGCACACTGGCGCATAGACAGGAACTACACGAAATGCCTTTTGCCAGCATTCGGAACGCTGAGGCCGCGGGTTCAAATCCCGCCTTCCCGACTCACTCACTCACTCACTGACCGGCTCTTTGCCGCATCCGATCGCAACAGCCACCAGGCCATGAACCGGTGATCGGCCGGCCGGCCGGTCAGCCCAGCCGGGACAGGAGGGACTCGGCGATCTGGACTGCGTTGAGGGCAGCCCCCTTGCGCAGGTTGTCGCCGGAGACGAACAGGGCCAGGCCGGCCCGGCCCGGAGGGGCACCGGGATCGGCACGGATCCGGCCGACCGAGACTGGATCTGCTCCCGTCGCCGCCAGTGGGGTGGGCAGATCGGCCAGCACCACCCCGGCGGCTCGGCTGAGCACCTCGGTGGCCCGGGCAACGCTCAGCGGTCTCTCGAATTCCAGGTTGAGCGACAGTGAGTGCCCGGTGAACACCGGCACCCGCACGCACGTGCAGGACACGTCCAGCTCGGGGAGGTCGAGGATCTTGCGGCTCTCGTCACGCAGCTTGTGCTCCTCGGTCGTCTCCTGGTCGACCAGGCTGCCGGCCAGCGGCACCACATTGAAGGCCACCGGAGCCGGGAAGACTGACGGTGTTGGGAAGTCGACGGCCGAGCCGTCAAAGGCCAGCTCCCCGGCCCGTCCGGCCGCCTTTCCCACCTGTTCCTCCAGCTCGGCCACCCCAGCCCGTCCCGCGCCCGACACCGCCTGGTAGGTCGAGGCCACCACCCGGCACAGGCCAGCCTCGTCGTGGAGCACCTTGAGCGGTGGCATGGCCACCATGGTGGTGCAGTTGGGATTGGCCACGATCCCCTTTGGGATACGGTCCAAGGCCCCCGGATTGACCTCGGACACCACCAGGGGCACGTCCGGGTCCATGCGCCAAGCGGCCGAATTGTCGATGACGATGGCCCCGGCGCCAGCCACCCGGGGAGCCAACCGCTGCGAGGCTCGCCCCCCTATGGAGAACAAGGCCAGATCCACGCCCCGGTAATCGGCGGTCTCGGCGTCTTCCACCTCCACCTCTCCCGTCCCCCAGGCCAGGCGACGCCCGGCCGAACGGGCCGAGGCCAAGAAGCGCACCTCGTCCACCGGGAAGCTCCGCTCGGCCAGCACCGAGCGCATCACCGTGCCCACCTGGCCGGTGGCGCCCACCACCGCGAGTCTCATCGGTAACAGTTTACGGCCATCACAGGCCCTCTCACGCCAGCTCGAACGCCTCGTGCAACGCCTGTACCGCCCTCTCCACGGCATCGGTATGGACCACGCACGAGATACGGATGGACGAGGTCGAGATCATCTCGATGTTGATGCCCTCCCGGGCCAGGGTCTCGAACATGGCAGCCGTCACCCCCGGGTTGGTCTTCATCCCCGCCCCCACCAGGGAGACCCGAGCCACGTCGGGGTCGGCCAGCACGTCGGTGGCGCCAATGGCCGGGGCCAGAGCCAGGGCCACCTCCAGGCTGACCGCCAGGTCGTCCTTGGGCACGGTGAACGAGATGTCGGTGGTGCCGCTGACCGAGGTGTTCTGCACAATCATGTCCACATTGACGGCCCGGTCGGCCAATCCCCGGAACAACGAGGCTGCCACCCCCGGTCGGTCTGGCACACCGGTCACCGTGACCTTGGCCTCCGTCGTGTCGTGGGTGACGGCCGAGACGATCGACTGCTCCATTGACCCATCCTCTCCTTTCACCCAGGTGCCGGTCTCCCAGGTGAAGCTGGAGCGTACGTGCAGCACCACGTCGTGGTTGCGGGCGAACTCCACCGACCGCAGCGCCAGGACCCGCCCCCCACTGGCCGCAATCTCGAGCATCTCGTCAAAGCTGACCGCGGCCAGGCGCCTGGCCGCCGGCACGATCCGGGGATCGGCGCTGAACACCCCCGAGACGTCGGTGTAGATCTCGCACGCCTGGGCCCCCAGGGTGGCGGCCAGAGCCACTGCGGTGGTGTCCGAGCCTCCCCTGCCCAAGGTGGTGACATCCCGGTCCACTGACACTCCCTGGAAGCCAGCCACCACCGGCACCTGGCCGGCGGCCAGGGCCTGGCGCAGGCGGTCCCCTCGCACCTCGGTGATCTTGGCCCGGCCGTGGGTGGTGTCGGTGATGATGCCGGCCTGGCTGCCGGTGAAGGAGGCGGCCGGGGTACCCAGGTCGGCCAGGGCCATGCACAGCAGGGCGGTGGTGATCCGCTCCCCCGAGCTGAGCAGCATGTCCAGCTCCCGTCCCGGCCGCGCCCTGCTCACCTCGTCGGCCAGGCGCAACAGGTCGTCGGTGGTCTTGCCCATGGCACTCACCACCACCACCACCTGGTGCCCCTGACGGCGGGTGCGGGCCACGTGATCGGCCACCGCCCGGACCCGCTCGGCGTCGGCCACCGACGTGCCCCCGAACTTCTGCACGACCAAGGCCACGTTGGCCAGACTAGGTTGGCCAATCGTGCCCAGCCAGAAGCGCGCCCGCAAGCGAGCCGGTCGCCAGGCCCGTCTGGCCCAGGTGGAGGCGGCCCGCAAGCGTAAGTCCCGAGTGCGCAGGGGCCTGACCCTGGTGGTGATGGCGGTCGTGGCCATCGGGCTGGTGACCCTGCTGAGCAGAGGCGGCTCCAAGTCGCCGGCCAAGTCCCAGTCGGCCAAGTCCCAGTCGGCCAAGTCCCAGTCGGCCAAGTCCCAGTCGGCCAAATCGAAGCCAAGCTCCACCACCACCTCGGCCCCGGCGGGCGCGGCCCTCAGTGGACCGACCCCGTGCCCCGCGCCAGACGGCTCGTCTCCCCGCACCATCGCCTTCGCCCAGCCGCCCCCCATGTGCATCAACCCGGCCACCGCCTACACCGCCACCTTCACCACCGACGTGGGCACCTTTGCCGTCGCCCTGGATGCCAAGGCCGCCGCCAAGACCGTCAATGATTTTGTCGTTCTGGCTCGCTATCATTTCTATGACAGCCTGATATTCCATCGCGTCATTTCCGGCTTCGTGGTCCAGGGGGGCGACCCCAAGGGCAATGGGTCAGGCGGCCCGGGTTACACTGTGGCGGGGGAAGTCCCCCCGGCCGGGGCCTACAAGATCGGCTCGCTGGCCATGGCCAAGACCTCGGCCGACCCCCCGGGCACGGCTGGCAGCCAGTTCTTCGTCATCACCGGTCAGCAGGGAACTCAGCTGCCGGCCCAATACTCGCTGTTCGGGATGGTCACGTCGGGGTTGGACGTGGTGGCCAAGATCGACGCCGACGGCACTGCGAGCGGCACCCCCAAGGTCGTGCACCACATGGTCAAAGTGGCCATATCACCATCGTCATAAGACCCTATTTTGCGAAAAGAGGCTATTCCCATGCCCACTGATTGCCCCCCTTCAGATGGTTCCGCCTCCCCCCGCAGGCGTTTCGACGGTCCACCTCCCATGTGCATCGACCCTGACCGGCGCTACCTGGCCGAGATGGCCACCAGCAAGGGAGCCCTGACCATCGCCCTGGACCCGGTAGGGGCTCCCACGACCGTCAACAATTTCGTGGTCCTGGCCCGCTACCACTACTTCGACGGCGTCGCCTTCCACCGGGTGATCCCCGGCTTCGTGGTCCAGGGCGGTGACCCAGAGGGCACCGGGAGGGGTGGTCCGGGCTACCGCTTCGCCGACGAGCTCCCCTCCGCCGGACGCTACGAGGTGGGCTCGCTGGCCATGGCCAACGCCGGTCCCGACACCAATGGCAGCCAGTTCTTCATCATCTGCGGGCCCCAGGGTGCCCAGCTCCCCCCCCAGTACTCACTCTTCGGCAAGGTGATCAAAGGCCTGGAGGTGGTGTCGGCCATCGAAGCGACCGGATCCTCCTCGGGTCGCCCCAGCGAGCGGGTGACCATCGACTCGGTCACCATCACCGAGTCAGACTGAGCTCTCGACCGCCGCCGTGGTCGTCGGCGCGGTCGCGGGCGGCGTGCTCGGGGCTGTTTTGCCAGTACCGCCGTTGTTGCCGCCAGCGCTCCCACTACTGGTGCCGCCGAGTTCTTGCCTTTCCCCAGTTTGGTTGGCCCACTTACCAGCCAGTTCGGCCTATGGTGCCGCTCGCCTGACCACCAATCAAGACCGCACGACCAGCTATCTCCGACTCAACCGGGCAGAGTCCCCAGCTCAGCAGGGCGGCCACCCTGGAAGACGTGCACCTGGCCGGCGCCGGCCACCCGCCAGGCTCCTCCCGGCTCGCGGATCAGGGCGGTGCGCTCCTCGATGCCGGCCACCGCCAACCCGGCCGGGGCCAGGGCCAGGGCCCGCTCGGTCTTCTCGGCTGACCACTGGCCGTAGTGGGGGATCACCGCCAGTTGCTCGATCAGGCCCAGGCCCAGGGTCAGCGCCCCACCCCTCGGATCCACCATGGGGTCAGTGAGAGCCATGGCCCCGGCCGACGAGCCGGCCACCGTGGCCCCCTCCTGCCTGGCCTGGCGCAATGCCTCCCACACCAGGGATTCCTTCAGCACCGAGCGAAGGTGCAGCGGAGAGCCGCCCCCCAGGTAGATGAAGCGGGCAGCGCGAACCGCAGCCGCGTTGGCCTCGTCCTGGGCATCTCGGCGGCTGAGCACCATCAGGCCGGTGGCCTGGCCCCCGAGGCCGGCAAACCAGCGCTGTGCCCAGGCCACCGCCCGGTCGGGGCGCTCATACGCCGACGCGGTGGGAAGCACCAGCACTTCCCCGCCGGCCGCCTCGAGCAGCTGGGCATCGAAGTCGGCCCCGTCGCGCCACTCGGCCCCGCCCACCAGCGCCACTGTGCCCGGCACGGTTACCTCTCCCAACGCCGGTCTCCTCCGAGGGGCGAGCCCGACCACCACCGACCGGAGAAGCGCCACCTCGACGCGCACGGTGCGGCGCCTGGTGCGGTGGTGGCCGGGGCGGCACGGGGCCAGCATGCCTCCACCGCCGCGGCGATGGCCGCCAACACCGCCGGATCAACCGCACTGGGCGAGTCAGACCAGGACGCTCCGCCAGCCGACACGGCGGTCATGGCGCGGTCGTGCCCCCGAGGCGGCCAACGCTCACAGCGGGATGTTCCCGTGCTTGCGCTTGACCAAGTCTTCCCGCTTGGTGGCCAGCATCTCCAGGCTGCGGATCAGCACCCGCCGGGTGTCGGCCGGGTCGATGACGTCGTCCACGAAGCCCCGCTCGGCGGCCACATAGGGGTTGGCGTACCGCTCGGTGTACTCCTCTACCAGGTCGGCCCGCCGGGTGCCTCGGTCGGCTGCCTCAGCCAGCTCCCGCCGGTAGACGATCTCCACCGCGCCCTGGGGGCCCATGACGGCCAGCTCGGCCGATGGCCAGGCGTAGGACAGGTCGGCCCCGATCGACTTGGAGCTCATGACGATGTAGGCCCCCCCATAGGCCTTGCGGGTGATCACCTGGATGAGGGGCACCGTAGCCTCGCAGTAGGCGTAGACCAGCTTGGCCCCGTGGCGAATGATGCCCCCGTACTCCTGGTCGGTGCCGGGCATGTATCCGGGCACGTCGACGAAGGTGACCACGGGGATGTTGAAGGCGTCGCAGGTGCGCACGAACCGGGCGCCCTTCTCAGCCGAGTCGATGTCCAGCACGCCCGCCAGCACCTGGGGTTGGTTGCCCACGATCCCCACCACCGCTCCGTTGAGTCGGGCAAACCCGCAGGTGAGGTTCATGGCCCAGTGGCGAAAGTACTCGAGGTACTCACCGTCGTCGACCACCGCGGTGACCACCGCCTTCATGTCATAGGGTTGGTTGGACGTGGACGGCATCAACGCAGCCAGCTCCGGAGTGGCGCGGTCGGCGTCGTCGTCCGGCAGCACCGACGGTGGCTCCTCCAGGTTGTTGGTGGGCAGGAACCCCAGCAGCTGGCGCACCTCGTCCAGGCAGGACTTCTCGTCACGAGCCACGAAGGTGGCCAGCCCCGACCGGCTGGCATGGGTCATGGCCCCCCCCAGCTGCTCGAGGGTAACGTCCTCCCCGGTGACCGTTTTCACCACGTCCGGACCGGTGATGAACAGCTGACTGGTCTCTCGGACCATGAAGATGAAGTCGGTCATGGCCGGGCTGTAGACGGCGCCCCCAGCACACGGCCCGAGCACCACGCTGATCTGGGGAATGACACCCGAAGCCGACACGTTGCGTCGAAAGATCCCGCCGTAGGCGTTGAGGCCGACCACCCCCTCCTGGACCCGGGCCCCGCCGCCGTCGTTGAGGCCGATCAGGGGCACGCCGATGGAAGCGGCAAGATCCATGATCTTGTGGATCTTCTCTCCGTGGACCTCTCCCAGGGAGCCGCCAAAGACGGTGGCGTCCTGGCTGAAGACACACACCCGGCGTCCGTCAATGGTTCCGAAGCCGGTTACCACCCCGTCGGTGTAGGGACGGGCCTCATCCAGGCCCATTCCATGGGCTCGGTGGCGGGCCAGCATGTCCAGTTCCTGAAAGGACCCCTCGTCGACCAGGTAGGCAATCCGCTCCCGCGCCGACAACTTGCCCTTGGACTGCTGGCGCTCGACGGCTCGCGGTGAGCCGGCTCGTAGGGCCTGGGCGCGGCGCTCCTGCAGGCCCTGGAGGCGTTGGGCCATGCGATGCTCCGCCATGTCAGGCAGGCTACAAGCGAGACTCGGGCTGTGCCGACTGAGCCGCCGCCGGCTGGGCCGCTGCCGCCGCCGGCTGGGCCGACTGAGCCGGTTGGGCCGACTGAGCCGCCGCCTTCGGCGTGGGGATTTCGTGTCCCGCTGGGCGGCCCCGAACCGTCCGAGCCCGACCTGGTCGGCGTGGGGGCCGATCTTCAACCAGGCACCCTGTTGGCTGCCTACCGCAGTGGTGTCTTCCCCATGCCAGTACCACATCCCCAAGGAGGTAGTGCCCTCGCCTGGTGGTCACCCGACCCCAGGGCGATCCTGCCGCTCGACGGCGTGAGGGTGACTCGGTCACTGGCCCGGTCCATCCGCCGCTTCGAGGTGAGGGTGGACACCGCCTTCGAGGCGGTGGTGGAGGCCTGCGCCGACCCGCATCGGTCCGGAGGCTGGATCACGCCTGAGGTGGCCGAGGCGTACGTCCACCTGCACCACCTGGGCTGGGCTCACAGCGTGGAGTCATGGGCTGCCGCGCCGGACGCCCATGCCCGGGACCAGTTGGTTGGCGGTCTCTACGGACTGGCCATGGGGGGATTGTTCGCTGGGGAATCCATGTTCCATCATCGCCCGGACGCCTCCAAGGTGGCCCTGGTCCGCCTGGTGGAGTTGCTGAGCGCCGGGGGCGCATCCCTCCTCGACGTCCAGTGGAACACGCCCCACCTGACCAGCTTGGGGGCGGTGGAGCTCAGTCGGCCCAGGTACCTCGACTTGCTGTCCGACGCCCTGGCCCGACCTGGCCCCAACTGGGCTGGCCAACCCCACTCCCGCTGGCAGACCGCCCTGGGTTAGGATCGTCGCCCATGGCCATAAAGAGCGGCAACCATCCCATCGGCCCCGACAACGGGAAGCTTACAATTCATACCTATCGAGCGGGGATGGGGGCCAAGGCCGCCCATGACCTGGTCATGGAGGCGACCCGCTGGAGTGGCACGGCCGATCTGGACCCGGCCAATCCGGCGGCTTGCGGGGTGTCGGTAACCGTTGATCCTGACTCCTTCGAGATCCTCGAGGCCAAGGGTGGCATCAAGCCGCTGAGCGACAAGGACCGCGGTGACATCCGCAAGAACGCCAGCGAGAAGGTCCTCCAAACCCAAAAGCACCCCGAGATCAGCTTCAAGTCCACGGCGGTGGAGGGGCAGGCTCCCAATCTTTCGATCGTCGGCGATCTGACCATTTCCGGCCAGACCCGTCCGGTGACCATGAAGGCGACCGTGCAGGACGGCGGCAAGGTGGCCGCCGAGGTCAACGTCAAGCAGACGGACTTTGGCCTCAAGCCCTACTCGGCCATGATGGGCGCCATCAAGATGCGCGACGACGTCGACATCAAGGTGGATCTCAACCTTCCGACCGCCTGACAACTACTCCGCCCTCACCGACACCTTCCAGGAGCACCCGCTCAGAACGGTTGCCGGTCACGATGTCATGAGCCCAGCGAGACAGGACGCCGAGCCGGTTCCCCCAGCCGACCAGGAAGGCGATGTGCACGAGGGCCCAAGCCACCTTGGCCGGCAGACCGGACAGCCGTAGCCCGAACGCCTGGGCGATGGCGTCACCAGGTGAGATCGCCGCCATGGTCCCCAGGTCCCGATAGCGGAACGGCCCCAGGGGCGCCTGTCCCGCCAGCCGGCGGCGGATCAGCTTGGCCACGTAGCGGCCTTCCTGCATGGCCGGTTCGCACAGGCCAGGCAGGTCATTCAGGGCAGCCAGGTCGCCGATGCAAAAGACCTCCGGGTGCCCGGGCAAGCTGCAGTCCGGGCCGACCCGTACCCGACCCTTGTGGTCGACCTCGGCGCCGGTCAGGTCCCCCAGCAATCGGCCCAGTGGCGATGCTTCCACACCCGCAGCCCAAATGACCGTTCCAGCCGCGATGCGCTCGGGCCCGCGCCCGTCGTTGCCCTTCGCCGCAGTGTGGATGTCGATGCCATCGTCGTCCACGTTCACCGCCATGGTGCCCAGCCGGATTTCCACGCCCATGGCGGCCAGCTTCTTGCGGGCGTGGTGCTGGAGCGGCTCGGCGAAGGACGCCAACAACTCCCCACCACCCTCCACCAGCACGACCCGAGCCTGTTCGCTGTCGATCAGGCGGAACTCTCGCTGGATTTGGACCGCCACCGTGGCCAGCTGTCCCGCGAGCTCCACACCGGTGGGGCCACCTCCGACAATGACAAAGGTCGTCCACCGACGTTGCTTCTCCCGATCGGCGGTCTCTGCGGCCCGCTCAAAGGCGGTGAGGATCTGCTCCCGCAGGGCCACCGCCTGAGCCAGGGTCTTCATCGGGAACAGGTGACGGGCCCACTCATGGTGGCCGAAATAGCTGTCGTGGGCCCCGGCCGCCACAATGAGGTAGTCGTACCCGAGTCGTTTGCTCTCGCCGTCGGCGCCGCAGACCTCGACTTGGTGCCCAGCCACATCCACGGCTGTCACCTTGCCCAAGGTGATCGAGGTACTGCGCTGCCGGCGAAAAATGGAGCGAATCGATGGGGCGATCTCCCCCGAGGACAGGATCCCCGTAGCTACCTGATAGAGGAGCGGCTGGAACAGATGGTGGTTCGTCCGGTCGACCACAACCACCTCCACCGGAGCCCGACCGAGGTGTCGAGCGGCCGACAGCCCGCCGAAGCCGGCACCGATTACAACTACCCGTGGAACGTTGCGCATGGCCGCCACGCCTGGTCGTTTACCCTCGCGGCCGGCCGGCACAAACCCGGGATCTCAGGGACACGGTCAAATTAGGGCGGTCAGCACGGTCGACCGGCGGCCACCACCTCGGCCCGCTGGCCCAGTCCGGGCGCCCGGAGGCGCCGGCAGACCTCTGCAAAGGCCGGCCCGGCACCCCCCCACTCCAGCTCGCCGACCTCGCTCACCAGGGAGCGGTCGATCCTCAGGGTGGCCAGGTCCCGAAACAGCATGGCCAGCTCCCGCTGCTCAGCCAGGGTGGCGGCCAACGCCGGGGCGCTGCGCAGGGTCAGTTCCCACTGGCCGGGAGCATCCGGCACCGCCTCCAGATGACCATAGCGACCAAGCACGGCCGACGCCGACTTGGCGCCCCAACCAGGCAGGCCTGGAAAGCCGTCAGCCGAGTCGCCCACCAGCGCCAGCCAGTCCGGTATCGATTCCGGGGCCACGCCATAACGGGCTCGCACGCCGTCCTCGTCCACCGTCAACGGGCCGGTGCCGTCCGCCCGACGACGCCGGTCCAGCTGCACCACCCGGCGGCCGGACACGCACTGGGCGAGATCCTTGTCCGGCGTGCACACCAGCACCTGGCCCACGGCGCGGTCTTCGGCCGCCACCACTGCCGCCGAGGCCAGGGCGTCATCCGCCTCCAGGTCCACCATGGGCCAGACCACCACGCCCAGGGCGCCCAGTGCCTCTTCCAACAGGGGGAACTGGTCCAGCAGCTCGGGAGCCACCCCAGCCCCGGTCTTGTAGCCGGGCCACAGGCGGTTGCGGAACGACTCGATGACGTGGTCGGTGGCCACCCCGATATGGGTGACACCCTCCTCCAGCAAGGTAAGGACCGAAGCCACCACCCCGCGTACCGCGGCCACCTCCTTCCCGTCGATGTCCAGGTGAGATGGCTGACCGAAATGGTGGCGGAACAGCTCATAGGTACCGTCCACCAAGTACACCCTCACCGCACGATCAGACATCGACCTCCCGACGACCCTCCAGCGCCCGCCCGAGGGTCAGCTCGTCGGCGTACTCGAGGTCACCACCCACCGGCAGGCCACTGGCGATGCGGGTGACTTTGACCCCCAGGGGTTTGAGCAGCCGGGCCAGGTACATGGCGGTTGTCTCTCCCTCCAGGTTGGGATTGGTGCACAAGATGATCTCGGTCACGACTTCTCCCCCAAGGCGCCCCAGTAGCTCCCGTACCCGGAGCTGATCAGGACCGGTTCCCTCAATTGGATTGAGGGAACCCTGAAGGACGTGGTAAAGGCCACGATACTCACGCGTCTTCTCCACGGCCGCAATGTCGCGCGGCTCCTCCACCACGCAGATCACGGATGGGTCGCGACGTGCGTCGGAGCACACCTCGCACAACTCACCCTCAGCCACGTTGAAGCAACGCCCGCAGAACGAGACCCGTTGCCGGGCCTCGGTGATGACCCGAGCCAGGCGCAGAGCGTCCTCCTTGGCCACCATGAGGAGGTGGAAGGCGATGCGCTGGGCGGACTTGGGGCCTATGCCCGGGAGGCGGCCCAGCTCATCGACCAGCTCCTGGACCGCTCGGGTGTACACGCTTGGTCAGCTGGCGGCGAGGATGGCCTAGAGGCCCATGGGGCTGTCCGGGCCGCCCAGGCCCAGGGGGCCCAGCACCTGGCGGTTGAGCTCGCCCACCTTGGCCACCGCGTCGTGGACGGCCGCCAGGACCAGGTCCTCCAGCATGGTCACATCGCCGGGGTCGACCGCCGCAGGGTCAATGCTCACCGAACGAAACTCCATGGCACCGGTAGTAGTGACCCGGACGGCACCGCCGCCGGAGACGCCCTCGACCTCCTTGGCCGCCGCGCTGGCCTGGGCCTCGGCCAGGCTCTGTTGCATCTCAGCCACTTGGCCCATCAACGCGGCCAGGTCCACCTGCTCGGATGGCTCCCCCTGCTCGGACGACTCCCCCTGATCACCCCATCCGGGCTGCTCTGGATGCAGGATTGACCCGAGGTACTCGGGCGTCTCGCTGGCAGGGCTTGACTCGTTGGCGGGGCTTGACTCATTGGTCGGCCCTGACTCATTGGTCGACACAGCTCTCACACTTCCTCGGCGCCGGGGAACGCCCGGAGCAGGCGATCCTCCACCGACATTACCCGAGCTGGGGAGTCACCCATCCCGGCCCGGTCATCACCGATCGGGCCCAGGCCCACGCCCTGGCCGGACGCCGACGTCATGCCGGGGTCGCTCCCAGGCAGCGCGAAGGAGTCACCCTCATTGCCCTCGGCCACCAGGCGCAGCGTCAGGGGCAGGCTGAAGTGGGCCCCCAGAGCTGCCTCCACCTCCTCCCGGCAAACCTCACAGTAGGAACGATGTACCTCGTCGGGGAGGGCGAACACGGCGGTCGTCCCATCGGCCGAGACGAAACGGCCGGCCCGATAGAGGGCTCGGGCGCGGCCCTTGAGCTCGGCCAGCACCTTGTCGCCCCAAGCCTTCACCAGGTCATCGCGGCTCGGAGGGGCGCCATGGGGGGCACCCGACGGAGCCGTCCGAACGGGCTGGGCAGCCGCACCCGCGTGGCCAGCCGCACCCGCATGGCCAGTCGCACCCGGCTGGACGGCCGCACCCGGCTGGGGCACGGGCATCGAGGTCCCGGGAGTCGCTCGGGCGCTGGGCGACGCCGGGGCCCGTTGCTGGCGCAGGGCGCCCAGGGCAGCTCTGGCCGTCCCGCTTCCGACCACCGCTGTCGGTGCTCCGGATGTCGGGCGGCCTGATGCCGGGTGCCCCTCCTCCAGCTCGGCCAGGCGCCGTTCCAGGCGCTCGACCCGGTCGAGCAGGGCGGCGGGGGAGGCGTCAGCCTCCGGGCTGGTTAGTCGGACCACGGCCACTTCCAGGCCGATACGGGCGTCAAGCGCCTCTCTCATGTCGATCTGGGCCTGCCCCAGCAGCTCCATGGCCCGCACCACCCCGGGCCGGCCCAGCCGGTGGGCCTGGTCGGCAACACGGGCCCGGGCCGCCTCAGGCAGGGCCACCAGGCCTGGGGCCAGGGTGGCGAGAAAGCCCTGGCGCAGATGTTCGAGCAGCTCGGCGGTCATCTGCTGGGGCTCCCGCCCGGCGCCTGAGCACTTGGCCAGCGCCGCCAGAGCACGACCCGTGTCCCGCTCGCACATGGCCTCCACCACCTCGTCGATCATGGCCGCTGAGTCGTCGAGGGCCGCCATACCCGCCACCCCAACGGCGACCATCTGGTCCAGGGCCGACAGGGCATCGCGGGCTGACCCATTTCCCCTTCGCACGGCCAGGTCTATGGCACCGGAAGCCAGCTCCAGCCCGGCGTCGGCCTCGACATGAACCAGCAGCTCGACCAGCAGCGGACCGGGCAGCAGGTGGAACTCGAAGTGCTGGGTCCGGCTACGCACGGTCGGCAGCACCTTGTGTGGGTCGGTAGTGGCCAGGACGAAGATCACGTGGCCTGGAGGTTCCTCCAGGGTCTTGAGCATGGCGTTGGAGGCGGGCGCCGACAGCATGTGGACCTCGTCCACGATGTAGAGCTTCCAGCGCCCAGGAGTTCCCAAAGCGGCCCGCGACACCAGCTCCCGCATGGCATCCACCCCATTGTTGGAGGCCGCGTCGAGCTCGTGAACATCCATGGAGCTGCCCTGGGTCACCTCCACGCACGAGGTACAGATCCCGCAGGGCTCACCATCCAGCGTTGAAGCGCAGTTGAGGGCCTTGGCCAGGATGCGGGCGGTCGAGGTCTTGCCCGTCCCCCGTGGGCCACTGAAAAGGTAAGCATGACCCACTTGGGAATCGCGCACTGCGTTTCGCAGGGCGAGGGCGACGTGGGCCTGGCCCCTCACCTCGTCGAAGCGCTGGGGGCGGTAGCGCCGGTACAGGGACTGGTGGGGCCGGGGGGGCTGGTCAGCCACGGCTCCCCACTCTAGTTTCTCCGGCTGGTGCCGACCGCAGAGCCCCGGTTAAGGCCAACCGTCGCCGTTCTGCACCCACTACCCCCCGGCTACGCCGACCCGGCTCGGCCGCTCGGCCGCTCGGCCGCTCGGCCGTGGAACGCACAAGCCCGGCGCCCGGTGCGACGGCCAGGCTGGCTGCGGCACACGGACTCTCCCGCTGAGAGCTGCTGCCTTCCGGCCCTGACTCGGTTCACGGGGATGCCGTTGCGCAGGTCCCAGCCGTCGCACGAGACGCCGGACCTTTCCCAAAGGATACCCTGGGATGCCCGGAGGGGTGCGAGAGCGGCCGAATCGGCACGACTGGAAATCGTGTGTCGGGCAACCGACCGTGGGTTCGAATCCCACCCTCTCCGCCAATCAGCTCTTCCAGCACTCTTGATCTGAACGCAGGAGCCGCCAATTGCCAGTAAAGGACAGCTATGTCGAGGCAGCCAACCAGGTGGTCAACCTCCTGGCCAACCCTCGGGTGGCCTCGCGGTGGGACCGGCCCAGCGCCCTCCCGCAGATGACAGTGGGGGCCCTGGCCGGCCACCTCGGGCGGTCGGTGCTCCAGGTGGAGACATACCTGGCGGCCGAGTCACCGCCGATTGACGCTCCGTGCCTGACCGCCGTCGAGTACTACGCCGGGCTGGTGGGCGTGGATGACCTGGGCTCAGCCCTCAATGTCGGCGTCCGCCAGCGAGCGGCGGAGTCCGCCGCCGGGGGCCACCCTGCCCTGATGGCCGAGGTGACACACTGCCTCCAGTCGCTGCGGGAACGTCTCCCGGTAGAGCACCCTGACCGCCGGGTGGCGGTGTTCAACGGGCGGATCATGTTCCTCGACCAGTACCTGCGGACGCGCCTCATCGAGATAACCGTCCACCTCGATGATCTGGCGCTGAGCGTCGGCCTGCCAACGCCGGCGATTCCCGAAGTGGCCCTGGGGACAGCCATCGAGGTCCTGGTGGCCATCGCTCGGGCCCGGCACGGCTCCCTGGCCGTCCTTAGGGCCCTGACCCGACGCGAGCGTGACCCCGACGCTGCCCTCCGGGTGCTCTGAGGCTGGCCGAGCCAGTGCCGGCGTTCACGGAGGCAGATCACTGGTCTGTGATGCATTTTGTGCTGTTATTGACACAAAATGCATCACAGACCGAGAACCCGGGGCCGCCGACACCGACCCAGCCCCCGCTTACCTGACGATGATCCTCCCAACCATCTGGCGGTGCAGGGTGCAGGTGTAGGTGTAGGTCCCCGGCTGGTTGAAGGTGTGAAAGTAGGTGCCGTTGGTGATGGTGGCGCTGTGGAAGTCCGAAAACGTCACGTTGTGGGGTACGGGGGCGTCCTTCCAGACCCATTCGACCGTCTGGCCGGTGTGAATGGTGACGGTGGACGGATCGAAGCTGATCTTCTCGAGGAGCACGGTGGCCATGGCGCCCGCGGGCGGCCGTGTACCAGCCGGGCTGGGGGAGGACACCGGCAGGTTGAGGGGAGTGCAGGCCCCAGCCAGTCCCACACCGGCCAGGACCAGCGGCAAGCGCCAGCGGATAGGAACGCTCCTGGACATGGCCGTCATCCTGGCAGGCCGAGCCGGTAACGAGCCAGACGGGCTGACAGGGGCGGTCACTGCGGCTCCGTAGGGCGGTCACGGGTCTCCAGCCAGCGTCGCAGCCCGGCGGCGTTGGAGTGGAACCCGTTGAGCACCTCCAGCCTCTCCCACCCTGCCGGCTGACCACCGGAGCCAGGCACCCCGGACCCGGACCCGGGCACCCCGGACCCAGGCACCCCGGACCCAGGCACCCCGGACCCAGGCACCCCGCGCCCGGAGGCCGACCCACCGAAGGCCCGCTCCAGTGCGGCCGCGACGTCCTCCCCCGCCCTCGAGGCCCGCATGGCCTCCCCGGCCCACGCCCGCAGCGTCTCCTCGGCCTCGGCCAGCAGGCCGGCCGGGTCGCCCAGCAACCCGTAGTGAGCCAACGCCAGGCCGCAAGGCTGCCGCTCAGCGAAACGGTGCAGCGACCCAACGGCCTGGTCCAGGTCGAAGTCCGGCGGAGGCGTGGCCGGCCGCAGCACCCCCACATCGGGCAGGCGCACCCCCACCGCGTCGCCCGCGAACAGCACGCCGGTGACCGAGTCGTGCAGCCCCAGGTGGTGCTGGGCGTGCCCCGGCGAGTGGATGGCGGTGAGCACCCGGCCGGCGCCCACCACGATCTCGTCCCCGTCGGCCAGCGCCCGCAGGCGTGAAGCCGGCGTGGCCTCCAGGCGGCCGTAGAGCGAGTCCAGCAGGGGACCGTAGACCCGGGCCGCCGAGTCGATCAGCCGTACCGGGTCGGCCAGGTGACGGGCACCCGCCGGGTGCACGTACACCGTGGCCCGGGGGAAGGCCCGGGCCACGTCGCCCACCCCGCCGGCATGGTCCAGGTGGATGTGGGTCACCACCACCCCGGCCAGGTCGTCGGCCCCCAGACCCAGCGAGGCCAGGGCGGACAGCAGCACTGGCACCGAGCTACGCGCACCCGTCTCCACCAGCACCGGCGCCGGCCCCTCCACCAGGTAGCCGGCCGTCATCGCCTCCCACCCGCCAAGGAGCGTGTCTATCTGGCGAACCCCCTCGCCAATGGTGGTGACCACGGACACCGAAGCCAGGAACCTAGGCCAGGGCCACCAGGTCGGCCAGGTCGTCGCTCCAGCGGTCCACCGTGTTGTCCGGCAGCACCAGGGCCAGGTCCGGCTCCAGCGCCCTCACGAAGTCGACGTCGTGGCTGACAACCACCATCGACCCCGGCCAGGCGGCCAGCGAGACGGCCACTGCCTCTCGGGCACCGGGGTCCAGGTTGTTGGTCGGCTCGTCCAGCAGCAACAGGTTGTGGCGCCCGGCCACCAGTTGGGCCAGCGCCAGCTTGGTCTTCTCCCCGCCCGACATGGTCCCCGCCTCCTGCAGAGCGACCGCCCCGGACAGCCCGAACATGCCCAGCAGGGCCCGCGACTCCTGCTCGGAAGCACCCGATCGCTCCCGCAGGTGGTCGATGGCACTGGCCTCTGGGACCAGCCCGTCGTGCTCCTGGGCGTAGTAGCCGACCGACACCCCCGACCCCAGCCGGAACGTCCCTGAGTCGGCCGAGCTCACCCCGGCCAGGATGCGCAACAAGGTGGTCTTGCCCGCCCCGTTGAGGCCCATCACCAACAGACGCTGGCCCCGCTCGACGGCCACCTCGACCCCGGCCAGCACTGGCGGCCCACCGAAGGCCTTGGCCAGGCCGGCCACCTCCAGCACCACCCGTCCCGCCTTGGGGGGCGCCGGAAAGCCAAATGCCGCCGCCCGACGTCGCGTTGGCCCGACCACCGCCGCCCCCCGAAGGCGCTCCACCCGGTGGTCGATGCTCTTGGCCACTCTGGCCCGCTTGGCTGACTGGTGGCGCATGCCGTCGGCCTGGGCCGACAATCGGGTGATCTCGGCCGCCTGGCGCTGGGCCAGGGAGGACTGACGCTGCTCGTCGGCCCGCCGGGCGGCCAGGTACTGCGAGTAGCTGCCCCGGTACTCGACGATGGCCCCCTCGCCCTCGACCGCCTCCCGGTCCAGGTGCAAGACCCGGGTGATGGCCTCGTCCAGCAGGTCCAGGTCGTGGCTCACCACCACCAGCGCCCCCCGGTAGGAGGCCAGGAAGGTCATCAGCCACGCCTTGGCGTCGGCGTCGAGGTGGTTGGTGGGCTCGTCCAGCAGCAACATGTCGCTGCCCGAGAACAAGATGCGGGCCAACTCCACCCGGCGCCGCTCCCCCCCCGACAGCCCCAGCAGCGGTCCCCGCACCCGCCCGGTGGCCAGCCCCAGCCCGGCGGTGATCCGGGCCACGTCGGCCTCGGCCTGGTACCCGCCGTCGCCGCGGTAGGCCTCCTCGGCCAGCCCGAACCGGGCCACGTTGGCCTCCGACGGATCCTCCTCCACCACCAGGAGCAGCTTCTCCAGCCTCTGGCCGGCCTCGTCCAGACCCCGCCCGGACAACACGTGGGACAGGGCGGTGGCCTCCACCCCCGCCCCCCTGGCCGGCGGCGCCTGGGACAGGTAGCCCAGTGCCCCCTGGCGCACGATCCGCCCACCGGCCGGGGCCGCCCCGCCCCCCAGCACCTCCAACAGGCTGGTCTTGCCGGCCCCGTTGCGCCCCACCAGGCCCACCTTGTCGCCGGCCCGCACGCTGAACGACGCCCGCGCCACCACCAGGCGCCCCCCGACCTCCACGTCCAGCAACCGCGCTTCTAGCAAGTGGCCGTGCTCCTATTGCCGTACCAAGGCATTTTTCGAAAAATGACCGCTACCGCCGCACCCCTCATCGCCCACTCCCGCCCTGGCGCGGCCCCTGGCTCAGGTTGCGTGCGCTGTTCACCAGAGAGATGTGGGAGAAGGCCTGCGGGAAGTTGCCGACCAGGCGCCCGGCGGTGGCATCGTACTCCTCGGCCAGCAGGCCCACGTCGTTGCGCAGTCCCAGCAGCCGCTCGAACAAGTCTAGGGCGTCCTGGCGCCGGCCGATCATGGCCAGGTTGTCGGCCAGCCAGAACGAGCAGGCCAGGAAGGCGCCCTCCCGCCCGGGCAGGCCGTCCACGTCGTCACCTGCCTCCGGGTCGTAGCGCAGCACGAAGCCGTCCCGGCACAGGTCGGCCTCGATGGCCTCCACCGTGCCCCGCACCCGCTGGTCGTGGGGCTCCAGGAAGCCCACCAGGGGGATCATGAGCAGGCTGGCGTCGAGGGCCTTGGAGCCGTAGTACTGGGTGAAGGTGCCCCGCTCGGCGTCCCAACCCTTGAGGCACACCTCGTCGTGGATCTCCTGGCGCAGGGCCCGCCACTTGTCCGCCGGGCCGTCCAGGCCAAACTGCTCGATCCCCCGCACCGCCCGATCGAGGGCCACCCAGGCCATGACCTTGGAGTGGGTGAAATGGCGCCGTGGGCCGCGCACCTCCCAGATGCCGTCGTCCGGTTCCCGCCAGCCCGTCTCCAGGAACTCAACCAGCACCCGCTGCAGGTCCCAGGCCGGCCCCCCGGGGTCGATGCCCACCTGGCGGGCCAGGTTCAGGGCGTCCATCACCTCCCCGTAGACATCCAGCTGGTACTGCCCGGATGCCGCGTTCCCCACCCGGACCGGCTTGGCCCCCCCATAGCCGGCCAGCCAGGGCACCTCCCACTCGTCCAGGCGGCGCTCCCCGGCCGGGCCGTACATGATCTGCAGCTCGGACGGGTCGCCGGCCACCGCCCGCAGCAGCCAGTCCCTCCAGGCCGCTGCCTCGTCGTCGTAGCCGGCCACCATCAAGGCATTGAGGGTGAGGGTGGCGTCGCGCAGCCAGCAGTAGCGGTAGTCCCAGTTGCGAACCCCCCCCAGGGCCTCGGGCAGCGAGGTGGTGGCGGCGGCCACGATGCCCCCGGTGGGCGCGTAGGTGAGCGCCTTGAGGGTGATCAGCGAGCGCTGCACGGCGTCGCGCCACTGGCCCTGGTAGGTGCACCGGCCCGACCAGTCCCGCCACCAGCGGTCGGTGTCCTCGATGATGTATCGCCCGTCGATGGGTCTCGGCAAGTCCTCGTGGGAGGGGTACCACGCCAGCATGAACGGCACCTGCTGGCCGGGGGAGACGCTGAAGTCGGCCGACGTGGCCATGACCCCGCCACTCTGGTCGACGGGCCCGGTGGCGGTCTGGCCACCCGTCGTCCCACAGGTCTCTCCGTGGGTCTTTACCGGCGACCACAGGCAGAGAGCCTCGGGGCCGGCCACCAGGGTGGTCATGCCGTCCAGGCGGCGTACCCAGGGCACCACCGAGCCGTAGTCGTAGCGCACGGCCAGCTCCATGCGCATGGGCACCGTGCCGGTGACCCCCTCGACCATGCGAGCCACCTCGGGGTACCTCTGGCGCAGCGGCATGCAGTCGACCAGGCGGACGGTGCCCTCGTCGGTATCCAGCTCGGTCTCCAGCACCAGGCTGTTCTCCCGGTAGCGGCGTCGGCAGGCCTTGACCGGTCCGGCCGGGCTCAGCCTCCAGTAGCCGTTGGCCTCGTTGCCCAGCAACCTGGCGAAGCAGGCCGGGGAGTCGAAGCGGGGCAGGCACAGCCAGTCGATGGACCCGTCCCGACCCACCAGGGCGGCGGTGTGGGTGTCCCCGATGACGGCGTAGTCCTCGATGCGCAAGGCGGTGCTCCCTTTCGATGGGATCAGCGGACGGGGTCGGCGGCTGGCGGGTCGGCGGCTGGCGGCTAGCCGGCGGCGCAGGCGCCGGTGCCGCTGGGAGTGTTGTTCGCCTCGGCCTGGGCCACCAGAGCGGCCACGTGGGGCGAGGCCAGGGCGTAGCCGACGTCGGGAGTGACCACCGACCGGGAGAAGACCACGCCCAGGACCTCCCCGTTGGGCTCGACCAGGGGCCCACCCGAGTTGCCCGGCAGCACCAGGGCCTGCAACTCGTAGACGGCCCGGGTGATCAGGTTCTGTCCGTAGATGTCCCGACCGGTGGCGTTGAATTCGGAGCGGATACCGGCCGGCTGGGCATTGAAGGGGCCACCCTCCGGGTAGCCGAGGACTGCTCCTTGCGTCCCCCGGGGCACCAGTGCGGGGTCGAGGCGAAGGGGGCGGTCCGAGAGGGTGTTGACCCGCAGAATCGACAGGTCGAAGCCGGGGTCGAACAGGACGGCCACGCTGGCATGGCGGCCGGCCCCGTCGATGACCACCGGGTTGGCGATGCCCGCCACCACGTGGGCGTTGGTGACCACCAGGTGGGGGCCCACTACGAAGCCCGAGCCCTCCTGGATCTGGCCGCACCCCTGCCCCTCGACCTTCACCGTCGAGTTGCCGGCCGCCACTACCGCAGCCCGCAGGGCGGGGGCGGTGGGCAGGATCACCGGGCCGGCGGTGATGGGGGCGAAGCCGGCGAAGACCTGGGGGAAGCCGGCTGTGCTGATGAGGCGCTGGATGCGGGAGAAGACCGATGGTGCCGGGGGGAGCGCATTGTCGACGGTGCTCAGGATGGCCGACCCCTCGATCTGGGTGCTCAGGCCCCGGTCACCCCCGGTGATGAGCATGCTGCCCACCAGCCAGGCCACCAACAGGGAGGCGATCACCGCGATCACCGCCCCGGCGCCGGAGTCCGCCCTGCCCAGCCGGGCCCGGGTCAAGGCCCTCAAGGCTCGCATCCCAATCTGACGGCCGCCCCCTCCCAGCAGGGCGGCAAAGCCGAACAGCACCAGCAGTGACACCAGGGCCTTGCCAAACGCGGACGACACCAACCCGGCCGCAAAGGGAGCCAGGACGGCGCCCAGTAGCAGGCCCAGCCAGAACCCGCCGAAGGACATCACCTGCACGGCGGCCCCCAGCTTGAGCCCGTGAATGGCCGAGGCGATCAGCAGGACGATCAGGACGATGTCGACCAGGTTCACGTGCGCTCCCAAAGCGGTCCCCCGAGCCTCGGGGCGAGTATCGGAGGCTAGCTGCTGGCCGGCCTGATCCACCCATCGACCCGGCTGTCCGACAATGGCGGGCGCCCGGTCGACCTCACCGGCCCAGCGGCGCGACACTGGCGGGCGCCCGGTCGACCCCGCCGGCCCAGCGGCGCGACACTGGCGGCCCATGGGCGCTGCGTCTCGACCGGTAGTGCCCTACGGGGCCTGGCCGTCACCCATCAGCTCGCAGATGACGGCGGCCGGTGGGACCAGGTTGTCGAACCTGACCGTGTCCGGCTCGGACCTGTGGTGGCTGGAGACCCGCCCGACCGAGGGTGGCCGGGTGGCGGCGGTCAGGCGGAGTCCCGACGGAGCGGTCGTCGACGTCACCCCCCCGGGGTTCTCGGTGCGCACCCTGGTCCACGAGTACGGCGGGGGGGCCTACGTGTTGGACGGGGAGGCGGTGGTGTTCTCCAACCAGGCCGACCAGCGCCTGTGGCGCCAGGAGCCGGGATGCGACCCAGTGCCCATCACTCCCGAGCCTGCCTCGGCGAGGTCAGTCCGCTACGCCGACGGGTGCGTGGTCCCCGACGGGCGTTGGGTCATCTGCGTACGAGAGACCCATGACTCGTCCGGGGTGGTCAACCAGCTGGTGGCGGTGCCCAGCGACGGGAAGGGGGAGCAGGTGGTGGTGGTGAGCGGGCCGGATTTCGTGGCTGCGCCGCGGCTCAGCCCGGACGGGCGGCGCCTGGCCTGGCTGTCCTGGGCCCACCCCGACATGCCGTGGGACTCGACATCGCTGTGGGTGGGGACCTTCTCGGCGGGCCGCGGCGGTCCGCAGGTCGGCGACGCCGAGCTGGTGGCCGGCGGGGTGGACCGGGGCGAGTCAGTGCTGCAGCCAACCTGGTCGGTGAGCGGCGACCAGCTGTATTTCGTCTCCGACCGCACCGGGTGGTGGACCGTCTGGCGCCGGAACGAAGCCGCCCCCCTGGTCGAGCTCGAGGCGGAGATGGCCCGACCCCCATGGTCGCTGGGCCTCTCCGACCTGGCCGCCCTTCCCGACGGCCGGCTGGCCTGCCGCTGGTCAATCGCCGGCTCCGATCACCTGTGCCTGCTCGACCCGGACAGCGGGAAGCTGGAGCTGCTGGCAGCTGACCTCACCGTGCTCGGGGACGTGCGGGCCCTTGGGGATCGGGTGGCCTGCCTGGCTGGCTCGGCGGCCGGCGGGACGGCGGTGGTCGTGGTCGATCCGCGGGCCTCGGCCGGGTCGGCCGGCTCGGGCGTGGAGGTGATCCGCCCGGCCGACGACCTCGGGCTGGACCCCGGCTGGGCGCCGATACCCCAACCCTTGGAAGTTCTCACCGCCACCGGAAGGGTGCACGGCGTGTACTGGCCGCCCACCAACGCCGAGGTGGTCGCAGCCGACGACGAGCTCCCGCCGCTCGTGGTGATCTGTCATGGTGGCCCTACCGGCGCTACCTCCCCCGGCTTCGACATCCGCCTGGCTCACTGGACCAGCCGAGGCTTCGCGGTGGCCGGGGTGGACTACCGGGGCAGCACCGGCTACGGCCGGGAGTACCGCCAGGCCCTGCGAGGCCAGTGGGGCACCGCCGACGTCGAGGACTGCCTGGCCGTGGCGTCCTATCTGGCCGACGCCGGCCTGGCCGACCGGCAACGGATGGTCGTCCGAGGGGCCAGTGCCGGAGGGCTGACCGCGCTGGGTGCCCTGGCCGGTGGCAAGGTCTTCGCCGCCGGGGTCAGCCACTACGGGGTGCTCGACCTGGAGTCCCTGGCCGGCGACACCCACAAGTTCGAGGCTCGGTACCTCGACGGGCTGGTGGGGCCCCTGCCCGATAGCCGGGCTGCCTACGTGGAGCGCTCGCCCCTTCACCGCCTGGATGATCTCGATGCGCCGGTACTCCTTCTCCAGGGCTCAGAGGACCCGATAGTCCCACCGGATCAAGCCGATCGGATGGCCGGCGCCCTCCGACAAGCCGGCGTCCCCTTCGCCCACGTCGTCTTTGATGGCGAGGGTCACGGATGGCGGCAGGGCAAAACCATCGCCCGGGCCTTGGAGCTGGAGCTGTCGTTCTACGCCCAGGCGCTGGGAGTCGAGCCGGCCGATCATGGCGAGCAGGTCCGCCTCGAGAACTGGCCTGGGCGACCGTGACCAGCGGTGCCGGCGGCAACGGCGGCAACGGCGGCAACGGCGGCAACGGCGGCAACGTTGCCGGTGCCGGCAACGGCGGCAACGGCGGCAACGGCGGCAGCGTTGCCGGTGCCGGTGCCGGTGCGGGTGGCGGCGGTAGGGGCGGTGCTCCGGTGCCAGCCAAGCCGGAGGTGGACGGCAGGGGCGCTGGCCGTGCCCCGGTGACGGCCGGAGAGGACGCTGGTGGCCGTCGCCCTGGCAGCCCCCGGCTGCTGCTCGGGGCGGCAACCGCAGCCACCATTGGCGCTGGGGTCACCCGCTTCCTGCCGTCCGGGCGGGTCCTGCCCTTCCTCGTCTCAGGGGTGGCCCTCGGACTGCTGGCGGCCCTGGTCGGACGCTACGTGGACGCCCTGAGCGAGCGCCTCGGCGCGGGTGCCACCGGCGTGGTGCAGTCAGCCCTCGGGAACCTGCCCGAGCTGTTCTTTTCGATCTTCGCCCTGCGGGCCGGCCTGATCGGCGTCGTCCAGGCCACCCTGGTGGGGTCCATCCTGGCCAACGTGGTCCTGGTCCTGGGAGTGGCCTTCTTCGTCGGGGGGGTGCGCCACGGCACCCAGCGCTTCCCGGCCGAGGCGGCTCGGAGCATCGGCCTGCTGCTGGTCCTGGCGGTGGCCATCCTGGCGGTACCCAGCCTGACCGCTGCCCTCCACACCCCGGCCAGCCACCACGAGACCACCCTGTCCTTCGTGGCCGCGGTGGTGCTCCTGGGTGTGTTCATCCTGTCGGTGCCATCCTCGCTGGGGCGCCGGGCGGCCGGCGAGAAGTCGAAGACGCCTGCCGAGGCTGGTCCCGCCGAGGCTGGTCCCGAGGGAAGGCGGGCGACCCCCTTCAGTCTGGCCATCGTCGGACTGGCCGGCACCAGCGCGGCGGCCGCCCTGGTGTCCGACTGGTTCGTCCACGCCCTGGGACCGGCCATCGGCGCCCTGCACATCTCCCAGGCTTTCGCCGGCCTGGTCATCGTGGCCATCGCCGGCAACGCGGTAGAGAACGTGGTCGGGGTGCAACTGGCGGCCCGCAACCAGGCCGACTACGCCCTGTCGGTCATCCTGCAGAGCCCCCTGCAGATCGCCCTGGTGCTGATCCCGGTGCTGGTGCTGGCCTCCCCCCTGATCGGAGGGCCAGCTCTCACTCTGGCCCTTTCGCCCCTACTACTGGTCACCCTGGTCCTCTCCGCCCTGGTGGCCGTCTTCGTGGTCTTCGACGGCGAGTCCACCTGGCTGGAAGGGGCCTGCCTGATCGGCCTGTACGTAGTAGTAGCCGCCGCCTTCTGGTGGGGATGAGGTACGGGGCCTAGTGATCGAGTACGGACGTACACCGGCACCTGGGTCGTCTCTTCGCTCCCCCGCTCAGTTGCCTCTCGGCTACCGGATCAGCCCCAGGCGGGCGGCGCCTGCGCTCCCTGGCTAGTCCTCGACACGGTTTTCGACCCTCCCTGTAACCTTGCGGACAGAGTCTCCTATCCATCCCAGGGTCGGTTCCCTGGACACGGAAGCCCATCCCATCCGATGGGCAGGAGCGTCCCAGAAAGGAGGAACGCCATGCGCGCAACTGTCATGTACGGCGCCGGCGACGTTCGTGTCGAATCCGTGCCTGATGCCGGCCTGATCGAGTCAACCGACGCACTCGTCGCCGTCACCCTTGCCTGCATCTGCGGCAGTGACCTGTGGCCGTATAGGACCCTTGAGCACAGCGAGACCGGCCAGCGAATGGGACACGAGGCCATTGGAGTCGTCGAGGCCGTCGGACCCGATGTGCGCACCCTGAAAGCCGGTGACCTCGTGGTCATGCCGTTCGCGTTCTCGGATGATACCTGCGCCTTTTGTTCCGAGGGGCTTCACACCTCCTGCATACACGGAGGTTTCTTCGGTACGGCTGAAGTCGGGGGAGCCCAGGCAGAAGCAGTTCGTGTCCCACAGGCAGACGGGACACTCTTCTTGCTCCCCGTCGGACAAGACGCAAACGACGATGCGCTGATGCTGTCTCTGCTCACCCTGTCGGACGTGATGGGGACCGGCCACCATGCGGCCGTCACCGCCGACGTCGGCCCCGGGAAGACAGTGGCGGTCGTGGGTGACGGCGCGGTGGGCCTTTGCGGCGTGATCGCAGCGCGGCGCCTCGGCGCCGAGCGGATAATCATCTTGGGCCGCCATCCCGAGCGGACCGCACTGGCGAGGCAGTTCGGCGCAACAGACGTCGTGAGCGAACGAGGTGAGGAGGCGAACGAGCGGGTGCGTGAGCTCACTGACGGCTCTGGTGTCCACTCCGTCCTCGAGTGCGTCGGCCTGGAGCAGTCGATGCTCACCGCGATCAGCATCGCCCGTCCCGGCGGTGCCGTCGGCCGGGTGGGTGTTCCCCAGAACGAGACGATGCCCGCTTCGCAACCCGCGTTCTACAACAACCTCAGAGTCAGCGGGGGGCCGGCCCCGGTCCGGGCGTACATTGAGGAGCTCCTGCCAGATGTCCTCGAAGGCAGGATCGACCCGGGGCGAGTCTTCGACCGGGTCATTCCACTCGACCACGTGCCCGACGGGTACAAGGCAATGAACGACCGGGAAGCGATCAAAGTCATGGTCCAGATTTGAACCGTTCGATCTAATCGTGCGGCAGTCTCCACGCATGAGACAGCGGACTGTGGGAAGGTAGATGTCACCTTCGCCAAAGTGAGGTTCCATGGACGCCATCACCCTGCTCAAGGCTGATCACCGCACCGTCGAAAAGCTGTTCAAGGCGTTCGAGAAGGCAGGTGAGAGCGCGAACGTCACCAAGGCCAAGACCGTCGACCAGGTCATCAGCGAGCTGTCGGTGCACGCCGCCATCGAGGAGCAGGTCTTCTACCCGGCGGCCCGCAACGAGGTGGGCGACACCACCGGCATGGTCCTCGAGTCGCTGGAGGAGCATCACGTCGTCAAGTGGCTCCTCTCGGAGCTGGAGGGCATGGATCCCACCGACGAGCGGTACGTGGCCAAGATGACCGTGCTCATGGAGCTGGTCCGCCATCACGTCAAGGAAGAAGAGGAAGACCTTTTCCCCCAGCTGCGGGCGGCCATCGGGCGCAAGCGCATGGGCGAGATCGGCGCCGCGCTGGAGGAGGCCAAGAAGGTCGCCCCCACCCTTCCCCATCCCCGCTCCCCCGACACACCGCCGGGTAACCTGGTAGCAGGGACGGTGGCCGGTGTGGTCGACAAGGCCCGCAAGGCCGGCAAGAAGGCAGCAGTCAGGACCCAGTAGCGAAGATCAGGCGACGGCCGCCAATTCAGCAGACACCCTTGGTCTTGGCCTTCTCCTGCCGATGTCCCCGTGCCGGAGCAACAGACGCAGCCGGTCGGGCCACCGCCCGCTGGTGCGCACCCGGCCGCGACGAACCCTCGCCCCCCTCCCGGTCCAGGTGGTCCAGCGCGGTCCTGAGATCCTCCGTGAGCAGATCGGCCATGTCCCGGCTGAGACCCTCCCGCACCACCACCCGCACCACGGCGACGTGCTCGGCGTTGGGCGCCATGGTGTAGGCCGGCACGATCCAGCCCCGCTGGCGCAGCTGCTCGGACACGTCGAAGACGGTGTAGCCGCGCTCACCCTCCAGGCGGCCGCATACCAGGGGCAGCGCATCAGGTTGGCTGAGCAGCCGAAAATGCCCGGTATCCGCCATCGCCCCCGCCAAGTGCTGGGCCGTGCCCATCAGCGCTCCCATGATCTCGGTGTAGCCGGCCCGCCCCAGGCGCAAGAAGTTGTAGTACTGGGCCAGGATCTGGTTCGCCCCCCGAGAGAAGTTCAAGTTGAAGGTGGGCTGGTCGCCGCCCAGGTAGTTGACGTGGAACACCAGGTCCTGGGGCAGATCCTGGCGGTCACGCCAGACAACCCAACCCACACCCGGATAGACCAGCCCGTACTTGTGGCCCGACACGTTGATGGAGCGCACCAGGGACAGCCGGAAGTCCCACGACAGCTCCGGACGGGTGAAGGGAGCCACGAAGCCGCCGCTGGCCGCGTCCACATGGATGGGCACGTCCCAGCCGGTGCGAGCGTTGAGCGCCTCCAAGGCGGCATTCAGCTCGGCGATGGGCTCGTACTCCCCGGTGTAGGTGCTGCCCAGGATGCCCACCACCGCGATGGTGTCCTCGTCCACCAGCTCCAGCGCCTCCTCCACCCCGAGGATGAAGCGCTCATCGGTGAGCGGCACGTATCGCGGCTCCACCTCGAAATAACGGGCGAACTTCTCCCAGCACACCTGCACGTTGTGACCCATGACGATGTTGGGCGAGCCGGTTGGCCGGCCCTGGGCCGCTCGGCGCTGGCGCCAACGCCACTTGAGGGCCAGCCCGGCCAGGCAGATGGCCTCTGACGAACCCACGGTGGCGGTCCCCACGCTGTCCTGGTCGTCGGGGGCATGGTACAGACGGGCCAGCATGTTGACGCAGCGATTCTGGATCTCTGTCGTCATGGGGTACTCGTCCTGGTCGATGGAGTTCTTGGCCAGCGTCTCGGTCATGAGCCGGTCGGCCTCCGGCTCCATCATGTCGTCGGGGAGCTCATAGCGAGGCACCGGACGGGACAACTGTCGGGACCCGTAGGCAGGAGCCAGCGAGCCCTGCGACTCGGACAGCTCCTGGGGGTGCAGCTTCTTGGCCAGCACCGGCGTTCTCCCTCTTGTCGGCAACGGCCGATCCTACTGATCAGGTGCGCCGCGGCTCCCAGCGAAAGCGACGCAGGGCCACCGCCACCCCGATCACCCCCCACAGGACCAGCATCCCGATGTGAGTGGCCACGATGCCCGTCCCCCTGGCGAACGGGTCGAAGACCATCACCATCTCCTGGATCAGGTGGCGGATGGGAAAGATGACGGCGATCTTGGTCAGGATCGAGCCATTGGAGATCTGCCCAAACGTCCCGGAGATGAACAATAGCGGGAATAAGATGAAGTTGATGATGGCCGGCGCTGCGTCCTGGTTGGGGACCAAGGTGGCCACGGCCATCCCCAGCGCGCTAAAGCAAAAGGCAGCCGCGATGATGGTCACGATCAGTCCCACATAGCGGCCGGGGAACACCAACCCATAAAAACTCAGGCCCAGGGCGATGGTCAGGGCGGTCAGGATCAGCGAGATGACTATGACGTTGCCAATCATTCCGGCCAGATAGGTCGTGGGCGACAGTGGAGTCCCCCGAATGCGCTTGAGGCTGCCATCCTCCCGGCGCACGCAGAGGGTGAAGCCCAGGTTGGTGTAACAGGCCGAGATCAGGCCGAAGGCGACGATGGCTGGCACATAATACTGGGCGAATTTCACCGTGCCACCCTGGAGATGGACGTTGGCGTTGGAGTTGATAGCCGTGAAAATCACCAGGAACAGGAGTGGGAAGGCAAACGTGAATACCGCCGCAGCTGGATTTCGCCAAAAGAGACGTTGTTCCCACTTGACCCTTCTGCCCAGGGCCAGGGGTACGGCGGCGGTCATGGCGCCTCCGTCTCGACCGCGGGGACGGTGGTGAGCGAGAGGTACACGTCCTCCAGCGAGGGCCGGGTGACGCTGAGCCCCGCCAGCTCCAGGCCGCGCTCCACTGACCAGCCGGTCAGGGTGTGCAGGGCCTTGGTCGGCTCGGCCGTCTCCACCAGCACCGCCCCGTTGGCCTCGGCCCGAGCGGCCACCGGCAGGTCGGCCAGGGCCAGCCCGGGCGGCAGCAGGAAGCGGATGCGGGCATCGGCGTCGGCCCGGCCCCCGATGGACTCCGGGGTGCCCTGAGCCACCACCTGGCCGGCGGACATGACGATGACCCGGTTGGCCAGCATCTGGGCCTCGTCCATGTAGTGGGTGGTGAGCAACACCGTCTTGCCCAGCAGGCAGAGGTTCTTCACCACCTCCCACGCCTGGCGGCGGGCTGACGGGTCGAAACCAGTGGTGGGCTCGTCCAAGAACAACAACTCGGGATCGCCGATCAGGCCCAGGGCCAGGTCCAGGCGGCGCTGTTGGCCCCCCGAGAGGGACTTGACCCGGCTGCCGGCCTTCTCCGACAGGCCGACCAGGCCGATCACCTCGTCGACCGGGCGGGGGCGGCGGTAGTACTCCGAGTGCATCCTCACCACCTCGACCACCGTCAGGTACTTGTCGATGCTGCACTCCTGCAACACGATGCCCATCCGCTGGCGCAGGTCGGCGCCCCCGTGGGCCGGGTCCACGCCGAGCACCCTGGCCTGGCCGGCATCGCGAGAGCGGTAGCCCTCCAGGATTTCCACCACCGTCGTCTTGCCGGCGCCGTTGGGGCCGAGGACGGCCAGCACCTCGCCCTCGGTCACGTCGAAGCTCACTCCCCGCACCGCCTCGAAGCCGGAGTACGACTTGCGCAGCCCCTCGACCTCGATCACCGGGCCGCCTGTCACACCGTGACAGTACTCTTGTCCGGCGGGAGGCTCGATGCCAGATACATCAGCAACCGCAGTGCTGGCTGCAAATGCAGTGCTGGCTGGGTTCCACCCGGCCGTGCGTGCCTGGTTCGAGACGACTTTCCCGGAGGGGCCGACCGAGGCCCAGGCTGCCGGCTGGCCACCCATCGCCTCCGGGGCCGACACCCTCATCGCCGCCCCGACCGGCTCGGGCAAGACCCTGGCCGGCTTCCTGGTCTGCATCGACCAGCTCTACCGGGCGGCCGAAAGGGGCGAGGACCTGGAGGACGCCACCCAGGTGGTCTACGTCTCGCCCCTCAAGGCACTGGCGGTGGACATCCGCCACAACCTGGAGGCTCCCTTGCGGGAGATCGCCGACGTCGCCGCCGAGCTGGGCATGATGGTCCCCAACTTGCGGGTCGAGGTGCGAAACGGCGACACCCCCGCTGCCCTCCGGGCGGCCATGGTCCGCCACCCCCCCAACTTCTTGGTCACCACCCCAGAGTCGCTCTACCTGCTGGTCACCGCCGAGCGCAGTCGGGCCCTGCTGGCGCCGGTCCGCACGGTGATCGTGGACGAGATCCACGCGGTGGCCCGGGACAAGCGGGGCTCCCATCTGGCCCTGACCCTGGAGCGATTGGAACGGCTCTGCGATCGCCGGCCCACCCGGATCGGCCTGTCCGCCACCCAGCGTCCGATGGAGACAGTGGCCCGGCTGCTGGTGGGGATGGGGGCGTCCGGTGCCCCCGGCCAGCCGTCAGAGCCAGTGGGCGCGGGGACGAGCAGACGACCCTGCGCCATCGTCGACGTGGGCCACCAGCGGGACCTCGACCTGGCCATCGAGATGCCCGGCAGCGAGCTGGAGGCGGTGGCCTCGGCCGAGCAGATGGACGAGATCCTGGACCGCATCGCCGAGCTGGTCCGGGCCCACCGCACCACCCTGGTGTTCGTCAACGCCCGGCGGATGGCCGAGCGCATCGCCCACCGATTGGGCGAGCGCCTGGCACAAGGCGAGGATCTCGCCCCCCTGGTCGCTGCCCGCTGTGTTGCTGCACACCATGGCAGCCTGTCCAAGGAGCGCCGCCTGGCGGTGGAGAACCGCCTCCGGGCCGGAGACCTGCGGGCCCTGGTGGCCACCGCCTCGCTGGAGCTCGGCATCGACATCGGCCCGGTGGACATGGTGTGCCAGCTGGGCTCGCCTCGCAGCCTGGCCACCTTCCTGCAACGGGTGGGCCGGTCGGGTCACAGCCGAGCCGGCACACCCAAGGGCCGGCTGTTCCCCATGACCCGCGACGAGCTGGTGGAGTGCGCCGCCCTGCTGGGCGGCATCCGGGCCGGTCGCCTGGACGCCATCCATCCCCCGGTGGCACCGCTGGACATCCTGGCCCAGCAGGTGGTGGCCGAGTGCGCCGCCGAGCGCTGGACCGAGGACGACCTGTACCAACTGGTGCGACGAGCCGCCCCCTACGCGGAGCTGACCCGGGACGCCTTCGACGAGGTGGTCGCCCTGGCCTCCGAGGGCATCCTCACAGGCCGGGGGAAGCGGGGAGCCCACCTGCACCGGGACCAGGTCAACGGGGAGTTGGGGGGACGCCGGGGGGCCCGGCTGGCCGCCCTGACCTCCGGCGGCGCCATCCCCGAGACGGGCGACTACCGAGTGGTGGCCGACCCGGACGGCACCTTCGTCGGTACGGTCAACGAGGACTGGGCGTTGGAGTCCATGGCCGGCGACGTGTTCCTGCTGGGCAGCACCTCATGGCGAATCCGCCGGGTCGAACCGGGAACGGTGCGGGTCACCGACGCCCAGGGCGCCCCCCCGTCGGTGCCGTTCTGGCTGGGAGAGGCGCCGGCCCGGACCGAGGAGCTGTCGGGCGAGGTCTCCGCCCTGCGGGCGGGCGTGGATGCCCGCCTGGGCGAGGGGGACGGGACCGCCGCCCGGGAGTGGGTGGCGCAGCGGTGCCGCGTGGATGGTGAGGTGGCCGCCATGATCGTCGCCTACCTGGGGGCCGGCCGGGCCGCCCTCGGACGCCTCCCCACCCTGGATGGCATCGTCATCGAGCGGTTCTTCGACGACACCGGGGGCATGCAGCTCATCGTCCACGCCCCCTTCGGCGGTCGGGTGAATCGGGCATTGGGGCTGGCTCTGCGCAAGCGGTTCTGCGTGTCGTTCGACTTCGAGCTGCAGGCGGCGGCCAGCGACGATGCCGTCCTGCTCTCCCTCGGGCCCCAGCACAGCTTCCCCCTCGACTCGGTGGCCCGCTTCTTGGCCTCGGCCACGGTGAAGGACGTGCTGAGCCAGGCCACGCTGGCCTCGCCCATGTTCGCCGCCCGCTGGCGGTGGAACCTCAACCGCTCCCTGGTGGTGCTGCGCTACCGGGGAGGCCGCAAGAACCCGCCCCCCATCCAGCGCATGGAGGCCAACGACCTCATGGCTGCGGTCTTCCCCGCCCTGGCCGCCTGCCAGGAGAACGTCACCGGCCCCATACCCATCCCCGACCATCCCTTAGTGGCCCAGACCATGCACGACTGTCTGCACGAGGCCATGGACATAGACGGCCTCATCCGCCTGGTCCGGGGCCTGGAGGGTGGTCAGGTGAGCGTCACCTGCTGCGACACCACCGAGCCGTCACCCCTGGCCCATGAGATCCTCAACGGCCGGCCCTTCACCTACCTCGACGACGCCCCGCTGGAGGAGCGCCGCAGCCGGGCCGTGAGCCTGCGCAGGGGACTGCCGGTGAGCGCCTGCGACCTGGCTGCCCTGGACCCCGACGCCATCGACCGGGTTCGCTCCGAGGCCAGCCCCGACCCCCGGGATCCTGACGAGCTCCACGACGTGCTGGCGTCGCTGGTGGTGTGCCGGCCGCGGGTCGAATGGCAGGAGTGGTTCGACGCCCTGGCCGGCCGGGGCCGGGTGGCGGTGGTGGCTGGCGGCGGGGGGCAGCTGTGGTGCGTGGCCGAGGGGCTGGAGGTGGCAACGGCCCTTTTGCGCGATGGACCTTCCTCGGAGGCGGAGGAGGCGGCGGTCGCCGCGGTGCGGGGTCATCTGGACACCCTGGGGCCGGTGCGCCTGGCTGAGCTGGGCACGACCACCGGGCTCCCGGAGGGCACGGTCGCCATCGCACTGGGACGCCTGGAGCACGAGGGCTTCGCCCTGCGGGGTCATTTCGACCTGGCGTTGGGCGGGGATCAGTGGTGCTCCCGGCGGCTGCTCACTCGTGTCCACATCTACACCCAACGACGCCTGCGGGCCGAGATCGAGCCGGTCACCGCCCAGGACCTGATGCGCTTCTTGCTGGCCTGGCACCACGTCGCTCCCGGCACCCAGCGTCACGGTCGGGCCGGACTGGTGGCGGCCATCGAGCAGCTGCAGGGCTTCGAGCTGCCGGCCGGCGCCTGGGAGTCGGCCGTGCTGCCGGCCCGGGTGGCCGGGTATCGCAGCGAATGGCTGGACCAGCTGTGCGTCGGCGGCCAGCTGGCCTGGGGGCGGTTGGGCCTGCGGGATGCCGGCGCCGATCCCGGGCCGCGGCCGAGCGCCGGGACGTCGCGGGCCACGCCGGTCACCATCGTGTTGCGGGCCGACCTGAGCTGGTTGCTGCAGGCGGCCCGGGGAGATGTCCGACCAATCCTCCCGGTGGCGGGCGCCACCCGTGACGTGCTCGACGCGCTGGGCGAGCAGGGAGCGCTTTTCGTCGGTGACCTGGCCGCCGCCGCCCGGCGCCTGCCCACCGAGGTGGAAGGTGGCCTGTGGGACGGAGTGGCCCGGGGTCTGGTCACCGCCGACGGCTTCGCCGGCGTGCGGGACCTGTTGGCCGGGAGGATCCCGGTCAGGTTGCGTCGATCACGCCACCGGTCAGGCGTGAGCCGGGCATCCAGCCTGCGCCGGGGGTCCGCCGGGCACACCGCCGGCCCCGGGCGTTGGGCGCTGCTGCCACCCGCAGGGGCAGTCGAGGACCGCGACGCATTGGCCGAGGCGGTGGCCGAGCAGCTCCTTTCCCGGTGGGGTGTGGTCTTGCGGGACCTGGTGACCCGGGAGAGCTTGGCCGTGCCCTGGCGTGACGTGTTGTGGGCCCTGCGGCGAATGGAAGCGCGTGGAACGGCACGCGGTGGACGGTTCGTCACCGGGTTCTCCGGTGAGCAGTACGCCCTACCCGAGGCGGTTGACCAGCTACGAGCCATCCGGCGGGCGCAGCGTTCGGGGGAGGTGGTCCACCTATCGGCGGCCGACCCCCTCAACCTAGTGGGCATCATCACGCCCGGCCCCCGGGTGCCGGCCATTCGAACCAACACGGTCACCTACCGGGACGGCCTGCCGGTAGACGACTCGCCAGCCCGGTCTGGGCCGCTGACCCGAGAGCCGGCGGGCGCCGTCGGACCGGCGGACGCCTGACCGGGGCGGGACGCTCGGGTGGACGAGCGGCGGTGGCGGGCGGCGGTGGCGGGCGCCGGGTGGTCGGGTGGTGACGGGCACGCGCCGGGTGGTGGCGGCGGGTGGCGGCCTGCAGCGGTGGCGGCTACGCCAGGTCGCGCAGCACCTGAGTGGCGAACTCCTCCACCCGGCGGCGTCCCTGGTCCGGCCAGCCACAGACCAGGTAGCCCCAGCCGGCCTCCCTCCAGGCCAGGGCTGTCCTGCGCACCTCGTCCAGGGGGCCGTCCAGAGACAGGGATCCGGCCCGCAGGATGTCCGACGGCTCCCGGCCGGCCTCCTCGGCCAGGCGGTCCAGGCGATCCGACGTTTCCCGCAACGACTCGGGCGAGCCGAAGGCGTGCCAGGCGTCGGCCCACCGAGCAGCCAGCGGCAGCGTGCGGCGAGGCCCGGTGCCGCCGATCCAGATGGGCGGGTGGGGGCGCTGGATAGGCATGGGCCGCATCTGAGCGTCCCAAAGGTGGAAACGGTGGCCGTCGAAGGAGGCGGGCTCACCCGTCATGAGACGGGTGATTATCTCGAGGGTGTCCTCCAGGCGGTCGAACCGTTCACCCGGGGATGGGAAGTCGATGTCCAGGGCACGGTGCTCGGGCTCGAACCAGGCCGCCCCCAGGGCCAGCTCGAGGCGTCCGTGAGAGGCCTGGTCAACGGTCAGCGCCTGAGCGGCCAGCATGGAGGGATGGCGGTAGGTGGCTCCCGTTACCAGCAGGCCGAGGCGGATCCGGGTGGTGGCGCCGGCCAGGGCAGCCAGGGTGGTCATGCCCTCGAAGCAGTTGCCCGGGCCCTCGCCGTACATGGGCTGGAAATGGTCGAAGCCCCAGGCGCCGTCAAACCCGAGGTCCTCGGCCAACCGGGTGCGACCAACCAGCTCGTCCCACTCCATCCGCTGTTGGGCGATGTCGATCCCGAAGCGCATCAGCAGGAAGCTAGTCGGGGCTCGCTTCCTGCCGGGCTCGACTGTGGGGTAGGACAACGGTGGAGTAGGACATGGTGGTGAGCGAAGATGCACTGCAGCCGTACCGAGAGAAACGGCGACCCGATGTCACCCCGGAGCCGGCGGGGGTAGTGAACGCCGGGTCGGACGACAGCTTCGTCGTGCAAAAGCATGCCGCCCGGCGGCTGCATTACGACGTCCGCTTCGAAGTGGATGGGGTAATGGCCTCTTGGGCGGTGCCCAAGGGGCCGAGCTATGACCCCAGGGCCAAGCGCCTGGCCGTGCACGTGGAGGACCATCCGCTGGACTACCGCCACTTCGAGGGAACCATCCCCGACGGCAACTACGGGGCAGGGACGGTCATCGTCTGGGACCAGGGCACCTACCGCAACCTGACCGAGCACCACGGCCGACCCGTGCCGGTCCGCCAGGCCATTGATCAAGGCCATCTGTCAATCTGGCTGGAGGGCTCGCAATTGCGGGGCGGCTGGTCGCTCACCCGCACCGGCCGGGGTGACGACGCCGACAAGACCTGGATCATGGTCAAGCGCCGGGACGAGCACGCTGACCCGTCAGTGGATATCACGGCCACCGCCGGTGCCTCCGTGCAGTCCGGGCTCGACCTGGACGAGGTGGCGGCTGAGCCGGAGATGCCCACCTGGACCGCCGCCCGGGCCACCTGGCAGCCGCCCATGCTGGCCGAGCTGACCAAGGCGCCGGCCTGGCTGGCCCGGGCCGGGACCGGGTGGAACTACGAACGCAAGCTGGACGGTCTGCGCTGCCTGGCGGTTCGCAACGGCTCGGACGTCGGCCTGTGGTCGCGCAACCACAATTCCTTCACTGCCCGTTTCCCCGGGGTCGTCGGCGCCCTGGTTGGCCTCCCGGTCGACAACTTCTGCCTGGACGGGGAGCTGGTGGCCTTCGACGGCCAGGACTTCGCCGGCTTCGGTGCCCTCCAGCAGGGTACGGCCAAGCGGACCGTCTACTGCGTGTTCGACGTCCTGCACCTGCTGGGCCGGGACACCCGAGATCTCTCCCTCACCGAGCGCAAGGGGCTGCTGGAACAGATGGTGGAGCCAGCTACGCATCTCCAGTTGGTGCCGGTCCTGGAGGGGGAGCCGGACGAGCTCCTTGCCCGGGCGTGCCAGCAGCGGTGGGAGGGGCTGATCGCCAAGCGGGATACCTCGACCTACACCGGTGGGCGGTCGCCGGACTGGCGCAAGCTCAAGTGCTCCGCCAGCCAGGAGCTGATCATCGGGGGGTGGACCGCCCCCCAGCGCAGCCGGTTGGAGTTCGGCGCCCTGCTGGTCGGCTACCACGAGGGGGACAGCCTGCGCTATGCAGGCAAGGTGGGCACCGGCTTCACCAACCAGACGCTGCGCACGCTGCATGCCGAGTTGGTCCGCCATGAGCGGCCGACCTCCCCCTTTACCGACCAGGTCCGCGAGCGCACCGCTCACTGGGTGGAACCAGAGCTGGTGGCCGCCATTACCTTCGCCGAGTGGACCCGGGACGGTCGCCTGCGCCATCCCAGCTTTCAGGGCCTGCGCCCCGACAAGGATCCCCGCTCGGTCACCCGGGAGCGCGCTGGCGAGTGAGCGGTCGCTGTGGGTTCTGAGGCGAGTCGAGGCGTGGACATTGTGGTCGGTGGTGGCCACAACGGGCTGGTGGCCGCCTGCTACCTGGCCCGGGCCGGGCGCCAAGTGGTGGTGCTCGAGGCCCTGGACCGTCCCGGGGGTGGGTCACGCACCGAGGAGACGGTGCCCGGCTACCGCTTCGACCTGCACTCCGCGGCCCACAACATCATCAACATGACGGCCATCCCCCAAGAGCTGGACCTGGCCGGCGTTGGTCTGGTCTACCAGGAGATGGACCCGTTCTCGGTGGCTGTGCATGCCGACGGCCGACGGGTCCGCTTCCACCGCTCCATCGAGGCCACCGTGGCCTCCATCGCCGAGACTGACCGGGCTGAGGCTGAGGCCTACCGGATGTTCATGGCCCGCGCCGTACCCATCGTGCGAACCATCCTGCCCGCCATCAGGGGTGAGATGGGCCTGTCGGAGCTGCCCAGCGGCACGGCAAACCTGGTGCGGGCACTGCGCCATGATCCGCTCTCCACCCTGCGAGATGTCCTTGGGCCCTACCACTCCTTACTGCGCCGGTGGTTGCCGTCGGACCTGACTCGGGGCCCGGTGGCCGCCTTCGCCGCCCATGCCGGAGTGGGACCGGCCAGTGGGGGCGGCGCCCTGTATGCCTTTTGGCAGGCCGCCTACCACCTCTTCGGGCAGTGGCACGGTCGTGGAGGGGCGCAGGCCCTCACCGATGCCCTGGTGCGAAGGTTGGAAGCGCTGGGAGGCGAGCTGCGCTGCTCAGCGGCGGTCGAGCGCATCGAGACGTCGGGGGGCCAGGTCCGGGCAGTGGTACTGGAAGGGGGTGAGCGGCTGTGCGCCCGGCACGTCATCACCGCCATCGACCCCAAGGTGGCCCTGCTCCAATTGCTCGACCCGCCGCTGGGCGGGCGCGACGGTGCCGACTTGGCCGCGTCCCGGCGCTCCAACGTGGTGCAGGCAATCATCCATGTCGCCACCGATCGCCTGCCGGCCTACCCTGGTGTCCGCCCCGGGGATCACCACGGCCTGCAGAGCTACGTGGATCACCTCGATGAGCTCACCGAGGCGTGGATCGCGGCCGAGGCCGGTCTCCTGCCCGACCCGCTCCCGCTCTACAGCTTCACCCCCACAGCCCTTGACCCAACCCTGGCCCCGGCGGGCCACCACACCGTCTACGTCGCCTGCCCGGCCGCACCGGCGCGCCTGGGCGGCGGTTGGGAGGCCCACCGAGACCTCTTCGTCGAGCGGGCCCTGGCGACCATCGACTCTCGTGCTCCGGGCTTTCGCCGCTCCATCGTCGGCCTGGCCACCTGGACGCCCGACCAGATGCAGGCATCCGGGCGCTGGCCGGGCGCCCATCCCATGCACCTCGACATCACCCTCGACCAACTGGGCTTCTTTCGCCCAACTCGTCGTCTGGGCAACCACCGCACTCCAGTTGGCCACCTCTACATCAGTGGCGCCGGCACCGCCCCATCGGGCGGAATCGCCGGCACACCAGGTCGGTCGGCGGCACGAGCTGTATTGGCCGACCATCGCTGATTCTTACCTGGCGTGGTCAGCCGTTGCCTGGCCCTACCCGGTCGCTGCCATGGCTGACCCGATCCGGCGGTAAGCGGCCGGCCAGATGCGGGCACCCCTAGCTACTCACCACCGGGAACTGGCCGGCGGTGCCATCCATCCACTCCCGTAGGGCCCGGGTGGCACCCACGTCGTTGCGGTTGTAGGCGAGCAGCCAGGCTCGGGCCTCCTCCTGCTCAGTCCGGTCCCCGGAGACCGCCGCGTCGTGGCGAAGCATGGACAGGTCCCCACCGGGGTCCTCCACCTCCCAGGTGAAGCCGGCCAGGGGCGCCACTGCCTTGAGCCCGATACCGGAGCCAGTGATGAGTTGGCTGTCAAAGACCCTGAGCAGATCGACCCAGTAGTTCGAGGCAATGAAAGCCTCGACCTCGGCGATGAGCCCGGTAGCGAGGCCCAGTCGGCGCAGCTGACCGTTCTCGGCCCCGGCGTTGTAGCAGTAGGCCCCAAAGCTGGCTCCCGAGCCGACCACCGCCTCGACCGTCTGAACCAGCCAGGACCAGAAGCTGGTGAACAAGGCCTGCTCCACCTCGGGCCTCATCTCGTCAAAGCTGACGAAGGCCCGATAGCCCGGCTCCACCAGGCCCGTGCCACCCCGGTCGCTGACCCAGGTGCCCCACAGGTAGACGCCGTCCTCGGTGTTCTCCATGTCCAGGTCGAGCTCGACATCGGCCCGGTGAACCCGTACGGCGTCGACCCCCCGGCGGCGATAAACGGGCTCCGAGCCGAGGGCGGCTCGGGCCAGGTCGATGTGCTCCACCAGGGCCGTCAGCTTGGCGCCAGAGTATGAAGCGGTAGCCGGGTCCAGGGCCAGGGCCCTGGCGGCGTCGTGGACCCCGATCTGCTCCAGACGGGCCAGCTGGGCCCGGCGCCTGGCCGGCACCAACTGGGCAATCGGAGTCTCCGGGTCGGCCACGCGGGCAGCAGCCAGCACCGGGGCCAGGTCCACCCCGGCGCCCACCAGATCGGCGGTGACCACATCCAGGGCAGCCAGGGAGGCGCGGTTGGTCACCCCGTGGTCCCGATGGATGCGCCATGGTCTCCATCCCACTCCGGGTAGCAGGCTCACGTCACCCGAGCCTGCCCGCAGCTCGGAGTCGCAATACGCCCACCACGGGCACTGGGGGCACTCGGCGATGCGCACCGGCACCATCAGGGGATTGACGGAGGGATCGTCCAGATGGGCCGCGGCCACGGCCATGATGTCGAGGCGAAAATCGAACTCGAAGTCGTAAACCTCCAGGGAGGAGCGAGCCTTGCGGCGCCCCGAAGAGGATGGCGTCTGCCATAGCGGGGCCTCCAAGTCGTGCCAGACCACCCGGCCCTCGGTTCCGATGATGCCACCCCAGCATCCGGCCTCCGGCTCCATCCCAATGGCTTCGAGCATGCGCTGATAGTGGGCCAGCTGCAACACGTCCTGCCTGCGCCGCCGGACGGCCCAGTCGGCTTCCATCACCGCCGCCTCCAGACCCGGGTCGCCCAGATCGGCGCAGAGGGCCGACGGGCTGGCGGTCCCGTCAGTCGGGGCAGCCTCCAGAGACATGTGGTGCTTGATGTCCACCGCCCGATAGGCGGGAGACCCGACCGGCGCGGCCCGCACCAACAGGTCAGGCTCTCCCACCCGTCGGCCGCCCTGGTCGGCGGGGAGACGACCGCCGATGATGAGGGCGATGCCTCCGGCCATGGCTTGGGCGGTGGCCTCCTCCCGGCACTGTCGCTCCAGGCAGGAGTCGATAATCAGCGCTTGCGGGTGCAGGTCCATCAGGGCGGCCACCACCTCGGCCTCGAAAGCCCGGCCGCGGGCCATGCGCCGCTGGGCGGTGGCCGAGGGCGCCAGCGGCTCAACCGGGTGAAGCACGTCGAGCTGGGCGCGTACCGGGCAGCGCTTGGCCACGTAACCGCCCTGGGGGGCCACGGTCGAGATGTCGTAGCGGCTAGGCACTGACCGAGATGCTACGCAAGCCATGTAACGCCGCCGCGGAGCGGGGTCATGACCTCGTTGGCTGATACAGCCCACTGGTAGGGTGGGGTCGTACTCATTCAGAGGGCGCGAGGGTCCTGGCCCGTCGACCGCCCGGCAACCGGCCAATCCGGAACGGTGCCCCAGCCAGGAGCGATGAGGAGGATTCATGTCCCAACCCGATCTGTCAGCGTCCGACGCCCTGGCTGTTGTGAGGGCCGCGGCTACCCAGGCCTACCCGCCCCGAGAGGCCCCGAGCAGGCACGTCATCTGCGGCACCTGTCACCAGGTCCGCGGTCGGGCCGAGGGTGCCCAGTGGTGCATATGCCCCACCGGAGCACCACCCGGTAGGCCGCTGAGCACCGCCTGGGTGGCAGAGGTCGAGCTGTGCCGGTGTTGTGCCGCAGAGGCGGTCCCGGTGAACAGCCAGTGGGCGCACTGGTTCTGCGACGAGTGCCTGGTCAGGGTGCGCGCTCTCAACCAGGCCCTCAACCGGTGCGTGGTCCCTGTCGGGTTCCACCCGCTGGTCAATGAGGTGGTCTGGGACCCGGGCCGCCAGCCTGGCCCGGTCGCCATATCGGCTCTCTCCGACCAGGTCCTGGCCTTCCTGGAGGAATGTGGCGGGATGGAGGAGTACGCGGCCGCCCTGGTGGGACGCACCTGCACCCGGCTCGGCTTCCCCGAGGGTGCCGACGTCGATCTGGACCGCTACCTGGCCAGCTCCCATCTAGCCATGGCCCTCGGCGTCTTGGACAAGGAGGCAGCCTTTGCCCATTTGGCCGAGTGCATCGGAGTTCCCCCGGACTAGACGGGCCCGGACGATCGCTCCTGGCGACCCGGCCCGCGCCGACGCCCGAGTAGCGACTTCGCTCATGGCTCGGTCGCCACCAGCCACGAGGAACGCCGAGGATGGGCCAAGACCCAGCCTCGGCGACCTCCACCGGTAGGCGGCAGACAGAGAAACGCCGTTCAGCCACGTCTAAGGCGGGTGGGCACTCCTCATCGAGACCATACGGCCCGGGACATTGTGCATGACGCCAGCACCTCTACCGTTGAGGAGCAGCCGAGGAAGCGACCTATAGTCTGGTCTGCTCATGCCAACCGAGAAGGCGTCGCTCCGTGCGGCGGCTCGGCGTCCGACCCCGCGGTATCCTTACATTTACTGATTGGTAAGGAGGCGCATGGAAGTCGCCGCCCGGTTGAGCTCAAAAGGTCAGCTCACCGTCCCGAAGTCCATCCGCGAGGCCCTCGGCCTTCACGAGGGCGACGCCGTGGTGTTCCGTGTCGAGGGGGGCCACGCCGTCTTGGCTCGCACGCCTGATCTTCTCGAGTTGGCCGGCAGCGTCAGCGTCGCCGCTGACAAGCGTGGCACGCCATGGAACGAGGTCCTTCGCCGGACCCGCCGGAGCCGGGCCTCAAGCCGTCGATGAGTGCGTTCATCGATACCAACGTGGTGATCCGACATCTCACCGGTGACCCTCCCGACTTTGCCGAGCGCGCCACCCGCTTTCTCGCGGAGGCCGAGGACCTGCTCCTCACCGACGTCATCGCGGCCGAGATCGTCTACGTCCTCGAGTCGTTCTACGAGGTCGAGCGACCTCGGGTGGCAGAGGCACTGCGCGCCATCGTCGCCTTCGACGCCGTGAGCGCGGTGGATCCCGACCTTCTACTGCGAGCGATCGAGGTCTATGGACTCGATCGTCTCGACTTCGCCGAGGCCTATCTCGTCGCCTGCGCAGAGCGCAGCGGTGTCCGCGTAATTGCTTCTTTCGACCGCAACATCGACAGAGTAACGACCGTCAGCCGCATCGAGCCACCGGCTGCGCCCACCGGCGATGCAAGCACGTAGGTGCCGATCTGGGACGATGCGCCGCAAAGCCGAGAGCGCCGTGGTTCGGGAGCGGCGATCGGTGCGACCGGGTCCGGCGCGCAACCGTCGATCTGCACCGGGAGGGCGTTCCTCCGGTCGAGGATGACCGCCGCCCAGATGAGGTTTCTAAAAAGGGCCGGTGAGCTGGGCATCGTCGTTCAGGCCTATCCCGACTCTATGCTGTCCCGTCGTCTACAGTTGGTCGTTGGGAGAGGTGCGAGAGCGGCCGAATCGGACTCACTGCTAACGGCCCGATCGCTTGCCTCCCTAGGTGGCCGATGAGCAGCAGTTTTGCGGGAATTCCCTGATCAGAGCAGCTTTTCGGTGGATTCACGGTTTGCCGCTGTTTGCCGCTGAATGCCGCTGGTTGCGTTCTGCTGTGGAATCAGAGTGGAATCGAAACGGGTCCAGGGTCGGACGACGCCGAGCGAGGGAACGGGTTGGTGAACCGATCCATCACCGGCTGTCGGGGCCGTTTCGCCTACCCAACTTGGTGCTAATCCGTGGCATCGAGCAGCCCCACGCGTTACCGAGAGTCACCAGCCTGCTGCCGCTCGACAGCCTGGAGGAAGCGACCTACATCGCTGATCGTGTCATGCCAGACCCTCTCCGAGTCCAGTGCCTCGGGGATAGCGGGTGCCAGGAGGCAGCGATATTCATACAGCTCAGCCCACGGGTCAACCGCTGCGCCGAGCCCGACCGCGATCCGGTAGCGCTCCGGGCAATTTCCGGCGGTGATCCATCGCCGTTCGATCCCTACACGCAGCATCTCATCGGCCTCCCATGCGGCTCGGCCGCGTTCCACGAGTTCCTGGATCGCAACCAGCTCCCCGACCACGCTGGCAAGAAGCTCAGCTGCACTCACAGAGGGGTCGTCGGCACGGATGCCGCTGCGACGTCGGCCGTGATGACCTGGACGTAGGCGCCGACGAGCCGGCATGCTTCTCCGGCGAACCGTGCCAGGCCTCGATACCCTGGTTCATCGGTGTGGACGACAATCATCCCGTCTGCAGCGAGGCGAACAGACGCGAACCGGTGCTGTGATGCAAGCACACGGAGCTCGACTCGCTTGGCTGTCACCTCGCCTACGGTTGCCCGTCGGTCGGCGGTCATGAGGTCTGACATCGTTCCGACCATACGTCGGTAGCGCCGTCCGTCGTCCTGCACCCCCTATGCGAAGCAACCGTAGGATCCACGATCCCGGGTGACGAAGCGTGTACCGTAGGACGATGGCGCTTGCAACCCAGAGCGAAGCAACTTTTGAACCCGCGAGCGATTCCATCGCGGAGGATGAGGGGATCGAAGACGTTGATGAGCACCAGGAAAGTTCACCATTACGCTACGGGGTTACGTCCTTTGGGGCCGACTTTCCTGTGGATGGACTGGTTCGGCGTCTTGACGGCGGAGATATCGTCATTCCGACATTCGACCCCGAGCTTGATGCTAGTTTCGGAGTAGCAGGTTTTCAGCGTGGCTTCGTTTGGTCCAAGTCACAAGCCGACCGCTTTATCGAATCGCTCCTTTTAGGATTTCCGGTCCCGGGCATCTTTCTAGTCCAAGGCCCCGAGAACGTTTACCTCGTGCTAGATGGCCAACAACGCCTTCGGACGCTACAGGCTTTCTACCAAGGACTCCTCCGTGACCGCGCCTTCCGCCTCCAGTTTGTCCAAACAAATTTTCGAGGACTAAACTACGCCGACCTCGCCACAGATGCTCGCAGACGCCTTGATAACAGCATCATACATGCCACTATAGTCCGCCAAGAACAGCCATCGGACGATCAAAGCGGTATCTATAAAATTTTCGAGCGTCTCAACACCGGTGGAACACTGCTTCAACCTCAAGAAATACGGGTCGCTCTCTTTGCCGGCCCGCTCGTCAATTTGTTGCGTGACCTCAATGAGACGCCGATGTGGCGAGCCTTGGTCGGGCCCCGTTCGAAGCGCTTGAAAGATCAGGAAATGATCCTTCGGTTCTTTGCCCTCCGCGCTCGCGCTGAGGAGTATAAGGCCCCGATGAAGGACTTCCTAAACTCATATGCCGGTTGGAACCGTTACCTCGAACATGAACCAGAGGTTGAGCTTCGGAATGCCTTCAGCTCAACGGTGACCGTGGTACATGAACACCTTGGATTGGATGCCTTCAGACCTCAGCGTGCGGTAAATGTAGCCGTTATGGATTCAATTATGACTGTCGTAGCCGACGGCCTCAGGACCAGTTCCCTCGTTGATCACGCGAATCTGTTCTCCGCCTATAAGCAACTTCTAGCGGATGGAGAATACCGTAGTGCGACGGAACGGGCGACGGCTCGGGAGGAAAATGTTGCTCTCAGGCTTGCCAAGGCGCGTGCGCACCTTCTGTCATGATTCCAGAGATGAACATTCCCTCGGACGCTCAGCGGCTGATGACCGATGTTGAGCAGATCTTTGATCGAGCAAAACACAGTATGACCCACTAATTCAGTCGGACTTCGCAAAGTACCTGGTTGTCCGCGTTAGCGGACTTGTCGAACAAGTGATCTATGAGATCGTGCAGGCTCATACAAGTCCCCAAGCTAGTGCGACGGTGGCGAGCTATGTCGAGCGGCGAATGCGAACGTTTCAGAACCCAAATCTCGAGAGAATTCTCCAACTCGCGTCTTCTTTCAATGGCGATTGGCGCAATGAACTCGAATCTGATATCGGTAGGGCTGAGCGTGAGGCCCTCGGAAGCATTAACGCCCAACGTAATAAAGTTGCGCATGGTCAGGACTCGACCATTTCACTGGCACAGGTCCTGCAATATTATGATGAGATTGTCTCGTTGCTGAAGAAGGTAGCCCATAAATTCTGAAAGGGAGTCCATTCCAAGGTTTGCGGCGCCGTCGTTCAGTGACACGGCATGGAGCTGGGCAGGCAGACGGATGCGCCCGTTCCGGTCAAGGGTGCCGTCCGCCCGTAGTGCCGCGTGTTCGTGATGATGGCTTGCGGCGTTGATGGCAGCGGATCTGCCGAGAACATGAAGGTGGTCGTGCTCGTGAAGGCGGCTCCCGTCTTGACTCGGGAACTCGAGGAGACCATGTGCGTCGCCGGTGTCCGGGTTGATGACGGACACAACGACTGGGTCCGATTACATCCGGTCCCGTTTCGAGATCTCAACGATAAAACCAAGTTCGTCAAGTATCAGACAGTTGCTGTTCGCGCGCGGCGCCCCCGTTCCGATCGACGCCCGGAGTCATGGAGTCCGCTCCAAGGGTCAATCTACCCTGCCGAATCGATTGGCACGGGCCAGGCCTGGGCTCGGCGCCGGCAGATAGTGGAGGGTCTGGGGGGGGCGAGGATGTGCGACCTGGTGGAGGCGAACAGGTCAGGGTCCGGGTCTCAAACTCCATCTCTCGCCGTGGTGCGCCCCGTGGAGCCGCCAATCTTGCAAATCACCCATCGAGACGATGAGCAGTTGAGGGTCTGGCGGCAGCGGGCGACCGCTGCCGCTTCACGACTGAGCCTCTTTGATGAACCGGGTACCCACAAGCCCGAGTTGGAGGTAGTGCCTTGGCGCTTTCGGTATTCGTTTCATTGCTCGGCGCCCACCTGCAAGGGCCACTCACAAACGATCGTCGACTGGGAGGTGGCTGCCCTCTGGCGGCACGTACGGCACCGGGATGACTGGATGGCCGCGATGAGGGTCAAGTTGGAGCAGGATCTCTGGCAGGGACGCGCCACGGTCCTCTTCGTAGGCAACCAGCAGCAGCACCCAATCAGCTTCCTTGTACTCGGCGTGTTCTGGCCACCGGATGCTCCAACGCAAGGAGTCTTGGACTTTTGACCAGCCCGCTTGCTCTATTCCGTGCGCTGAGCGATCATCGACCATGTGCCTGGTCGGATCTACAGCGTCGGCTACGAAGGATTGAAGGTCGGTGGTCTCGTTAAGTGTCTTACATCGTCGAGGGTCTCGTTAGTCGTCGACGTGAGGTTGACACCCCTGAGCAGGAAACCGGGCTTCTCGCAGAAGCCTCTCAGCGCTCACCTGCAGCAAGCGGGTATCGCATACCGACATGAGGCAACTCTTGGAAACCCTTCGGATAATCGGGACTCGTTCCGCCATCGCGACGGTGAGGAGGGTCGTCGGCGGATGCGCGCCGTGCTTGACAACGGCTCAAGGCCGGCGGTGCAAAGGTTGATAGAAGACGCACGAGCAGGAAGGGTCGCAGTGCTATGCGTCGAGCGGGATCGGTTACGTTGCCACCGTCAAGTGATCACCGAAGTAATCCAGGAGATCGACCCGACTATAGAGATACTTCAGATCCTGTAGGGGGGCAACTATCCTCACCTCACGTCAACGGCCAGCCTCCGTATGACTAAGCAGCCTGGGGCCCCGAGCGTTGGAGGTAGAGCGGAAAGGGGGCTCGAAACCAGCATGGCCGAAGCCACCATCAAGAACCATGCCGCCTTCATCTGGTCGGTTGCGGATCTGCTCAGGGGCGACTACAAGGGCTCGGAGTACGGCAAGGTCATCTGCCACTCACCGTCCTGCGCCGCCTGGACTGCGTGCTGGAGCCCACCAAGGCGGCCGTGCTGGACCGCTACCACCAGCTCCGGGGCCAGGTGGACAACGTCGCGCCGGTGCTGGAGAACACCGCCGGCCAGCGCTTCTACTGCGATGATGAGACCGTGGCCGTCGCAGTCCAGGTCTGACCCATGCTTCTACTGGCTCCGTGCCTTTTTGTTGATCTGTCGACTTGGCTCTGCGGCGACCACGAGCATGACCAACCGAG
>JAABUZ0100001238.1_pt1 | contig 50279 bp, 45 predicted proteins | sample 5562091 | NCBI WGS metagenome assembly JAABUZ01 (sample SAMN12813069, study PRJNA571459) | rock metagenome | isolation source: Antarctica rocks | place: Antarctica: Victoria Land, Linnaeus Terrace sud | collected 2015-12-21 | reverse complement strand
ACCAGGTCCGTCTGCTGGCCCTGATCGATGCCGTCCGCCACTGCGTCCGCCGCGGGATTCCCGGCGCCCTGGCCGAGTGCGGTGTCTGGCGCGGGGGCTCGGTGGTGGCCATGGCGCTGACCCTGGCCGAGCTCGGCGCCAGCGACCGTGACCTCTACCTGTACGACACCTTCGAGGGCATGACCGCCCCCACCGAGCACGACACCTCGGCGCTGGAGGCGCCGGCGCTGGAGAGGTGGGAGCGCGCCGCGCGCGAGCAGACCAGGGCGTGGAACGAGCTCTTCGACCCGGCGGTGTACGGCGAGGGCCAGGTCCGCGACGCCGTCCTGGCCACCGGCCACCCGCCCAACCGCGTCCACCTCGTCCGCGGCCCGGTCGAGGAGACCCTCCCGGCCGCCGCGCCCGGGCAACTTGCCCTCCTGCGCCTGGATACCGACTGGTATGAGTCGACGCGCCACGAGCTGGAGCAGCTCTATCCCCGCCTCGCCCCCGGGGGCGTGCTGATCATCGACGACTACGGCCACTGGGAGGGCTGCCGGCGGGCGGTGGACGAGTACTTCGCCTCGCAGGCGGAGCCGATCCTGCTCCACCGCGTCGACTACACCTGCCGGATCGCCGTCAAGAGCTGACGCTCGCCGGCGGGCTTCACGGCTGGAGCTTGCGCGAGCTCAGCGCGCCGCCGCGGTGCAGGACCAGCCGCGCGCACGCCCACAGCGTCTTGAGCGCGTAGACCGTCGCCGGGCGCAGGCTGATCGACGAGGCGTCGTCGAAGTAGCGCGACCGTGCCGGCACCTCGGCGATGCGAAAGCCGAAGTGGGCGGCCTGGACGAGCATCTCGGAGTCAAAGGAGAAGTCCAGGGCATTGCGCAGGAAGGGCACCGTCAGCAGCAGCTCGCGCGAGTAGGCCCGGTAGCCGGTGTGCAGCTCGGAGAGCTCGGTGCCCAGGATGCGGTTCTCGATCCGCGTCAGGCCGCGGTTGGCGACGATCTTGTGCAACGGCATCCCCCCGGCCCGGGCGGCGCCGGGCTCCAGCAGCCGCGAGCCCAAGACCATGTCGGCCTCCCCGGCCAGGATGGGGGAGAGGAGCTTGGGGATCAGCGTGGGCTCGTACTGGCCGTCGGGGTGGAGCATGACCACGATGTCGGCGTCGCGCTGGAGGGCCTCGAGGTAGCAGGTCTTCTGGTTGCCCCCGTAGCCCACGTTGTGCGGATGCCAGATCACGTGGACGGGCATGCCGCGGGCGAGGGCCACCGTGTCATCCGAGGAGTTGTCGTCGACGAGAACGATCTCGTCCACCCAGTCACGCGGGATCGCCTCCACGGTGTGGGCCAGCGTCCGCGCGGCGTTGCGCGCGGGCATGACCACCACCACCTTGGCCTGGCGCCGGGGGGCCGGAGGCGTCGAGGCGGCGGCCGCCTCGCTCACCGCCGGGCCTCCACGTACACCGTGCCCGAGCGTCCCAGGGCCACCTCGGCGCCGGCCAGCGCCAGGGCGAGCGGAGCCAGCACGGCCCCGGCGACCAGGGTGCCCGTGCGGCGGTCGCGCGTCATCGGGGCCCGACGGGCGTCCGGGAAGCGGATGGCGTCGTAGAGGTCGGGGTGGCCGGGGAGCAGGCCGACGAGGCCGTGGAGCCAGCCAAAGGCGACCTGGCCGCCGCGCCAGCCCGACACGCGCTCTGGCCTCAGGCCCCGCTGGCGCAGCGCGGACAGCAGCGCATCGGCCGGCAGGTGGACGAGGTGACGCGGGAGATCGAGGGCGAGCCAGCGCGGGCCGAAGGCCCGCGCCTGCAGGCTCGCGGCGTTGGGAACGGCGACGACGAGCAGACCGCCGGAGGGCAGCGCCTGGGCGGCGGCGTCGAGCGTCGCGCCCGGGTCGGGCAGGTGCTCCAGCGCGTGCCAGAGGACGATCGCCGCCCACGGCCCGGGCATCTCGGCCAGGGTGCGTGGGTGCACGTCGGGATCGTCGCCCGCCTCGCGCTCGAGGCCGGTCGCCCGGCGCCCGCGGGCGCGCAGCGCGCGCAGCAGCGTCCCGTCGCCCGAGCCGACGTCGAGGATCGCCCCGGGCGGGGCGGCGGCGTCGATGCGCCGGGCCAGGGTGCCCCGCGACCGGGTGAGCAGCGCGTCGCCGAGCGCTCCGAAGCGACCCTGCGCCGGCCGGTACCAGGGTCCGTAGGCGGCGCTGAGGTCGGCGTTCGAGGGCCAGGGGTCGGTGACCTGCGTCCCACAGGACGCACAGCAGCGCCGACCGGGGAGGCGGGGGGCCGCCGGGCCAAGCCAGGCGCCACAGAGCGGGCAGCTCGATGGCGCTCCGGTGCCGGGCACGGCCTCAGCCCTGGCCGTCGGGTCGGGGATGATCACCGCGGTGATCCAGTCGGCGTGATAGCTGCCCGCGTGCTGGGCGGCCTCGACGTCGGCGCGGCCGGCCAGCGCTCGGGTCAGGTCGTGGTCGGCGCGCGGGCTCCAGAGGCGCAGGTGCCCGTCGCGGATCTCGAAGTTCCACTGGTGCAGCTCCTCGTAGGTCATCGTCTCGCCCTCGTTGCGGTAGTGCCTGATGGCGACGAACCCGCCCGGCGCGAGCAGCCGCACCATGTTCTCGACGATGCGCATCGGATGCTCGCTGTGATCCAGCGCGTTGCGCGCGTAGACGACGTCGAAGCTCCCGGGTTCGAAGTGCTCCAGCAGCTCCTCCCCGCGGCAGGCGCGGGTACGTACCGGCGGCACGATTCCCGCCTCGCCCAGGAGCCGGTCGTAGCGGTCGGCCAGGGGGTCGACGGCGGTGATGACCAGCCCCCGGCTCGGATGGGTCTTGCCCAGGGAGGTCATCGGGCCCGCGCCGACGTCGAGGATCCGGACGGGGTCGCCGGGCAGCGATCCGAGGCGGTCGGCGACGAGAGGGTCGTCCAGGACCGAGGCGGGATCCAGGCGCGTGCGGAACTCGTCGGGGAACTGGCCTCCGCCCGTGCGGAGGTAGTCGGCCCAGAAGTCGATCTCGGTGGGCAGCTCCCGGCGCCAGACCCGCGCATGCGAGAGCCGGGCCCGGTAGCGCCGGCGCAGTCCGGCGCGCAGCGTCGCCAGCGTCCCCCCAGGTTGGGCGCCCGAGCGACGAGCGCTCAAGACGACGGGTTGATGCTGATCACGGGCTGCACGCGCAGCTTCGAGCAGGTGTCCGGTCCGGGGACCGCGGGGTTCATCCGGTACAGGGCCCACTCGCCGTTGGTCTGCACCGGCGGGCCCACCGCGTCGAAGGGCGCCTGGGGGAGGGGAACCTGGGCGAAGTGGGGGCGCGCCCACACGAGCAGGTAGCTGGCCTTGCGTGAGACCGGAACGTGCGGGTAGCTGGTGTTGGCCAGCGGCTCCTGGGAGCAGAGCGGGTGGGGCGCGAGCATGTAGGCGGCCCAGAGCTGGACGCCCCCGGGTTCGACGTCGAGGCGGATGGAGGCGCCGGGGGGGACGGCCCGGGAGAAGTCGCGCAGGGCCAGCAGGTTGAGCGGGAGCTGATCGAAGGTCTTGCCGATCTCCCCGAGCGCCACCCCCGGAGCCACGAGCACCCAGAATCCGAGCACGACGGCCCCGGCGCGCCGCAGGCGGGCCAGACCGGCCGCCGCGCAGCAGAGCAGCAGGGGCGCGCAAAAGGCCAGCACCTTGAAGTGGAAGTAATAGCCGTAGGCGCGCAGCCGGAACACCACGGCGGCGAGCAGGGCGAAGACCAGCACGGCGCCCAGCCCCCAGGCGATGGCGCGGGGAGCCAGGAGCAGAGCGACGATCGCCGCCCCGGCCATGCCGGCGGCCAGCAGCGGCCAGATCGGTCCGCCGTCGAGGGTGAGGAACTGGGGCTCGGGGAAGTACCCGGCCAGGGGGCGGCCCTCGCCGGCCGGGCCCACCCCGTCGCGCTGCGCGGCGGGGGCGACAGGCGGCTCAGGCGCAGTCGTTGCGCCGGTGCCCGCGGTCCGCCCGGCCGCGGCCTCGGCCGGTGCTGCGGGGCTGCGGCGCACCGGGCCAGTATGCCGCACCGACCAGCGCGGTCAGGCGGTCCGGTGCATGCGTGTCACCCCGTCCTCGCCCTCCTCCTCGACCACCTCACCGCGCGCCACCAGCAGGTCGACGTGGCCGAGCACCTCCGACAGGGTCAGGTAGGCCTGGGTGAGCGCTACGTCGCCCCACAGAGCCTGCGCGAGCTCGTGGGCGCTGCGCGGCCGCTGGGCGATCAGCTCCCCGAGCTGGCGGACGCGCCGCTCGTGCAGGCGCACACGCTCGTCGATCAACGCCACGTGGTCGGTGATCGGCTCTCCGTGTCCGCCCAGGACCAGCTCGAGGTCCATCGCGCGGGTCGCGCGCATGGAGGCCAGGTAGGTGATCAGCGCCGGCGGACGGGGGACTCGCGCCGCCTGTTCCGGATCCGTCGGGGCGTCGAGGGGCAGCGAGATGAGCGGGTTCGAGGAGATGTGGGCGAGCAGGTGGTCGCCACCGATCATCAGGCGGCGGCCCTCGTCGACGAAGACGGTGTCGGAGGGGGAGTGCCCGGGGCGGTGCAGCACCCGCAGCGTTCGCCCGGCCAGCACCAGCTCCCCGCCGGGCGCCAGCGGTTGGGTGACCGTGGCCTGGGCCCCCCAGCCACGGTAGGCGGTCGAGACCGCTCGCAGGGCCTGGGTCACGTCGGCGGGAACGCCGTGGCGCAGCATCACCGCCACAGCGAAGGCGTCGTCGGCGCCCATGCGCTCCGGGTAGCTCGCCGCCCAGGGAGCCAGGGCGTCCAGGGCGGCCACCTCGGACCCCGAGCGCCGCGCCACGATGTCGACCAGGCCCAGGTGATCGATGTGCTGGTGGGTGAGCACGACGAGGCCGAGGTCCTCGATCCGGTGCCCGTGCTCGGCCAGCGCCCGCTCCAGGGCGTCCAGCGCCTTACCCGAGTTGGGTCCCGCGTCGACCAGGGTCAGCGGGTCGTCCTCGATGAGATAGAGGTTGACCCGGCCGACGGCGAAGGGCGTGGGGATCGACAGGCGGTGGATGCCGGCGGCGGCAGCGCGGGCCAGGGCGTCGGCCGCCGCTTTGGCCAGGGCGTCGGCCGCCGTGGCGGCGAGGGCGTCGGCCGCCGCCGGCCCCTCGCTCGCCGGATCGCTGGCGCTCACGCGCGGATGAGCGCGAGCAGCGCGTCGCGGCGTCGCTCCATGTCCTGGTGAGAGACCAGCGACTCCAGGCAGAGGCGCAGCAGCGGCTCGGTGTTGGACGGGCGCACGTTGAAGTGCCAGTCGTCGTAGTCGACCGAGATCCCGTCGAGGCGGTGCTGGCGCCCGTCGGCGTAGCGGGCGGCGATCTCCTCCATCTTGGCCGCCTGGTCGCCGACCTCGGAGTTGATCTCCCCCGAGATGAAGTAGCGCTCGTGATAGGGGCGCAGCAGCGCGGACAGGCTGGCCTCGCGCTTGCTCAGCAGCTCGAGGATCAGCAGCGCGGGGATGGTCCCCGAGTCGGCGCAGTAGAAGTCGCGGAAGTAGTAGTGGCCGGAGACCTCCCCGCCGAACGCCGCGCCCTCGTCGCGCATGCGGGTCTTGAAGAAGGCGTGGCCGACCCGATTCATCTCCGCTGTCCCGCCCGCCCGGGTCACCGTGTCGGCCGCCGCCCGGCTGGCCCGCACGTCGTAGAGGATGGTGGCGCCCGGCTCGCGCTCGAGCACCGACTCGGCCAGCAGCGCGGTCAGAAAGTCGCCGTCGACGAACCCGCCCTGGTCGTCGATGACGAAGCAGCGGTCGCCGTCGCCGTCCCAGGCGATCCCCAGGTCGGCTCCCTCGGCCCGGACCCGATCGATGATGAGCTGCCGGTTCTCGGGGAGCAGCGGGTTGGGCTCGTGGTCGGGGAAGTTGCCGTCGGGCGTCCAGTAGGTGGTCACGAGATCGAGCCCCAGGGAGTCCAGCAGAGGGCCCACCATGGGGCCGGCCATCCCGTTGCCCCCGTCGACGACGACGCGCCGGCGGGTCACGGCCGAGGGGTCGATGAAGCCCAGCGCCGCCCCCTGGAACTCCTCGTAGATCTCCAGCTCCTCGCAGCTCCCGCCGCCCGGCGCGGATCCCAGCCCGGCCTCGATGTGGCGGCGCAGATCAGCGATCCCGGCGTCGCCGGAGAGGGCGATGGCCCCCTGCTTGACCAGCTTGGCTCCGGTGTAGGCCTTGGGATTGTGCGAGGCGGTGCACATCAGGCCGCCGTCGAGCTCCCGCGAGCCGACCAGGAAGTAGAGCATCTCGCTGCCGACCTGACCGGCGTCGAGGACGTGGGCCCCTTCGGCCATCAGCCCCTCGCGGTAGCGCTGGGCCAGCTCCGGGGCGGTGAGGCGCATGTCTCGGCCGAGACCGACGTTCAGCTCGCCCGTCGGCTTGCCCGCCAGCTCCGACAGGACCCGGGCGAAGGCCCGGCCCAGCGACTCGGCGACATCGCCGTCGATCTGCTCACCGTAGAGCCCCCGCACGTCATAGGCCTTGAAGATCTCGGCCGGGGCCCGCGTCGGCATGGCCGGCATCCTATGGCCTGGCTCCGACCAATGGCCGCCGCGGGCTTCTTATAGTGCGCCGGCATGGACGTCACCGCCGATCGGGACGCCGCCAGCACCGGCGCCGCGGCCGCCGTGGCGCGCAACCCGATGTGGTACCACTCGATCGAGGTGGCACCGGGGCTGGTGACCCCCGGGATGTTCGACCTACGGCCGATCGTCGAGCGCCTGCCCTGGCCCGACGTCCGCGGCAAGCGCTGCCTCGACGTGGGCACCTACGACGGCTTCCTGGCCTTCGAGCTGGAGCGACGCGGCGCGGCCGAGGTCGTGGCCACCGACATCGCCGACCACGAGCAGTGGGACGGGCCCCCCCACCTGCGAGCCGCCGGCCCCGAGTATCTCCGCCACGTGGCCGGGGTGAAGAAGGGGCTCGGGTTCGAGATCGCGCGGGAGCTGCTGGGCTTCTGCCGCCACCCTCGAGCAGATCAGCATCTACGACCTGGACCCCGCGCGGATGGGAACATTCGACGTCGTGGTGTGCGGCAGCCTGCTGCTGCACCTCCGCGACCCGCTGCGGGGTCTGGCCGCCGTGCGCTCGGTGTGCAGGGGCTGGTTTCTGTCCACCGACGAGGTGGATCTCCGGCGCTCGCTGCGCCACCGGGAGCGACCGCTGGTCCGGCTCGACGGGACAAGCGACCTGGCCCAGTGGTGGCTGCCCAACGCCGCCGGGCACCGGCAGATGCTGCGCGCGTCGGGGTTTGCGATCGCGCGGGAGTCCGGGCTGTACTGCATCCCGTTCGGTTCGGCGCACCCACCGCCCGGTCTTGGCCCCCGCGGTCTGGCCACGCGGCTGGTCGGCGGGGGCGACGGGGTGCCCCACCACGCCGTGCTGGGGCGCCCCGGCACGGGCGCGGCGTCTGGCTAGCCGGGCCGCGGCCCTCGGCGGCGCCCCCGGCCCCGATAACTTCCCACGGCCGGAGTCGGTTCGCGACCGTGGGATGTTGTCGGCGGTATACGCGGAGTAGCTCCCACGATCCCAACCAGCCCGGGGCAGCGGGAAGTTATCGGGGCTGCGCGCCGGTTGGGCGAGCGCGCGCGTCGCTGGGGGGCGCGACACGGCCGACCCGGCGGTGTTTTTCGCGGACCCCGGCGGCACGGTGACAAGCAGAGAGTCAGAAAGCGCTCGCGAGCAGGTACATCGTCGTAAACCGCCCGGACCGTCGCCGTCGTTCCGACCGACCGCAATGCGACTCTCAGCGGGCACCCCACGACAGGAGGAGCGATGCCCGGCCCCGGACGCAACGAGCCCTGCCCTTGCGGCTCAGGCCGCAAGACCAAGCGCTGCTGCGGAGAGCAGCGCGGCCCCTCCGAGGACCAGCTCGCCCGCGCCTACCTTGCCCACCAAGCGCGCTCCGCGGCGCGCGAGCTGCATCACCTACCCGACGACCAAATACGACAGCTCTTCGACGACCTCTTCGAACTGCCCGAGCTCGACCTCGCTCTGACGACCACGCTGCCCCCGCTACAGACCCCCGACCTCCAGCGCCTCTACAACGCTGTCGACGCCGATGACTACGAGGCAGGCGATCAAGTCATTCCCGGGATCCTCGACCGCCTCGACACACCGATCGAGCGCGCGCGCCTCGCCCGAGTGCTCATCAACCTGCGCGACACAACACGCCTCGACCCGCTTCTCGCCGCTGCGGCGATCATCGACCTCGCCAGCCCGTCGCGAGCGCTCATGCGCGCCTGCCTGCTCCACACAGCCTTCATCAACACCGGCATCGCCCGAACCCCCGCCGGCCTGCGCCTCGCCGCCTAGCCCCAATACCGTTTACTTAGGCGGCTAGGACGGTCGTGATGTCGTTGGGTCGTCGGGTGGGCTTGGTCGGGTTGTGGTGCTCGGGTCGCTTGACGTGGTAGTTGCTCATCTTGCGCTTGACGACGCGGGGGTTGGCGCGCAGGCGCCGTGGCGGGAGCAGTTCGTAGAGCAGTTCGTCGGCGGCCTGCTGTTGGGCGTCATTGAGTGCTTCGGGGGGAAAAGCCCGCGTGTGAGGCGGTGGTTCGGCGCGCGACGCGCAGGGTGCGTGTGAATGAGATGCGGTCGGGGTCGTGGCCGGACCCGATGGCAACGGCGTGCATCAGCCAGCGGATCGCGTAGTGCACGCAGAGGTGTCCGTAGAGCTCTTGGATGACGCCGTCAGGGGTCTTGGAGCGCAGCACGACGCGGGGCCCGCGCTGGTGGACTTTCAGCTCGTCGAGGGCTGACTCGAACTCCCAGCGCTCGGCGTAGAGCGGGGCCAGCTCGGCGGCCGGTGCCTGGTCGGGATTAAGGATCGTGGTCAACAGCCGGTAGCGGGTCTCGTTGGCGGGCCGGCCGGGATCGTCGAGCTCGTACTCGACGACGCGCACCGCGACGGGCTGGCTGCGCTGGCGGTCGGCCGAGGCGAACAGCTCAGACAGATAGGAGCCATCGTCCAGGCGCTTGTTGACCGCCAGGCGGTGGTTGGACTTCGTGCGCCAGACCAGCTGCGCGCCGGTCGCGCGCGCCTGATTCCACAGCTCAAAGCTGTAAAAGCCGCGGTCGGCCAGGCACAGCATCCCCGGCCCAAGCGCGCCCAGCAGGCGGCCGGTCAGCGTGCGCTCGTCGTCTGAAAGCGGCCCGATCGCGACGCTGAACAGCGCGTGCGTGCCGCACTCCGCCAGCCCGACCATACGCAGCTGCGGAACGCGGCGAGCTTCTCGCCCCGGGCCGAGCCCGGACGCCCGAACGCCTGCTCGTTGACCTGGCTGTCGGCGACGTCCAGGCACGTCCCATCGATGCTCACCAACCGCAACTGACGGTAAAACGCGCCCGCCGTCTCAGCCTGCGCCAGCGGCAGCGCGACCTGCTCAAACAGCGCCCGCAACGGCTCAGATCCCAGCCGCCGGCGCGCCTGAAACAGCGCCGCCTTGGTCGGCACCCCCCACGGCCGCTGCCACCCCGACTGCCACGAGACCCCGTCGACGAGCATCCGCATCACCTCCTCATAGGAGGACGAGCTATACAGCCCCAGCCCCAGCACGCAGTAGACGACCACCCGCGCCGGCAGCAGCCGCTGGCGCTGCTCGGCGCGACCGGCCTCCGCGACAACCCGATCGACCAGCTCAGGCGGAAAGACCCGCGTCAGAACACCGATCGAGATGTGATCCGAGAGACGCTGATCAGTCTGTGGCTTGACCCACCCAGCACGCGGCACGCACGGACCGTACCCCGCCGACCGGACGCTAAGTAAACGGTATTGGGCCTAGCCCCGGCCGTCATCCCGGGCAGCTAGACCCCTCCTCTACAGCACGAGGCAGCGGTAGCGCAGGCTGCCGAGGATCATCGAGCCCAGGCCGACGAGGTCGGCCGCCACGTCGGCGGCGGCGACCGCGTGGCGATCCGGGCCGGCAGCCGTGGTGCGGTAGGTGTGCTTGCGCAGCTCGCGCAGGTAGGGGACGGCAGCGACCAGGGGCAGCGGGGAGCGTAACGTCAGCGCGATGATCCCGCCCAGCACGCCGAGGTCGAAGATGGCGCTGCGGGGGGTGAGAAAGAATCCCCCGGCCAGGAAGTGCTCGCGCAGCTCCGGCATGCGTGCGGCCATGGCCGGGAAGTACTGCGCGCGCCTCTGCTCGGCCACATAGCCTCGCCAGTTGCGGGAGAACACCGCGTGGTGGGCGAGCGCCTCCGCGCAGAAGGCGCTGCGGGCGCCGAGCCGGCGCGCCTTCCAGCCAAACCAGACGTCTTCGGCCAGCGCCTTGCCCGCGCGGGGCTCGAGCCATTGCTCGAAGCCGCCGGTGCGCTCGAAGACCTCGCGCGAGACGAACAGGCTGGCCGTCTCCCACAGGCCTACCTCGGAGGTGATCCACAGGCTCCGGTCAAAGGGGCCGAGCTCGGCGCCGGGATCGGGCAGCACATGGCCCTGGACGAGGTCGGCCCGCTCCAGCGCGCCCACCCCGGCGCGCAGCCACCCCGGGGTGGGGAAGACGTCGGCGTCGCAGAAGGCCAGCGTGGCGCCGACGGATCGGGCGACCCCCAGGTTGCGCGCCGCCGCCGGTCCCTGCGCCGGTTGGCAGGCCACCGACACGGGCCCCGGGGCCGATCGGGCCAGCACGGCGGTCCGATCGCCGGACCCGTCGTCGACGACGATCACCTCGTAGTCGCCCACGAAGTCCTGCTCGGCCAGCGCGCGCAGAGTCCGAGGCAACGTGGCCTCGGCGTCGCGCGCCGGCACGATCACGCTGGCCGCCACCACGGCCGCCAGCTTATGTCGAGGGCTCGCCAGCCGAGCGCGCTGCCGCTGAGCGTCTCTGGCCAGCTACCGCCGGGGAGCGGGTGCCACGGCCCGCTCTTGGATCTGGTGGGTGCGTGGCGCACGGGCTTCCGGCCGATAGGTCAAGGCGCAGCGCCGAGCGTCACTCCCGTGCACGGGATAACGGCGGCCACGGCACGTCCATCTGCAAGCAGCGCGCTGATCCGCGTTTCCGACAGGCGGTCGAGCCCGAGCGTCTCGCCCATTATGAGCAGGCAGCGGCGACTGGCTGCCACCGCCTCGAACCAACGGGGCTGCGCGTGAGAGGTGACGTCCGAGAACTCTTCGAGGTCCCCACTTGGCGAATTGAGCACCAAGTCGCCCTCGCGACGGTACAGCACCCAGCCAGCCAACTCGGGACCCGCGACGTTTTCGAGTCCTGCTTCGGAAGGTTGGAAGCCGCGCTCGCGGTAGGCGGCTACGTTCCGGGTCTCGGGGTGGTCGAGGTCGATTGACACCCGGATGGGCTCCCACACGAGTACTCCAGGAATCGGGTGGGAGCGCAGAATGGCTTGGTAGCTGATGCGCGGCCGGCTCGGCGGGATGCCGCGCACCAGGCGTGACGGCGAGCATTCTGGATGTGCGTAGTACACGGTCGCGTGGTCATCGTCGTCGAAACACATCAGAACGGTGGCCAAGTCCTCGATGTGCTTGGCGCAAATCACACAGCGGCGGTGGGTGTGCTGGCGGTGGGCAATCGCCCGCTCCCGCACCGCCGTCTCCAGCCCCGCTGTCGATAACACTTCGCGCACCTCGTCGCTGACGATCAGGTCCCCCTGCTGGACAGCTGTCTGCTCGAGTAGCGTGAGAAACATGCGTGGGGTCAGGACGCGCGGCTTGGGATTGGGGAGGCAGGTGAGATGCGAGTCGCCGGAGACCAGGTAGTCGGCGTAGGCGGCGCGGGCGAGCGCGACGAGGTAGTCGTCTTTGGGGTCGGGTGTGACGCCGGCCAGAGCCGGCGCCTCGGGCGCCGGCTCTGCAAGCTGGGTGATCCGCGCGACGATCTCCAGCGCCTCGTCCTCGCTCATGTAGCGGCGGAACTTTGGCCGCGCTAGGACGCGTGCGAACTCGCCCAGCAGCGTCGGGGAGACGACGATCACGAAGCGCTCGGCGAGCGCGACGCCCAGCAACCGCCCGCACACGCCTCGCGGCGTTACCGCGCCCGCGACCAGGACTGCTGGGTCGAGAACGACGCGCGGTAGAACTATTCGCCGCGCCGCATCGCGTGCAGTTCCTCGTTGGCGAGCTGCATCGCCTGCTCGTCGGTCAAGTCAGAGCGCTCAGCAATCCGGTCCAGCACCCCCCGTAGCTGATGCTGCGCCTCGAACTTCTCCTCACTGCGCACGTAGGCGCGCAGCGCGTCCTCGGTCGTCTTCTGGCGAGCCACGCCTCAATCATCTCATTTGGGTGTGGCTCTCCTGGAGGGAGAGTCTGGTTTCTGGTGTGACGGGGTGTTTACTGGGTTTTGGCGTGCCGCTGGGGTGATTGGCGGGTTGGGAACGGGCGAGGAGACGTAGGAAGGGTGTCGAAGGTCGGCGTGTTGATGTCCTTCGACGACCACGGAGGTGGCCGCGATGACCGCCGATCTTGACACCCTTGCGGACCGAGTTTACGCGCCGGGGGGTGAAGTCCTGCCCGATCGTCAGGCGTGGATCGGGGGTGCAGCCGCGGTTGCAGGTGGCGGCGGTGATCGATTCGGCCGGTCGCGGGAGCTGTTTGAGGAACGGGTCGGCTGGCTTGAGGGCGTGGAGGCGGCCGGGCTTGATCACGGCGAGTTGGAGGCGCGCTTGGAGCTCGACGCGCGGACGTTGTTCTGCCAGCTCTACCAGGATCACCTGGACCTGCGGGCCGCGCGCGAGCGGCCGATCGAGGAGCGGGTCTGCGGCAGCGACGGGGCGCGTCGTGGGCGTGTCGAGCGCGGCCACCGGCGGCCGCTTGAGACGGTGTTCGGGGAGGTGGGCTTCAGCCGGATCGCGTACCGCGCGAAGGCGCACGGGAATCTCTGTCCGGCCGACGGCGCGTTGAACCTGCCGGTCGAGAAGCACTCGCACGGGCTGCGGCGGATGTGCGCTGTCGAGGCGGCGCGCGGCTCTTACGATGACGCGGTCGCGGCCGTGACGCGCGCGAGCGCCCAGCGGCTCGGCAAGCGCCAGGTCGAGGAGCTGACGCGCAGCGCGGCGGTCGACTTCGAGAGCTTCTACGCCCAGCGCGCTAGCGCCTGCGGGGAGCCCGGGGGCGTGCTGGTGCTCTCGTGCGACGAAAAGGGGGTGGTGATGCTCCCTGGCGCGCTGCGCGAGCAGACCCGCCGGCAGGCCGAGAAGTCGACTCCAAAGCTGCAAGCCAGGCTGTCCTAGGGCGAGAAGCGAGGGCGCAAGCGGATGGCGGAGGTCGGCGCCGTCTATGACGCCACCCCGGTCATACGCACCGCGGCTGACGTGCTGCCCGCCAACGACGCCGAGCGCCAGGCCGCCGTTGCCGGGCCGGTCGCCGCCAGCAAGTGGGTGACAGCCAGCGTCGTCGATGACGCCGCGGCCGTCGTCGGCCAGATCTTCGACGAGGCCGAGCGCCGCGACCCCGCCCACCAGCGCACGTGGGCCGCGCTCGTCGACGGCAACCAGCACCAGATCGACCGGATCAACAAGGAGGCCAAGGCCCGCGGCGTGCAGGTCAGGATCATCTGCGACTTCGTGCATGTGATCGAGTACCTGTGGTCAGCCGCCTGGAGCTTTCACACCGAGGGTGACCCCGCCGCCGAGACCTGGGTGCACCGTCACGCACGCGAGATCCTCCGCGGCAACGCCACCAAAGTCGCCGGACAGATCCGCCGGGCCGCCACCACCCGGCACCTCGACGCCGCCCAGCGCAAGAACGCCGACACATGCGCCAACTATCTGACCAACAAGGCCAAGCTCCTCGACTACCCCACCGCCCTGAGCAACGGGTGGCCGATCGCCACGGGCGTGATCGAGGGCGCATGCCGCCACGTCGTAAAGGACCGCATGGACATCACCGGCGCCCGCTGGGGCCTTGACGGTGCCGAAGCGATCCTCAAGCTCCGCGCGATCATCACCAACAACGACTTCGACCAATACTGGACCCATCACCTCACCCAAGAACGACGTCGCGTCCACGAATCACGCTACGCCAACCACATCATCCCCCACGCAGCCTGACCTCCCTCCACGAGAGCCACACCCATCTCATTTCGACGGCTCGCCGTCCAATGACATCATCTGCGTCTGCCGTGCCGCGGGTGCGCTCTCGAGGTTGCGCCTGTCAGGCTGCCGCCCCCGTGCGGATCGCCCTCACCCATGCCTTCTGCTCGCCCGAGGTGCGCCGGGGCGCCGAGCGCTTCCTGCCCGCCCTGGGCGCCGCCCTCGTGCGCCGCGGGCACGAGGTGGTCCACTTCTCGGCCGCCCACGGGTCGGGCACGTCGATCGAGGACGGTGTGCGCACGGTGCGCATGCGCCGGGTGTTCGGTGACGATTTCCGGCACGAGGCCGACTTCGGGCGCCGGCTGCTGCCCCACCTGGCCGCTCGGCGCTTCGACGCCGTGCACTCCATGGGCCGTCACGACGCGGTGGCCTCGATTCGCGCCGCCCGCGTGCGGCGGGGCCGGCGCACGGTGATCACCGACCTCGGGCTGCCGGACCCGGCGTGGTGGGCGACCCAGGGTCGGCGCGAGGCGCGGGCCGTCGCGCGGGTGGTGGCCGGCATCGACGTCTACAGCGGCATGTCCCAGGCCGCCGTCGACTACCTCGCCACCAACTATGGCCGCCGGAACGGTGTGGTGGTGCCGGGCGGCGTCGATCTCGCCTCCTTTTCCCCCGCCTCCACACGCGAGCCCAACCCCACCATCCTCTTCTCGGGAGCGATCGCCGAACGACGCAAGGGCGTGCCGATCCTGCTCGAGGCCCTGCCCCTGATCGCGCAGTCCGAGCCCGACGTCCAGCTGTGGCTCAGCGGCCCCGGCGACGCGAAGGACTTCCTCGACGAGGCGCCCCCCGAGAGCCGGGCGCGAACGCGGCTGCTGGGGCTGGGTGAACCTGACCGCCAGCACGAGCGCTACGGCCGCGCGTGGGTAACCTGCCTGCCCTCCACCCACGACTCCTTCGGCATGGCCCTGCTGGAATCGCTGGCCTGCGGCACGCCGCTGGTGACCACCACGCACTCCGCTCCCCAGGACCTGGTGGACGCCGGCGTCACCGGGGAGCTGTCTGCCCCCGGCGACCCGGTGAGCCTGGCCCAGGCGTGCCTGCGGGCCCTTGCCCTGGCCCGGCGGCCCGAGACCGTTGACGCCTGCCGAGCCTCGGCGCAGCCCTACGACTGGGATGGCGGTCTGGCTCCCCTGTGTGAGCGGCTCTACGCCGGAGGCTGAGCCAGCGGGTAGGCTCCCCGCTGCGCGGATGCCCCAGGGCGCGCGAGGATCGGCACCCGCGAGCAACGGAAGGGGAGTCCGCTGACGAAGGTGCTGGTCACAGGGGCCGCCGGGTACGTGGGCGGTCGGCTGATCGCCAACCTGCGGGAGGCCGGCCGGGAGGTCCATGCCGTCGTGCGCGAGCCGGCGCCGCGGCTCGATGTCGCCCAGACCGTGTGCGACCTGGCCGTCGATCCAGTCGGGGTGCTGGGGTCAGCCTGCGAAGGGGCGCAGGTGATCGTCCACTTGGCGGGGGAGAACGAGGTGGTGGCCGCCCGCGAGCCGGCGGCGGCCCTGGCCGCCACGGTCCTGGCCACCGAGCGGCTGGTCGAGGCGGCGGCCCAGGCGGGGGTCAAGCGCCTGGTCTACGTCTCCACCGTCCACGTCTACGGCGCCCGGATCCGCGAGGGCGCCACCCTGGCCGAGGACATGCGCCCCGAGCCGCGCACGACCTACGCCATCGCCCGCCTAGCCTCCGAGCACCTCGCCGCCATGCTCACCGCCGCCAGCTCAGAGCTCGTCGTCCTGCGCCTCACCAACGCGGTGGGCGCCCCCGATCACCCGTCCGTCGATCGCTGGACCCTGGTGGCCAACGACCTCTGCCGGCAGGGGGCGCGACTGGGCCGGCTGGAGCTGCGCTCCTCCGGCGTGCAGTGGCGCGACTTCATTTCCCTCGGTGACGTGTGCGCCATCCTAGCCGCGGCCAGTCGCGTCGAGGAACCGGTGGTCTGCCCTGGGACCTACAACATGGGCTCGGGGAACCCGGTGACCGTCCGCGGGCTGGCCGAGATGATCCAGGACGCCTTCGAGCGCTGCTCGGGCTCGCGACCCGAGCTCCACGCCCCTGAGCCCGGCCCCGAGCGTCCGGCCCCCTATCGCGTCTGCGTCGACCGAGCCGCCGAGCAGGGCCTGCGCGCGACCCGCCCGCTGCAGGCGGCCGTGGAGGAGACCGTCCGCTTCTGCCTGGAGCACCGAGAGGAGCTGTGAGTGAACGAGATCCACGACGTCCGCGTGACACCGCTGCGGCGCATCCCCGACGAGCGGGGAGCCGTCCTGCACATGTTGCGCGAGGACAGCCCGGCGTTTGAGCGCTTCGGTGAGATCTACTTCTCGCTGGTCTACCCCGGCGCGATCAAGGCCTGGCACCTGCACAAGCGCATGACCCTCAACTACGCGGTGCCGGCCGGGATGGTCAAGCTGGCCTGCTACGACGATCGACCCGACTCCCCGACCCGGGGGACCCTGCAGGAGCTCCACCTGGGAGAGCTCAACTACGTGCTGGTCACCATCCCGCCCCTGGTCTGGAACGGCTTCAAGGGGGAGGGCCCCTCGCCGGCGCTGGTGGCCAACTGCGCCACGGTGGCCCACGACCCCGACGAGATCGTGCGCCGGCACCCGTTCAGCGACGAGATCCCCTACGACTGGGCGCTCAAGCACGGCTGAACGGTTGTCTGAGCGCAGGTAGCATCGGCCGATGCCTCAGCTGCCTGCGTCTCCGGCTCCAGCGCTGGACGCCCTGATCGAGCCGCCGGCCGCGAGCCCGGCGGCGGCGCTGGCCGCCAACGGACGGTTTGCGTCCGGCGGTTCGCTGCGGGAGCGTGCGGCGCGCGGCAGCCTGGTCAGCACCGCCTTCCTGATCGGGCTGAGCGGGCTGGGCCTGCTCAAGAGCTTCATCCTCGCCGGCTTTCTGACCCGAGCCGACTACGGCGTCTGGGGCGTGCTGGTGGCGTCGCTGGGCATGATCGTGTGGCTCAAGCAGGTCGGCATCGGCGACAAGTACATCCAGCAGGACGACGAAGACCAGGAGCTCGCCTTCCAGCGGGCCTTCACCCTGGAGCTGATCGTCACCGGCGCCATCGTCGTGCTGATGCTCGTCGCCATCCCGATCATCGTGCTCGTCTACGACCTTCCCCAGATCGTGGTGCCGGGGCTGCTCGTTGCCGGGACGCTGATGGTCTCCGCCCTGCAGGCGCCCCTCTGGATCTTCTATCGCCGCATGCAGTTCGCCCGCCAGCGCGCCATCCAGGCGGTCGATCCCGCTGTGGGGTTCGTGGTCTCGATCGTCCTGGCCGTCGCCGGAGCGGGCTACTGGGCCTTCGTCGTCGGCTTTGTCGCGGGGGTCTGCGCGTCGGCGGCGGTCGGGGTCCTGTGCTCGCCGTTCGCGCTGCGCCTGCGCTTCGAGCGGCGGACGCTGCGCAGCTACGTGGCCTTCTCCTGGCCGTTGCTCGTCGCCGGGGGATCGAGCCTGGTGATGGTGCAGAGCGCCGTGTTCGTCACCCAGACTCACCTCGGCCTGGCCGCCACCGGGGTGATCGCGCTCGCCGGCTCGATCTCCAGCTTCACCGATCGCGTCGACGAGCTGGTGACCGGCACCCTCTACCCGGCCATCTGTGCGATCCAGGATCGGGCGGCCCTGCTCCATGAGTCGTTCGTGAAGTCCAACCGGCTGGCGTTGATGTGGGCGGTGCCGTTCGGGATCGCGCTGACGCTGTTCTGCTCGGACCTCGTCGGCTTCGGAATCGGCGAGCGCTGGCGCCCCGCGGTCGGCGTGCTCGAGATCTATGGCGTGACCGCCGCGGTCAACCACATCGGGTTCAACTGGACGGCGTACCTCCGCGCCCGGTCGCAGACCCGTCCGATCGCGGTGGCCAACGCTGCCGCCGCCGCAGCCTTCCTGCTCGTCGGCATACCCCTGCTGCTTCGCTTCGGGCTGCTCGGCTTCGCCTGGGGCATAGCGATCCAGGGCCTGGTGGCGCTCGCCTTCCGCGCCTGGTATCTGCAGCGGCTCTTCCAGGGCTTCGGCTTCCTGCGCCACGCCCTGCGCAGCTTCTTGCCCACCCTGCCCGCCGCCGCCATCGTGCTCGGGTTGCGCGCGGTCGAGCAAGGTCATCGCACCGTGGGGGTGGCGGTGGCCGAGCTTGCCGTCTACGCGCTGGTCACGGTGGCGGCGACCTGGACGTTCGAGTCGGATCTGCTGCGCGAGGCCGCGGGCTACCTCACCGCTGGGCGACCTGCGCGGCAGGGAGCATGAGCGCCCCGGACCCGGGGGGAGCCGAGCCCCCGCTGGATGTGTCGGTCGTCGTGGCATCGCATGATCGTCCGCTGCGGCTGCGCTGGATGCTCAACGCACTGGAGGAGCAGACGCTGCCGGGCGAGCGCTTCGAGGTCATCGTCGTCCACGATTCCCGCGGCCCGGACACCCAGCGGCTACTGGACTCCCACCCGCTGGCCGCCAGGGGCATCCTGAGGTCCGTGGTCCTGGAGCCCGGATCGGCGCTGCCCGCCGCCAAGCGCAACCTGGGGTGGAGGATGGCTCGGGCCCCGCTCGTCGCCTTCACCGACGACGACTGCCGTCCACCGGGGAGCTGGCTGGAGCGCGTGCTCGATGCGGCGATGCGCCACCCGGGCACCGTGGTGCAGGGCACCACGCTGGAGGATCCCGACGAGGCGGCGCTGATGCGCGCACCCTTCAACCACAGCCAGCGGGTGGTCCCCCCCAGCGTCTGGGCGGAGATGTGCAACATCACCTACCCACGGGACCTGCTCGAGCGGCTCGACGGGCTCGACGAGCGCCTTTCCACCTTCGAGGACACCGACGTGGCGCTGCGCGCCCAGGAGCAGGGGGTGGCCCTGGTCGCCGCCCCGGAGGTCCTGATCTATCACTCGGTGCACACGCCCGGAGTGCTCAGCCGGCTGAGGGGGGTGGCACGCTGGCGCGACGCGCCGGTCGCGGTCAAGCGCCATCCTCGCCTCCGGCGGTCACTGTATCTGTCGGTCTTCTGGTCTGCGAGCCACGCCTGGCTGCCCGTGGCGCTGGTCGGCGTCGCCGCCGCCGCTCGCGGCCGACGCTCATGGGTCCTGCTCGTCCTTCCCTGGGCCCGGTATGCCAGCCCGCCCCGCTACGGGCGTTCGCTGGGCGGCCGGATGCGGTCGCTGCTCGAGCTGCCGCTTCGGGCGGCGATCGACGCCGGCGAGATCGCGATCCTGGCTCGCCACAGCTTCAGGCACAGGACGCTCCTGCTGTAAGCCGATCGTGTTGCGTATCGCCCTGCTGACCCCGGCGGCCTGGCCCGAGACCCGAGACGAGGGCGGGCGGTTCGCGATCGACCTGGCGGCCGGCCTGGCCGGTCGCGGCCACCGCGCGCGGCTGATCACCAGCCACCGGGGCCCCACGACCAGGATGGTCGAGGAGGGAGTGGAGATCGTGCGCTGGCGGCGGCCGCCCACCGGCCCGCTCGAGCGCCGCCAGTTCGAGTCGCACCTCGCCCGCGTGCCGCTGTCCTACGTCTCGCTCACCCGGTATCAGGCCGAGATCGCCCACGCGCTGCACCCCGCCGATGCCCTGGCCGCGGCCCGGTGGACCCGGCGCACAGGCCGTCCGTCGCTGTTCACCGCTCCCGGGATCGTTCATCGCCGCTGCCTGGTCAGCGCGCGCCGGCGCCTGCAGGTGATGCTGCGCGCCACCGCCGGCGTCAGCGCGGTCAGCGTATGGTCGCGTTTGGCCGCCGAGGCCCTGCAGCACTGGCTGGGCATCGACGCGCGCGTCGTCTACCCGGCGATCGCGCTGCCGGCGATGTCGCCGGCTGGGGCCCGGGCCGAGGCGCCCACGATATTCGCGCCCGTCGATGCCGGCGATTCCGAGGCCCGGCTCGGCCTCCTGCTCAGCGGTTTTCAGCGTCTGCGGCGCGAGCTGCCCGACGCGCGCCTGCTGCTCGGGCGCTGCGCCACCGCCTGCGCGCAGCGCCCAGCGCTCCTGGCCCCCGGAGTCGCCTGGGTGCAGATCGACAGCCCCGGGGGCCTGGCCGGAGCACGGGGCGCTGCCTGGGTGTCGGCGCTGGCCTCCTGCGGGGGCGCCTTCCCCTTCCGCCTGGTGGCGGCCTTGGCCTGCGGCACGCCGGTGGCGGCGCCCAGCGAGGGCGCGGTCTCGGAGGTGGCGGGGGGCGGCGGGGTCGCCCGGCTCTTTGACCCCGACCAGGAGGGCCCCGAACAGGTGGCCCGGGCCCTGCGCGAAGCACTGGAGGACAGCGACGACGCCGAGACCCGCGCGGCACGTCGTGGGCGGGCCGAGCGCTTCTCGCTCGAGCGCTCCGTCGACGCCCACATCGCGGTCTACCGCGAGCTGCTCGCCCGCTGAGCTGGCGATGACGTGAAGGTTCTCTGCGTCGGCAACATGTACCCACCCCATCACTTGGGCGGCTACGAGCTGGTCTGGCAGGGCGCCGTCGCGCACCTGCGGGCCGCCGGGCACACCGCACGCGTGCTGACCACCGACCACCACGAGGCCGGGGTCCAGGCGCCGGACGAGCCCGACGTCCACCGCGACCTGCGCTGGTACTGGCACGACCACGCCTTCCCCCGCTTCTCGCCCGTTGAGTGCCTACGCCTCGAGCAGCACAACGCCGCGGTCTTCGACCGTCACGTCGAGCAGCTGTCACCCGACGTCGTCGCGTGGTGGGCGATGGGGGGAATGTCGCTGTCGCTGCTTGCGCGCGCTCGACGCCACGGCCTGCCCGCGGCGGCGTTCGTGATCGACGACTGGCTCCTCTACGGCCCTCGGTTCGACCGCTGGCTGCGGACCCTCGCTCGGCTGGGACCGCTGGGACCCGTGGTCGGGCGCGCGACGGCTATCCCCACTCGCCTGGAGCTGGCCGCCGTGAGCAGGTGGGTCTTCGTGTCGGCCTTCACGCGGGACTCCGCCCTGGCGGCGTGGCCGCGGCTGACCGGGACGCACGTGGCCCATATCGGCATCGACCCCGCCTTCCTCGGTCCCGGGCCCGAGCGTCGGTGGGGCTGGCGCCTGCTCTACCTCGGGCGCATCGACGAGCGCAAGGGGATCGCCACGGCGCTTGACGCACTCGGCCACCTCCCCAAGCAGGCCACGCTCACCGTGGTCGGAGACGGCGACGGCCGGCACCTGGACGAGTGCCGCCTCCACCCAGCCACGCTCGCCGGACGTGTGTGCATCGAGCCCGGGCGCCCCCGCCCGGAGGTGCCCGCGGTGATCGACGCTCACGACGCGGTTGTCTTTCCCTCCCGCTGGCACGAGCCCTGGGGACTGGTGCCGCTGGAGGCGATGGCCCGCGGCCGGCCCGTGGTCAGCACCCTGCGGGGTGGCTCCCGCGAGTACCTGCGCCCGGCCGAGAACTGCCTGTCCTTCGAGGTCGACGATGCCCGCGGTCTGGCGGCGGGCATCGCCTGCCTCGCGCGCGACCCGAAGCTGCGCGCCCGGCTGCGGGTGACCGGCGTGGAGACCGCCCGCGAGCACACCGATGAGCGTTACCACGAGGCGGTGGAGGCGGCCCTGGCCGAGGTGGCGCAGGGTTCGACTCCCTGATAAGACCGCAGCTATATGGCTGCTCTGGCGAAAGAAGTGGACCGTCGTGGTCCCTGGTACCACACGTTCGACCTGCCCGGCGGCGTCGTGAACAAGGGCTTCTTTGATCTGCGAGGCGTGGTCGGCAAGCTCCCGCTGCCCGCTTCGCTCGCCGGGTGCCGCTGCCTGGACGCCGCGGCGTGCGAGGGCTTCTGGTCGTTCGAGCTGGCGCGTCGCGGCGCCGACGAGGTGGTCAGCGTCGACCTGCCCGACACGACCCAGCAGGACTGGCAGGGACCCGACAGCGCCTCGGGCCGGGAGACGGGCACGGGCCTGGCCAACGAGCACTTTGTCTTCGTCCGTGAGGCGCTCGGAGTCACCAACGTCACCCGGGTTGACGCCAACCTCTACGACATCGGCGCCGAGCGGGTGGGCAGCTTCGACTACGTCTTCGTGGGCAACGTGCTGATCCACCTCGCCGACCCCCCGCGCGCGCTGCGCGCGCTGCGCTCGATCATGCGTCCCGGCAGCGAGCTGCTGTCCCTGGAGGCCACCTCGTTGGCGCTCACGCTGCTGAGCCCCCGCCTTCCGCTCGCCCAGCTCTCAGACCACGACGCCGCGCGGTGGTGGACGCCGAACATGGCCGGCCACCGCCGGTTGCTGCATGCCGCCGGCTTTGAGGTGATCGACAACGGCGGCCCGCTCTTCCAGCCCTTCGGTCAGGTGATTCCCCGCTGGCCCAAGCAGCTCCCGCGCCGGCCCCGCGACATCCTCTTCTGGCTGGTGGTGCGCCGGATCGGGGCGGCGTCGTCGTGGGTGCGGGCGCGCCCCGGCTAGCCGCCGTCACGCAGCGTGGGCAGGCGTCGCAGGCCCTCGCGATGAGCGACCAGCCAGCCCCACGTCGCATCGACACGCTCGGCGCCGTCGGCGAGGCGGGCCTTCAGGGGCACCATCCACGCCAGGCGCGCCGCCGCCCCGGCCACGTTGATCGCCGCGGTGGCCCAGGCGCGGGCAAACCCGCGCCGGCGCAGCAGCATGGCGTAGGTCGCTGCCATGAACTCCTGGACCTGGGCGTTGCCAAAGGCCTGCCTGGTGGCGGCGCCGGACTCGTGGCGCACCGCTGCGCGCGGCTCGTAGCGGGTGCGCCAACCAGCCTGGCGCAACCGCCAGCCCAGGTCGAGGTCCTCGCCGTACATCCACTGGCGCTCGTCGAACCCCCCGACCGCCTCGAAGGCCGTGCGGCGCAGCAGCAGGCAGGCGCCGATGGCCCAGGGAACGTCGCGCGGACGGTGAGCGTTGCGCGGATGCGGGAGGCAGAGCCGGTCGGCCAGGCGCGGGCTCAGGCTGTGGAGCCCGAGGTTGAAGGCCAGCGTGAAGGGCACAGTGGGGAGGGGGTGCACCGACTGCTGGGTCTCCCCGCCGGGCAGGGTCAGCCGGGGCGCCACGCACCCCACGCCGGGATCCTCACCGGCATCAAGCAGAGTCTCCAGGGCGCCGGGATCCAGCGCGATGTCGGCGTTGGTGGCCATCAGCCACGGCCCCCGGGTCCGGCGCGCGACGAGGTTGACCGCCCGCCCAAAGCCAAGGTTGCTCGCCGGCTCCACCACGGTCGCCCACGGCGCCTGACGGCGCGCGGCCTCGGCGGAGCCGTCGCTTGAGCCGTTGTCGACTACCCACACGTCGGCCCGACCGCCTCGCACCTCGTCGGCCAGGCTTTCCAGGCAGCGCTCCAGCAGCTCGCGCGTGTTCCAGGACACGACAGCCACCGCCACCGGCACCGGGCGCTCACCGCCCGGCCCGCGGGGCGCTTGGCGCCCACGCGTCGGCACGGAAGGCCTGGCGCCGCTAGGGCGCGCGGCTGAGGACACCGCCTACTCCAGGCGGGAGCTCGATCATGCCGGCCCATCCTATCTTCGGGTCGCGGGCCTGACCGCGCCCAGACAGCGCGTCGACAACACCGCTGGGTCGTCGGCGACAACACCACTGCGGGTCGTCGGGCAACCGCCCCGCTGGGTCGTCGGCGACAATCCCCTCATGTCCCGCCGATTCCTCCGCGGCCGAGACCGACGCTCCGACCCCTCGCCATCAAGCTCAGCCTGCCCCGAGGCCTCCGACCCGCTCCTGCTCGCGGCTCCCGCCGACCGTCTCATCATCGACCGCGCCCTGCCCTACACCATGACCACCGCGGTTCGTCTGTTGGCCCTGATCGACGCGGTCCGCCACGGTGTCCGCCGTGAGATCCCCGGCGCCCTGGCCGAGTGTGGCGTCTGGCGCGGCGGCTCGGTGGTGGCCATGGCGCTCACCCTCCGCGAGCTGGGCGCCACCGACCGCGACCTCTACCTCTACGGTCCGCGGCCCGGTCGAGGAGACTCTCCCGGCGGCAGCGCCTGATCACCTCGCCCTCCTGCGCCTGGACACCGACTGGTATGAGTCCACGCTCCACGAGCTCTATCCCCGCCTCGCCCCCGGGGGCGTGCTGATCATCGACGACTACGGCCACTGGGAGGGCTGCCGGCGCGCGGTGGATGAGTACTTCGCCTCGCAGGCGCCGCCGATCCTCCTGCACCGCGTCGACTACACCTGCCGGATCGCCCTCAAGAGCTGATAATCTCTGCTCGGCTGCCCGACGCAGCCTCGCTGCCTTGAGCAGCGCTCCGCGATCTGTCGCTACCCCCCTACACTCCCGCCCGATGGTCCCTTGGCGCCTGCGGGCGAGCTGGCGCAGCTGGCGTGAGCGCCTTTTCCTGTGGCGCTGGCGCCGGCGGATCGGAGCCCGCCGCTTCGCCCGTTTCGGCGCGCGCAGCCTCGTCGTCGCGCCGCGGGGGATCCTCAATCCTCACCGCATCGAGATCGGCGAGCGCGTCCTGATCCACGAGGGCGCGATGTTCTCGGTGGTCGAGGAGTTCAACGGTCGCCGTCACCAGCCCCGCCTGCGCATCGGCGATGACACCAACATCGGTACCGGGATCTGGTTCTCCTGCGTGGGCGAGATCGAGATCGGCCCCAGCAACCTGATGGGCCACAACGTCCTGATCGCCGACTCTTACCATGAATACCACGATCCCGACACGCCGATCATCCGCCAGCCGATGGCCGAGCCTAAGGCGGTGACGATCGGCCCCGGGTGCATCATCGGGCCCCACGCGGCGATCCTGGCCGGCGTGACCGTGGGCCGCAACACGTTCATCGCCGCCAACGCGGTGCTGACGAGGTCGGTGCCCGACAACTCGGTGGTGGTCGGCAACCCCGCCCGGGTGATCCGCCGTTATGACCGCGAGCGCGGTCAGTGGGTCGAGACCGACGCCACCGGCGGCTCGCTACTCACATGACCGGCCCGCTGATCTGATCCTTGCTGCCGCTCGCTGGGCCACGGCGCGGGGCAGCTCGTCTCGCAGGACGCCCGCGAGCCCTCGCAGCGAAAGGCGGAACGGTCCCACCTTGACCTGGCCTTCAGCCCGCTCGAAGGTCTCCTGGGCCTCTAGCAGCCCGGGCAGCTCGGCGAGGCGCACCCCGAGCTCGCCTCCCTTCCGCCCCGCGCCGAAGACCCATTGGGGGATGGCGGGGTCGCCCATCCCCGTCACGTCGACATCGTCGAAGTCCGCGAGCAGCAGGCGAAAGCCCTCGGGTGTGAAGCGCCAGTAGTCGCTGGGATACCCGTGGATCCCGATGAGCATCACCGAGGTGATCACGCAGAGCCCACCGTCGGCCAGCACCCGGTGCATCTCCCGACACGCGGTGAGCGGGTCGGCGCAGTGCTCGAGGGTGTCAAGGCACAGCGCCGTGCCCACCTCGCCCGCGCCGAAGGAGAGCCCCCGCAGGTCCTCGATGCGGTCGACCCCCGGACCCGCCCGGAAGTCGGTGCCGATGAATCTCCGCCCCGCGAACAGCGGTCTGAGGTCGTTGGGCTGGCCCTCCTTGACCTGGAGTGAGCCGAACTCGACGATCGGCTCGGGAAGCTCGACGCGCTGAGCCAGGTCGGCGACGAAGTCGAAGAGCAGCGGGTCGGCCATGTCGCTCAGCGCCGCTGCAGGCCCAGGATGCAGTACATCGTGCCCACACCCGTGACGCGGGCCACCCGCATGCCCGCCTGCGCCGCGGTGGTGCCCAGCGCCTCAAGATCGACCGCCGAGCCCAGCCAGCTTGGATCGCGGCTGCCGCGCGGGCCCCTGCCCAGGCGGCTGCGCAGCGCCCGCGGCCAGAGGCGGGGATCGTTGCTGCGGTGGTGCACGGTCGGGTCGTTGGAGACCTGCAGCGCGGCCCGGCCCCCTGGGCGCAGCACCCGCCCGGTCTCGCGGATGTAGCCCAGGGTGATCTCCGGGTCGGGGATGTGCTGAAAGACCACGTGAGACACGCAGGCGTGCGCCCAGCCGTCGGGGATGCCCGCCAGGCTGCGCCCGTCGCCCAGCATCCAGGTCACCCCGGTCAGCTCGGGGTTGAGCGTGCGGGCGCGGTCGAGCATCTCGGCTGAGACATCGACAGCCCGGACCTCGCGGGCCCGCTCGGCCAGCACCCTGGTCAAGCGCCCGACACCGCAGCCGATCTCCACCACGCGATCCTGGGGCTCCAGGCGCACCCGGGCGAGCTCCAGCAGGCAGTCGAGGTCGCGCCGGCCCGCGGCCCAGAATCGCTCGGCGTCGGGCGCGGCGTAGTCCAGCCGGTTGTCGACGAAGAACAGCGCGTTCTCCTGCGCCCGCGCGTCCCAGAAGCGACGCATCTCTGACTCGGCCACGCGCCAGACCGTAGCGAGCGAGCGCCCCGCGGCATCCCTAGACTGCGCCCCGTGAGCCTGGTGTCGGCGCTGGTCCCGCACTTGCTGCTGACGGGCTCAATCGCGGCGCTGGGAGGCGCCGGTCTGCGCCTCACCTCGCTGGTTGCTCCGTGCGGCCTCGAGCGGGTCGTGAGCTGGGCGGTGTTCGTCGCGGCCGGCGCCGTGCTGCAGGCGCTGGCGCTTGGCGTCGTCGGCCTGGCGGGCTCGGCGCCCGCGCTCAGCGGCGCGGCGATACTCACGTGGCTGGCCGCACGACGGTGGCTTCCGTCGCCCACGGTCTCCGTGGCTGGCGAGCTCGCTGCGTGTTGGCGTCGCCTCACCCTGGTTGGCCGCGTCAGCGTCGGGGCGCTGGGTGGCACGGCCCTGAGCCTGTGCGCGATCCTGCTGCATCGACCGGCGCCCGGCTTCGACGGGATCACCTACCACCTGCCCGAGATCGTGGGATTCGTGCAGTCGGGCCACGCCGGCGCCGTGCTGGACCTCTACTACGAGCTTCCGGTGGGCAACTACCCGCTGACTAATGAGGTGCTGCTGGCCTGGATGACGGGCATCTCGCACGGCTTCGCGGCGCTGACGCTGTTCTCGCCTGCGAGCGCGCTGCTGTTGATCACCGCCGGCTGGCTCGGCTTACGGAGCCTGGGGGTGGCCGCCCTGGTTCGTGGGCTGGCGTTGGGTGCGCTGATGCTCGGACCATTGCTGGTCTCCGCGCTCCCCCAGCCCGGTACCGATCTGCCCGCGCTCAGTTGGCTTGCGTGCAGCGCTGGCCTGTGCGTCGCCGCGGTCTCCCGGCCGGTGCTGGTTGTGCCCGCGGTCGTCGCCCTTGGGCTGGCGGTCGGTACCAAGACGACCGCAGCCGTGCTAGGGATACTGGTGATCGCAGCCGCGCTGTGGGCCTGCCGGGGCGGGCTGCGAGCGATCGCCTGGAAGCTGGGCGTGGGAGCCGGCGTGGCTGCCGTCGCCGGGGCAACCTGGTACGTCCGCAACCTGATCGAGCACGGCTCGCCGCTATGGCCGTTCATCGCGACCCCGTGGGGCGACCCAGTGCCCGAGGGCATCCGCCTGCTCTCCCACACGATGGCGCAGCGGCTTCGCGTAACGCTGCTCGACCATCTGGGCGGATATGTGTCTGGCACCTCGGGCTCGCTCGTGCTGCTGGTTGGAGCTCTGCTCGTCCCGGTGCTCGCGTTCCGGCGCCGCGCGCTGCTCGCCGCCGGCGCCGTCGCGCTCGGCACGGTCGCGTGGGCGAACGCCCCGGCGACCGGGCTGCCGGACGTCCCCTTCCTCGCACCCGTGGTCGGCACAACGCTCCGTTATCTGCTGCCCGTGTTCGCGGCCGGAGCCGTCGCGCTCGCGTTGGTCGCTACCGATGGCACCCGGTTAGGGCGGATCGCAGGGCTCGCACTGCTTACTGGCGCTCTCGCATGGGCGCTGATCTCCGATCTGCAGCACGGATTCTTCCTGCCGTTCTCCTCATGGCTGACAGGCGGCATGATCGCCGGCGCCCTGATGGGCGCGCTCTGCGGTTCGCGGAGCGGGCCCGCTTGGCTTGCGCAAGCCGTGAGCCGACACGCCGCCGCGCCCAGCTTCGAGCGGGCGAGTGCAGGCGGCGTACTGCTGATGATCGCCGCCGGCGGAGTCCTCCTGACGGCTGGTTCGGGCGGCTTCGTGGCACGCCATGCGCTCGTGGTCTACGACTGGGATGCATCCGTGGCAAGGTTCTTGTCGAGCCGGCCGAGCTTCCACGCCGGACGTCTGCCCATCGCCACCGCTCCCGGCGCGCTGGGCCTGCTGGCCGGCGACCGGTTGCATCATCCGCTTGCGCTGATCAGCGAGCACGAGCCGTGCGCGCGGGTTCGGGCTCGGACCCGCGATGGCTGGGTCGTCGTCCGGGTCCGGGTCGTGGATCCCCAGCCGGTTCCCGGCCATCCCGGCCTGCTGTTCCCACCCGAATGGAGCGCCCAGGGCTGTCTGGCCCGCCGGGTGCCGCTGTTCGATGACGGCACCTACCGCGTCTACGGGCCGCCGTCGTGAGCGCTTGAACCCGTGCACCGCGTGGAGCTCCTAGGCGGAGCGCCTGGACGTCCCGTGATCGAGTGCCGACTGGCGGGCTGATGGGCGAGATCACATGGCGCTCGCTGCTCATCGTCACGGTGCGCAGCCGGTTGAGAGGGCTCGCGCGGTCCGTCCCGGCACGCCACGGCCATCCCGCAGCATCCCTAGACTGCGCCCCGTGCTCGACCCTGCAGTGGCCTGACCGGGTGAGCGGCGCCGCGGCACCGACGGTCCTGCTCGATCCCCCCGGAGAGCCGGGCGCGCCGGCGGCGGACGCCGGTGCGCCGTCGATCGTCCACGCGGGTGAGCGGCGGTCGCGGCGGATCGAGTCGCTGCGCGCGGTGGCCGCGCTGGGCGTACTGGTCGGCCACGCCTTCCTCACCGCCATGGCCTACCGGTCCACCTCCAGCGGTTGGGCGCGCCAGATCGTGTCTGGGGGGCTGCTCGCTGTCTTCCTGTTCTTCACGCTCTCGGGCTATCTGCTGTTCTGGCCCTGGGTGCGGCGGCACTTCGACGGCGGCCCGTCGATCTCGCTGGGGCGTTACGCCCGCAACCGGGCGCTGCGGGTGCTCCCGCTCTACTTCGTTACCGTCGCCGTGCTGTTGTGGCTGGCTCCCCTGGGCGCTCATCGCAGCGACTGGTGGCGCTTCGCGCTGCTGCTGGAGAACTTCTCGCCTCGCACGGCCGAGCGGCTCGACTCCGCGATGTGGTCGCTGGTTGTCGAGATTCAGTTCTACCTCGTGCTGCCGTTCCTCGCCGCCGCGATCATGCGGATCGGGCGGGGATCGATCGGCCGCGCCCTGGCGCTGGTGGGTCTGCTTGCCGGTGGCAGCTTCGCCCTGCGGCTGCACTGGCTGCTGCTCCACGGCCCGGTCAGCCTGGATCCGCTGCGAGGGCCGCTGAGCCTGCCCACCCTGTTCTTCTTCTTCTGCGGTGGCATGGCCGTTGCCCTGCTCCGCGTGGCGTGGACGCGACGACCCCCAGCTTGGCTACACGGCCGGCTGGGCTCGCCCGATGCCTGGCTGCTGGCCTCGGTGCCCGCCTGGGTGATCGCGGCCCACGACAACCGGCTGGAGCCGCTGATCCTCCTGGCCGCCTTCCTGGTGGTGGGGGGGTGCGTCCTCGCGCCCGGCGGGGGCGTGCTCGTGCAGGCGCTGGAGTGGCGGCCGTTGGCCGCGATCGGGCTGGCCTCCTACAGCCTCTATCTCTGGCACGTGCCGCTGCTCACCGCCCTCAGCCACGCACGTATCGTCTACACGCCCAACCCGGTCGACCTCGCCGCCCCCCAGTCCTTCCCGGCCCTCCTGGCCCTCGGACTCCCAGTCTGCCTCGTGGTCGCCGGTCTCAGCTACGTCCTGGTCGAGTCCCCCTTCCTGCGGCTGCGCCGTCGCTGGGCCTGATCGCCGCGGGCCAGCGCCAGCGCGCCTAGCCAGCGCGAGCCCTCAAACGACGCCGACCGGCTGCGACGCGGGTCTGTATGCGACGCCAGGCGGCGACCAGCCCCACGGCCGCCAGCATGATCACGAAGGGATCGGCAGGCGCTCGGTAGCGCGTAGCTCCGAGAAAGAAGATGCTCGCGAGACCGGGAATCACCGGACACGCCCAGAACGCCGCCGGCGGACGCCGCGCCGCCCGCGTCGCCGCGCCGGCTAGGGCCAGCGCCCCCAGCAGCCACCAGCCGTAGACGCTCAGCTCGGCCAGGCCACGAGGGTAGCTCTCAAACGGGGCAAGGTACCGCTCGAGCCCCGAGCCCCGGAGATTCAGCAGGGCTTCGGTGTTCACGAGCGTCACCTGGAGCAGGTAGCCGGGCCGGGCGCGAATGTAGTCCAGCGACTGCTGGCGCAGCCGGCCCGAGAGCTGCGCCTCGTTGAGGCGCCGACCGGCGGAGAGCGCGAGAATGGGGCCGACCGGCGGCACCCACAGGCCCGGGTACTTGGGGGCGCGGCGCACATAGTCGTTGTAGGTTCCGGCCAGCGCGTAGCCGCTCTGGGTGCTGATGGGGACGAACGCATGCAGGGTCCCTGCGTTGCGGACGGTCCACGGGACGAGGGTCACCGCCGCGGCGGTGACAACCACGAGCGGGGTGCGCAGCGCCCGCCACGACCAGCGGGGGCGCTCAGTCCACACCAGCACGCAGATCGGCAGCGCCAGCCCGAGGCCGTTGGAACGGGTCAGTCCGGCGAGGCCAATCAGCACTCCCGTCACCACCGCCCAGCGCCAGCGGTGGGCAGACTCACGGTGCACCAGCGCCGCGAGCACGGCGCCGAGCACCAGGCAGATGTACAGGGGCTCAGACATCAGCGACGATCCGACGAGCAGCAGCGACGGGAACACGGCAGCGATCGCCCCCGACAGCAGGGCGATGGCCGACCCCCAGAGCCGCAACGCGATCACGCAGATGAGCGCGACCGCCAGGGCGCCGAGGATGGCCTCGGCGGCACGCCCGGCCTCCCACCGAAGGCTCTCCGAGGTGACGCCGACCACCTTGTAGACGCCTGCGAGCACCACCGGGAACAGCGGCGGTCGAAAGGCGGTGGGACCGCCGGCGGGCGCCAGCTCCGTCGACGGAAAGCTGCCGTGCACCGCGATCGAGACAGCGTGGCGATCGTAGTCGGCCGCGTCGGTCGCCGGGACGAACTGCGGCGTGGCGGCGATCACGCCGAGTCGCACGACCAGCGCCAGCACGACCAGCGCCAGCACGACCACTGCGACGAGCCCCTGGGAGAACGTGATCCTGCTGCCTGCGCGGCGCGAAGCGGGATTCGAGACAGCCGTGGCCATCGGACGGGCGGCTGCCTGACGCACCGCGGCCATCGTAGAGGACGTCCTCACGCCGGTTCTGATCAACGCCCCGGCCGGAGTGTCGCCGCGACTCGGGGCACCCCCCCTCGGGCACGCTGCTCGTCGACGAAACGCGTGGGGTGGTCCACTTCACCTCGACCGCCGCAGGCTGAGCAAGACCGAGACCGGACGGGATGCCAGACTCCTGCCTGTGTCGCCTGAGGCCGTGCTCCCTGAGGTCCACGCTGCGATGCACCTGTCGATCCTCATGCCGGTTTATAACGAGCAGGAGACCGTCGAGGCCGCCATCGAGCACGTCCTGGCGACCTCGCTGCCGGTGGACGCGCTGGAGCTGCTGGTCGTCGACGATGGATCGACCGATGGCACCCGGCAGGTGCTCGAGTCTCGGAGCTGGCCCGACAACGTACGGTTGCTCAGGCATCGTTGCAACCGAGGGAAGGGGGCTGCGATCCGGACCGCCCTGGCGGAGGCACGTGGGACCCACGCGGGGGTGCTGGACGCCGATCTCGAGTACGACGCCGGGGACTACGCCCAGCTGCTCTCGCCGCTGAGGTCCGGACGAGCCCAGGTCGTCTTCGGCGCGCGAGGCTTCCAGTCTCACTCAGCGTACGGCTTCTGGTACGTCGTCGGCAACAAGGCTGTGACGCTTGCGGCCAACGCTCTCTACAACAGTTGGGTCTCGGACATCATGACCTGCCATAAGGTGATGTCCACGGAGCTCTGGCGCTCGCTGCCGCTTCGGGAGAGAGGCTTTGCTATCGAGCCGGAGATCACCGCCCGGCTGCTGCGCCGCGGAGTGCGCATCTACGACGTGCCGATCAGCTACACCGCTCGCAGCCGAAAGGCCGGCAAGAAGCTCACCGCCGTGGATGGCGTGCGGGTGCTGCGTACGCTGATCCGCTGCCGGATCGATCGAGCGCGGGCCGGAGATGGGCCACCAGGCTGAGCCCCCACGGCGGGCGAAGGCGCTCCTCGAGGGGGCGCCACGCGCGGACCAGCTGGTCGTAGGCAGCCAGCGATCGCGCCCCCAGCCCTGACGACCCACTGCGGCGCCGCAGCCACCATCCGGCCACGCCGAGCAGGTTGAACGGGTAGATGCGGATGATCTCGAGCCCGCTTGTCTCGACGACCTCCCGCAGCATCGCCTGGGTGTACCGACGATGATGCCCGTACCGCCGGTCGAGCGCGCCGAAGAGCCGGGGATGGGCGGGGACGACGATGGTGAGCTGACCGCCCGGAGCCAGGCTCCGGCCCATGGCCGTCAGAGCGGCGTGGTGGTCGTGGATGTGCTCAAGGACGTTCTGACAGACCACCAGGTCGAACCGGCCCGGCTCCAGTGATCGCGCGTCGGGCAGCGTCTCGCGCCGCACCGTCACCCTGGGATCGACGAAGCGCGTTTCCAGAAAGGCGGCGTACGCCGGCTCGGGCTCGATGGCCACAAGGCGATCGACGCCGCGTTGGAGGATCAGATCGGTGAAGGTACCAATGCCCGCGCCGATCTCGGCCACCTCACCACGGATGGCATCGGCGTACTGGGACACGAGCCAGTCAGACAGCCGCCGCGCCCGGGCCAGCAGCTGCAGATCGGCGTAGACCGGGTCCTCGACGCTCATCCGCCCTCCGAGCGGCGCCGTGCACCGGACCGTCGGGGCACCCGGCGGGCTCGGTCACCCGGGGCGGGTCGATGGCGCGCATAGAGGCAGAACTTGGTGTGCGGATCGATCTCCACCACCAGGTCGGCGAGCCTGCTGTGCTCGGCGACTCGCCCGAGCCATCGGCCGAGCGCCGGGGCCACCGGGGACACGTCGGCCACCAGCGTGCGCAGCTGCGAGCGCTTCCCGATCGAGTGCCAGGCGACCACGTCGAGCCCGCAGCGATGCAGGAGCGACGCCAGGCCGCGCACGGAGAACAGCACGAGGTGCTCGGGCACCCGCTGGACCTCCGGCCAGTGCGCCCCGAGAGCGCGACTGACCGGTGAGCCGGCGTCCGGGGTGAGGACCGCCAGGACTCCGTCCCGGCGCAGCACCCGAGCCGCCTCAGCCACCACCTCGGCGGGCCTCGAGGTGTGCTCGAGCAGGTCCATCATGGTGACGGCGTCAAAGCTTGATGGCTCGAACGGCTCGGCGCCCAAGGGGTTGAGGCGGACGTCGAGCGAGAGCGTCTCGGTCGCATATCGGACGGCCCACGGGTTGAGGTCGACCCCGACCGGCCGCCACCCACGCCGGCGAGCAGCGCTCATCAGAAAGCCGGGGCCCGCGCCGACGTCGAGCAGGTCGCCAGGCGGGCGGAGCGACTCGACCCGGCTCAGGACATCGCTGAACTTCTCCTCGATGTGCCGTCGGTCGGAGACGTAGTCCTTGTAGCCGTGGTATCCGCCGCTCTGGGGAGACCCGAACTCCCGGTTGCGGAAGTACTCACCGCCTCCGTACAGCGCCGTCATCTCGGTCGTCGCCGGAGGGTCGCAGCAGAACAGCGTCCGACAGGCTCGGCATCGCGCGAACCGGTAGTTGCGGACGCGTGCCGCGGGTCGGGAGCCAGGAGATCGGCAGGCTGGACAGTCGACGCTCATGAGCCCGGTGGGTGCATTGCTGGGCGGATGATCGCCGACTGCGCCTGGTGGCCACCCACCCTGGGCACCGGCCCCACGCGCGAACCCGAGCTTAGCCCCCGGCGACGACCATCATCAGCACGCGTGTGGGTCAACACCTACCACGACGCCGCGATGCCCTTCGGACCGACGCGGGCACACCGACGCGGGGGGCACACTGACCAGGCGGACGTCGCGAAGCACCCCGCCGCCCCCTAGACTGCGCCGCGTGTCCGGTCACTCCAAGTGGTCCTCCATCAAGCACCAGAAAGCGGTCAAGGACGCCCGTCGCGGCGCGGCCTTCACCAAGCTCTCCCGGGCCATCCAGGTCGCCGCCAAGGAGGGTGGGGGCGATCCTGAGGCCAACGCCCCCCTGTCCCTCGCCGTTCAGAAGGCCCGCGAGGCGTCGATGCCCAAGGACAACATCGAGCGCGCCATCGGCAAGGGCACCGGCGAGGGCGCCGATGCCGACGCCCTGCAGCGGGTGGTCTACGAGGGCTACGGACCCGGTGGGGTGGCCCTGCTCATCGAGGCGGTGACCGACAACCGCAACCGCACGGGAGCCGACGTGCGCCACCTGCTCTCCAAGCAGGGCGGCACCCTCGGCGAGCCCGGTTCGGTCGCCTACCTGTTCGAGAAGAAGGGCTCCGTCGTCGTCGACGCCGCACACTACGGAGAGGAAGAGCTCATGCCGGCCATCGATGCGGGTGCGCAGGACATCGTCGAGGACGACGACGTCCTCGAGGTGGTCTGCGCCCCCGGGGACCTGACCGCCGTGCGCCGGGCGCTCGAGGCGGCTGGGGTGGAGATGCAGAGCGCCGAGGCCGTCCAGCGCCCGTCGGTGCGCGTGCCCGTGGGCGAGGAGGAGGCCGGTCGGCTGATTCGCCTGATCGAGGGTCTCGAGGACAATGACGACGTGGACGCGGTCCATGCCAACTTCGACGTCGAGGCCTCCGTCCTGGAGCGCGTCGCGGGCTGACCGCCCCCGCTCTCGCATGCGCTCACATCGCTCCACAACGCTCGCCGTCCTCGCCGCGCTCCTCGGCACCCTGGGGGGTGCGTCGGCCGCGCGGGCGGCGGTGACCTTCACTCCCTGCGGCCCGGCGGGCGCAGGCTGTGCCACCGTGCCCGTCCCCCTGGACCACTCGGGGCGCGCGCCGGGGACGCTGAATTTGGCCATCGCCCGCATCCCCCACGGGGGCGCCGGCCCCCACGGCGTGTTCCTCGTCCTGGCCGGCGGCCCGGGCCAGGCCGGCAACCCCCTGCTGGGCGTCTTCCAGGGCGCGCTGGGCCCGGCCCTGACCGCGGCCAACCTCGACCTGGTCACCGTCGATCTGCGCGGGACCGGCGCCTCGGGGCTGCTGCGCTGCGCCGCGCTTCACTCCGGCAGCGGGCTGATCGCCGACACCCAGGGCTGCGCCCGGGAGCTGGGGCCCAACCGGGCCTTCTTCCGGACCACCGACTCGGTCGATGACCTCGAGGCGCTGCGCATCTCCCTCGGCGTCGACAAGCTGACCCTCGACGGCACCTCCTACGGGACAAAGGTGGCCGAGGCCTACGCCGTGCGCTACCCCACCCACGTCGCCCGGCTGATCCTGGACTCGGTCCTCGCGGTCGACGGCCCCGATTCGCTTGACCGCCCGACGTTGCAGGCGGTGCCGCGGGTGCTGGGCGACGCCTGCCGGGTGGAGGGATGCCCGGGCCGACTGGCCAACCCGGCGGCCAAGCTGGCCGCGGTGGCCGACGGGGTGGTGCACCGTCCGCTGCGCGCGCGGTTCGTCGACCGCCACGGGCGGCGGCTGCGGGTGACCCTGGGCTCCGGGGACATCCTGGGGTTGCTGCTGTCCGGCGACTTCAATCCCGCCCTGCGCGCCGACCTCCCAGCCGCGGCGGGGGCGGCCCGGCGGGGGGACTCCGCCCCCCTGGCCCGGCTGGTGGATCGGGCCGCGAGCTCGCCGGGGGGCAGCGACCGTCCGGCCATCCGGCCGGCTGCACCGGTGGGCGCGGTGGCCGGCGGCCGGCCGGCTGCACCGGTGGGCGCGGCGCCCGGCGACGCGTCGGCGGCGCTCGAGAACGACGTGGTCTTCATTGACACCTTTTGTGAAGAGCTTCCCCTTCCCTGGGCGCGCAGCCTGGGCCCACTGGGGCGGCTGAAGGCCCTCGACGGGGTGCTGGCCGCCCAGCCGGCGGGCGCGTTCGGCGGCTTCCCGGGGGGCATCGTCCGCGGCGACAGCCTCATCCAGCACTGCCTGTTCTGGCCCGGGGACCCGCCGCCTCCCAGCCTGGCCGGACCGGTGCCCGACGTCCCCGTCCTCACCCTGTCGGGGGCCGACGACCTGCGCACCCCCGCGGAGGAGGCCGCCGGCGTGGCCGGCGCCTTCCCCCACGCCACCCGGCTGGTGGCCGCCGGCACCGGTCATGCCGTGCTGGCCAACGCGCAGAGCTGCGCCGCGCCCGCCATCGGCTCATTCCTGCTCGGGGCGCCCCAGGTCCCCGCCGCCTGTGGGCTGCCCGCGGTGCAGGTCCGGATCGCCCCGCCCGTCCCCAGCGGGCTGGGCGGCCTGAGGCCCCTCGGCGCGCGCGGCCGGCGTGGCCGCGTGGCTCGCGCCGTGCTCGACACCGTGGCCGACGCCCTGCGCGAGGCCTTCTTCTACGGGGGACCGGGCGCCTCGGCCACGCTGGGGGGGCTGCGGGCCGGCACGCTGGGCGTCTCACGCGCGCGGCTGCGCCTGAGGGGGTACACCTACGTCTCCGGCGTCGCGGTCAGCGGGACCATCGGCGGGACGGGCGCGGTGGTCACCGTTGCCGCCCGCGGGACCACCGGCCGGCTGCGCATCCGCCGCGGGCGCATCATCGGCACCCTCGGCGGTGCCCACGTCAGCGGTCGCTTCCGGCTCGCCAACCCCATCGTCCGTACCGCCGGGGCGGCCACGGCGGCGACGGCCCGGGCTTCCGTGCCAGTGCCGGCGGCCCTGCGCGCGGCCCGCTGGCGCGACGACAGCGCCTGGCTCGGCCTCGGTTCGTAGGCCTGCGCCGGGGGCCGGGCAGCGGGAAGGTATCGGGGCTCCACGCGTCCGATTGGGCGAGCACGCGCGTCGCCGGCGTGGCAGCCCCGCAGCAGTGCGTCGTCGAGTCGACACAAGGGCGGACCCCGCAGACTCCGCCGAACACGCTCATCACTCCCGGTCAGCCGGGCCCTCGCGTAGGCATCCGGCCCTCGGCGCAGAATCCCGGGTGACGTGATCGTCCTCGGCATAGATCCTGGCACCGCCAACACCGGCTACGGCGTTGTCGAAGGCGGCCGCCCCGGGAACCCCCGGGCGCTGGCCGAAGGCGTCATCGAGACCGCCGCCGGGGCGCCGGCCGAGCGCCGGCTGGCCCAGATCCACGCTGAGGTGGCCGAGCTGCTCGACCGCCACCAGCCGGCGGCCATCGCCCTGGAGGACGTCTACTTCGGCCAGAACGCCCGCAGCGCGTTCGCCGTCGGCCAGGCGCGCGGGGTGGTGCTGCTGGCCGCCGGCCAGCGCGGGATCCCCTGCGCCTCATATACCCCCCAGCAGGTCAAGGGCGCGGTCTGCGGCTCGGGACGGGCGGCCAAGCCCCAGGTGGGGGCCATGGTGGCCCGCCTGCTGAGCCTGGCCACCGTGCCGGCGTCCGACCATGCCGCCGACGCCCTCGCCGTCGCCCTGTGCCACGCCAACCGGGGGCCCCTGGAGCGGGCCCTGGCCCGAACTTGATCGCCCTGGTTCGCGGCGAGGTGGTCGTCCGCCGTCCCGACCATGTCGTCGTCGACTGCGGCGGGGTGGGCTACCGGCTGGCGATCTCGGCCGAGACCCTGCGCCAGGTGCCCGCGGCCGGACGCCCGGTGACCTTGCATTCCCACCTCATCGTCCGCGACGACGCCATGACCCTCTACGGCTTTGCCAGCGAGGAGGAGCGCGACCTGTTCGGGCTGCTGCTCGGCGTCCAGGCCGTCGGCCCCAAGGTCGCCCTGGCCGTCCTGTCCGGTGGCTCGCCCCGGGAGCTGATCGCCGCCCTGGCCGCCGCCGACACCGAGCGGTTCCGCGCCGCCCCAGGCGTGGGTCGGCGCACCGCCGAGCGCATCGTGGCCGAGTTGCGTGAGAAGGTCGCGGCCACGGTGCCATCCGACACCGGCGGGCCGGCGCCCGCCTCCGACGAGCCGCGCGCCGTGGCCCGGGAGGGCCTGCTGGGTCTGGGCTTCAGCCTGGCCGAGGCCGACAGCCTGCTCGACGCCGCGCCCGGCGACAGCGCCGAGGAGCTCATCGCCCACGCGCTTCGGGCGGCGCGGCGATGAGTGTCCCGCGCGTCGGAACGCCCGACCCCCTGGTCGACGAGGAGACCGCCGAGCGCTCGCTGCGCCCGCGCCGGCTCGAGGACTTCGTTGGCCAGGAGGCGCTGCGGGCCCAGATCGCCATCTCGCTGCGTGCCGCCCGGGGGCGCGACGAGGCGCTGGACCACGTCCTGCTCGCCGGTCCGCCCGGGCTGGGCAAGACCTCGCTGGCGGCGATCATCGCCGCCGAGCTCGAGGTGCCCTTCGTCTCGACGGCGGGACCCGCCCTGGAGCGCAAGGGCGACGTGGCGGCCTACCTGACCGCGCTGGAGCCGCGGACCGTCTTCTTCGTCGATGAGATCCACCGCCTGCCGCGGGCGTTGGAGGAGACCTTCTACCCGGCGATGGAGGACGGCCGGCTGCCCATCACGGTGGGACAGGGGGCCGGGGCCCGGATCGTCACCCTCGAGCTTCCCCCCTTCACGCTGATCGGCGCCACGACACGGGCCGGCCTGCTCACCACCCCGCTGCGCGACCGCTTCGGCCTCCAGCACCGCCTCGAGCCCTACCGCCCGGCCGAGCTCACCCGGATCGTCCACCGCTCGGCCGCCATCCTCGGCGTCGAGGTCTCCGACGCCGGGGCCGGCGCGATCGCTGCGCGGTCACGGGGCACCCCGCGGGTGGCCAACCGGCTGCTGCGGCGCGTGCGGGACTTCGCCGAGGTCCGTGGCGCCGGCACGATCGACGAGGGCACCGCCCGCGCGGCCCTGGACCTCCTGGAAGTCGACGCCGCCGGCCTGGACCGCCTGGACCGGGAGATCCTCTCGGCCCTCTGCGAGCGCTTCGGCGGCGGCCCGGTCGGCCTGAGCACGCTGGCCGTCGCCGTGGGGGAGGAGGCGGGCACGATCGAGGATGTCTACGAGCCCTACCTGCTCGTCTGCGGATTGCTGCAGCGAACCCCCCGGGGGCGGATGGCCACCCCCCGGGCCTACGAGCACCTTGGGCTGACCCCGCCCGAGGGAGCGCCCGCCCTGTTCTGAGCCCGTCGGGCGCGGCGTGCGACGGGCCGCACCCTCGCCAGCGCCGAGGTGTTCTGCCCCGAGCAGGATGCCGCCCAGGCACGGCGTCTAATCTCCCGTCGTCCGCTGATGGCCAACCACTTCATCTGCCCCAACTGCGGCAACCGCTCGACGTCGACCGATCGCCTGGCCGGCTTCCGGCGTGAGCCCAAGGGCTGCGAGAAGTGCGGGTTCGGCTTCCTCTTCGAGCTGCTGGACGACTACTACCCGGCGCCCGACGCCGCCTTCTTCGTCTGCGACGGCGAGGGTCGGGTGATCGCCTGCGGGCGGGGCTCGGGTGAGCTGACCGGCCTGGGAGATGAGCGGGTCATGGGGCGGCCGGTGGCCGAGGTGCTCGGTCTCGCCTTCGAGAACGACGACGACCACGTGGCCACGGCGCTGGAGTGGGGTGTGCGCGTCCTCAACAAGAAGGTCACCGTCCATCCCGAGGGCCACCACGTCCACGCGGCCACCGCCGACCTGTTCCCCGCCTACGACGACGACGGAGGCCTCCTCGTCGTCCTGACCCCGGACAAGCACTAGTGGGCCACTGATGGTCGATCACGTCCGCAACCGGATCGTCCTGGCCGCCGTGACGCTGCTGCTGGTCGGCTCGTTGCTGGTCATCGTCAACGTCCCCGGCCTGTCGGTGCTGCACAAGCCAACGCGGCTGGGCCTTGACCTCAAGGGCGGCGTCGAGCTCGTCTACCAGGGCGAGCCCACCCCCCAGCAGCCGACGGTGACCCAGGACTCCCTCACCCGGGCCGTGGACATCATGCGCAAGCGCGTCGACCGCCTCGGCGTCTCGGAGCCCGAGATCCAGGTATCGGGCTCCAATCAGATCGACGTCGGCCTGCCCGGGGTCAAGGACGAGAGGCGCGCCGAGGCCCAGGTCGGTCAGGTGGCCCAGCTGTTCTTCTATGACTGGGAGCCCAACGTCGTCGGTCCCAACGGGCGCTCGGACCCCAGCAACCAGTCGGTCACCGGCGGCGGCAATCCCGAGGCCGGCGTTGCCGCGCTGGCCCGCTACGACGCGGTCCTCCGCGCCTCAAAGCGCACCCTGGGAGCCCAGAGTTGCAGCCGCCCGGCGTCGGTCGGGGACCAGTACTACCTGGTCAACGACATGGCTCACACCGTGGTCGCCGGCCCTGAGGCGGCGCCCGTCGACCTGGTCGGCGAGCGCGGCGCCCCGCCCGGGACCCACCCGACGCCGAGCTTCGGTGCGTCGCTGGCGCTGTTTGGAGGCGAGCGCGTGGTCAAGGTCGCCGAGGGCAGCGTCGTCCTGCAGGTCGACAAGCGGTCGGCCGGACTGCCCCCGGCCTCGCCGGATCGCTACTACGTCCTCAACGACTGCCCGACGCTCAACGGCACCGACATAGCGGGTCCCAAGGAACAGCAGGACCCCCAGAGCAACGAGCCCGCCGTCACCTTCGACTTCTCCTCCGATCGGGCCCGCAGTGCCTTTAAGAAGATCACCTCGGCCATCTACAACCGTGGCCGCGAGACCGCGGCCATCGCCGGGGCGCCGCTGAACGACGCCAACTCGGCCAACCAGTACGCCGGCCACTTCGCCATCGCGCTGGACAACACGCTGATCTCGATCCCCCGCATCGACTTCACCGACCCGCGCAACGCCGGGGGCATCGGCGACACCGGCTCGCAGATCAGCGGCGGGTTCACCATCAGCTCGGCCCAGCAGTTGGCCAGCCTGCTCCAGGACGGGGCCCTGCCCATCAAGCTCAAGCTGATCTCGAAGTCCCAGGTGTCAGCCACCCTGGGCAAGCAGGCGCTCAACCAGGGATTGCTGGCCGGTGGCGTCGGGCTGCTGGTCGTCGTGATCTTCCTGGTCGGGCTCTACCGCGTGCTCGGGGCCGTGGCCGTGGGTGCCCTGGCCATCTACGCGCTCTACTTCTTCGCCCTGATCAAACTCATACCGGTCACTCTCAGCCTGCCCGGCATCGCCGGGCTGATCCTCACCATCGGGGTGGCCGCTGACGCGAACATCGTGATCTTCGAACGGGTGAAGGAGGAGATCCGCTCGGGCAAGAACGTCCCCCGCGGCATCGCCGACGGCTATCGCCGCGGCTTTGCGGCGATCATCGACGCCAACGTCGTGACGCTGATGACGGCGTTCATCCTCTTCCTCCTGGCCACGGCCGGGATCAAGGGCTTCGCCTTCACCCTGGGCATCGGGACCCTCGTCTCGCTGTTCACCGCGGTGCTGGCCACCCAGGCTGCCCTGGGCGCGATGGGCCGCTCGCGGATGATCTCCCACCCCGCCGCCCTGGGGGCCGGGCCGCTACGCCGTCGCTGGCACTTCGACTTCATGGGCTCGTCGAAGTGGTTCTTCTCGCTGTCGGGGTGCATCCTGCTCATCGGCGCCCTGTCGATCGGTGGCAACGGCCTGAAGTTCGGCATCGACTTCGAGTCGGGCACGCGCATCACCACGGCGCTCGTCCGTCCCGCCGATGAGAACGGCGTGCGCGACGTGATGCGCAGCCAGGGCATCAGCGACTCCCAGGTCCAGCGCAAGTCCGACAAGACGCTGGGCACCAACGCCTTCCAGATCTCCTCCCGCCAGTTGCAGAACGACAAGCTCGACGCCGTGCGCAAGGCGCTGAACGTTCGCTACGGGGTGACGCCGACGTTCACCAGCACGTTCATCGGTCCGACCTTCGGCAAGACGATCGCCCGGCTGGCGATCATCGCCATCATCGCCTCGCTGATCGTCATCTCCGCCTACATCGCCCTGCGCTTCGAGTGGAAGTTCGCCGTTCCGGTGCTCATCGCCCTGATGCACGACCTGCTCATCACCGCAGGGGTCTACTCGCTCACCGGCCGGGAGGTGACCTCGTCGACGGTCGCGGCGCTGCTCACCATCCTGGGCTACTCGCTCTACGACACGATCATCGTCTTCGACCGTGTGCGCGAGAACGTCCCCCGCATGCCGCGGGCGGCCTTCTCCCAGATCGTCAACCGCTCGATGGCCGAGGTGCTCACCCGGTCGCTGGCCACCACCTTCTCGACCCTGTTGCCCGTCATGGCGCTGCTGCTCTTCGGCGGGGACACGCTGAAGGACTTCGCCTTCGCGCTGTTGGTCGGCGTGGCGTCGGGCGCGTACTCCTCGATCTTCATCGCCTCCCCCGTGCTCACCCACTGGAAGGAGCGCGAGCCGGTCTACCACCGGCGCCTGGAGCGCATCCGCCGCGAGAACGCTGGCGTCCTGCCCGCCTACGCCGTCACGTCGAGGTCGGCGCCGGCCGACGTCGAGCCCGAGCGTCCCCGCCGGCCCGCGCGCCGGCTCTCAGAGCCCGACCGGCCCGATGGCCAGATCTCCAAGGACGAGTTCGACGACCTGGTGGCCGACCTCGACGTCGGGGGCACCGCCGGGCCGATCGTCGCGGAGCAGGACCCGAACGCCGACCGCCTCCAGGAGCCCGACGCACCCGGCGGGGCCACGCTCGGCGCCCTGGGTCGCAGCGGGCCGCCCAAGCCGCGCAACAAGGCAAAGAAGCCGCGCAATCGCCGGCACGGGCGCCGCTGATGGGCCTGCTCGCCTGGGCCATGATGGGCCTGGCCATCTGGCACTTCACCATCTTCGTTCCCGATCGCTTCTGGGGCGGGATCGTCGGCGCGTTCTGCGGGGCGCTGGTGGGGGCGATCGTCCTCGGCTTCCTGCTCAACGGCATCGCCGTACCGGGCCGTCACGCCACCCACCTCTCCACCGCGCTGGAGGCCGCCCCGGGCGCGGCTGTCGGGCTCGCCCTGGTCTTCCTCGTCGGTATGCGCCGCGCCCGCGAGGCGTAGGTAGCGCGGCGGGGGGTCGGGGGCGAGAGCTCGGATGCGCAGCGAGCCGCCGTCCCGCGCCCGACCTCGCCCGGTCCGTCCTGAGGGCGCCCCGGCGTCGCGTCGCGCCCAGGGCCCCCGGCTCCTCCGCGCGGCAGCGCGCCCCATCCTGATCGCCGCCGCCATGCTCACGATCCTGTTCGTGGGCCCCGCGCCGAGCAGCGCGCGCGTCGCACCGGCCCTGGAGACCATCCTCCAGGACGACGCCCAGCTCCTGTACCGGCCCGAGCCCGTGGTACAGGAGATCCTTGCTGAGCTGCGGGCCCTGGGTGTGGATCGCGTCCGCGTCACCGCCGGGTGGTCGGTCATGACTCGCACTCCGGACTCGGCCACCCGCCCGTCCTTCGATGCCACCGATCCCGCCGCCTACGACGCGACGCGGTGGGCAGCGCTGGACCGGGTGGTGAGCCTCGCCCCGCACTACGGACTGAAGGTGATGATCGACGTCGGCTTCTGGGCCCCGCACTGGGCAGCGTCGGACCCGCCCGGCCCGCGGGCGCGGACCGATATCGATCCGGGCGCCTTCCGCGACTTCGCGGTGGCGGTCGCGCGCCGCTACAGCGGCAGCTTCGTGCCCGCCACCTCGCCCGACGCGCTCCCGGTGCTCGTCCCCAACGGCTCCGACGACCAGTTCCTCGCCGAGCTCCTCGGTCAGAGCAACCCTGCGGGGGGGCCTGCGGGACTGGGAACCCTGCTGTCGCCGGCCGCCATCCTGCCCCTGGGCCCGAGGCCGCTGCCCCGCGTCGACGTCCTCACCCTGTGGAACGAGCCCAATCATCCCGGCTTCCTGCTGCCCCAGTGGTCGGGTGGCGGTGCCCACCGCTCGCCGGCGAGCCCCGCCGCCTACCGGACGATGGTCGACGCCGCCTACCCGGCGATCAAGCGGGCGCGACCCGACGCCACCGTCCTGGTCGGGGCCACCGCAGCATCGGCCAGCCAGGACACGGGCTCCGACGGGGTCCCGCCGCTCGCCTTCGTCCGCGCCCTGGCCTGCGTCGACAGTCGCCTGCGAACGCTGCGCAGCCCGGACTGCCGCGGCTTCCAGCCCGTCCCGGGCGACGGCTGGGCCCACCACCCCTACTCCCTGCGCACCCTGCCCGATGCCGTGGACCCGGGCCGTCCGGACGACGCCCAGATCGGGGAGCTGCCGCGCCTCGCGCGCCTGCTGGGGCAGCTCGTCGCCCGCGGTCGCCTCGCGCCCGGCCTGGCCAACCTGTGGATCACCGAGGACGGATACGAGACGGGACCCCGCTCGGTGCGCGCGCCCTTCGGCCCCTACGATCAGGCCCGGTTTCTCACCTGGTCGGAGTTCCTGGCCTGGCAGACCCCGGGCGTGCGCAGCTTCGCCCAGTTCCTGCTTCGCGACATCATCCCCGCCACCCCGGCGGGAGCCGGGGCCCACGAGCAGGCCGGCGAGTGGCGGTCGGGATTGGAGAGGGCCGACGGAACCGCCAAGCCGGCGGCCACGACGTTCCGGATCGGCCTGCTGGCCCTGCGCGCCGGCGGCACGCTGCGGCTGTGGGGCCGGCTCCGGGGCTTCCCCGCACCGCGTCTGGTGATGCTGGAGGCAGCTGCGCCCGGCGGGCGCTTCGCCGCCCTCACCACCGTCGACGCGACGGGGGGTGGCGGCCCGGGGACGATTGTCAGCGTCGCGCCCGGCCAGGTGATCGATCGCCGCGCCGCGCTGCCGGGCAACCCGGACACCCGCTATCGCCTGCGGGTGCTCGGACCGAGCGGACCGCTCATCGACCAGCTCGGGCTGGCCGTGCCGCTCGTCGGTGGCTGAGCAGCTGCCGGCTGGTGCGCTGACCTTCGAAAGGCACGGTGTCGCGCCCCCGGCGAGCCTTCCGAACGAGTCAGATCGCCGAGCCCCCAACGCGCTTCGCGCCGGTCGCGGATCCGTCGGGTGGCCCCCGTACGGTGGGTGCCATGTCGCAAGTCGCCGATGCGTTGACGGGGCCGCCCCGCGCGCCGCGCGCCGAGGGCCCGGTCGTGAGCGGGCTCCGCGGCGGTGTCACGCGCCCCGCCGCCGATGCGGCGGCGGCCCCGGTTTCCGACGCTCCTGGCGGATCGGCCCGGCGCCCGCGCCCGCGCATCGCGATCCGCCCGGCGCCCTACGGGTCGGTACGGCGGCTGGAGATCGAGTTGGGGGTGTCTCCGGTCGTCGCCCAGGTGCTGGTCCGTCGTGGCCTGGCCGACCCGGCGCGCGCCGGGGACTGGCTGGCCGCCGACGAGCGCCATCGCCTCGAGGAGTTCGGGGGACTGGCAGATGCGGCCGAGCGCCTGCTGGGCCACATCCGGGCCGGCACGCGCATCACCGTCCACGGCGACTACGACGTCGACGGGGTGTGCTCGACGGCGATCCTGCTCGAGGCGATCGAGGGACTGGGCGGCAGGGTCGACTGGCACCTTCCCGCGCGCGACGACGGCTACGGGCTCAGCACCGCCACCGTCGAGCGCCTGGCCGGGCGGGGCACCGGCTGCCTGCTCTGCGTGGACTGTGGGATCACCGCGGTGGCTGAGGTGGCGGCCGCCCGCGCCGCCGGGCTCGACGCGATCGTCTGCGACCACCACGCGCCGCGGGCCGATGGTGCTCTGCCCGATGCGGCCATCGTCCATCCCGCCCTCGGCCGGTATCCGTGCCCCGAGCTGTGCGCGGCCGGGGTGGCCCATCGTCTGGCCGCCGCCCTGCTGCGGGCCGCGGGCGAGGACGAGCACCGCGCCGACGCGGCGCTGGACCTCGTAGCTCTGGCCACCGTCGCTGACGTCGTCCCGCTGCGCGGCGAGAACCGCCGGCTGGTGCGGGAGGGACTGCGCGCCCTGGCCACGACCGCCCGGCCCGGTCTGCGGGCGCTGATGAGCGTGGCCGGGTGTGATGCGGGTCGCCTCGACGCCCGAGCCATCGGCTTCGGGCTGGCTCCCCGGATCAACGCCGCCGGCCGGGTGGCTCGGGCCGACGCCGCGCTGGAGCTGGTCCGCTGCACGGACCCGGACCGCGCTGCAGCCGTGGCCGATGAGCTCGATGCGCTCAACCGCGAGCGCCGGGCCATCGAGACCCGGATGGGCTTCGCGGCCGAGGCCCAGGTCAGCGCCGCGGGCCAGCGCCCCGCCTATGTCGTTGCCGGCGAGGACTGGCATCGGGGCGTCGTCGGCATCGTGGCCGGCCGTCTGGCCGAGCGCCACCACCGTCCGGTCGTGGCCATCGCCCTGCACGGCGACCGGGGCACCGGGTCGGGGCGCAGCATCCCGGGCTATGACCTGCTCGCCGGGCTGACCGCCGTCCGCTCGCACCTCGTGCGCTTCGGCGGCCACCGCGCCGCCGCCGGCCTGGAGATCGAGACCAGCGCGGTCGGCGACCTTCGCGCCGGCCTCGAGGCCCATGTCGCCGCCAGCCTTGACGCCGACGCGCTCGTGCCCGAGCTGGAGGTGGACGCGGTGGCCGGTGGGGACGACCTCGACCTGGCGCTGGCCGAGGGCCTGGAGGCGCTGGCCCCGTTCGGCCACGGCAACCCCGATCCCGCCCTCCTGGTGTGCGCCGCGAGCTTCTCGGAGGCGACGGCGATGGGGGAAGGGCGCCACGCCCGGTTTACCCTGCAGGCCGGCGGCGTGCGCTCCCGCGCCGTCTGCTTCGGCCAGGGCGGGCGCGCCCCGGCTCGGCCGGGGGTGCCGGTCGATGTCGTCGCCGGTCTCGAGCGCCACCGCTGGGCGGGCGTCGAGGAGCCGCGGATCGTCGTCCGTGGCGTCCGCCCATGTGCGCCGGCTCCCGTGACGCGCCCGGCGACGCTCGCACCGGGGCCGGCCACGCTCGCACCGAGGCCGGCCACGCTCGCACCGGGGCCGGCCACGCTCGGACCGGGGCCGGCCAGGCTCGCGCCGGCCGCGTCCGCGCTCGAGCCGGAGACCGGACGCACGGTCTGTGACAGCCGCGGCCGTGGCCTGGCCGGGACCCTGGGCGCCCTTGTCGCGACCGGCGAGACCGTGCTCGTGGCATGCGCCGACGTCGAGCGCCGTCTCGAGGGGCTCGCCGGCCGCCTTGGCGGCTTCGCCCTGGCCAGCCACGAGGAGCTGGCCCAGGACTCCGCGCCGGCGTTCGGGGCGACGCACCTGGTGGCCCTCGATCCCCCAGCCGGTCACGCCCAGGACCGCGCGCTGCGCCGTGGGCCGCCGACCGGCTTCACCCACCTCGCCTGGGGAGAGCCTGAGCTACGCTTTGCTGGCCATGTGCTCGAGCAGGAGTACGACTTGCGCGCTCCGCTCGCCACGCTCTACCGCAGGCTGCGGGGCAGCGGCGGTGTCGAGGGACCCGCGCTGGAGGCTGCCCTGCGCGGAGACGGTGCCCGTCCGTGGTCACCGGCGCTTGGCCAGCGTCTGCTCGTCGTATTGCATGAGCTCGGCCTCGCCGTCCTCGACCCGGGTGGCGATCGCGTCACCTTGTGCTCACCCCCGGCAGCCCGCGTGGCCCTGGAGCGCTCGGCGACCTTCCGTGCCTGCCGGGCGAGACTCGAGGAGGGGCGGCGATGGCTGAGCGTCGCCGACGCGAAGGCGGCGTAGCGACGGGCGAGGGCGCGGCCACGCTGGTGGCCCCGCGGACGGCGGTGGACGCCCGCGGCGGTCAGGGGCCGGCGGTCGAGCGCGCCGATCTGACCCAGGTCGAGCGGCGGCTGCTGGGCGACCTGTTCGCCATCGTCGAGGAGCACGCCGGGGAGGCCACGACGACGATCGACCGCGCCCAGGTGGAGGGAGCGTTCGTCTTCGCCTGCGAGCACCACGCCGACCAGCGGCGCAAGTCGGGCGAGGACTTCATCGTCCATCCCGTCGGCGTGGCCAAGATCTGCGCCGGGCTGCGCCTGGATACCGAGACGCTCTGCGCGGCGCTGCTGCACGACACCGTGGAGGACACCTCGGCGTCGCTGGAGGAGGTCTCCGAGCGCTTCGGCGAGGAGATCGCCGCGCTGGTCGACGGAGTGACCAAGCTGACCGGCATCACCTTCCAGTCTCGCGACGAGGCCCAGGCTGAGAACTACCGCAAGATGATGGTGGCGATGGCCTCCGACATCCGGGTCATCCTCATCAAGCTCGCCGACCGCCTGCACAACATGCGCACCATCGGCGCCATGGCCAAGCAGAAGCAGATCGAGAAGGCCAAGGAGACGCTGGACATCTACGGGCCGATCGCCCATCGCCTGGGCATCCACGCCATCAAGTGGGAGCTGGAGGATCTCGCGTTCGCCACCCTGCACCCGCGCAAGTACCAGGAGATCAAGGGCCAGGTCAACCAGCAGCGCGAGGAGCGCGAGCGCTACGTCACAAAGGCGGGGGAGTACCTGGCCAAGGAGTTGGAGGCGTTGGGCATCGAGGCTGAGATCTCGGGCCGGGCCAAGCACTTCTACTCCATCTACTCCAAGATGACCAAGAAGGGCAGGGAGTTCAACGAGATCTATGACCTCACGGCGATGCGGGTGATCGTCGAGTCGGTGAAGGACTGCTACGGCGCGGTGGGCGTGATCCACTCGCTGTGGAAGCCCCTGCCCGGGCGGTTCAAGGATCTCATCGCCATGCCCAAGTTCAACATGTACCAGTCGCTGCACACCACGGTGATCGGGCCCGAGGGCCGGCCGCTGGAGATCCAGATCCGTACCCGCCAGATGCACGACATGGCCGAGTACGGCGTCGCCGCTCACTGGATCTACAAGCAGACGACCGGGGCGGCTGCCCGCGACCCGTCGGACCCGTCGCAGGCCGACGAGAAGCTGCGCTGGCTGCGGCGGCTGCTGGACTGGCAGCAGGAGCTCTCTGACCCACGGGAGTTCATGGAGACCCTCAAGGTCGACCTCTTCGAGGACGAGGTGTTCGTCTTCACCCCCAAGGGCGAGGTCAAGTCACTGGCTGCCGGGGCCACGCCGCTGGACTTCGCCTACGAGGTCCACACCGACGTCGGGCACCGCTGCGTCGGGGCGCGGGTCAACGGCAAGATCGTCCCCCTGCACTACGAGCTGCACTCCGGCGACATCGTCGAGGTGCTCACCTCCAAGCGGGAGCGCGGCCCCTCGCGGGACTGGCTGGCGCTGGTCAAGACAACGCGGGCGCGCAACAAGATCAGGGCGTGGTTCAAGGCCGAGGCCCGCCAGGACTCCGAGCACGCCGGACGCGAGCAGCTCCAGGAGCAGCTGCGCCGCCAGGGCCTGCCGGCGCAGAAGATCGTCTCCTCCCCGCTGCTGGCCCACGTCATCCGCGAGATGGGCTTCCGCACCGCCGCGGAGTTCTACGTCGCCCTGGGCGGGGCCAAGGTCTCCACCAAGGTCGTGGTCAACAAGGTCATGCAGCGCCTCAAGCAGGGCGAGGCGGCCGAGGGCGAACAGACCGCCGCCTCGGATCTCCTGCGCACCTCCAAGCGCCCGGCGCGCCGACCGACCGCCTCCTCCTCCCAGTACGGGATCGAGGTCGACGGCATCGACGACGTCATGCTGCGCCTGGCCAAGTGCTGTCGCCCGGTGCCCGGCGATCCGATCGTCGGCTACATCTCCCTCGGCCGGGGGATCACCATCCACCGCGAGGACTGCCCCAACGTCTCCGCCCTGCGCCGGGATCCCGAACGCTTCACCTCGGTGCTGTGGTCAGGGGAGGGGGAGACCGCCTTCCGGGTCGAGCTCCACGTCGACGCCTGGGATCGCCACCGGCTGCTGGAGGATCTCTCCCGCACCCTGGCCGAGGCGGGGATCAACATCCTGGAGGCGCGCTGCGTCGTCTCGGACCAGATGGTGCGCAACCGCTTCGTCGTGGAGGTCGGCGACACCGCGGCGCTTTCCAGCACGGTCAATCGCCTGCGCCACATCGACGGCGTCTTCGACGCCTTCCGGGTCACCCCGAGCGGCGGCTGACTGGGAGCGGCGGCTGACCCCTGTAGGGGTCGGCGTTCTGGACGACGGCGGTGACGCCGGCCAGCGTCCCACCGTCGGGCAGGGTAGAACCCCGGCTGTGCCCCCCGCGGTCAGCGTGATCATCCCCGCGCGCGACGCAGCCGGAACCCTCACCGCCGCGTTGACCGCGCTCGGCGCCCAGCGCCACGCGCCGGCCTTCGAGGTCGTGGTCGTCGACGACGGCTCTTCCGACGCCACCGCGGCGGTGGGCGCCGAGCACGGGGCCCGTGTCGTCCGGACGGCTGGGGAGGGTCCGGCCCGGCCCGCAACGCCGGTGTACGCGCTTCGGGCGGACCGCCTGGGTGGGTTTGAGAGCTGGCTGGCGCCCCGCCGGGGGATCGAGCTCGGCGAGGATGTCTGGCTGGGCTGGGGGGCCCGCCGGGCGGGAGCCCGGACCGCCTTTGCCGAGGGGGCCGTGGT
>JAABUZ0100001237.1_pt1 | contig 50301 bp, 38 predicted proteins | sample 5562091 | NCBI WGS metagenome assembly JAABUZ01 (sample SAMN12813069, study PRJNA571459) | rock metagenome | isolation source: Antarctica rocks | place: Antarctica: Victoria Land, Linnaeus Terrace sud | collected 2015-12-21 | reverse complement strand
GCAATAAAAAATCTACATTGAGTTGCGTAATGAATTCCTCCTCGCTTCGTCTTTTTCGTAAAAGAGAGGCTACTCTCTATACGTATGGATGTTGAAGAGGTTACCACCAACTTTGCGTCAGAGCCAAAAATAGCACGCTAAGCTCCATGGAAGACTAAGCCTAAGCCCCTTCAGATTCATAAACTCCTCCTTGCACATTCGCCCTTGTTTGTGCAAGAAGCGAGTGGGTTCCTAAGAATGTTCTTGGCATCCAAATCGAGTTACGTCGTCGGGCGGCGTGCAATAAAGACGAATTCGCGTCCCGGACGGTCAGGGGCTTCTCGTACCTCAGCCAGGGACATTCCTACATCCCTGAGCGAGTTGATAATCTCCTCACGACTCCTAACGCGCAACGTTGAGTCTGACGTGATTACGGCACCATCGCTCTCGAAAATATAAGTCCATTGGAAAGACACGAAGGAATTTTGAACGTCAGTAACGTCAACCCATCCCTCGACAGCGCCACAATTGGGTATGTCAACGCGTTTGTAGCTGTTCTCCCGGTTCCATTTCAGCCACGCTTGCGCCTTGGGGTTCCGCGTTTCAAACACCAATCGTCCGCCTGGTCGCAATACCGCCCGAACCGCAAGGAGTGTCTCCTTCCACTCCTCGTCCGTCAGAAAGACTTGGGCAACGTTAGCAGTCATGGTCGCGAGGTCAATCGTCAAAGGGGGAAGGTTTAACGCATTGCCGTGAATCCATTTGACGCGGTCAGACCAAGGTTTCGCTTGAGCCACCTTGAGTGAGGCTTCGGCTGGATCAAGTCCAATCACCTCGATGCTGCGGGCAGCGAGACGGCAAGCAAATGTTCCTGTTCCACAGCCAATGTCAAGTACAGAACGAGCACCAAACTCGTCGACCATAGACTCGTAAGCCTCTAGGTCAGAGCGATCAGGATCAAACGGATCATAGATAACAGCAAGTCTTAGATTCTCAAAAAGTTCATCAGCCATTCACGTGCTCCCAATTCTGGTCTAGCATCTAGCCCAAGATGCAATCGATCACTTTCTTGTTGAGTGCTCCTGCCCGTTAGTGACACAACCAATCTTTTCTTCGTGGGCTCTCGTTTTAGGTTCGCCTGAGAAGCACCCTTACAGCCTATCGTTGTTTCCCGGCCCGTTAGTGCTCGATCCCCGAACTTCCCTACTGCACCATTCGTTATGCATTTTAAATTCTTACGGTTTACAACATTGGCTGACCATTTCTCTTATATCTTTGGGACCTCTAGTAGGTCTAACAGCTCATCAAGCGAGTGAACGAGAAGACAATCGACGGTATCCTCTTCAAGTCTTCGCGGACGATCAAGCAGAACAGGAGTGATACCAACGGAACGCGCTCCTAGCACATCATAAATATATGAATCGCCTATGTGGAGCGAGTAATCAGCGATACTATTGGCCCGTTGCAATGCTAAATCGTAAAGATGTGGTGATGGTTTAGAGTGTCGCGCAACAGCTGAGATGAGCAACGCGTCAAAATACTTGACGAGATGCAGGTTACGCAAAATAGGACCGAGCACAATACCCCAGTCCGAAATAACGCCCATTGTATATCCGCTACGTTGTAGAGCCTCAAGAGTTGGTAGCACATCAGGATACGTTTCCCAGTGCGTATGTTTGCCGTATTCCTCAGTAATAGCACTGGCGAGTTGGTGGAGACGCACCTCGTCATGTTCCTCAATGAGAGGACGGAGCAGATTCATGTAGTAGCCAATCCACATCTCGTTAATGGCTTGCTCATCGCCCCAGATATGTCTATTGATGCGCATCTGACGGAAATAATAGTCCTCGGCCTCGTGCATGCGCTGTTGCATCGCGTCCAACTGTACATGCAAGCCGAGATGGTGGCAGACTTCAAGACATATTTCCGCGTCCGATGGCGTTGGTCGGAGCAGTGTGAAGCCTGCATCAAAGAAGACAGTCCGTATAGATTGTGGTTGCCCGAATGGCATACTACTACCCTCGTTTACTGCTTGTCTCTCTACTTTACGCTTAGCGTTTGACTTCTTCAAACAAGCTTTGCAGTTTATCAGCTTGATCAACGGTAATCAAGGTGTCAATAAAGCCATCTAGTTCGCCATTCATCACGCCAGACAGATTATGCCGTGAAAGTCCAATGCGGTGATCGGTAACACGATCTTGTGGAAAGTTATAGGTACGAATCTTCTCACTGCGATCACCGGTTTGCACCTGCGATTGTCTTGTTTTGCGTAACTCGTCCTGCCGTTTTGCTTCCTCGATATCCCACAATCGCGCTTTAAGCACGGTCATAGCTTTAAGCTTATTTTTGAGCTGCGATTTTTCGTCCTGACAGGTCACGACAAGGTTTGTCGGAAGGTGCGTAATACGCACAGCCGAGTCAGTGGTGTTGACACTCTGCCCACCATGGCCCGTCGAACGGTAGACATCAATACGCAGGTCGCTATCTTTGATGTCTATTTGAATATCATCATCTGCCTCTGGTAGCACGATGACCTTCGCGGTAGAGGTATGAATACGCCCATTGGCCTCGGTGACAGGAACGCGCTGTACTCGATGAGTGCCACCTTCATACTTCATGCGACTATAGGCACCTTTCCCCTTAACGACAAAAGTAACATCTTTGATGCCACCTTGCTCTGTATCGTTGATATCGAGCACTTCAATCTTCCAGCGTTTTGTATCGGCATAACGGGTATACATGCGGAAGAGTTCACCTGCGAAAAGGGCTGCTTCATCACCACCGGCCCCACCCTGGATGGTAACAATCGCGTTCTTCTCGTCCATAATATCTTTTGGTAAAAGCACAACCTTGACATCCTCAAGCAGTTGCTCTTTGTGTGCTTTGAATTGCTGCAACTCTTCATAGGCGAGATCGCGCATCTCACCGTCCTCGCTCTCGTACATATCTTGCATCTCTTGAATTTGCTTGTCGGTAGCGAGCAGTTCGGAGTACTTATTTGCCACATCCTCTAAATCCGCGTGTTCCCGTCCATAGCGTTGCAGTTGTTCAAGATCATTGAGGACCTCTGGTTGGGCCATTAAGTTGTTGAGTTCTTCGTAACGCTGAGCCAGGCTAGCTAGCTTATCTATTAAGTCCATAGGTATGGTATTCCTCCCGAAAGTCCGCCCTGCAGAACATGTACATAGTAATTATTTTCTGTCAAAATTTGCAGTATACTCTCGTAGAGTAAAACACAGCGGGGCGGATAAATATTGCACGAACAATGAATAAAAAGGTGTTTAGAGGTATGTAGAGGTATCGCTACCCGGCAGCAAGGAGGTAGGGTTCAACTGATGTGGGATATTCGTAGGTTGTTTTGCAAAGAAATTGCCTCATACTGCTAGTATATCACCTTTTATCGAGAACGAGAAATATCTGGAAGCAGTTCATTCCAAGTCTTGACAATAATTTCCAAGACGACCGCAAGGGATCGCCCTTAGCATACATGTATATCAGGCAATAAGGGCAATACAGTATGGTAGGGGCGATCCCTTGCGGTCGCCCTGGTACCCCGTCCTGCGTCTTTAGCAATAATTCACAGACCCTGGCACCTCATTCATTACAGCCTGGGAAATATGTTGCTCAGAAAATGTAATGAATGAGACCGTTACAGTTCACTGTAGTTTCAGATGTGCCACATCGTTCAAGACGAAAATCACGCGGTGATCGCCATTGGTATGCATCATCGTGATGGAGGTATTAGCACACGGAAAAAAGAAGTCGCGTTCCAGTCCAATTGCTTCAGCAGCATACGCGTTAATTGTGCCACCATGAGCGAAGACAAGCACGCGCTCTCCAATATGTTTACTGGCGATTTCGTCTATTCCTGCGACGACCCGTTTGCGAAATACTTTTGATGGTTCGCTATCAGGAATAGCATTCCAATTCCCATCTTTGCCCGCTTTACGCACAATTTCATTTTGCCGATCTTGTAGTGCCTTACTCAATGTAGTAAGATCATCTCCCTCTTTGACTGTAGGCAAAGGAGAAACATTGCCGAGCCGAATCTCTTTAATGTCCTCTACAATAGTGAGTGGCAATTTGAGATACTCAATAAGTGGTGCCGCCGTCTGTCGACAACGCAGTAACGGACTGCTATAGGCGGCGTCGAAGTGTGTATCTTTGAGTCGCTTAGCTAACGCGTTGGCCTGATCGCGTCCTGTTTTGCTGAGAGGCAGGTTGTCATAGACACCACTTGGAATAATCTCGTCTGCATCCGGAAGAGCATCACCGTGGCGTATAAGAAACAATTCTGTAGCATTTGCGCGTCGCAATAAAAATGGGTCATGTATATTCATGCTATATCAACTTCCTCATTTGTTCCGCAAATGGAACATGGCAATCCCTGGTTTCAGCATACCGAATGAAACCAGGGATTGCTATATCGGGCCTTCTTTTCCTGCTACGAGTTCAATTGCTTGAGTACTGACCGTGCTAAAGAACGTTTATGCACTTCGTCCGGTCCATCGACGATGTGCATCGTGCGACCATGTGCCCACATTGACGCTAATGGAAAATCGTCACTAACACCTGCACCACCAAAAGCCTGTATGGCACGGTTTACTACATTCGTATGCATTTCAGGGACCGCTATCTTAATCATCGCAATCTCGTTCTGTGCCGCTTTTTTGCCGAGCGTGTCAATCATCCATGCTGTTTTAAGCGTCAAGAGACGTGCCTGCTCAATCTCGATACGTGAGGTCGCAATCCAGTCCTGAATCATACCCTGCTCAGAAAGAGGTTTCCCAAATGCAATGCGTGACGCGACACGCTGACACATCAATTCAAGTGCGCGTTCAGCCGTTCCTATAGAACGCATACAATGATGAATGCGTCCCGGTCCCAAACGTGCTTGCGCAATCGCAAAACCGCTTCCCTCTTCACCGAGGAGGTTGCTTAGCGGGACATGTACATTATCAAAACGTACCTCGCAATGGCTTTCATTATCGACATAGCCCATGACTTTAATGTTGCGTACAACCGTTACGCCAGGGGTGTTTTTAGGAACAAGTACCATGCTCTGCTGCTTGTGACGATCAGGCGTATTGGGGTCTGTCTTGCCCATAACAATAAAAATCCTACAACGTTCACGAGCCGCACCCGAGGACCACCATTTGCGCCCATTGAGCACATATTCATTCCCCTGGCGTGTAATTGAAAGCTGAATGTTGGTAGCATCTGAACTCGCAACCTCAGGCTCCGTCATCGAAAAAGCTGAACGAATTTCACCATTTAGGAGCGGTTGCAACCAAAGTTGTTTCTGCTCTTCTGTCCCAAATTGTGCAAGTATCTCCATATTGCCTGTATCAGGAGCAGCACAGTTGAATACCTCGGAGGCCCAGCTCACACGCCCCATAATCTCCGCGAGTGGGGCATATTCTAGATTAGTCAGACCTGCTCCATGTTCTTTATCTGGAAGGAAAAGATTCCACAATCCTGCCGCTTTAGCTTTCGCCTTTAGTTCATCGACAATTTCTGCATGATGATGTGGATTGCCAGATGCTTCGATCTGATTAGTATACGTAGACTCATTTGGATAGACATACTCGTCCATGAACGCACTTACACGCTTGCGAAAATCGTTGACCTTCTCTGAATAGGCAAAATCCATGAGTTAACGCTCCTTCATTGGTGTTGGTCATTCTTTGCTCTGACTATACCACATCTTGCGTAATACGTGGAAATGGCAATAAGAATGTTAGTGAAAAGGATGGTTCATTAGTATTCCCATGCATTGCCCATCCTAGAGTAAGCAACAAACAGCACCTACGCTCTTTAGCTTCGTTCAGGAGCGTAGGTGCTGTTTTGCGAGACGTTTTACCTCTACTGAATGTTATTTGGTGGAGGTGATGTTGGAGGCATGCCTTGGTAGGGGTCTTGTCCCTGAGTCGGGGGCATACCTTGATACTGGTCCTGTACTGGTGGCATGTTTTGGTACTGCTCCTGGCTTGGCGGCATACCCTGATAGAGAACTTCCTGGTATTGCTGGCCTTGAGGAGCCCTGCCCTTTCCAATCAAACCACCAATGGCACCTAGACCTGCACCAATGCCTAATGCTATTGCAAGTCCAAAAACGATACCGATGATAGAACCTACGATAATGATCGAGCGACTTACTGCCGCCGTTGTCGGTACAGCAGTAACACCCGTAAAGATGAGAATCAACGCGAAAACAGATCCGATTAGTCCGGCAATAAGCCCTGCTATCAATCCCGCGATCGCCCCTGAACCTACGCGTCCAGTGATCGCTGAGGCACGATAGCCAGCATAGGCATAGCCTAAAATGGCAATGATGAAGAAGAAGGCACTTACAATAAAGGCCGGCCCCCCTGTGATACGACCGAAGTTGGTGATTAAACTTCCAATAATTGAGATAATGCCAAGTGCAACACCAACAATAAGACCTTGACGAACTGCTGGATTGCCACTCCGAGGTTGTGTCTGCATGGAACACTCCTTTTAATAAAGAAAAGCACTACCTTCACCCAAAGACAATAATACAGGTGTTGTTCTCCTTAGACTCTTGTTCATGCGTCAAGTACCGTACCTGAGTTTCATATCCTCCTTCCTCTTTATATAACGCATGATACCATTCAAAGTAAAACACGAACTTTCCTCAATTATTGTCGATAAAGAAGAGGAAAGCCCGGGGAATAACAGTCCTTACAATACTGTTATCGGTAGTAGTTAGCAATGTATGAACAAGAGTGCTAGATTCCTTATAAATGTCAGAGAAATATGGGAATAAGTGTCCTACTCAAAACGTTATTATAAGTGAATTAGCAATCGCGGAGTGAGAGTGCTAGACAAAGAAAAGCATCTATGCTATACTTTAGCAGTCACCCGTTTCGTTTGCTAAACTGGATGTATGACATCCATTTCTATAGATTGAGGAGCATTCAAGATTATGAAGTGTGAACGTTGCCAAAAGAACCCTGCCAGTGTACGTGTTGATCAGATTGTCAACGGGCGCAGAGAGCAACATTATCTCTGCCAACAATGCGTTACCGAGCTTATGGGTGCGATGAATCAGATGGGCGACCTCGACGGTCAGCCTGATGCCGGTGCTCCCTTGGGTTTCTCTGCCAATAACAATAAATCCGCCTCCTCCGCTGGTGGTGTCAATACTGCTACCGCTGAGCGTAAGGCTAAAAATAGTAAGACTCCAACGCTTGATGAATTTGGGCGTGATTTGACCGCTGAGGCTGCCGAAGGCAAGCTTGATCCTGCCGCTGGTCGCCAACGTGAACTGCGCCGTATGATTACTGTACTCGGTCGTCGTCAGAAGAACAATCCTGTTTTGATTGGTGAGCCAGGTGTAGGTAAGACCGCTATTGTTGAAGGACTCGCTCGCCGGATTCAAGAAGGCAACGTGCCTGCCAATCTACGTGGCAAGCGCATCATTTCACTTAACATTGGTGGTATGGTCGCAGGTGCGATGTTCCGTGGACAGTTCGAGCAACGCATCAAGTCAATTCTTGAAGAGTTGCGTAACGCGCCTGAGATTATTCTCTTCATTGATGAGTTACACACTGTTGTTGGAGCGGGTGCTGCCGAGGGTGCTGTTGGTGCAAGCGATATGATTAAGCCAGCTTTGGCTCGTGGTGAGTTGCGCTGTATTGGTGCCACAACCCTTGACGAGTATCGCAAGCATGTTGAGAAGGATGCTGCATTAGAGCGTCGTTTCCAGCCAGTGATGGTTGACGAGCCTTCTGTTGAGGAAGCCATCGAGATGCTTCATTCAGTACGTGCCAATTACGAGTCTCATCATGGTGTAAGTATCACTGATGAGGCTGTTGATGCCGCTGTCAAGCTCTCTGACCGCTATATCAATGATCGATTTTTGCCTGACAAGGCCATCGACGTGATCGACGAGGCCGGTTCATCGCTCCGTTTAGAGGCGACTGAGCAGGGTATTGTTAGCCCAACTCTAATAGCCGATCTGGATAGTGAGTTAGCCGATATCCAGGCCAAGAAAGAGGCGGCTGCACTTGCAGAGGATTATGAGCATGCGGCTAAGATGCGTCAGCAAGAGCTGATTGCCATTGAAAAGTTAGAAAAGGCTCGTTCAGAGGTGCAGAGCGTAAGTGCTCTTGTTGTCTCACCAGAGCATATCGCAAAGGTGGTTGAGAACTGGACAGGTGTGCCTGTCAGCCAGATGCTCGAAAGTGAGCGTGTGAACCTGCGTAACCTGGAAGAGGACCTGCGTAAGCATGTTGTCGGTCAGGATGAGGCAATCACAGCGGTGGCTCGTGCCATTCGTCGCTCTCGTGCTGGCTTGAAAGATCCCAAGCGTCCGATAGGTTCATTCCTGTTCCTCGGTCCCACAGGTGTAGGTAAGACCGAGTTGGCGAAGGCATTAGCCGACGAATTGTTTGGTGGTGAGGAAAACCTGATTCGTCTCGACATGTCAGAGTACATGGAGCCGCATACTGTCGCCCGTCTCTTCGGTAGCCCTCCCGGATACGTTGGCTATGACGAAGGGGGTCAGTTGACCGAGCAGGTACGGCGTCGTCCATACAGCGTCATCTTGCTTGACGAAATCGAGAAGGCGCATCCACAGGTCTTCAACGCGTTGTTGCAGATCATGGACGATGGTCGTCTGACAGATGGTCAGGGTCGCACGGTTGACTTCAAGAACACCGTCGTGATTATGACGAGCAATGCTGGCAGTGCTGATCTCAAGCGTGCGTTACGTATTGGTTTCTCCTCTAAGAAGAGCAATGAGGAGAGCCGCGATGAGCAACACCAGGTGATGCGTTCAAAGGCAATGGAAGGTCTCAAGCAGATGTTCCGTCCAGAATTCATCAACCGTGTCGACCAAATCGTAGTCTTTCATTCTCTGGGTAAGAGCGAACTATATCGCATCGTTGATCTGCTGTTAAGTCAGGTTCAGAGCCGCTTAAGTGAGCAAGGCATTGGGTTAGAGGTGAGCGATGACGCACGTGACTTCTTGTTACGTGAAGGCTTTGACGAGGAATACGGTGCGCGTCCATTACGCCGTGCTATCCAGTCACACGTTGACGACGCCTTAGCTGACGCACTGCTCTCAGGTGAAATTGCGAGTGACATGACTGTCCTGTTGACGGTGAGTGATGACAACATCGCCATCGTCCCACAGGAAATTGCTCAAGCCGCGTAACAGCTAACTGCTATACATTCAAGAAGAAATGAAGATGCACGTCTAACTTTCGGAGTTAGACGTGCATCTTCATTTCTTCTTGAATTAAAACGTATTACTTCTTGTGAGAAGCTATTTCTAAACCTATTTTGTGTGAAAGCTGCTCAATTTTCTGCGCCATTGCCTCTTCTTGATTGAGGTTCTGCTCAAGCAGTTGAACACATTGCATCTGACCCAAAAGAGTTGCCTGCTCAATCAGTCCTTTATATGACGCAATCTCGTAGTGCTCACTCTTCGCACCCGCACCGAGATTATACATCGTTAGGACATCGGCCGACGGCTTCTCTTTCATAAAGCTGTCGTGCTCCGCTTTCATCCCTGCTACCGCCTGACACGCTGATTTTTCGGGAGTGACACCAATGGCATGAAAGCACTGTTCCAGATTACTAATCTGCTGAAGAGTTTCCTGCTCATGCAGCTCAAAGGCATCTTTGACCTCTGGATGATTGCTCTGCTGCGCCATGATAGGTAGCATCTTTGAAAGCTTCTGCTCCGCGTCAAAAATATCACCGAGTTCGTGGATAAAGAGGTCGTTTGGACTATGCATTGCCATTGCTACTACTCCTTATGTTCCATAATCATACTTTTTAGAAGTGGTAAAGACGTTTTTTGTACATCATTACTACGTCCTATTATCCAAAAAAGTGACACGCCTTTGTATCTCTTTCCTCTTTCTTTTTCGTGCTACTAATAATACTAGAGTTTGTGCTGTAAGGAAGCATAATGCCTCCCACTGCTTAGAGCCTTGCTCTCGCTAAAGATATTATCCACTTGACGGTTTCCCCTCGGAGGACATGCATGAATGTAAAGCGTGATGAAAATATGGATACGTTAGTAGATGAGAATACCACGCGTAAGGAAAGTTATAATATACTCAAATGTAGCTCCAATGGAAAGCATAGAAACGAAGAAAGTGAAGATATAGAGAAAAAGTTACGCGAGAGCGAAGAGCGCTTTCGCCTCATGTTTGAGCAAGCTGCTGTAGGTATGGCGTTTGCTTCCTTAGAAGGGAATATCACGCAGGTAAATCAACGCTATTGTGATATTACGGGCTATACTCGCGAAGAGCTGATCAACCGCTCGGTGATTTCTATTACTCATCCAGATGACGTTGTAAAACAAGAGGAAGTTTTCCGACACTTACTAGAGAGCAATACGCAAGCAAATCTCCTTGAGAAGCGTTATATTCAGCGCGACAGCTCTTTTAGATGGGTAAACACTTCCACCTCACTTATCCGTGATGCTCAAGGCATGCCTCTTCATTATATGGCAGTGATTATAGATATCAGTGAGCGCAAAAAAGCTGAAGAGGAACGCGACCTCATCTTGCAAAAAGAGCAGGCAACGCGGCAACAAGCGTCCCAAGCAGCACTCTCAGCAGCAATGCATGCAAACCAATTGGAAACAGTTTTTGCCTCTATGGTAGACGGAGTGTTTGTCTATGATGGCGCAGGAAATATTTTACAGACGAACGCGGTTGTACGTGAACTACTCGCACTTGATGAGGCATCTAACTATTTTAACCTCCCTCCTGACGAACGTCTCCGACTCACAGACATACATGATGTGCAAGGCAACCTTTTATCAGAAGAGACGCAACCTGTAACACGCATCTTACGAGGTGAAGTGCTCAAAGGGGAAACGGCTTTAGATGTCACGATACGCGCCCTCGATGGACAGGTAATACTCATTAATATCAGTGGAGCACCTTTGCGCGACCAACAAGGCCAGATCACAGGTGGTGTCATGGTGATACGGGACGTGACGGATCGCCGTCGCTTGGAACGTCGTACTCAAACATCGCTTGAGGGCTTGCTTCATATGGCAGAAGCACTCGTACAGTTGCCAGAGCATTCCGACGACGATATGCATGAAATATATGCGATTGGGCGTCGGCTCGCTGAACTGACCTGTAACATCCTTGATTGTCAGCGCGTTGGGATGCTTGTCGTTGAAAAGGAGACAGGACTACTACGACCTCTCAGTATTGTTGGTCTATCACCAGAACAGGAAGCTGGGTGGTGGCAAGAGCAAATGCAGCAAGCAAGCAGCTTACAAACGATGGAGCCTCAACTATTAGCACGCTTACGTGCACACGAGGTGCTCGTGCTGGACATGATGAAACCTCCGCTCAACAATGCTCCCAATCCCTATAAAAGTAAAGTAGTCCTTGTTGCCCCCATGCATCTAAGAGAGCGCATTATTGGTCTATTAATGTTAGACTACGGGTCCGTAGAACATGTCTACACACAAAGCGAAATTGCACTAGCAAGTGCTGTTGCTACGCTCTCAGCGCTAGTGATTGAGCGTCAACGTCTTCTCATGGAGCAAGCGGAGGCACGTGGACGTGAAGTTGCATTACAAGAGGCGAACCGCAGAATGGAAGATTTTCTGGGTATAGCCAGCCATGAGTTGAGGACACCATTGACAACGATTAAAGCCAATGTTCAGTTAGCGAAACGTCGCTTGAATACCATCACCGCCGAACCTGTGTCATCAACAACAGAGAGCAAGGTCGAGGCGGCACATGAAATGCTTTCAAGAGCCGAACGACAGGTTGGAGTACTTAATCGTCTCGTTGGTGACTTGATTGATATCTCACGTATCCAGACCGGAAAACTTCAATTGCACTTACGTAAGGAGCCAAGTGATCTTGTCCAGATTGTTACTGAGACCGTGCAGGAGCAACGAAAAGCTACCCCAAATCGTACCATTACCCTATCATTGCCGTCTCCTGATGAGACTATACTAGTTGCTGCCGACCCTGATCGTATTGTGCAAGTAGTCTCAAACTATATGACAAATGCACTGAAATACTCTGCGGTTGAGAAGGCGGTGAAGATAGTTTTGACACGAGAGAAAGACGCACAGGGAGCGGACATTGCACGTCTCTCGGTTCAAGATGAGGGACAGGGACTTTCTGCCGAAGACCAAAAGCACATCTGGGAGTGCTTTTATCAAGCCGAAGGCGTGAAAGTGGTAAGCGGCTCCGGGGTAGGTCTTGGCCTGGGCTTAAATATCAGTCAAACAATTATTGAACGCCATCACGGGCATACTGGAGTTGATAGTACGCCCGGCATTGGGTCCACATTCTGGTTTACGCTACCCCTAGTACAGAGTGATTTCCTTATTGCTGAAGAGGAGGAAGGTAGTATATGAAATATTCGGTACGTCGTAGTGCTGCGTTTGCCGCACTCTCAATAGGTGTAGCGGCCACAGGTATCGCAGTCAATAGCTTCCTACCACGACATTTTGACACATGGTATAAGTCTGAGGACTCAACGTTTCACAAAAGCCAATCGTCATTTCCTCCTATAGAGATCACATTTTTGCGCTGTGGGCGTGTTGTTGTACCCGAATTAGTTGCGGTACGCGGTGCGTTCTCGCTTGTGCCACGCCTCATCTCACATAGTGCTGTTCTGGTTCGCCATCCTAAAGCAACTTTTTTATATGATACAGGACTCGCTGGCAGTATCTCTTCCTATCTCCAAAACCAGTCCTTTATTTTTCGTAATACATTGGGGAAGTTTACCTTTGAGCAGTCAATTGCAAACCATCTTCAAGGTCTTGATATGAAACCGCGAGACCTGGATTTTGTGGTGCTTTCGCATCTCCACTGGGACCATGTGAGTGGTGTTCCTGATCTGCCCAAGGTGACGCTACGGGTCAATCGTGTTGAGTATGATGCAGCACAACTTGGTTTATTCGATATTCATCATGGGCTTTCTCGCGTCTTACTCGGTGATAACCCTATTGAATTGTTTGATTGTAATGGACCTGCGTATGAAGGTTTCCGCTCAAGTTACGATCTCTTTAGGGACGGTTCCATCGTACTCGTACCATTACCCGGGCATACTGCGGGCAACACTGGTATGCTTATTCATCGAGCTAATGGCACACCACTTTTTCTGTTAGGTGATGCCGCCTGGGTCGACGAAAATTATCTTCGCCCGGCAACAATGCATCCATTTATCTGGAATGGCGTGACTAGTGACGACGCAACGGCGTGTCAAACACTCATTGATTTGCACCACTTCTCACATCGCCACCCAGAAATTTCGCTTGTAGCAATGCATGACGCATCGGCTCAAGAGGCGTTTATGCTCGTAGAACATGCACCGGCTATACAGTCGGGATAAAACTGAACGCTCGTACAATATAGGCCACTGTATCAAATGATGATGAATCTCTTGCTGCACGAGGCTATCAGTTTCATCATGCTCTGCCTGGCCTTAGACCAGGCGCAGCACATAACTGCCTGTGCCCTCCCCGTCGCTACCGCATATGTAACACGGTAGTTTACTTGTCTGCTATGACTTTAGCGATCCCAGAAAATCCAGCACGATCTGGTTGAACTCGGCTGGCTTCTCCATAAAAGGATGATGCGCTGTCTGTACCATGATCACCTTCTTAGCTCCCGGAATCTCTGCTGCCAGTTGATCCAGCGGATTTGGCCCGTCCAACTCTCCTAGAATGACGAGCGCCGGCACTCCAATCTTCGACAGACGCCCAACGGCTGGCGGCTCTAATGGCACTGGCGGAGTCTCAGCCTGTGCCTCATCATCTGGACGCTCCCAGTTGCGAGTTGTCATCTCGCGTATCCGCTCACGCACGTCTGGTGCTACCTGCCCCGGAAATCGGCCAGGCCCATCGGTCCATAATTCTAGCGAGATGTCAACTGCTCGCGCAATGTCGTGCTTTTTAAATGCTTCATCCAGTCTAGCATACATACGCACCACATCTGGATGCTTTTTCATAACTTCTTCTGATGGCCAGAATCCGCTTACGCCTGCCGTGACTGGGATCAGCGCATCTACCATCTCAGGATGCTCAAGCGTAAAATCGATAGCTAGCGCGCCTCCTCCAGAGACTCCCATAATATAGGCGCTCTTGATGCCCAGGAATTTCATCAATTCGTAGAGATCCTGGCGATCAGAATAAGACGCCCCTTTCATAATCAGCCCTGAATCGCCAAAGCCTCGCTGATCGTAGCGGATGACTCTATATCGTTGGGCAAAAACTGCAAACTGATCGTCCCACGATCTTCTATCCAGAAGGTGTCCATGTACTAGAACGAATGGATGCCCAGCACCTGCAACCTCATAATAGAGAGTTGTGCCGTTTATAGCTGCAAAACCCTTCTGTACATGTTTTGTACTTGACATATTGCTGCTCCTCCCTTTTGATGTGTCTCTCTCGATATGATAGCATGTAAAGCGGTCAGGAACGACCCTGTATAGAGCGCTCTTAGAGCTTTCCCATCGCTGTTTCTCTTTCCTCATGGTATTTGTTCAGCTTTTTAGAATGGGAAAGTCCTGTAGGTGCAAGCAAAGGCTTGTTCATACAAAGCACCTATGCTACACTTGTGAAAGAGCATGAAATAGAAACAATACACAAGTAGGAAAGCGATGAGAACCGCTCATACAACAAACTTACAGGGTCAACGACTTGCAAGTGTGAGTTTGCACAAAAACGTTACACTACGCAAACAGTACGTTGCCACTATCCCGCGCTGGCGGCGTCCCTTTGTCGGATATCTTATGGGTGTTTTGCTTGTTGCAGGTGCTCTACTAGCAACATTGTTCTTTCACTACTGGCTCAACTCAATCTATTTTCCTGGCTCGTTTCTCATTATTGCAGTCTTGCTAACCGCACTACTTTGGGGTGTAGGACCGGCTATTTTTTCACTTGTGCTGAGCGTGTTTGCTACCGACTATTTCTTTGTCTCGCCCGTTGGACAATTCAATTTATACAACTGGCAGGGGATGAGCCAGTTATTGCCTTATATTCTTGCAGGGCTTGTCATCGCAGTGATTACTGGACAGCGCGAGCGAGCACGCCTACAATCGCTTGCCGCTGAACAAGAGCTACAGGCGTATGCTGAAGAATTGGAAGAGGCAAACGTGAAATTAGAAGAGGCAAATCACCAGCTAAAAGATACCGATAAGCTTAAAGATCGCTTTCTCTCCATCGCATCACATGAACTGAAAACACCGATAACAAGTATTCGCGGGCAAGCACAATTGGCACTTCGTCGTCTCACAAAACAGAAGACGTCCTCACCTGAAATGGAAGGGATGCAGACAGCACTAGAAAAGATTAATGAGCAGACGACACGCCTGACTTCACTTATTGACGAACTACTCGATGTAAGTAGTATGCGTGCTGGTAAAGTTGAGTTGCACAAGCGTGAGTGCGAATTGGTTTCCCTGTGTCAAGGCATTGTAGAGGATCAACATTTACTATCGGGTCGCTCCATTGTGCTGAACGCTGAGGTACCGACCATCAATTTGTTTGCCGATTGCGAACGTTTGACACAAGTAGTGGTAAACCTGATAAGTAACGCCATCAAATATTCTCCGGAGAGCAGTACGATACAACTACATCTACATCAAAATGAGGCACAAGCATATATCGAGGTGCAAGACCACGGCAAAGGTATCGCCGAACAGCAGCTTCCTCATATTTTCGATACCTTCTACCGCACACCTGATGCCCAGGCATCTTCAAATTTTGGGCTTGGCCTCGGCCTCGCCATCTGCAAAGATATCGTTGAGCGGCACGGTGGACGTATCTGGTGCGAGTCAAAAGTAGGAAAGGGCAGCACTTTCTTTGTAGCGTTGCCGTTAAAGGAAGAGAGTTAAAGGCAGAATAAGATTATAGGTGATGACGCCACCAACCACCACGCTCACTTGTCTTTACTGAGTGGCAATTCGCACATCTTACCTCACATTTAGCTATCTCTTCTACTATGGACTCCCAAGAAGTAGCGGTTCCTATCATTCGTGCTATAGAGTCCTTTTTATCACCCTGAATATGGTCGAATTGAAGGAAGCGAATGTCAGAAACACTACAATCAACGCACGGATGAGTAGAAAGGTAGTCATAAAGCTTTTGACGATTCATAGCTATCACCCTAGTGTTACGCGTCATTGCACGATCTTTGTAAACCTGCATATTGTTTTGATAATGCGCTTTATTTGCCTCTCGTTGACATTCCTTACACCACCTTTGACGTGTTGCCTTTGCTTTATTCTTCCAAGAGAAGTCGTCAAAATCTAAATCACGGTCACATCCTGAACAATGGATACTGTTGCTCATAGATGATACTCCTATAATTTTAAATTATGTTAATGAGCTAAAGATAGATATAAGAATACTCCTGAGCATTTCTGCTCAGGAGTATTCTAGCATAAACAGGGGAGACAGGACTCGAACCTGCAACAACTCGTGCTGGCTTGTAATCAGCCCGTGCCTCATGACACGTTTCTAACTACCTACCACCGAACCGAACAGGCATCTTTCAATGCATTCGGCTCTCCGAGAGACACGTCCCTTATCAGGATTTTATCTCTCTGTACCCCTTCCCCATGTATTGAGCATTACCCCAATCATTTGAGTACTATGGGTACTCCGTCACCATACACCTCGCGGTGCTTAGGCGATCCCTAAGTTTTCTTTCTACTCTGCTCCGAACGTAGGTTCCTTGTTCATCTTCTATATTCACTAAATGTGAGCCGCCACAGGAGAAACGTTTGACAACCCTCCAAATAACGATTGTCAATCCTGTATGCAAGAAGACTAAGGTTCAAGCAATCCAGCTTTAACCATATTCGGCCTAGCTGCCTGATGTTTTGCTTCAAAAAAATGAAGTTGCATCAAACTTTTTCAACCATGCTATTGTCCCCTATCCCCTTTCGGAGTCAGGTGAGGTTGTGCTTTAGCCATATTCGTTTCAATGACACTGTACTACTACAGCAAGAGTAAAAAGAACACATAGGCGCAAATTCAACTTTGGAGACGAGGACTCTACCATTGAGCTACTCCCCTATGGTTCCTCAGATGCACACAACTTCGGCTGCATACAAATGAGCGGCGGAGGGTGAGAGATTCGAACTCTCGGAAAGATTGCTCCTTCAGCGGTTTAGCAAACCGCCGCACTAGGCCACTATGCGAACCCTCCGTGTTTTTCGTTAGATCATCACAATCTAACGTGACTAGTATACAGAAAAACACATATCATGTCAAGCATTTTTTGTCTCGTAACTCAACTTATACCAGCTTACATAAAACAACACTATTTGACAAAAACAATCCACTCATGCTCACATACATGCTCGACGCTTTAGCTCTTTCTACAGGAAAGCATTGATAGCTTTCTGAACTACCACCATTTAGCCAATCTCCCGCACAACTTCAATACCGTTGAGGCGCATATGATACAGGAATAACAAGTGCATCACATCACCACTGTGTGGTAAGATACCAAGTTGTTGAGCAGTCTCAATTGGCGTGTCAAAGGTCTGAACAGCGTTTATAGGTACGATCACACGCATCTTTTTATTGTGCGCGTTAGCATAGAGTTTGAGATGCATTGCCATTTCATGAACGCACAGATCGGTACAATCGCCAACAACTATAGCAACACTGAGGTCTCGGTGAATATCTTGCCACGCCAGCAGTTCTGTACCATGAAAAGGGTTAAGTGAATTTTTAGGCACAACGGTAAAGAGGTCCGCAAAGGGTAGTTGCGCCAGTTCAGGAATTGTTTCAGACTCGCTTGCATCTGCCAGGCAATGAGGGGGATAACTTTCAAACTCAGCGGCATCAGGAGTATGGGCGTCCTGTGCAAGAATAAAATCACGTACTCCTGCCGAATACGCGTTTTCAAAGGTGGAGACAACGGTGGGCACAATACCCTGGACACGGGGACTAGAAAGTGGTCCTTCAGTACAAAATCCCTTAATCATATCGACGCTGAACAAGGCAACACGCTCTGCCTCTATATCAGCATGCAAGTCATTCCATGATATGCTGGGTACTTGCTGCTCCCACAAGACAAGTGCCTGTAAGAAAGCGATTCCTTGCTCGACAAGCGGTGTTGAACGCATTGGTGTTGTCATAATGTGCTTTTTCCTTAATAGAGAAACGCTTGTACATAGATACTACAATTTTGCTTCGGCCTCTGGATTGAAACGGTACAACCGGGCGGGACGGTGTGTACCCTCCATTTTCTTTGCACCTGTATCTTCTAAAATACCTGTCGAGAGAATTTTCTTGCGGAAATTGCGCTTATCGAGTTTGTTGTGCTGAATGATTTCATAGACACGTTGTAGTTCACGCAAGGTAAATTGTTCTGGTAATAGACTAAATGCAATTGTTGTATAGTCAAGCTTACCACGCAAACGATTAAGCGTATAGTCAAGAATTTTATCGTGATCGAAGGCGAGCGGAGGCAAGCTATAGACAGAGAACCAGCCCACGTCAGCCGCATCGCTAGCAGCCCGAACTTGTAACCGCTCTGAGTCTAATAGTGCAAAATAGACAACAGTAATAACGCGTGTACGTGGGTCGCGTCCAGGATCACCAAAGGTGTAAAGCTGTTCTAAATACACATCCTGTAGCCCTGTTTCCTCTTGCAACTCACGCTTCGCAGCAGTCTCTAATGACTCATCCATATTGACAAAACCACCCGGCACAGCCCACATTCCCTCATAAGGCCAGGAACGTCGCTTGACCAGCAACACTTGAAGGTCTCGCTGGCGCAAACTCATCATCACCACATCAACAGTCACCGAAGGCCGTTCATATTTGCTTGCATCATAGTGATGCGCTTGGGCCTCGGGCATCTGTTTCTGCATTCCTGTTCCTGAGTGTAAATCAGCTTGTTTCTCTGTAGCTATAGTATGCTCTTCCATATAGTACGCCTCCATGCCCTCGACAAAACGAGTGCTACGTCTTATACTACTAGCAACCACTATTTCATAATAACCTTTATCACTTAGTGTCTATTATACACTAATATACCTTAAGCGAAACAATGTGTCAAGTAGGCATTTGTACCGTCGTAAAAGTTGCTATTGCTCATTCATTGATCTTGTTGTCTTCTATTCCACTATCTCAACTCCTGGCTCAATTTGTCCTCATTGCCACAACTTGCGCGATTTGTAAAGCATAACAAAACATCATCTACTCTTGAAACTCATTGTTCCTCTTAGCATCCTATGCTATACTGCATCTACAAAGACAAACATGTGTTCGTATTTTTTGGGAATGAGGAGATCGAGGAGAACATGCCGGACGTAGAGCTTGAGCGTATTGGATCCTATAGTATCATCAGTTTACTTAGCGTGAGTTCTACGAGTAGCTTATTTCAGAGCAAACGGGGTAAAAAAGATGTCATCATCAAGCGAATCAATATCCCGTTATCGTCGTCGGAGGCCAAAGAAGCCTTTCAAAAACGTGCTGCACAGCTCAAGAAACTCAAACATCGTCACATCATTGAAACTCAAACATTCGATTTCGACGGAGATTTTGGGTACCTTGTATTGGAAAGCCAGGAAGGTGAAACGTTACGCCAACATTTTATAAGTGGTACACAGCTCTCTCCTGCTGAAATACGACCTATTCTGCTACCTTTGGCGGATGCCTTGCAGTACGCGCATGTTCATAATACACTACACAACAATCTGCATCCGGGAAGTCTCTCGATTGATGTGCGCAATAACCCTTTCATCACTGATTTTTCACTCAGCACACCTGAAATTATGCTTGACGATGAAGCATTCGCAATTCCTTACATGGCACCTGAACACCTCCAAGGGCTCCCTGTAGCTGCCAGCGATCAGTATGCACTTGCGGTAATGGTCTATGAGTGGCTTTGTGGACGACGCCCTTACGAGGCGAACGAACGCGAACTTTTGCTAGAGCAACAGGCAAAGACCTCTTTTCTCCCCCCTAGCAGTATTAATACGGCAATATCACCTATTGTAGAGCGTGTTCTCGTCCAAGCTCTGGCGTACAAATCCGAGGAACGTTTCCTCACAGTGCAAGCATTTGCTGATGCATATTTGAAAGCACTAATGGGCGTTCCAATTCCCCCCACTACAAAGGTACGTTCAGTTACACATACAATCAACAAAATAGTGATGCCCCCAGCGCCAGTAGCAGACGAAGACGCGACCGCTGTAGGAGCCCAATCTATTGCACCCACTTTGCCCATTCAGCACAACAAGACAAAACCTGTAGAGACGCAATCTACCATACCTATATCACAAGGAGAGCCGCATCCAATTGTAGAGGCACTCAAAAAACGGGTCATTCCTGTTAGTGACTCACGTTTACAAAGCATCGTTTCATCTGATCTTTGTCAAGGTGGTATTCTTTCACAGAGACTTCCGGGTTACGAGGAGCGACCTGCACAGGTCGAGATGGCGGGACTGGTTGCCCGTGCTCTCAACCAGAATGTACCGGCCATCATAGAAGCCGCGACAGGAACAGGGAAAAGCTTGGCTTACCTCGTTCCTGCAGTACGCTCAGGCAAGGTCGCGATTATCAGCACAGCAAACAAGGCGTTGCAGGAGCAGCTTTTCTATAAAGATATTCCGTTTGTGCAACAGCATATTAAGCATTTTGATGCGGCACTTGTGAAAGGTGTTGGCAACTATGTGTGTCTTGACCGTTTAGAAAGCGAACGGACAGGCATGCAATTCTACACCAAAAATGCTGATTTTAGGCGTCTCATCGATATCACAAATGACCTTGACGAGAACTTCATGGGCGATTTTGAGACGCTTAGCTTTCATCTTCCCAACGATATTCGCAGCAAGGTTGCGACGGATAACGATCAGTGTGCATGGAGCAAGTGTGGCTATTTTTCAGATTGTTATGTACGACAGATGCGCGAACATGCAGCACTAGCCCAGCTAATTGTCGTCAACCATACACTCCTATTGCTCGATGCCGCAATAGGGGGCTTTCTACTGCCCGAACGCGACGTGATCATTCTCGACGAGGCTCATCACTTAGAGGAAGAGGCAACGCGCTCATTTACCATCACTATTGGCCCGACACAGATACAAACCCTGCTGAACCAGCGCCTATTACGCAATCATAGTCAGCTTAGTCTACAGCATGATGCATTGGAGCAGTCGACTCACGTCTGGGCGCGATTAGCGCAAGTTGCCGACCCAGGCTTTAAGGGACGCGTCAATCTTGAAGCACCATTAGAAGAAGGTCTCAAACTTGCAACGGTGATTTCTGATCTGGCCGACTCGCTACGCAAACAACGTCCTAAAGACCTACCAGATAAAGAGGGACAGTTGTACGACAAGCTGCTTAAACGCACACAAAATCTAGCCGAAAACATTCGTATTGTGTTTGCGGTGGCACAGCCTACCAAGTTTGTGTACTATGTCGAACGAGTGCAAACATCAGGACAGCGTGGTGTTCAGCTACAAGTTTCCGCCGCTCCACTTGACGTAACGGGATGGCTTCAGGAGCGACTCTTCAAAAAATGTAACGTCATTTGTACCTCTGCTACGCTGGCAACTATCGGACCTAATCCAGCACATCCTGAGGAAAAGGGACCCAACTTTGGCTACTTCCGTCGTCGTGTTGGACTCGAAACAACTGACGCGCCTGATGAAGTATTGGAGCGAATTCTGCCGCTTACTTTCGACTATGAAAGTAATGCTCTTCTCTATATTCCGCGTGACCTGCCAGAACCGTCCTATGGTACTGGCTCTGATGACTATATGAAGTCAATTGCACGTGAAATGTATAAGTTGGTCAAAGCGTCGCATGGACGCGCCTTCCTGCTCTTTTCCAGCAAACGCATGTTAGAGCGAGCGTATGAGTTAATGTCACCCCACCTACCGTTTCCATTGCTCAAGCAAGGTGATATGACACGTCTTGAACTGACACGACGGTTTCGTGAGGAAGAGGGAGCTGTTCTCTTTGGCCTCAAAAGTTTCTGGGAGGGTGTCGATATTGCGGGTGATGCGCTATCGCTCGTCGTTATTGACAAGCTCCCTTTCGACCCACCCGACGATCCTGTACATGAAGCGCGCGTTGCACAAATGAAGGCGGCGGGCGAGAATTGGTTTGGCACCTACGTCTTGCCACAAGCAGTGTTACGTCTCAAGCAGGGGCTAGGGCGGCTCTTACGCACACGTGAGGACCGAGGCGTCATGGCAATTTTGGACACGCGCTTGTACACAAAGGGCTATGGGAAAATGGTATTGAACGCACTGCCACCCGCACGCAGAACAGCAAGTATAAGAGATGTTGAGCACTTTTTCGCGGAATAAGAGAGAAAAATTCAAGGTGCTCCATGACATCCTAAAGAGATACTCTAGAAGCATGCATGGTATTAAGGAAGCTTCAAAATGCGTTTGAGAGGCGTCTCAAATTCTGTTGAGAGACAATCCATGATAATCTCGTCATAGAGCTTGCCGCCCCATTGGTTGACCTCACGGCGGCGGCCCATTATGCGAAAACCTGCACGCTCGTATGCTTTAATTGCACGCTCGTTATAAGCGTATGTCTCAAGTGTGATGTTGTGTAGGCCAAGAATGGTGAAACCATAATCGAGCATAAGGAGCGTTGTCTCAGTACCATACCCCTTGCTCCAACAATCTTTCTCTCCAATAAGAATACCGTAATCAGCAGTACGACCTCGATAGTTAATACGGCGCAGTTCGGTCAGTCCAATGGGTCGTAGCGTCGCCTTCTCGTAAACAATGAAATCTACCCGATCACGTGATATCTCGCGATTACTCTGCTCGAAGCGTGACTCAGTTGTTTCTCGCGGTATTGAACGTAGGGGATCACCTGAAAAAAGAGACACTTCAAAGTCGTTATCCCACTTGGAAAGCAGTGATATTATGCCGCGATGAAATGGTCCTAGTGCGACCTTTTCACCCGAGAAATTGATAATAGTATCCTCTTCTGAGCGTGGCATGGAGTTTTTCCTTCCGATTTTCTTGTACGCAGATAGATAACGTGCTGATTGTCGCATACTTCCATTGAAGACGCAACCATTATTTTATGCCCAATGAGTGCTAACAAAAAACTTTCGACTAAAAATAGCTATCAGAGAGGTTCTATGATATTATCTTCATAGAATCTTCAAGTATCACAAGCAGGAAGGCAGAGCATGACAACACACATTTTAGTGGTCAACGATACGCAAGACATCTTAGAAATATTCCGTCTTTTATTAGAAGACGAGGGCTATAAAGTTACACTTTCGTCGTTTCCTCTTCAAAAAGGAAGCGAGATTACAAGCATTGACCCGGACCTTATTATCTTAGATGTAGTTTTTGGTGAAGAAAAACTTGGATGGCAGATGTTACAGATGCTCAAAATGCAGCCAGCGACGGCGTCTATTCCTGTCATTATTTGTACGGCATCTGAAAAGTCGGTACGCGAGATGGAAGGCTATCTCGTCTCTAAAAATGTTCTCGTTGTGTACAAGCCGTTTGAGCTTCACGACCTCCTAACCGTAATCGATCAAGCACTACAGGCAGCCCCGAAAAAATTGGCTCGTGTCAACAAAGAGCGAGAAGGAGGCAAAGAAGAAGATGACCCGAAACAAGGACATAAGTCAAACGAGAAAAGCTAAAAGTGTAGACAAAGGGCAAACATAAGGTATAATAGAAGGGCATTCCGACGCTTCAAAGACAGAACATCCATTTTTTAGTGGTACAGGGGAGTTTGCACATGGGTAAGACAAAGATTCGCTGCAACACCTGTGGCAAGTGGTTTCAGTCGGCAAATGCTAAAGATATCACTTGCCCAGAATGTGCACAGAAAGCTAGAAAAGAAAAATTGGCGGCGAAATCAGCGCTACCGGCACCAGCAAAAGCAGCAGTTACACAACAGCCACCACCCAAGCCTAAGCCAAAACCCGTTCAGAGCGGGACGAACCAGTGGCTTGACACATTGAGTGACGTGAAGGTTGCTAAACCCGACCAACCAACACGGCCAAAGATACCATTCTCCCCAGCACCACGCGATACACGTGGTGGTCCTGATGCTTCACGAAATGCAGGAAGTCCTGGCAATAATCGTGAAGACCAAGGACCAACTAACTATCGCGAGCGTGAAGGTGCCAATCGTGGTCCTGGTAATTACCGCGAAAACACCTATCGTCCTCCATCGGGTCCATACCATGTGGGTGGCGGGTCTGGTCTTCCCGATGCAGGGCCACGTCCACGCCAGCCAATGGAAGGGGGACTCAATCGCGGCCCACACATAGTACGACCGGATAAACCACCTCGTCCTGCTGGTCAAGGAGGTAAACCAAAAGTAAAAGTACCTAAGCCTCCACCAGCTCCAAAACCCAAGCGTGAAAAGATAGAGCCTCCAAAGCCTTTCGAGCCAACGGCAGAACAAATTACACAGGTGGAGACACGTTACCTGGAACTAGCGACACCTATCGAGTTCGACGGTATTCGTACTCAGATTGCGCAAGAGCTTGGAATACCAAAGACGGCGGTCAAGAAGATCATTAAAGACTTGCGGGACCGTCAGCACATTCCAAGTTGGTGGGACGCACAAAGCTACAAGGGTGATGATGAGGAACTTGCGAGAATTAAAACCGCTTATGAGCCATACCTACCTTTGCCAGATGTAGGTATTCATAAGAAGATTGCCGAAGAACTTTCACTCAAAGCGGGCGATGTCTATCAAGCAATCAAATTGATACGCACGCAAATGGGCCTACCACAATATAATGATCCCGCCCTACATGGTATAGAGCTGAAATCAGCAAAATCTACTGAAGACAATAGCGAAGCGGTACCTGCTATACCTCCTACAAATACACTCTCCGCACCTGTGCCAACCAATACACTGAATGGGACAGACGCAGGGAAGGGAGTCGCTGCCATACAGGAAGAAACGCAGCCAGAGGAAGTCTCCGCCAAGCAGAAAGTAGAACCAGCCGAGGACGAGACAAGTATTACAACAGAAGCGTAGAACGTTCGTTGCTGATAATGTTTGCGGGTTCTCACAGTGTGAGAACCCGCAAACATTATCAGCAACTAGCAATATCATAATCAAAGGAGCGTATTTCAATGGATGAAAACTGCTTATTTTGTAAAATCATAGTGGGTCAGATACCCGCGACCATTCTTTATCAGAATGAAGATGTTGTAGCTTTCCAAGACCTACATCCACAAGCGAAACAACATGTTCTAATCATTCCCCGACAACACATTATCTCTATGACAGAACTGACAAAGGAACATGGGCCACTGCTGGCAAGCATTTATCTTGCGGCACAAAATATTGCACGTCAACTAGACATTGCCCAAAGTGGCTACCGTGTTGTCACGAATGTTGGTGCTAACTCTGGACAAACCGTCTTCCATCTGCATTTTCACCTATTGGGCGGTGAGCAACTGGGCTTGTTTGGTAAACCTATGATAGCAGCACAGCCCGAATAAGAAGAGGTATCTTGTATGCGTCTCGCGCTTGACTATACAGCGGCAATTCGCCAGGGAGCAGGTATTGGCTCATATGTACGCAATCTTGTTGCTGCCATGCTTCAGCAAGATGCAGAGACACACTATACCTTGCTCACCAGTGGACGACCAACGCCAGAACATCCATTTCCTAAGGCAGAAAACGTTATTGGACGGAGCATTTTTATTCCTGATCGCTATCTCAACATTCTCTGGTATCGCTGGCATACCTCACTCTTGCCAGCAACGCTTTTCACAGGGCCAGTTGATATCTATCACGGCCCTGATTTTGCGCTTCCTCCTTTAGGTCAAAGAGTTCGTAAAGTTGTCACTATTCACGACCTTGCCTTTTTAGAGCACCCGGAGTATGCTGTACCTTCGCTCGCAGCCTACCTCAACAAAGTGGTACCCGAAGCTGTTGCAGCCGCCGATGTTGTCGCCACCGTCTCACACGAGGTTGGGCACACACTTGTCAAGTATTTCCAGACACCACAGGAAAAACTTACGGTCATCCCCTGTGGTGTGGGAACACACTTTCGGCGTATTACCGATCCAGTTTTGTTGGGCGCTACACAGCATAAGTTCAATTTGCGGACTCCACTCGTTCTAGCAGTAGGTACACTTGAGCCACGTAAGAACCATAGTGGACTCATCAAGGCTTTCGCTAAAGCGCAACAGAAGAAGGGCGGCCCAGCAATGCTTGCGATCGCTGGCGAACAAGGATGGTTATACGAAGAAACAAAACAACTTGTAGCTGATCTCAAGTTAGAGAAGAAGGTACGTTTTTTAGGACGTGTTACCGACATTGAACTTGTAACGCTCTATAGCATGGCTGATATCTTTGCATTTCCCTCATTTTTTGAAGGCTTTGGTATTCCTCCTTTAGAAGCAATGGCTTGTGGCGCACCTGTCATCACCTCAAATTTGTCTGCCCTGCCAGAGGTTGCAAAAGATGCCGCACTACTCATCAACCCTTATGATGTTGACGCACTCGCGTCCGCGATTTCACACCTGCTAGAAGACGAGTCCCTACGCGAAGAGTTACGGCAGAAAGGCTACGAGCGTATTAAGCAGTATACATGGGCAATGTCGGCAAAGAAAATGCTTGCAGTATATCAAAAGCTGTATAGTGGAGAGAAAAATTTCAACATCGAGGACAACTGAACAATGAAAATTGGTATTAATGCACTTTTTTTTCAATATCCCGCCACGGGTAGTGGACAATATATGCTCCATTTGCTTTCAGCACTTTCGCAAGCAGATACACAAAATGAATATATTTTATTAGGGCCACAGCCTGTTGATGGACAAAATCAGTCTGCATTTCCCTATCAAGTGAAGTCAGTTCCTGGTATCGTAGCAGGGCATGAGAATGTACAAAAAGTTGTCTGGGAGCAACTGACGGGACCCGCAGCTGCTCACAAAGCTGGAGTCGATATCTTCCATGTGCCGTATTTTGCTTCACCCTTACTACCACGCACACCAACGGTTGTTACCATTCACGATGTTATCCCCATGCGCTTACCAGCCTATCAACCAGATGCGAAAGTCAAGGCATACATGCGACTGGTTGCCAGTGCCGCTCACAGGGCAACAATGATTATCACGGTTTCACAGCATGCGAAGCAAGATATGGTTGACGCTTTGAAACTTCCTGCCGAACGCATTCGCGTCATTTACGAAGCGGCAGGAGAAGAGTATCGTCCTGTTACCGATCCAGTAACACTTGCCAAGGTACGCGCGAAATACGGGCTAGGCGAACGCTATATCTTCTATCTTGGTGGCCTCGATCAACGCAAGAATGTGCCACAATTGGTACGTGCCTTCGCACACCTGTATGGTCAACTGAGTGATAATAAACTCCAACTGCTTATCGCCGGCAATCCCGATAAGCAGAAAGGACCACTCTTTCCAGACCCACGTCCTGTTGCCGCAGATTTAGGCATGACAGGGCAGATCATTTACCGCTATATAGATGAAGAGGACAAGCCAGCAATCTATAGCGGAGCAAGCCTTTTTGTGTTCCCTTCGCTGTACGAAGGCTTTGGCCTGACGCCACTTGAAGCCATGAGTTGTGGCACACCCGTTGTATGCTCGAATCGCACGTCGCTCCCAGAGGTCGTGGGTGATGCCGCACTTATGGTGAATCCCGAAAATACGCGTGCGTTAGTCGAGGCGATGCGGCGCGTATTAACAAGCGATGAGCTAGAGGCAGACCTACGGACACGTTCGGTGCAACGTGCCGCTCAATTTAGTTGGGATAAGACAGCAGACGAAACTATTACGGTGTATGAAGAAACCTTCACACGCGGCACAAATCCACGTAAGACAGCACCATTAGGAAAGATTTAAACGAACGATGCGTGTATTAATGATTTCAAAAGCTCTCGTTGCAGGAACCTCACAGCGCAAACTCGAAGAGATAGCGAAACTTCCCGACGTTGAACTAACGGTGGTAACGCCAGAATATTGGCAGAGCGATGATGGCAGTAAACAGGTGCTTGAGCGGCTCTACACGGCTGGCTATCGCATGATTGTAACGCCCATGAAGCTCAACGGCAACTTTCATCTACACTACTATCCACACTTAGGAAAGATTCTGCGCGAGGTGCGACCAGAGGTTGTACATATTGACGAAGAGCCATACAATGTAGCCACAGCACAAGCGATGTTTTTGTCACAGCAGCACAAGGCACAGGCTCTCTTTTTCACCTGGCAAAACCTCTATCGGGACTATCCGCCACCATTCCGGCAGTTGGAACTCTATAATTATAGACACGCAGCCTCTGCGCTAGCAGGCAACCTTGACGCCGAGAATGTGTTGCGTCGCAAAGGCTACAAAGGTTCTGTGCATGTCATTCCGCAGTTTGGCTTCGATACCGACATCTACAAACGTAGCACACCACGCACACCGCGTTCACCTGATGCTACCTTCACGCTTGGCTTCATTGGTCGTCTTAAAGAGGAAAAAGGTTTACCATTAATGGTTGAAGCGCTCACGTACTTGCCCTCCTATTGTCGTGCCGTCTTTATCGGCAACGGCCCCATGAAGAGCGTATTAGAGGAACTGGCAGCACGTTTAGGTGTCACAGAACGCGTCATCTTTAAGGGCGGAGTCCCAACATATGAAGTACCACGTGAAATGGAGCAACTAGATACATTTGTGCTACCTTCAATTTCAAAGCCCAACTGGATTGAGCAGTTTGGGCGTGTCTTGCCTGAAGCTATGTCCTGTGAAACGCCTGTTATTGGCTCTACAAGCGGCGAGATTCCTCATGTAATCGATGATGCAGGGCTCGTCTTCAAAGAGGGAGACGCGAAAGAACTCGCGCAATGCGTGCAGAAATTGCTCGATGACCCCGCGTTCTATGCAGATATTGCCAAACGTGGTAGGCAACGTGTATTGGATAACTACACGCAGGAGCAAATTGCAAGACAGACCTACGAGGTATACTTAGAGATGTTAGGAATGAAAGTGTAGGGGCAGTTCGCTAGCCCTTACAGGATTTTCTCTTGTCTTGAAATATATTACAGGGAGATAAAATGACGACATCAACGATTGAGCTTATCCCAAGAAGAGTGCTTTTTGGTAATCCCGTGAATACTAGTCCACGAATTTCGCCGGACGGTAAACGTATGGCATATATTGCACCTGTAAATGATGTCCTGAATGTCTGGGTCGGTACTATTGGAGCAAACGATGCACAACCCGTTACAAAGGATACCGAAAGAGGAATACGCTCCTATTTTTGGGCGGCTGACAATAAACACATTTTGTATATTCAGGATTTTGGTGGCAACGAAAACTTTCGTCTCTATGCAACTAATCTTGATACGAACGAGACACGTGATTTAACACCATTTGAAGACGTGCTAGTAGAGGTTATTGAACGCGATAAACACTTTCCCAACGAACTCATTGTTGGCTTGAATAAGGATAATCCACAAATTCATGATGCATACCGTCTTAATCTGACAACGGGTGAGCTTACTCGTGTTGCGAAAAATCCAGGCAGTATTGCAGGTTGGGTTGTCGACGCGCAATTTAAAGTACGGGGTGCACTGGCAACTACCCCTGATGGCGGTAGTGAGCTTTTGATACGGGACACGGAACAGGATGAGTGGCGCAGACTGCTTGTTTGGAGTCCCGATGACCTGCTCACAAGCAGTCCTCTCGGATTTACACCTGATGGGCAATCTCTGTACATGATTGACTCACGTAATGTGAACGCAGGGCGACTTGTTACACTCAATCTTGCAACACAAGAGATAACTATCGTCGCGGAAGACTCACAATATGATGTAGGCAACGTCATGATGAACCCAGACACACACGAAATTCAGGCCGTTGCCTTCAATAAAGATCGTGTCGAGTGGACTATCCTGGATGATTCAATCAAGCTCGATTTTGATCGCATCCGTGAAATTCATCAAGGAGATTTCATCATCACGAGCCGTAACGATGCCGATGATACATGGATTGTTGCCTTTACCGTTGACAATGGCCCCATTCCCTACTACTCCTACAGTAGAAAAGAGCAGAGCGCAACATTTCTCTTTGACAATCAGCCAGAATTGAGCAAGTATACGCTTGCCCATATGGAACCAATCACCTTCACCGCAAGTGATGGCTTGACTATTCATGGCTACCTAACGTTGCCAGTAGGAGAAAATCAGAAAAACTTGCCAATGGTGTTGGATGTTCATGGCGGTCCCTGGTATCGTGATACATGGGGATATAATCCAGAAGCACAATGGTTTGCCAATCGAGGCTATGCCTGCCTGCAAGTGAATTATCGTGGCTCTACAGGTTATGGCAAAGATTTTCTAAATGCTGGCAACAAGGAGTGGGGCGGAAAGATGCACAAGGATCTCGTAGAGGCCGTGCAGTGGGCTGTTCAGCAAGGAATCGCTGACGCAAAGAAAGTCGCGATCTACGGAGGTTCCTATGGAGGTTATGCTGCGCTTGTAGGTGCAACATTCACACCAGATCTATTTTGCTGTGCTGTCGATATTGTGGGACCAAGCAATTTACTCACGTTCATTAGAAGCATTCCACCTTATTGGTCAATTTTCTTAGGACAAATGCATAGACAAGTTGGCAATCCGGATACCGAAGAAGAATTTTTGAAGTCACGTTCTCCACTTTTCAAAGTTGATCAGATCAAAATTCCAATGCTCATTGCACAGGGAGCAAACGACCCACGAGTGAAGCAGCCTGAGTCTGAGCAAATCGTCGAAGCTATGAAGAGCAAGGGCATCAGCTATGAATACATGCTCTTTCCCGATGAAGGTCACGGCTTTGGCAAACCTGAGAACCGCATCAAGTTTTACACAACGGCAGAGAAATTTCTCTCCACATATCTTGGTGGTCGCTACGAAGAATAGGAAAAAAGTGATATGATAATGGAGACCGAGGACAACACTACAATTGTCCCGGTCTCTTTACCATATATATGTGCTCTAAAAAACGAGGAATTTTATCATGGAACCCGATGGCATGGCTATATTTGCGGGTAGTGGTAGTCGAAAACTTACTGCCCGAATTTGTGATTACTTGAACATCCCTCAAGGACTGAATGAAACACTCCACTTTTCAGATGGCAATATCTTTGTGCGTATACAAGAGAATGTACGTGGGCGGCGTGTCTACCTTGTGCAAGCAACAGTATTTTCTGCCAATGATAATTTTATGGAACTGCTCTTCTGGATTGATGCTTTTAAGCGTGCGGGTGCCGCAGAGGTAACGGTACTTATCCCCTATTTCAGTTATGCCAAAGGTGATAAGAAAGACGAGCCGCGCGTTTCTATCCGCGCCCGTGTCTGCGCTGATGCGATTGAGGTTGCGGGTGCGGATCGCGTAGTCACGATGGACCTACATGCTCCTCAAATTCAAGGCTTCTTTCACAGACCTGTTGATAATTTGTATGCCTTGCCGCTTTTATGTGAGCGCATCAAAGCGTTGAACCTGCGTGACCTCGTTATCGTCTCGCCGGATGTTGGCTTCGCGAAACAGGCACGCCGCTTCGCATCAAGCCTCGGCGTCTCTATCGCTATCGCGGATAAAGAGCGTCTTGCCCATGACGAAAAGGCGTCCGTCCTGCACATTATCGGTGAGGTCAAGGATAAAAACGTCGTGATTGTTGACGATTTCACTATTTCTGGCGGCACGCTAGTCGATGCATCAATTAAATTACTTGAGCGAGGAGCACGCGATGTCCATGCAGTTGTAACACACGGTGTCCTGGCGAAAGGGTCGGTTGAGCGTCTCGATAAAAGTCCGCTTAAAAGCCTCATTATGACCGATACCGTCGAGAACCAACCTGTAGAATTCTCCAAAAAGATTGAAGTAGTGTCGGTAGCATCGCTCTTTGGTGAGGCTATCAGACGCATTCACAACAGAGAGAGTATCAGCGAGATGTTCGGGTAGTCAGTCCTAAAAGCTAGCCATGCGCGGCTGGACAAACGTTTGTCCAGCCGCGCATGGCTAGCTTTTAGGATACAGTAAGCACCTCGTCTTTCCACTTGTTACGTACTCCAAATCATACAGAGCCTCTTTCTTATACATATTATTTCTGCAAACATGCGTAGTCTATGACAAATCCCCCAAAATCCCCTACCCCGTTTCTTTTCTCTACTATATTCGTCATACAGTATGACGTATTCAGCGTTCTGCAACGTAGATACTAGCAGGGACGTAGAGGATGTATGACGAACAGAAAAGCAGCATGACACAAGCTAAGAGATAGTGTATAATAAAGCCGCTAGCTATTCTTTACTTAAGAACGCTGCAACCTGAATCTCTGTTTTCAGTATCTGAGCAAAGCTAGAATGATGTTCGTTGGTGCTGAGAACACGAAGTCAGAAAGCTAGATGCGGTAGCTTCGCTGGTAGTCTAAATAGCAGGCAATCTAAAGATTCGGGGGAGGAGTTCCTTTATGAATGGTGACATGACTGGGCGTGTCATCAAGGGTCGCTACAAGCTAATCGACGAGCGAGGGCGGGGCAGCTTTGCCACCGTCTATATTGCGCGTGACTTGGAAAATAATCAAATTTATGCTATTAAGATGATGCACGTCGAACTTTCAGACGATGGTGAACTCCTTGCACGTTTTCAACGGGAAGCCCACATTCTTTTAAACCTGAGTGATCCCCGTATTGTACGAATCGTCGACTATGGCAACGACGATGACATGCATTATATCGTGATGGACTACATCGACGGACAGAACTTAAAGTACCATATGCTCACCTATGGGCAAATGGAGGCACTACATGCAATAAACTACGCGCGTCAGATCGCAGAAGGGTTGGATGTAGCTTATAACCATGGCGTTGTCCACCGAGATATTAAGCCACAAAATATTCTTATTAACAGCAAGGACATGGTAAAGATCACCGATTTTGGTTTAGCGCGTAGTCAGGAGACAGTAACGCTTACAGGCACCAATGTATTTATGGGCACGGCCTACTATATTTCACCTGAACAGGCAGAGAGTGGGCGTTCAGCAGATACGCGCTCCGATCTCTATTCGGTTGCAACAGTCTTATTCGAGATGTTAGCGGCTGTTCCTCCTTTCCAGGGAGAAACAGCGGTTGATATCGTTATCCAACACATGAATGCTCCAGTTCCGTCCCTATGCTGTATTCGTCATGATCTTCCGATAGAGATGGACGTATTTATGCAAAAGGCTCTTGCAAAAGCACCAACTGAACGCTACGCGACACCTCAGGAGTTCATTGCTGCACTGGCACGGGTACAAGAGTGTGTGCGGAAAATGCAACTGAACAAGGGAGCAAAGGGAGCAGTACACGTTGACGAGTCTGGGAACAATGGGGGGGGTATGGGCATGGGATCTATGGTGGACAAGGCAAATTCTCCTAAACCAATACCACAAAAAGAGGCGCGCATTGTTGTTATCTCAAGTGGACAATCTATACCTTTGAAAAGAGAACTGATGGTTGTGGGACGACAGGACCCGACCCTCGGCATCTTTCCAGAAATTACGCTAGCAGACAAAACAGTTGGTAGGCGACATGCATATCTGCGTAACCAGCAGGGAATGTTTACCGTCGAAGATCTGAACGCGTTGAATAAGACACGCTTGAATGGAGTCATCTTGACACCACACGAGGAACGTACACTCAAAGATGGTGATGTCCTTCGCTTTGGCAGTGTCGAGGTACGTTTTGAAATGCGATAGGTGTGGTGTTGACAGACACTGGTAGAGTTGGTATTGATAAGCCTTCTTTCTAATAAAGAAAAGGCTTTGACATACATTTACATGTTCTAACACGTACTATGTCGCAGTTGTAGGGGTACCACATATCGGTACCCGATCAAGATCGGGTGGCAGAGACGCATGCTGTATATTGAAAACATGCAGACATACGCTCTACCGCCCCTACGAGCAGAGGGGTGAATTATTATGTACGAACAACTTACGCTCTTTGTTGTAGCTGCACTTCCCGTTTCAGGAACAATTATTGCAGTTGCAATTGTGGTTCTGGCGTTGGTTGTACTTATCGGCGGTTTCTTAGTCTACCGTAGCGGTGGCAAGAAGAGTGCAAAAGCTGCGACAGGAGCAGGAACCGGTGATTGGCAACGACAAGCACAGCAGGGCAATCCTACTGGTAACTGGAGTCCACAGGGAGCAGGTAATGATGTGCCTCAGTGGTCGCAACAGGGTCAGGGACAACAAGGCGGTGGCTGGGGAGGGCAAATTAACCCTCAGCAAATGCAACAACCGGCCTGGGGCGCACCACAAAATGGGCCGTTGCAACAGCAAACGGCAAGTCCTTGGGGTACCCAAAATGGTATGCAACAGCCAGCAAATAACCCTTGGGGTGATGGTCAAGCGGGTATGACGCAACAACCCGCATGGGGCGCACCGCAAAATGGACAACAGGCAGGCAATTCATGGGCCGCTGACAACCCAGGAATGCAACCAGCCCCTGTAAACCAGCGCGATGCTCAGGGAAGTTCCACTAGCCTGGGTGGGCCAGGTGGTCGCGCGTCCTGGCAAGCTAATTCAGCACCTGCTGCGCAAGACCCTTGGAGCAAACAACCCTCGGCAGCAGCCGCGCAACCACAGTGGGGTGGACAGGCAGGCGTAGCTCCTCAAGCACAGCAGGCACCAACTGCCTTCAGCGGAGGTCCTGGTTCTGGACAAGCTTGGAACCAACCAGGCTTTGGCGGTATGGGACAAAATGGGCAGGGCGGGCAAAATATGCAAGGAGGCCCGACGTCAGACGCTTGGGGTACTCCTCAACCGCAGTATGCACCACAGAGTGCTAATAACGCAATGGGTGGTTTCGCCGATGCAATAGGCAGTGTTCCTCAAGCCCCATCGTGGCAGCAGCAAAGCGGCTTTGGACAGGCCGATGCTGGCACGCAACAAAATCAGGGGTTTGGGGCGCTAGATGGTGATAAAACCATGATGCGTCCTCAAGCAGGCAGCCTTGGTCTTGTACGCGTCGAAGAAGGCAAAGAGCCTGGCCGCGAATACAAGATCGTCAAAGAGTCGCTCAGCATTGGCCGCAGTCGTGAGAGTGACATCTTCCTAGAGGACCTGGCAGTCTCGCGTCTGCATGCCTCTGTCGTCAATTTAGGTAATGGACAGTATGCTCTCAAAGATGAAGGGAGCGCAAACGGCACAAAGGTCAATGGACAACTAGTCAATAAGTTTCAAACTTTCCCGTTACAGGAAGGTGATCGCATCCAACTTGGTCAGACGGTGCTTGTCTTTGCACGCAGTTAAACATAGACATGAGAGTCTGATACTACAATTTTACCAATGGATATGGCCACTATGTAGAAATCGATGAATCACTTTCTTGTTAGAAAACAATAGCTGATGAGGACGTGAGCCATCGATTCTTACATGAGGGGTACTACGAGTACGCGTTCATCTTAATGTATCAAAGACTATAAGGCTCCCGCGATTGTAAGAGAGAAGTACCGCTCCATAATGCAACGAGATGACTTAATAGGGACAACATTGGGCAACTATCGTATTCTTGCACCTCTTGGTCAGGGCGGCATGGCTCGCGTGTATCGAGCGCATCAAGAGACTCTTGACCGTGAAGTTGCAGTGAAAGTTTTGCCTCCCTGGTATATAGCAGACCGCAGTTTTGTTGAGCGTTTCAATCTTGAAGCTAAACTCGTAGCTCGTCTCGCACATCCAAATATTGTTACCGTTCATGACGCGAACGAGCAAAACGGACACCTATATATCGTTATGCAACTTGTTGATGGAGGGACACTCAAACACCGTCTCGACCAATTGCATGGGCAAGGACGCGCAATGGACACGGTAGAAGCAATTCCCATTTTTATACAACTTGCGAGTGCATTGGCTTATGCACACCGACAGGGAGTTGTTCATCGCGATGTAAAACCTGTCAACGTACTACTGGATCACTCTGGCCGCCCAATTCTCTCGGATTTTGGTATCGCAAAGGTTCTCGCCAGTACAAAAAATCATCTTACACGTCCAGGTGCTGGTGTGGGAACGCCTGAATATATGTCACCAGAGCAGTGCATTGGAGGTGCTGTTGATGGCCGCGCGGATATTTATGCGCTAGGCATCATGTTATTTGAGGCAACAACAGGTCAAACGCCATTTCTTGGCGATAATTATCCTGCACTCGCCCATAGTCATATTTACGAACCGCCTCCTCGTCCAAGTAGGTTAAATCCGGCGATTTCATCCGCGATAGAGCAGATCATTCTTACAGCACTCATGAAGAATCCGGCACAACGCTATCAGCACGCAAGTGATATGGCAGAGGCACTCGAACTTGTGCAGTTACAGCAACCAAGGCTTCAGACAGGGCACCACGTAACAATACGTCCACAAGGGCAACCAACCACTGCTCCTTTCGGCATAACTATTACACCATTAGAGCAAGGCAATGTGACGCCGAGATACTCCTATACATCACAACCAACGTCTCCACAGCCCTCCGCATCCTATCAACCAGAAAATTATGTATGCCCGAATTGTCGTCAGTTAAATAGACCTCAGATGCGTTTTTGCACAAAATGTGGCTATCCTCTGAACCAATGTCCTATATGTGGAGGTCAAAATCTAGCGAATAACCGTTTCTGCACGAAGTGCGGTCAGGCTCTTCCTAAACTCCCGAGCTAGTACACGAACTCATCAGCTTGAGCGGCACACAGACGTTCTAACGTTTTCTGTTGATCCTCAATGCGTTTCTTCTGCCGCAGTAACCGTTGCTCCGCTGTTAATGAGAGCAACATGCGTACACGCTCAACCACTTTATTCGGTTGTGCTGGTTTCGTGATGTACTCGACTGCCCCTTCTTCAAAGCCTCGTTTCTGATCTGAGAAATGCACAAGTGCCGTCATTATAATAACAGGAGGCAAGGGGTATTGATACATGGTATGCAACCATTGAAGTACATCCCATCCTGACATAGGATGCATCATGAGGTCTAGAATGATCAGATGAGGGCAGTACTCTGGAATAACCCGAATAGCTTCTTGACCACCTGCTACGTCAAGAACGTCATAGCCTGATTGGCGCAGGAAAAAGCAGAGGACTTGTCGAATATCTGCCTCATCCTCAACAACGAGAATTTTAAAGCTTTCTACAACTTCTTGCATATATAAACCTACTTCTGCAACAAAACCACCGCGCATATGTTTTAACAAGGATACATAACAAAAAAGGATTTACAAGTTAATTCATCCAAGTATGGCACAACGAATTATATTAGATAGCCGAGCGACTATGCCGCTTCAATGGAAAACGTACCTCAGCAACTGTGCTTTTTTCAGCAATGGTCCTTTTAGGAGCCGACTCTGACATAGGAAATTGTTCACGTCGTAGCGTAAAGTCTCCGTCAAGATCGCCTATTAAATGCTTGATAAGTGAAAGACCCAATCCTTCAAAATTTCCACTTTCACTACCTTCACCTTCTTCAAGGGGCAGATCGAAGTGTGGACCGCTCCCTGTGTCAATTACCTGCACAATAACAATGCCATCTTCTTCGCGGCCAGTGATGGTAATGGCACCCTCCGATTGATCTGCCATACCATGTTTGATCGCATTAGAAACCATCTCGTTCAGCACCAACGCTAGAATGGTAACAGCTCGCGAAGGAATGACAATTGCACTTGGCTCAACATTGAACACGATTTGTTTGTCTGGTGGACGTAAGTTTGTATTAGCAACTCCAACAATCTTACGTGCGATATCATCGATGCGTGCCTCGCTAACATCCTCATGTGCTAATAAGTCATGTGTTGCGGCAAGTCCTTGCACACGGTTCACGCTCTCGGCAAGAGTATTACTTACCTCAGCCGACTTTGAACGTCTGCGCTGCAACGAAAGAATGCCAGCAACAGTGGCAAGATTATTCTTGACACGGTGATGTAGTTCTCGTAGTAGAGCAGATTTCAACTCTAACCCTCGACGCGTCTCTTCGTACAGTCGTGCATTGTCAATGGCGATAGCGGCTTCGTTAGCAAACGTGATAACGAGTTGCATTTGCTCAGGGCTAAGCACATGGCGATGACTGCTATAGATACAGATACATCCAAGAATTTTTTGCTTTACTTGAAGAGGAACGCACAGGACAGAGTGTATCTCTGATGAGACAAAGGGATCACTAAGCAGAACGCAGTGTTCGTCGGTGTGAAAGCAATCAACCGCCATACTTGGTCGGCCTGTCTGAACAGCTCTACCCGCACAGCACTGTCCCAAATTTATCTGTATGTGGCGTGCAAGGGCATCATTCAGACCATAATGTGCAAGCACATGAAGTGTCTTTGTATCAGGGTCAAGCGAGAAGATACAAGACCGTTCAGCACCTGAAAGATGAACTGCCTGCGTTGTAATAATTTGAAGCACTTCGTCCAGGTTAAGCGTTGAAGCGATAATCGATGAGACACGATGAATGGTTGCTAACTCATGCACTTTCCGTCGCAATTGTTCATCCGTCTGCTCATATAAACGCCCGTTCTCGATGTTAATTGCAACGATACCCGCCACAACCTCGACAAAACTCATTTCTTCGCGGTTAAACTCTCGTGGTGTTGTAGATTGCACATTGATAACCCCAATCAATCGCTCAGAATTGCCGAAGAAGATAATTGGTAATGCCATCAATCCATGATAGTTATCGCTATACGCGTTCGCCTCACTTGCGAAATTAGGGGTAGTATGAGCGTCCCGTTCGAGCAGGGGACTGCCTTTGTCGGCGACCCAACCGCTATAGCCCTCACCAAGACGCAATGTGAAGTGCATTCCACCCAGTGGTCGTGGACCATTTGTTGCACGCAGAGTCAGCACTCGTTGCAGGTCATCATAAAAGAAGATAGAGCAGAGATCAACGTGCAGCTCCTCAGCAACTACCTGAGCAGTTACATCTAGCGTCTGATCCAGATCCATTGAAGAATTACTAAAGCCATTAATGCGCTGTAATGCGAGAAGACGATGCTCTAGTTGCTGCGCGACCTGCGTACGATCCGAAAAGAAGCGATCAGAAACACTTTGATAACCACGCGTCAACTCGAGCACGCCCTGAGACTGTAGCGTATAGAGGCGTTTTGTAGCTTCTAAAAGATGCAATGGTTGTGTATCAAAGATATTTTGTAGTTCGTTCGCGAGTGCCTTTACATATCTCTGAAGACCATCCAAACGTACATCTAGCTTGCCACCTTGTTCCGCCAGCCAGCGACCGGATTGTCCGAGGCGCGCAGCTAGCAAAGAATCGTTGTACGCATCGTCACCAACTAGAGCGTTGAGGAGCAATGATGCATCACTACCCTCTTCCGGTCCATCGCTTGTTCCAGAGACATGTCGAAGACACGCTCTTAGACGAGCAATATGTTGTGATAGCATCTGCTCTACTTCAGTGCTCTGCGTCACTTTCTACTCCCTCTCATCCACTACAGCATAGTCCATTACCACACTGCCTTCTCTGTGTGTATTGTAGTTGTGCGACGAGATGGTGTCAAGTGCTAGTGCGAGCGAGCGATCAGTTAGGATAGCCCTTTTTTCACGAAAGAGGTGAACAACCATAATATACTACCCAATCATTCAAGAACATGTTATAGTAGAGCACGATTATTAGCTTTTCATATTGAGCGTGTTGTGAAGCAAATAGCCTTGTACAATAAATACATCATGGACTACGATTTGCTCAAGGACTAGAGGAGGACTTATTATGCACTGTTCAAATTGTGGCACCCTTCTTCCACCAGGGGTTGCTAATTGCCCGGTTTGTGGAACACCCACCCCATAACTCCTGGGCAACAAAGCTTGCCATCGTACGATCCAACAATTGTAGCACCGCCTTATGGCGCACAGCAAAACGTACCCCCGTCAACAGCGTATGGTGCGGACCCTTATGCTGCACAGCAGCAAGGTGGAACACCGTCCAACCCGTATGGTGGGACCGAGTATATTCAACCAGTAGGGCAACCTCCACAACCGAACTACGGCGCATATCCTCCTATTAACCAGCCATCGCAGCAAAACTATGGAGCATATCCTCCTATCAATCAGCAACCACCACCAAATTATGGTTATCAAGCAGGACTACCTCAAGGAGGTTATCCAGCAGGAGTTCCCCCAATGGGGCCAGGTGGCTATGGTGCGGTACCAGCACAACAACCGAAAAAGCGTAGTCGTGTTGGAATGATTATTGGCATCGTTGTTGGTGCGCTATTACTGCTTTGTATCGGTGGGGCCATCCTCGTATCCGTGATCGCCAGTCAAGCAGGTAAAGTTGTTAGTACTACAGCCACAAAAGTTGCTGGACAAACAAATTCGCCATCAGGAAAGAGTGTTGTACCTTCGGCTGCTGCGATTATCAGCAATCCTCAAACCAGTGACGCAGTTGATAGTAACTTTGCGCCAAAACATACCACCAGCACGTTTACACCAAATCAGAAAATATATGTAACCTTTGACATTAATTCAGGAAACCAGGACGGGTACATCGAGGCGAAATGGTATGCTGACGGGCAAGCAGTCTCTACCCTCTCATTTCATCATAACCACGTCAACGGTGCAGGTTACTTCTCAAATGCTTATACATCTTCAACGAAAAATGGTGCTGTCGAACTCTATTGGTGTACACAAGCAAACTGTAGTGATGCCCAACTTGCACAGGTGGTGCATCTTACCGTGACATCGACCAGCCTCGTACCAACTCATTCAAATCTTGCGTTTGTACAAGATGTGGAAAGACGCATATCCTAACTCAACATACAGGCAGAAGGAGTCAAGTGAGATTTCTTCTGCCTTACATGCTGATTTATCGTTCTGATCTATTGTTCACCCTGAACTGATTGCAGCATTTTGGCAAGCTTCATACGCTCCTGCGCATTCAGCGATTGCAATGGCAGGCGTGGCGATCCACCATAGCCCACCACAAGTTCAAGTGCGGCTTTGAGTCCTGGCACACTGTACATAGTTGTCACAGCGGCATTTGCTGGGACAAGACGCGCTTGTAACATACGTGCTTCGTCAAATTGCCCTGTGTCAAAGAGTGCTTGCACGTCGCATACCTCTTGTGGAAAGACATTCGCCAACGCACTTACCGCTCCCACTGCTCCGACGACAAGAGCAGGCAATAGATAACCTGCACTACCCGCGAAGACCTTAAAGGTATCAGGCACGTTCGCAACAATTTCCGCAAGTTTCGCAATGTTCCCGGCACTATCTTTCACGCCAATAATATTTGGATGAGTGGCAAGCGTGCAAATGGTCGCAGCATCAAGGTCGAGTCCAGCAGTACTTCCCGGCATGTTATAAATAAGAATAGGCAGTGGACTTTCATCGGCAACGGCCCGATAATGTGAAAGTAGTGCTTGCGTATTCATACATCCCTTATAGTAGAAGGGGGGTAGCACAAGCGCAGTATCGGCTCCATAGTGTGCAGCAGAGCGACAGTTAGCGATGGTCGCATGCGTCGACTGCTCACCACAACCGGCGATAAGGGGCATAGCTGATGCCTCGTGCTCCACAATTTCGCGTGCCGCCTCCACAAGGCGCACACGTTCATCGCTCGTTAAATGAACTGCCTCACCATTGCTGCCCATGAGTACATACCCTGCAATGCCGCTCTCAACCAAGCGGTGCATATGCCGTTGTAGTGTCGCGATATCAAGTTCACCGTCTCCATCAAAGAAGGTAGGAAGTGGTGGATAAATGCCATTTGGCAACAAAGAATTCATGCAGTGTCATCTCCTCATAAATGTTGTTGAAGAGAGTATAGCATATTCCGCTTACGTCTTAATGCACCACACCAAGTGCGAGCACACCAAGAATAACAATGGCGCAGAGTGTTATACCAATCCACAAGAGGCGCATCATCGCATCCCGTTTTGTCTGCCGCAACCGCAGGGCTTCGACGCGTGTATTCTCAGCAGGACACCAGCGAGCAGTTCCACAATAGGGGCAGAGAGGAAACAATTCATATGGTGGACAGAGGTTCAACGCAGCTTTATCTCCTGTCTTCTTGCCATATGTATACGTGCCGACCTCATAACGTATCTGCTCACTTTCAAACACCGCGCAACAATGTACACAACGTAGGAGGAGATATTCTGCCCAATCGCCTGCCTGACACTTGGGACAGAAACGCGGCAAGATGTTTTCTACCGTGCTATTTCGTGTAGAGGCTTCGTGCCAGTGGTGATGGCAACGGTGACAGTAGTAGGCATGATCGGAAGTTTCTGGTGCATTACCACGCAGCAAACCTTGCTGTTGCAATAGATATGCTTTGTCGGGTGAAAGATCATAAGCCATATCAATCAAGTCAATATGAGCGTTTCGGCTCTCTTGCAAAATGGGAAAATCATAGTGGCGTTGACGGTCTCGACGTGCCGATGGTGAAACTTCAGAAGCGTTAGCACGAGGACGTTTGTATGCCACAGGTCTTGTTATATTTTCGCTGTATGGAGTCCCGCTTGGGGTAGTATGAGCTACACGATCCGCATGATGCATATTATATTCGCGACGTGTGCTCGGATCGTTGAGTACCTGATATGCTTGGAGCAAGACACGCATACGCTCATGCGCGTCCTCACCTTTATATACGTCTGGATGATATTGAAGGGCAAGCTTTTTAAACGCAGCTTTAATATCACTAGCAGACGCATCGGCCTCGACACCAAGTAATGCATAATAGTCGGTAGTAGCGTCCAAGTATGTGTAATCCAAAACTACTAGCAGCATTTCCGTAGTATGATGTACAGATAGATATACATACTAACAACGCTGGCAATTTCTTAAAAGAGTGGCTATCATCTATAAAATAGACGAACAGAATAGCAAAAGGTTGTAGTAATGCAGCATTCACGAGAATATCAGGTACTACTAGAGGCATGCCGACAAGAGGGTTGTCCGCTCTGTCGCCTAGCTCATGAAAGCACCTACCGCTATCTTGACGCGTGGAAGTACGAACTCTTCACAGACGTTGAGCTTCAAAACGAACTGCGCCGCTCACGAGGTTTTTGTCATAGCCATACTTGGCAGTTGGCACAGATGGGAGCCTCTCTGCAATTAGCACAAAATTATCGCTCTATCTTGTCTGATACCATAAGTCAATTACAGAAAGCTGAGGGAGGCACAACTGGCGGTCTTTTACGGCACCTCTTTGAGACTAAACAAGCACAACGAGAACAACAGTCACCGTGTCCAGCCTGTCGTCAGCAAGAGCAGGCCGAGGCACACCTTGTCCATACCTTACGTCATGCGCTACTCGACACAGCATTTTACGCAGAATTTGCTCATTCACAAGGGCTATGCCTCAATCATCTACGTCTTGCCAGTGAACTCAAGTTGGCCGACACTCCTGGTGCCTGGCTACCCTTGCTATGGAAAGCTCAGATCATCTGCTTGCAACGGCTTGATGAGCAGCTAGCCGAGATGATACGCAAGCACGATTACCGCTTTAAGGACGAAGAAAAAGGTCCTGAGATGACCTCGTGGATACGTGCAGCGGGCCTCGTTGCTAGTGAGGAGAATGAGAGAGGGGAAAAATAATACCAGAAATTGCACCTTCACATTTATGTAATAAAGACTCTCTAATACAGGCTTCCCAAGCCTGGATTTCTCTAACTCTTTTCAAGTGGGGCTGTTAATTCCAATTGAATACCATCAGGATCACTGAAGCTGAGGATTGTTATGCCGAATTCTATGAGATCTCTCACTTCTCCATGCTCTACACCCTGGGCATCAAAAAGGGCAACCGCTTTGTTGAGTTCAGCACGATTCTCCACACCAAAACTAAGGTGATCTAGCCCGACACGATTGGGACTAAAACGATCATTGGCGATAGCCTTGTCCTTCTCCCATGCTGGTGTAACACCGAGGAGCATGTTTCCATTTGTCAGCACAAATCCTGGTGGGAGTTCCACAGCTACCTTGAAATTGAGCAGACTTGTGTAGAAGTCGCGGGATCGCACGGGATCTGTCACTATAAGCCGAATATGATGGGCTCCAGTTGTAGTAATCTCAGTTGCCATGCTATTGTCTTTCTTTAGCCACTCACACTGTTGTATAAGGGCTGAATAGCTTTGTACTAAACAAAGGAGTTTTTAGTTGAAAACCTTGCTTTGGAGGACATTATATCATTACTTGAATAAAAAAACATCCGTCTATATCAACGAAGCTACGGAAGAGCTATAATCCTATCAATGAACAAAGTATTGCACCATGTCACAGTCAAGGATTATATCAGGATAGGAGAAGAAGATATATCCTCTTCCCCTGTCCCAGTCGATTATTGTAACGCACTCATTTGTACAAGCTCGTGATCGCCAACACTCACGAAGTCACGTGCCGATATACTAGCCCCTCGCGGTTGCACACGCCAGAATACCTGTTGCACATGCTCCCATTGGCTTAGCAACGAAAGTGCATGTTTACTACGCGTCCTCTTAGCATGTAGACTAATCACAATACGTAGAGCCTCACGTTCGCCCTCGTTGTCTATACGTTCGAGGTCGACAAGGTCATTGTTATAGTGCTTGGGTAGCGTGTTTTCGGGATCAAAGACATAGGCGACGCCCGACGACATACCCGCCCCAAAGTTTCGTCCAGTCTCACCCAGGACAACGACCATCCCACCTGTCATATACTCACAGGCATGATCGCCAACGCCCTCAACAACAGCTAAGGCACCACTATTACGTACAGCGAACCGTTCACCAGCACGGCCAGCCGCGAACAACTGTCCAGCAGTCGCCCCATAGAGAACGGTGTTGCCCAGAATGGTGTTTTTGTGCGTGTCAAAAGGTGCATCGCTCGATGGCGCAATAGTGATTTGTCCACCGGTCATACTCTTTCCAACATAGTCGTTCGCCTCACCGTTAAGGATGAGCCTCATACCTGACACGCAGAACGCGCCAAAGCTTTGTCCAGCTGAACCCTGGAAGGTACAGGTAATACTGACTCCTGGGAGACCATCATTACCATAACGACGCGCAATCTCACCTGCAAGTCCCGCTCCAACTGAGCGATCTCCGTTGTGGATAACATGTTGCGTCAGGATGCTTTGTCTACCAGATAACGCCTCTTCCGCTTCGAGCAACAACTGCTCCGCAACAGGAGATTGCGGCAATGTAGCGTGCGTCCCTGGTACTGAGTGTATAGGCAACGTATTAAGAAGTGGGGCCATATCGACTCCTGCCTCTGACGATGCTTGCAGCAGCTCACCATGCCCAACAAGATCATCTAAACGAGCAATTCCGAGACCCGCCATTAGCTCACGTACCTCTTCTGCCACTAACGTGAGATAATTGATGAGGTGTTGTGGTAAACCTGAAAATTTGGCTCGCAGGTCTTCGCGCTGTGTCGCGATACCTGTGGGACAAGTATTGAGATGACATTGTCGCGCCATATCACAGCCCAGCGAAACAAGAGCTGCAGTCCCAAAGGCAAACTCTTCCGCGCCAAGCAATGCGCCGACGATCACGTCACGTCCAGTTTTGAAACCACCATCGACGCGCACTTTGACACGCTTACGCAGGCCATTGCGAACGAGTACCTGTTGCGCCTCTGCCAAACCACGCTCCCAAGGCATACCAGCATGCTTGATAGACTGTAGTGGCGATGCACCTGTGCCGCCATCATGTCCACTAATTAACACATAATCGGCATGGGCCTTTGCAACTCCCGCCGCGATTGTGCCAACCCCAATGCTTGAGACAAGCTTGACGCCAACCTTCGCACTTGGATTGACCTGATGGAGGTCATAAATCAACTGCGCGATATCTTCGATACTGTAGATATCGTGATGTGGAGGTGGAGAGATGAGCGCAACTCCTGGTGCAGTATGGCGGAGTTTAGCGATAAATGGCGTCACCTTGAACGGTGGAAGTTGACCACCTTCCCCTGGTTTCGAGCCTTGCGCCATCTTGATCTCGATCTCTTCTGCACGCACGAGATACTCAGTAGTTACACCAAAACGTGCGGAGGCAACCTGTTTTATCTTGCTACTTACCGGAAAGCCTTCGATTGTTTCGTGGTACCACGCAGGGTCTTCACCACCCTCACCAGTATTGTTGCGACACCCAATACTGTTCATAGCGGCGGCAATCGTACGATGTGTCTCTGGACTTAGCGCACCCACCGACATCGCGGAAACCACGAAGCGCGAACGGATTGACTCCATCGACTCTACTTGTTCCAAAGGAATAGGCGTAGTCGGAACAAATGAGAGCAGGTCGCGTAAGGTCGTTGCTGGACGATTATAGACGAGTGCGGAAAACTGTTGATAGTCTTCTCGACTACCACTTAACGCTGCTTTTTGCAACGCACGGACAATAAACGGGTTGTAGGCATGATATTCCGCATCACGGCGGAAGCGATAACGGCCAAGATCGGTGAGTTTCTTGCGTCTTCCACCCGCATCAGGAGTTTTCTCTTGCGCTTCTTGGATATTCTGGCTCTGAGCAATAATTTGTGTCGCGACATGGGCATAGCTAATATTGCCTGGATGAGCAGCGGAGCCGGTAAAGCAACGATTGACAAAGTCTGGCTCAAGGCCAATCACCTCGAATTGTCCAGCACCAATGATATTGCGGATATTCGAGATACCCATACGCGCCATGATCTTGCGTAGCCCATCGTCAACCACATGGAAGTAGCGATCAACGGCCTCGTCCTGTGTCAATTGCTCTAGTTTGCGCTCACCCGCGAGAGCACGTACACTTGCGAGAGCGAGTGAGGGTGTAACTGCTTCAGCACCGTAGCCGAGCAACAACGCAATCTGGTGAATGTCCAGAGCGGTCCCCGTCTCGCACACAATTGTGACAACCGCACGAATACCGCGCCGAATCAAGGAGTGATGAATGTTGCCCATAGCGATAAGCATAGGCATAGGAACCTGTGTGAGTGAGGCGTCGCGGTCACTCAACACAAGAAGTGTCGTTCCCTGCTCAATAGCGGTCACAGCTTCTTGTTCTAGACTATCAAGAGCAGACTCTAACGCCCCTGGCCCAGCCTGAACATCAAATGTTGTATGCAGTGTTGTTGTACTAAAGTGGGGACTATTACGTAGCGAGGTCAACTGCGCCTCTGTCAAAAGCGGCGAGTTGATATGAAGCAGACGTGCGTGTAAGGGTGTCTCGGTGAGCAAGCTTTGCCGATAACCAAGATAGGAGCCAAGCGACATTACGATACGTTCGCGCAATGGATCAATGGGCGGGTTTGTAACTTGAGCAAAACGCTGATGAAAGTGATCGTAGAAAGATCGTACCTGACCCGAAAGCGCGGCAAGTGGTGCATCGTTACCCATGCTCCATACTGGCTCTTTGTTCTCAGTAAGCATGGGACGTAGCACCATCTCGACATCTTCATGAGTATAACCAAAGAGCTGCTGCTGTGCAAACAGAGCATCACCCGCGAGTATGCTCTCCTGGGGTAACGACGTATCATGAAGTAGGGGAGTTAAGCGTTGACTCGCTACCCACTCTTGATACGGTTGCTTCTGTGCCAGTGCCGTCTTGATTTCCGCGTCATGCAGTACAACATGGCGTTCTACGTCCACAGCAATCATCTCTCCCGGTCCCAGTCGTCCCTTTTCAACGACGTCGTGTGCATCAAGGGTGACGACACCAGCCTCAGATGCGACGATCAGCAGTCCCTGCGCAGTAAGTGTGTAACGTGCGGGTCTGAGGCCATTGCGATCAAGCGCGGCACCAACAACGCGACCATCGCTAAAAGCGAGGGCTGCCGGGCCATCCCAGGGCTCAATCAGTCCTGCATGATAGGCGCACCATGAACGTTGTGCCTCGTCCATCGTGTCATCTTGCTCCCATGCAGGTGGAACCAACATTTGCATTGATTGCAAGAGGTCACGTCCAGAACAAGTAAGGAGTTCTAACACATTATCGAGCTGGGCTGAGTCGCTAACGGTACCAGGTTGTATCACTGGAAGGAGGTCTCGTACGCGCTCGCCCCATACAGGTGAAGTAAGAGAGCCTTCATTTGCTGCCATCCAATTGCGATTCCCTTGCACAGTATTCACCTCTCCATTATGCGCCAGGAAGCGCAGTGGTTGAGCAAGAGGCCAGGAAGGGAAGGTGTTTGTGCTATAACGTTGATGAAATACAGCCAGAGCACTCGTATAACGGGAATCGGCGAGGTCAAGATAGAAATGTGCTAATTCATTAGGTGCAAGCAAGCCTTTATAGATTAGTGTGCGATGGGAGAACGAGACAATATAGCAATTGTTGATCTGGGCATCACGAAGTCGTTGCTCGATACATCTGCGTGCATAGTACAGTTCTTGCTCATAATTCGTAACGGCAAGGTGCTCTGGTCGCGTCACCAAAAACTGCTCTACAGTAGGAGCCGTTTCACGTGCGCGGGCGCCGAGTACATCATAGCTGATAGGTGGTGTACGCCATGAAAGAAGAGGAAGATGTATCTCTGCCAGCACCTGTTCAATAATCGCGCGACTCTTTGTATATGCTGAGAAGGCATGCTCTTTTGACGGCAGAAAAACCATTCCAACTGCAAGATCAGCGGGATGAGATAGCTCAATATGCCGTTGTTGTAGCTCTTCCTGAAAGAGAACGATAGGGATTTGAGTAAGAATACCGGCGCCATCATTTGTCTCGGCATCAGCATCTTGCGCACCACGATGTGTGAGGCGTGCGAGTGCTTCGAGTGCTGCGTGTACCAGGAGATGGCTGGCCTCACCGGATACCTGGGCCAGAAAGCCAGTACCACAGGCATCATGTTCCCAGCGATCTTCATAAAGAGGATAGGTGGAGTCGATAATTGAAGAGTGCATGAATGGTCCTCCAGAAAACATACTCGTCTGCTCTTATCCAATAGGCACCGACGCTGGGGCCGAAGGATTTGATGATTTCGTATCGACGTTATGGATCTATGTGTGCATATGGTACAAATACGGTACAAACATATGCCATCAAATGGGTCATAAATCGCGGGTATGTAGCGCGGGGAGCGCATGTAGATACGGCATTGAGTCCTAGAGAGCAGCATAGCTCAAAGTTGAATGGGCGTCATCACCTATAAAAAAGAATATAGCACACTTTGCCTTGTGCAAACAAGCCTTCTTCTATGTGCAAATTGCCCACAAGTAACAGGCAAACAGTGTATTTCTTGTCAAGAAGGATACAATGGAGCATTAATGGGCAGCATGGTGGGCATATTGAGCAAGAATGCCAAGCGCAATTACTAATAAGGAGAGACAAATGATAATTAATGCCGCAAATTTTGCTTGTTGTACCCAGTTACTAGCTTGTGGCACTTCGGGATTGTAGTGAACAGGTTTTACGTCTTGGAGATTTTGAAGGTCATGAAACATGTCGCGCATCGACTTATAACGTTTATCGGGATCGCGACGGATAGCCTTCATAACGACAGTTGCCAGTGAAGGTTGAATGTTTGGATTGTAGTCTAAAAGTGAAGGGGGGTCCTGCGATACATGCTGGTTCATCACAGCAAACACGTTCTCGCCATCAAATGGCGTATGTCCACATAGCATTTCGTAAAGCATCACGCCAACTGCATAAATATCAGAGGAGATGGTGCCACGCTCCCCTTTCAATTGTTCAGGTGACATATAATCAGGAGTGCCTACAGTACCAGAGAGGCCGCGCCAGGTCACGCGCCGTGCCCCTTCAAGGAGGGCGATACCAAAATCAATGATCTTCACGTTCCCATCATCTTCAATCATTATATTCTCAGGTTTGATATCCCGATGGGAAACGCCGTGATCGTGACAGTAGGCTAGTGCGTCACAAATTTGCACAGTGATGCGCAGTGCCTCTTCAGGAGGCAAGAGTTGAGGGGTATGCTCTTCTAATACGGCACGCAAAGTACGACCCTTAATATACTCTACAACGAGGTACTCTTCGCTGCGCTTCTCCTCAATGTTGAATAAATGCTGAACATGAGGATGATTGATGCGATTGCCAATTTCGGCTTCACGTTTGTAACGTTCAAATACGGCAACATTCCCAAGAATATCATCGTTGGGGATCTTGAGGACAACCTCTTGTTGATTACAAACATCTTTGGCGAGGTACACGCGATTCATGCCACCATGCCCAAGCATGCGAATAATCTCATAATGGTCGATTTGCGCTCCAGGTGTATACGTCATTGGCATCGGTTTCGCTATCTCTTCCACATTTTTAGTCTGCGTCTATACACTCTGGCCTTAGTATAGCATATCAACGCCTCGAAAAGAATAGGGCGCATTCCCTCATGTAAAATGTTACTGAACGGGGTACACTTCCCTCAAAAGAAAATGTTACTGAGGGGAGCGTCCAATGCCGCAAGAAGAGAAGATGACGATCACCGAACGTCGAAAATATCT